>WNFT01001884.1_pt1 | contig 17798 bp, 18 predicted proteins | sample 5400191 | NCBI WGS metagenome assembly WNFT01 (sample SAMN13153359, study PRJNA577476) | soil metagenome | isolation source: 80 cm saprolite under Madrone tree | place: USA:California | collected 2016-06-14 | reverse complement strand
TGGGAGTTTCGGGCTGACGGTACGTCCCACAATTACAGCGGTTCTGAGGAGTCCATTTCGCAATACAGGGTTTCCGACGAACCCACGGCGGCGGGCTACTACATTTTATTGGATACCATCACAGAGACGAATGGTCAGCCGGATTGCCTGGGCAATACAGTCCCCGTTGGCGATCGAGCAACCGGCTACTTGGTGCCTGCTCCGGGAGATCAACTCCGCTTGTGCTCGGACACAGCTCTAACCGAATGCTTCACCATGGTTCGCGTAGCAAGACCGAACTCAGGAGCTAAAGTCGTCGAGAGCACCCTCCCCGATCCTGACGCCGTGCTGACCGACACGGTGCCATGCCGGGTTGGAAGAATCATCGTCGTCAAGACGACCGTTTACACACAAGAATCATTTGCGCCGAACTAACTTGTTCAGGGCGAAAGATCTGAAGGTAGCTACGACGGCCGTTCGATTGTCTTTGCTTACTGCGATACCAATTTCGGACATCGGTATCGCATCCGCAATCTCGCAGGCGACTACGGACGCAACGCTATGTCTGACCGCCGAAGCCGGGAGAATGGAAAGACCCATTCCCGCGTCCACCAGCGAGATCAGCGTGGGCATTTCCCCCGCAGTCTGACTGACATGGGGGACAATTCCGGCATTGCGAAGCATACCGAAGACCAGGTCGTGGAATCCGGGGGCATGGGTTCGTTCATACATCACGAAGTCCTCGCTCGCCACTTCGCTCAAACGTACGCGCTTTCGTTTCGCGAGCTTATGGCGGGAGGGCACCACAAGAACAAATGATTCGCGATGCACCGTGACGACCTCTAGTTGCGAATGCCCACCGATCGGCAGACGCAGAAAGCCAATATCAAGCGACCCGGCTTCAAGCATTCGAATTTGATCCGCGGTGAGGATATTGCGCAAAGAGAACTGTACATCGGGATTCAGCTCTCTAAACAAACGAATGATATTGGGTACTAGTTCGCTGCCGGCCGTTGAAATGAAGCCGATTGACAATAGCCCCAGTTTGCCATCGGCGGCCAATGTGGCCCTGCGAATTGCTTGGTCCAACTGCAAGACCGCCGCTCCAGCGGCCTCGCGAAAGGCGACGCCAGCCGCGGTGAGCGTCGTCTTGCGCCGGTTCCGCTCGAAGAGCCGCACGCCGATCTCCTCCTCAAGGGCTCGTATCTGAAGGCTCAAGGCAGGTTGGCTGAGATGAACCAATTCCGCGGTTCGACCGAAGTGCAGTGTCTCTGCGATGGAGAGAAAGGATCGAATCTGACGAAGTTCCATTGATCCATTGTATTTGAATCTCTAATCACAGGATATAAAACAAACAATTTCACAAATGTTTGACGCGAGCGTGTAATCGAATCGTCAGCGAAGTTATGTTTTTGTTCATCCATTTTGTATAGGAGTGCTAATCAATGAAATATTTCAAGCCAGCGTTTGTACTCAGCCTCATCGCCGCGGGGGCAACGTGGTCCTGCGTGAGTTTCGCTTCGACCGAGACCTCGCCGTCGGTCGCGTCGTCTGTTAGCGACAAGGAGACTACCAGTCGTGTTCGAATGGTATTAGCCAATCATCCAGATCTGGGAGTCCAATACAGCGTTTCAACTCGACACGGTGTTGTGTACCTCGACGGCATCTTCGCGACCGGTCTAATGCAGAGAAGTGCTGAGGCACTCGCAATGGACGTCACGGGAGTTAAGCAAGTCATCGACTTGTCCGGTATTTCCAAATAATGACCTCGGGCATTTCACCTCACTTGTACCGCGCGTCGGTCTTTCTAAATCGAATCGTCAGCGAAGTTATGTTTTCGTTCATCCATTTTGTATAGGAGTGGTAATCCATGAAATATTTGAAGCCGGCGTTTGTACTCAGCCTCATCGCCGCGGGGGCAACGTGGTCCTGCATGAGTTTCGCTGCGACCGAGAGTAGGCCTGTAAAGAACATCGTGCTGGTCCATGGAGCATGGGTCAACGGGTCGGGGTGGAAACCGGTGTTTGAAATTCTCGTAAAAGACGGGTACCACGTGTCGGTGGCGGAACATCCGTTGACCTCCTTCAACGACGACCTTACGGCGGTGAAAAGGGTGCTTGCGATGCAGGAAGGCCCGACGATTCTCGTTGGCCACAGCTACGGTGGCGCGATTATCACGGATGTCGGCAACGACCCCAAGGTGGTGGGTTTAGTTTATATCGCAGCGCATGCGCTGGACGAAGGTGAGACCGAAGTAGCCAACGGAAAGAAATTTCCGAACGCCACTAAGGCCGTAAAGAGAACGACGGATGATTTTCTCTACCTCGATCCCGCTTTTTACCCTGCCGACTTTGCGGCGGATCTACCTGAGGAACAGGCGAAGTTCGAGGCCCAGGCAGAGGAGCTGACGGCAGCATCCGTGTTTGGGACACCCGCCGGCATTCCCGCTTGGAAGACCAAGCCAAGTTGGTACATGGTCGCCAAAGCCGACCGGATTATCAATCCAGATCTTGAACGGATGTATGCAAAGCGCGCCCACAGCCACACGGTCGAAATCGCCGGCGCGAGCCATTCGGTCTACGAGTCACATCCTAAGGACGTGGCCGCGCTGATTGAGCAGGCGGCGCAGCATGCGCAAGACTGAGCGCAACATGAGGACCTGGCGAGAAGCGCGCGATGCGCGTGACGCGCGAATTGACGCCGGAAGAGCCTTAGCGAAACACAAGTTGGTGAAAGCGCGCGACGCCGTCGCCTTGCTGGAGGCCATCATCCGGCCGGGCGACCGGGTCTGTCTCGAAGGGGATAATCAGAAGCAGGCAGATTTCCTGGCACGATGTCTCGCGGCGGTGGATGTCCATAGAGTCCACAGCCTACACATGGTGCAGTCTGGCGTAGTGCTCCCTGAACATCTGGACCTATTCGAGAGTGGAGTCGCGAAGCGGCTTGACTACGCTTACTCCGGCCCGCAAGCGTCACGGATCGCCACCATGCTGTTCGGCGGCAAGATCGAACTAGGTGCCGTCCACACCTATCTCGAGTTGTTTGCGCGTTACTTTATCGATTTGACGCCGAACGTCGCGTTAATTGCCGCAGTGAGCGCGGATCGCGAGGGCAATCTGTACACTGGCCCCAACACGGAAGACACCCCCACCGTGGTCGAAGCCACGGCGTTCAAGGATGGCGTAGTCATTGCGCAGGTGAACGAAATCGTCGAACACGTGCCGCGCGTCGACATTCCGGGCGACTGCGTGCATTTCATCGTCAAGTCCGACAAGCCCTTCTATGTCGAACCGCTCTTCACCCGCGATCCCGCCGCCATCACCGAGCCTCAGATCCTCACCGCGATGTTGGCCATTGCGGGAATCTATGCGCCCTACCAGGTCAAGCGGCTGAACCATGGGATTGGCTTTAGTACCGCAGCGATCGAGCTACTGCTGCCGACGTACGGCGAACGCCTGGGACTCAAAGGCAAAGTGGCGAGCCATTGGGCAGTGAATCCCCATCCGACCCTGATTCCGGCGATCGAGTCCGGCTGGGTCGAGCAAATTCATAGCTTCGGGTCGGAAGTGGGTATGGATAATTACATCCGCGCCCGGCCGGACGTCTATTTCACCGGGTCCGACGGGTCGCTGCGATCCAATCGAGCGCTGTGCCAGACGGCCGGCCTCTACGCCTGCGACATGTTCATCGGCTCCACCCTGCAGATTGATCTTCAAGGTCACTCGTCCACGGTTACTGCATCGCGCATCGCCGGCTTCGGGGGTGCGCCCAACATGGGCTCCGACGCGCGAGGCCGTCGCCATTCGAGCGACCCCTGGCTACGAGCGGGCGAGGAAGCGGATCCCGGCACACCAGCTCCCCTGCGGCGCGGCCGCAAATTGGTCGTGCAGATCGGGGAAACCTTTGGTGACTCACACGCACCGCTCTTCGTCGAGAAACTGGATGCCATCAACTTGGCGGAGAAAATCGGCCTCGACCTTGCGCCGGTGATGGTCTATGCGGACGATGTGACACACATCGTGACCGAAGAGGGCATCGCCAATCTCCTGCTCTGTCGCGACAAAGACGAGCGGGAGCAGGCGATCCGAGGAATCGCGGGCTACACCGATGTCGGTCGCGGTCGCGATAAAAAGATGGTCCAGACGCTGCGCGAGCGCGGCGTCATTCGGCGTCCAGAGGATCTCGGAATCAATCCCTTGGATGCGGATCGGAGCCTGCTCGCCGCGCGTTCCATCAAGGATCTCGTCCGATGGTCCGGAGGGCTGTACGAGCCCCCCAGTCGATTCCGCAATTGGTGAAGGAAACATCAATGGAATCCTTGAGCTATCACCACAAAGTACCTCAGCGCGCCGCCGGCTCCAAGCGCATGGCGATCGTTGGCGTCGTCGCCTCCGGCAATTTAGAAGTTCTCGTGGAACGGGTCTTGCCGGATACCCACTGCGAGCTGGACATTAAAACCGCGGCCGAAGGGTTCGGTGCTGTGTGGGAGCGGGTTGTCGCCGATTTCGTCGAGCTGCGATCCCCCGGGGGCCTGAGACTGTCCGTGAATGACGGCGGCGCCCGCCCAGACACCGTGGCGCTGCGTCTTGCGCAAGCCGTCCGATTGATAGAGGAACTGGAACCATGAGCACGGCGCCTATTGCGAAGCGGGATGCCGGTGACCAGAGAAAAGCCGTCAGCTGGTACGAGGCGTCCGCGCGGGAACGAGTTCGTCTGTTCCTCGATGTTCACAGCTTCCAGGAGTTCATCGGCCCCGAGAAGCGCGAGATCAGCCCGCACCTGCGCACCTTCAATCTCCCGGAGCAATTTGACGACGGCATGATTGTGGGGCGAGGTCTATTGGAAGGCCGGAAAGTCTTTGTCGCCGCCCAGGAAGGACGCTTCATGGGTGGAGCGTTTGGCGAAGTTCACGGTGCAAAACTCACGGGACTGCTCCGCGCCGTCCGCGACGCCCAGTCGATCCCCCTGGTCATCTTACTTGATACCGGCGGCGTGAGGCTTCAAGAGGCCAACGCGGGCGAGCTGGCGATCGCCGAAATCATGCGCGCCTTGATCGAAGCGCGAACGGCCGGAGCCAAAGTGGTGGGGCTCATTGGCGGCCGCGCTGGATGCTATGGGGGTGGCGGACTGATTGCCGGCTGCTGCTCGGCGCTTGCTGTCTCTGAACAGGGCCGCATCAGTGTTTCAGGTCCTGAAGTGATCGAGACGAACCGCGGCGTGGAGGAATTCGACTCGAAGGACCGCGCCCTGGTCTGGCGCACGATGGGGGGCAAGCACCGGCGACTCTTGGGCGTCGCGGACATGTTCGTGGACGACACCATAGAGAGCTTCCGCCTCGCGGCGCTGCACTTGATTCGCCGCTCGTCACGGTTCGACACCGACGTATTGGAATCGGAGCAACTACGCTTGAGCCAGCGACTGCAACAGTTCGGCTTATGTACCGACGCCATAGACATATGGCGAGCGGCGGGGATTGGAGACGCTGAGGCGATACCTGGTATGGCGACCGATGATTTCATTGCACTAGCCAACACGATTCGGGAGCCGCGCTATGACGCTCGATGAAATTCTCTCCTCCCTCTTTCCGCACGGGCATGACGTCGGGAAGGATCACGGTTTGGTCCGAGGGTCGGGAGCCCTCGCAGGCGGAGGCCGAATCCAGGTGCTCGGCGTCGTGGATCGGACGCCCATCGGTGTGGACGAGGCTCTGCAACTCTCCGATTGGGTGCTCGACGTCATTGCGCAGGGGGGCAGCGATCCCATTCTGATATTGGTCGACAGCGACAGTCAGAGAATGAGTAAGCGAGAAGAGTTATTGGGACTCAATGAGTACCTCGCACACCTCGCCAAGGCGGTGATTCATGCTGATCTGCAAGGCCATGCGACTGTCGGGTTGCTGTTCGGCCACTCCGCTGCCGGCGCTTTCATTGCCACCGCGCTCGCCGCCCGGACTTTGGTGGCGCTCCCCGGTGCGCAGCCGGAAGTCATGGATCTGCCCTCGATGGCGCGAGTGACCAAACTGTCGATCGAGACGCTCCAGGAAAAGGCGAAGTCCACCCCGATTTTCGCGCCGGGGCTCGAGAACCTAGCGCAGACCGGGGCGGTGTTCGCCACGTGGGACGAGAAGCGCCCGCTTGCCCAACAACTGCAAGGACTATTGGACGAGCGCCGCGCGCACCACGATCAGCGCGCTGCACTCGGCAAGGAGCGAGACGGTCGTCCGAAAGCTGCTGACATTCAGGAGCGCGTTCATGAGCTCGCACTCCAGGCGCAGTAGCGAGAGTCTGCGACGCCACGATCTTGTCTTCGTGAGCCCGACGGCGTGGCGCTCGTTTCTCGAGACACGCGACGAATTAGCCGACGACCCCTTGGTGGACGGGTGGATCAACCGGGGTTGGCCGCTCATCGCAAGGCGCTTGGCGGCCGATGAGGGCGACGGAGTGCCGCTCGGACTGCCCCTGCCCCCTTCGGCGGGCAAGCGCCGGATTGGTTTGCTCATGGATCCCGCCGGCATCAGGTCCATTGCGCGCCCTCCTCTGCTGAGCACTGCGTTCCGCGTCGCGCCGGCTGCCTGGAAACCGACCTTACGCACATTGGACCAATTGGCCACGCGATTGGGTGTGCAAGCGCGAGTGTTCGGCAGTCTCGCGTGGTGTCTGCTGACGGGATTGAACTACCTCACTGCCCGATCGGACCTTGATTTCATCCTGTCCTTGCCTCGTCCAGGCGACTTCGCAGAACTGATGACTGAACTTGGATCAATCGACAGTGCCGCGCCGATGCGATTGGACGGTGAAATCGTGCGTGGCGATGGCGCAGGCGTCCATTGGCGCGAACTGCACTCGGGTGCTCGCGAAGTGCTGGCCAAAACCGTCGGAAGACCAATTTTGTGGAATTCTGCCGAGTTCATTGGCGGGAGTATTCAATCGTGACCCATGCTTTGGTTCGCGCCCCGCATCGACCGCCCGTGTTGCTGCCTAAATCGCTCGCGAGCGTCAAGCCATACGCCCAGGGAATCGCTGCTCACGCCGTCGATTGTCTGCTGCTGGAGCTGGAGACCTACCCAAAACCAGGGTTGGTCAGCCACGTCGATGCTGGGAGTCACACGGATATGGATGCCGGCACATTGCGCCGCGCCGCAACGGCGCTCGGACCCCGTCTGTGTGCCCTGACTGAAGCCGGCGCACAGGACTGCGGCATGGGCCGCCTGCGAGTGATCGGCATCGAAGCCGAAGCGGCGATGCTGGAGGCTACGGGAGGGGTCAATACTCATCGAGGCGCAATCTTCGGGTTGGGTCTGCTCTGTGCCGCAGCCGGCGCGCGATGGAGCGGCGCCGTCGAGACCGCTGCACTGCTCGGGTCGATCGTGGCGCGACGGTGGGGAAAGGAAATCTTGAGCGGGCCGGTCACGCTGCGAAGTCATGGTCTCGAGGCACGCCGCCGCTATGGCGCCGCCGGTGCGCGGCGCGAGGCAGCGGAAGGCTTCCCGAGTGTCTACAACATTGGTCTACCTGCTCTCAAAATGGCGGCCCACATGGTCCCCGCGAACGCAGAGGCAGTTCGAGTCCAGGCCTGCTTTTCCTTGATCGCCGCCATTGAGGACACTAATTTGCTGCACCGGGGTGGAACCACGGGTCTTTGCTTCGCACAAAGCGCTGCCCGATCCTTTCTTGATCGGGGCGGCGTGAGCCAACCCGACTGGCGCGTTCGTGCTCGCACCGTGCATGAGGCATTCGTCCAGCGCCGGCTCAGCCCCGGGGGCTCGGCTGATCTTCTGGCCATGAGCCTTTTCGTGCAAGCGCTCGAGTCAGACCGATGCTGATGTCGCACGTCATCCTTCTCGCGCTCGCGCCCATCTTCTCGGTCATGGTATTGGGCTACGTCGCGGGACGATTTCATAGAATCGACAATCGTCATGTGGCAGGACTCAACTCGCTGGTCATGGAATTCTCATTGCCCGCTGCCTTATTTATGGCGACCGCGTCCACCCCCCGCGGCGAGATGATGGAACAGGGACCGTTCCTCGCCATTCTATGCGTCGCGATGCTGATTCCATATCTACTTTGGTTTTATTGTCGCAACCAGATACTTAGATTACCCCGCGGTGAAGCGGCGGTGGAAGCGCTCAGCGTATCGTTGCCGAATTACGCTGCCGTAGGATTGCCCCTCTTGGTCGCGATACTCGGCCCCAAGGAAGCGGTGCACGTGGCCGTCGCCATCGCCGCGGGTTCCATTTTGCCGTCGCCGATTACTCTTGTGCTTCTCGAGCTATCTGCCGCAAACCGACAAGCGAGCGCGGAGAGTACGGGCGCTCGTCTGTGGCGCGTCCTTCGGCGCGCCTTAGGGAAGCCAATCGTGCTCGCCCCCATAGCCGGACTGATACTGTCGATATCGGGATTGGAACCCGGCGACGTGGTTCGCGCCTCCTTTCGACTCATCGGGCAGACAGCGGGAGGCGTCGCGCTCTTTCTCACAGGACTTATTTTGTCTGCCCAGCCCTTTCGCTTGGATCGGAAAGTCGTCGTCGCCACGACCGTCGCCAACGTCATTCAACCCTTGTTTGTGGCCGCTATCGTGTACGTCTTTGCAGTTCCCTTGAACATCGCCAGGCCGGCGATTCTTCTTGCGGCCTTGCCGTCGGGCTTTTTTGGAATTCTGTTCGGGGTGAACTATGAAGTCGTCTCCGCAGAAGCAGGGTCAATCGTCATCGCGAGCACGGCAGCCAGCGTCGTCACGTTGGCGATCGCGATCGTCGTGCTGTTTCCCCAGTGAGTAGCCGCGGGTGACATTGGCCGTCTTGTGTTCAGGACAGGGTCTGCAGCATCCCCAGATGTTCTCCCTCACCGGTAATGCCGAGGCGGCGGCGTCGGCGTTTGCACACGCCACGAAGCTGCTTGGCGGACGCGACCCGCGTGAACTGGTTCGGACTGACCAGGCGTCGGTTCTGCATGGGAATCGCGTTGCTCAAATTCTCTGCGCGTCTCAAGCACTGAGCGCAGCGGCGGCGCTGCGCCACGTGTGGCCAAAACAGATTCTCTTGGCCGGCTACAGCGTGGGCGAGATATCGGCCTGGGGTGTTGCGGAGTTATTCGACAGTGCGACGACGCTCGATCTCGTGGCGCTGAGGGCGGAACTGATGGATGCAGCCAGTGCACCCGGGGATGGACTGCTATCCGTACGCGGCTTGAGCCGCACCTCTGTCGACAATCTGTGCAGGCGCTATGCGACTGCCGTTGCTATCGTCAATCCGAATGATTCCTTTGTGCTTGGCGGATCAGGCGAGGCGCTGGACACCCTTGCAGCCGATGCGATGGAAATGGGTGCCGCACGCGTGACACGCATTGCGGTCAATGTTGCCTCCCACACCGTGCGGTTCGCTGGCGCAAGCTCAGCATTTCAGGCTGCGCTGGAAAAAACGCCGACCAAAGGTAAAACAAGCAGTCGTGTACGATTGTTGAGCGGCATTGATGGGACGGCCGTGCTGGACACGGCGGCCGGCAAAAGCAAACTGGCCGAGCAGATCTCCCATACTGTGGAATGGGCCGATTGCCTGGAGAGTTGTCTTGAAGCGGGGGCAAGCGCCTTTCTCGAGCTCGGTCCCGGCGCGGCCCTGAGCAACATGTGCGCAAGCGCTTATCCCCATATCCCGTCTCGCAGCCTGGACGACTTCCGGACCATTCAAGGCGTCGCCTCCTGGGTGACGCGTTGGGTCTGACGTCACTTGTTGGCGAATCTGATCGTGCGATCAATGACATACATAAAGGTGAGGGAAACCAACGTCGTGCAAACCAGAACGTAGCCCAGAGTATCGAAATGCAACACATAGCCCCCTGGGGCCTGAACGACGATCAGGCCGGCGACCACGGCGGCGACGCCGCCGGATACTTGCTGCAACGAAGAACTGATGGACATGTATGCGCCCCGATCGGACGGCTTCGGCAAGGCAGACATGAGTGCGGAAGCCGAAATCATGCGCGAAAATATTCCGATCTGCAGCCCCACGATGACCGCGGTGAGCACCCACAAGGGACTGACGCGCAGATGTGTGTAGATCACCACCATCACGCTGGTCACCGCGCACCCGAAGGCGAACACCTTGAACTTACCCAAAGCATCGCTGGCGCGTCCTATGAGCGGCCCGGATACGATGGAGAACGCGCCCGTGATCACGTACACCAGCGGCAGCTTTTCGATCGGCAACCCGACGTTGTGCACCATGAATACGCTCATGAAGGGCATCAGCATGAAACCGCCGACGCTGAGTAATCCTGTCGTGGCAAATCCCTGCAGATAAAGGCGGTTCGACATGGTCTGGACCAGGTGATGCAGGGGGCTGCGGTCGGGATGATGCTTCAAGTGCTCATCGACCGGACGCATGAAAAACCGAATCAATCCGCCGACCAAGGCGCCAACGGCGACGATCATGAAGAAGGGTGTGTTCCATCCCCAGCGGGTGGACAACAACAAGGCTAGAGCATATCAGTGAGGGGCCTCGGGGTAGACCCGCTCGCAATCGCCCTTGCCTTCGCATCGCTTAGGATTGACTAGGGGCAGGACCGTTCCCAACTCCAGCGTGCAGTTGGATGGGGACGGGCTACTCATGTGCGCTCGCCCCTGTGGTTGCAACTCCCGAATCCCGTGTTTTGCTTGAATTGTTCGCGCTCTTCGGGCGTCATCGCTTCCCATCTGCGCCAGTGGCGCCGTTGATGCCAGCCGCCGCGTCCCCGGAAACCGCCAAACAAGATGCGGCTCAGAACCAGCAGCCCCAACGCATGCGGATAATCCATCGAGCGGCTGCCGACGAAAGCGGCCGGCATGACCGCGTTCCAAAGCAGCATGACCATCAAACCGAGAAAGGCCGCCGCCAGTACCATCAAGAGCGGCTTACCCCAATACCTCGCTCCGTACCTCATCTGTCTTTTCTCCTTCAAAGATCCAATTCGTCGTATATCGTTTGCAAGCGCCTGCGCAGATACAAGACCGCGTAGCGCTTTCGGGCCAGCAACGTGTTGATTCCCACGCCAGCCCGCAACGCCATGTCCTTGAAGCGGCGGCCCTCGAGCTCATGCGCGACAAAGACCTCGCGCTGATCGGTCGGCAGTTCGTCAAGCGCTTGCTGCAACGTCTCCAGGAGTACCGATCTCGCGTACACCGCCTCAGGACCTGCGTCGAGCGCCGGCAGCGCGAGATCGAGCTGGTACTCGCTCGCCCCCTCCTCCGACTCCTCGATCATTTCAATTGTCAACCGATCTCTCTTTTTGCGAAATCGGTCGACGATGCGATTGCGTGCGACACGGAACAGCCAAGCGCTGACTTGCTCGATCGGCTCGGGAAGGCGATAAGCCTCGACAAACTCCTGCAACACGTCCTGCAATAGGTCCTCGGCATCGCTCGGGTCCCGAACCCGGCGTCGGATGAAAGACCCAAGCCTCGAGCGCTCGCGCACCACGGCGGCGGTGATCTCGCTGTTTCTCTCAATCATGAGCGGGGTGGTGGCGATTCCATTTGACACGGATAAAGCTGACTATTTCATGTCGAAAGTCAGCCGACCCCTACCCTTCTCGAATAGGTCCCTTCGCTCATAACCATAGGTCTTCGCATCTTGCGGCTGCTGCCTCATACAGGTGATGACGTTTCAGGATCGGGAATATTGTAGGGTTGGACGAACCAATGGGCTCAATGACTTACGCCAGGCCCCCGACAAGCATTGATCGCTCTACCGCCGCATCAACCAGGCAACAATCGAAAGAACAACGCTCACGATCAGCATGGTCGTGATCGGAAAAAAGAACTTGAATCCCGGCCGATCAATGACGATGTCGCCGGGTAGATGAAACAAATGCATCTTTTTGAGCCACGGCCAGAATAGTCCTGCAACGACTAAAACCGCCCCGAGAGCCACTAGAAGTCGATTCATACCTATCACTCTGCGATAAAAGCCGGCGCCAATCAAACGCGTCAATTCACGGAGAACCGCTGCTGCACGCCATCGGCAAGACGACGCAGAGATGCGATCTCCTCTGTTACTAAACGCCGAAGTCGATGGTCTGACGGTCATGGAAAAGACAGCCGCATTGAATAAATTACAATCTCGAGCGCATATCGGAATTGATCGCAGCTCGCGCTGGGTTCGGCTTGCACAATCGACGCGTTACCGCGTTAGTGAGCATCTCGCCGCCGCAGATGTTCACGCACCGGACACGGTGAAAAAAATGAAGGAACACTGAAACGCGCTTGTCACGGTGCACGCTTAGCTTCCCTCCGGCTCATCAAACTTGGAGGGAAAAATGTTTCCACACATCACGAAAAGTTGTCGGACAAAAATCGGCGCGAGCGTTTCCGCCACCATCTTGTCGGCCGTTGGTTTAGCGGCATCCGTGCCCGCCGCCGCCGACACGTCAGTCCACGAAATCAGAACCGCGACACCGATCAAGCACGTCATCATCATCGTCGGAGAAAACCGCAGCTTCGATCACCTGTTCGCGACCTATACGCCGAAGAACAAAGAGGACGGAGTACGCAACCTCCTGTCCGAGAAAATCATTAACGCAGACGGTTCACCCGGCCCGAATTTCGCCAAGGCGCACCAGTTCCAGATCACCTCCGCGCCCAATGGCGGCAAGTTCTTCAGCAGTGCGGATCTCAAGAACAAGACGCTGTACACCACGCTGCCCGCACCCGACGTCGGCGGCGTTGGAGCGGTCTCTCCCTATGTAGGCATTCTGAGCCTTCCGGGCGGCGACCCCGGTTTGCCGGCTCAAGAGCAATTTCTCTTCGGCACGGGCGGCACCGGGCTTTCCTTCACACTGGGTCCGGATACGCGCATCGCGAATGTCAATAATCTGCTACCCGGACCGTTCCAGATGACCGGACCGAAGATGCCCTTCGATGCCTTCACCGGCGACACCATCCATCAGTACTTCCAGATGGTGCAGCAAATGGATTGCGCCATCGACAAGGAACATGTTTCCAAGGAGAACCCGACCGGCTGTCTGCACGACCTCCAATCTGCAGTGACTACGACCTACAGCACGCCGCCGACGGGCACGCCGCACGACACCGGCCAGACCATGGCGTTCTTCAATATGCAGCAGGGCGATGCGCCGCTCATGAAGTCCCTCGCCGACGAGTACACGATGAGCGACAACTATCACCAGCCGGTATTGGGCGGCACGGGCCCGGACAGCCAGCCGCTCGGCTTCGCCGACCAGGTGTTCTTCAGCGACGGGAATGGAAATCCCGCGACCCCCGCCGCGGCCCATATCTATAACCCCGACCCGCAGACGGGGACCCTCAATCTGTATACTCACCGTGCGCAGTGGTTCAATTGTTCCGACGAGGCTCAACCCGGAATCGGCGCGATCACGAACTACCTGAAGGCGCTGCCCTACCCCGTGCAGACCAAGTGCGGCGCGGGAGAATATTGGCAGGCGGTCAACGTGAACCCGGCCTTCACGCCGAAGGGTGTGGTGCAGAGCGGGCTCGTCGTCCCGCCGACGATGCAGCGGAGCATCGGCGATGTCCTCAGCGCGCACAATATTCCTTGGAAGTATTATGGCGGCGGGTTCAATGCCGACGGCACGGCCAGTCCGCTCAACGGCAGCTATTGCAACATCTGCAACCCGTTTGAATACGAGTCGAACTATCCCACGGTGGTCGCCGATCACATGAGGGACGTCACCGATCTGTTCACGGATATTGCGAACGGCACGCTGCCGGCCGTGTCCTATGTGAAGCCTGACGGCACCATGGACGGGCACCCGGACTCCTCGAAGTGGACTCTGTTCGAGGCCTTCGTGAAGAACATCGTCGACCTCGCCAAGAGCAATCCGGAGCAATGGGCCGAGACCGCGATTTTCGTCACCGTGGACGAGGGCGGCGGCTACTACGATTCGGGATTCATCCAGCCGGTTGATTTCTTCGGCACGGGCCCGCGCATACCGATGATTGCCGTATCACCGTTCTCACGGGGAGGCCACGTCAGTCACGCTTACAACGAGCATTCCTCCTTCGTGAAGTTCGTTGAACGGAACTGGAAACTCAGTGGCACGCTCAGCGACCGCAGCCGTGACAACCTGCCCAATCCTGTTCAGGATGGCGACAACGGCTACGTGCCGCGCAATATGCCGGCGATAGGCGACCTGTTCGATCTCTTCGACTTCGATCACAGTCGCGACTAAGCACCCGGCGCCGGCTGGCCTCAGCCTGCCGGCGCCTCCTCGTGAGTTCGACCGTGAACGTCGCTGGACTTCTGTAGATCTGGCCGAACTCAGCGATTGATAAGGATTCGGGTCAAGGCCGTCAGGATTCGTCCCCGGCGACCGTGCGGGGCGGCGCTGCTGCATTCGCCCTTTCGAACGATGAGTCAAGCGGAAATTTTTGCACGGCGCAGCGAGCAAGTTATTTATGGGACAGGACACTAGAGGGTCCGTCGTCGCTTCACGACCAACTCCCCGGACGGCGCATCGCGCGTGAACTTTGTGACTGCCGGCGATGTAAGAAGGAGCGAAGCCATATGATTAGGGAGTGCCGCCAAGACAGGCAAAAGCTTTTCCGCGGACACGGGCCGTGCGAGCAGATATCCCTGTAGGTGAATCGGCGATAGGTCCGTCAGCAAGGCCAGCTGCTCCGGGCACTCAATACCTTCAGCCGTGACTTCCAGACCGATGCTGTGGCAGAGCCCGATGATGGCCCGGGTTATCGCCGCCGAGCGCGCGCTGGTATGAATGCCGCCAATAAGCGTGCGATCGAGCTTAACGCGCGTCAGCGGCAGCTGCTCGAGCGAGGCGAGCGAGGAGTACCCGGTACCAAAATCGTCGAGCGCGATGGCGACGCCGCGGGCCCGCAATTGACGCAGCACATCAATGGTGGCTGCGCCGGTCTGTAGCACGTTTTCAGTGAGTTCAATCTCGATGCAGTGCGCCGGCAATCGATGTTCGCGCAGCAGACCCATCACGTGGTCGACAAAGCGGCTGTCGAGCAGCTGGCGCGAAGACAGGTTGATGGCGACGCGCGCCTTCGGCCACGCGCCATGGTGCCAACGCGAAGCCGTTTCGATCGAGGAGCGCAGCACCCAGTCGCTGATTTCCATGATCAGCCCGGACTCTTCGGCAATTGTCAGAAACTCGCTGGGTGACGCTCGCCGTCCATCTGGCAGGCGCCAGCGCAGCAAGGCTTCGACTAGGCCCGTGGTCAGCGTTGCGGCATTGACCTCCGGTTGAAACACCAATTCGAATTCACCGCGTTCCAAAGCGTGGCGCAGTCCCTGTTCGGTGCTGAACTTGGCCGAAGCCGCTTCCAATAGCGCGGGGCTAAACACGGTCAGTTGGCTGCGTCCCAGCGCTTTGGCACGGAACAGCGCGGCGTCTGCGGCCCGCAGGAGCGCCTCGGCGTCGCTGCCGTGATCGGGATACACGCTGGCACCCACGCTGATGCTGATCGTGAGATCCCGGCCGTCGACGGCGATCGGCTGCTGAAATGCGCGCACCAGGTCCCATCCGACCGTACTCACGCCTTCCACGTTAATGCCACCGTCGCACACTATGGTGAATTCGTCGCCGCCGAGGCGCGCCGCGAAGCCCGCCGGCCCCGCCCTCGCCCGCAATCGCTCGGCGATCGCGCTGAGCACGCGGTCACCGAAAGCATGGCCCATGCTGTCGTTGATGTTCTTGAAGTTGTCGAGGTCGAGGAAGAACACACCGACGTAAGAATTGCTCGCCTCGGCCCGAGTGATGGCAGCCTTCAGATGCATGTACAACTGGCGCCGGTTCGGTAACTGGGTCAGCGGATCGTGCTCTGCCAGGTGCCGCAGTTCGCGCGTGCGGAGGTCCACCTTCGCTTCCAGCTGCTCCTGATATTTGCTGGCCGCCGCCTGGGCGTCGGCCAGCCGTTCTGCCATCTCATTAAAGGAAAGGGCCAGGTCATCCAGTTCCCGAATGCCGCCGCGTGTCACCTGCACGCCTACTTCGCCACCGGCGAGCCTGCGCGTCGCAGCCCTCATTCGGCGCACGGGCCCTACCACGCTCATTACCGTGCGGATTGATGCCGACAGCAGCAGCCCCAACACACCCACGCTTATCCAGAAGATCAGCGTCGCGTGCTCGGGCTCGCCTGCAGTGGTTGAGGTGCTTTCGGTCGTTTGCTCACTGGGCGGCTCGGCCGGGGCAGCGGCGCTCGATCCCTGTCGAAGGACAGCCTTTGCAGCGGCACCGCGTGCCATCGACGGCGACCTCGTGGCGCCAACCAGCACCGTTAGCCCCAGCGATTCCAGCGCAAAACGGTCGACCGAGGCGCGGCGCTGTGTATCCATTAGAATCAGGGACTCCTGCAGTGCGCTGATCTGCGCCATGTCGGCACGCATCTGCGTGACCCAAGCCTTGCCCTGAGAGCGCATCAAAGCCAGCTCGTTTGTCTTCAGATTGTCCGTAAGAGCCGCCTCGCTTGCGGTTAGCGCATCCAGGGCACCTTGGTCATAGGCGCCGGTGGCCGGCAGGCTTGCGAAACCACGACGGATCTCATCAAGACGCGAGTTCAGGTCAACGAGGGATTTGCGTGCAATAACGCGCCCGAAAATCTTCCAGGACCGGGCGATCGAGGCCTTCGTGGGTGCATCGAGCGCGTCGAAGCGATCCCTGAGTTCCTTGAGCACTTCTTGCCGGCTGTCGGCGGTACGCACCAGCTCATCGCCATGCGAGCGGTATGCCATGAGATGCGCGCGCAGCTTTACCAGGCGGTCAGCCGCCGCTACGTCGCCGGACCGCGAAACATAGGCTTGCGTTTCCCGCTCCAAGTCCCTGACCGCAGTCGCCAACCGCCCGTTGCTGTCGCCATTTTGGATGTCCATGCGGCTGCGTACCGCGCCTTCATAAAGTTCGATGGCAGCGATCAGAGCTTCAGGACTCACCGCGCCTATCCCGGGCAGCGGCGTAGGCACAGTAATCCGCACCACACGCGTCGTACTTATGACCGAAATTTCGTGCTCTACCAGCAGATTCGCGACAACCGCAAGACCCGCGACGGCCGCAAACGCAATACCGAGGCGTGCGCCGATGCCCCATCGCAAACTCAATGAGCGTGCGCGCAATCCGGGATTGATACCTATCTCCCAGTAAACACCGTCATCGGTTCCTCTGTATGGTACTCAGGCACTTACCACGAAACTGAGATGCAACCACCGTTCATCCCACGTTGGGAATTGTCGGTTTCCAATAAACCTGAATGTCACTTTGACATAATTTGTGACGACGGCCGCGGCATTGGCCGTCTTGGTCGTCATCGTCGCGGTGCTTGCCGCCGCTGTGGACGCGGGTTACTTTCGCGGGCCGCTTATACGGAACGGTCCACGACCGTGACGTCAACGCCGCGAAGAATATTCTCGCGGCGGGACGTCGCCGTCTTGCAGAAGAAATCCCCGCCCTCCATAGGTGTGGAAGAACGTCACCCGCAAAAGGTCTCCACGTCGCAACGGCGACTTATTGTTTTGATTGGCGTGATATTCGTAAGAACAGCTCCGCATCGGCATTTGATACTTCTTGATTCGCTGCTTGCTTCGTTTGCGCCGACCATGCCCTTGGTGCATCGATCATATAATAACTTGCTTTGCATATTTATCCTAAGATGCTGATTACAATAGTATTTACAAAAGCAACATTCGCGATAACGACTAAATTGCGGTTCTAAGAGATTGGCCCTGAAACGCCGTGAGCAACTTCTTACTCTAGAACCGTAAATCCTGGCAATATAAGGCCTTGCCCTCTTTTCATGACATGAATTAGAGTTTGACCAAATTCAAGCTTTTAGGGATGTTGGCACCATGGCTA
>WNFT01000557.1_pt1 | contig 17804 bp, 19 predicted proteins | sample 5400191 | NCBI WGS metagenome assembly WNFT01 (sample SAMN13153359, study PRJNA577476) | soil metagenome | isolation source: 80 cm saprolite under Madrone tree | place: USA:California | collected 2016-06-14 | reverse complement strand
GAGTATCGTTGGTCATGCATGCTGTCCTTTCTGTAGGTGGTGTTATCTCGTTTCGATAACATCTATTTTAGCAGAAAGGGCTGGAAAACTCCTCTTTCTCCGGTCGAAGCGCACCCTCCTCGATGCGCGACATGTCCAGCAGGTTGCTCACCAGGCGGTTCAAGCGGTCCGCTTCCCGTTCAATTGCTTGCGCGAAGGAGCGTCGGGCCTCCTGATCCCACTGTACATCCTCTTGCAAGAGCGAACTAGCGGCAGCTTTAATTGAGGTCAGCGGAGTGCGCAGGTCATGTGAGACCGAGGAAAGCAAGGCTGCACGCAGAGCGTCGGCGCGTTGCAGGACCGCGATGCGCAGGTTTTCCTGCTGGAGGCGCGCACGCTCGATCAGTGCAGTCACCTGGTCTAGAAAGGTCCAGAAGAAAGCGGTGGGGGCATCGGGGCGGGCCTGTTCTTGCTCCAGGCGTTCCTCGTCAGGAAAGTGGCGTGGCTGATCGGCTATCGAGCAGATACCGTTGCCAGGGGAACCAGGCGTTTCTTTCGACAGGTGGGATATGTTCAACGGTGCTCATGGAAGCGCGACCCTTTCTGCTTCGATACAATAATGTACACAAGGAAAGGGCCGCGAACAAAGTGCATTTTGCCCTTTCCCACACGGAGTATAGAACAAAAAGCATCAAGAAGCGTGCTGGATTTGCGGCAAAATGGTCTGGAAATGCTCAAAAAAAGACATTCAGTCGAGATCTCCCAGGCCAGGCCAGCTTAGCGTCCCCGGCGTGGTCGCTCCCCCGGTTTCGGTTCCAGGGCAGGATATTCCTCGACCAAGCGCAGCGCCTCGGCGATCGCACGTTCCAACTGTGGGTCAAGGTTATTGACATAATCTTGTGGGGCGATATCGACCTCGATATCGGGATCGGTACCATAGTTCTCCACATTCCAGCCAACATCCTTGAACCAGAAGGCGAACTCGGGCTGTGTCGTCATCGTGCCATCGACCAGCCGGTGGCGCGGTGAAATGCCGATAACACCACCCCAGGTCCGTTTGCCAATGAGCGGACCCAGGTCCATGAGCTTGAAGGTATGGCTAAAGATATCGCCATCCGATCCAGCTTGCTCGTTGGTCAGGGCCACCATTGGCCCACGTGGTGCCCCTTCGGGATAGGGGCTAGGCTGGCCCCAACGAGGAAAGTCGTAGCCAACGCGCTTTCTCGTCAGCTTGCTGAGTAATAGCCCGGAGACATGTCCGCCGCCGTTCCAACGTACGTCGATCAGCAGTGCAGGATAGTCGTACTCGGTCAGATAGCTGCGGTGGAACTCGGCGTATCCTGTGCCACCCATATCAGGAATGTGGATGTAGCCCACCCGTTCTTGAGAAAGGGTATGCACGGTGCGCCGATTGCCCTCCACCCACTCGCGATAACGAGCCGGGGCTTCGTTGGACAGCGCCTCGACGGTGATGGTGCGTGTCTCTTTACTTTCTGCCGACTCGATGGTCAGTTGTACTTCGTTCCCTGCTTGATTGACGAGCAATTCCTGTGGACTGCGGTTGGGGCCGACGCGCTGCCCGTTGATTGCCAGCACGGCATCACCCTCGGCAACGTTCAGACCGGGGCCAGTGAGTGGTGACGTTATCTTACTGTCCCAGGAATCGCCCTGGACGATGTGCGCAATGCGGTAGCGATTGCTGGCGGCGTCATAGCTCCAGTCCACACCGAGGAACCCCTGCCGGTAATTCGGCCTCTGGCGATACTCGCCACCCATTTCATATGCATGGGAGGTGCCGAGTTCTCCCTGAAGTTCCCAGAAGAGATCGGAGAGTTCTGAGCGCGAACTGACACGTTCAATGAGTGGTGCGTACTGCGCATAGATGGCATCCCAATCGATACCAGACATATCTTCGACCCAGAATTGCTCACGTTGGAGACGCCAGGCTTCGGCGAACATTTGCTTCCACTCTGCCGCAGGTTGCACGGAGACCTTGATACGATTCAGCTCGAGCCACCCGTTTTCCCGACTAGGACCGTCATGCTCGTCCGATTTGGGGACTTTTTCTCCTGCTTTCAGCACGCGCAGACGGTTGCGTGCCTGATAAATCAGCGTTTTGTTGTCGCGTGAGAGATCAAAGTCACTGAGACCATTGGTAAGCCACTCATATTTGAATGTCTCGAAGTCGTACACGTGGAGGCTTCCCTTTGGCTCATATGGCTCCTCCGAATCTGTACGGATGGCTCCTTCAATTGGAAACGACAGGCACAAGGCTTTTCCCTTTATGCCACGCACGGCACTGAAACGACCCTCACTGACCGGAAAGGGGACCGCCCGCGTGGTAATTCCTTCCAGGTCGATGACCGTAGGCGTGACAGTGGGTTTTTTCGCTGTTTCCTCCGAGTCATCTGGCTGCTTCTTCTCTGTCGTGTCCTCTTTCTCTTTGTCCTTGTCCTTCTCTTTGTCTTTCTCGCCAGGTGCTTTGGGTTGTGGGATAAAGGGAGAGCGCTGGTCGCGCTGCAACATGATGGCATAGGGCCGTACACCACGTGGGAAGCCAAGATCGAATTGCATATTGTCGTACACAGGGTTGAAGGTGCGGTATCCCAGGAAGTAGAGGAACTTGCCTTCAGGATCAAAGGCTGGCGAGACGTCCTGGAGCACCGGCTCGGTCGCAAAATGGGTCTCACCATGCTCCAGGTTAGAGAGTTTGATTGCTGATTTCTGCGCGGTATGTGAGAAACCGTATGCCAACCAGCGTCCATCCGGCGACCAGGCGACACCGTGAATACGTGCATAGTCACTGCGGTCGACGACAGCGGAGGTGCCTGCCTCCAGGTCGACCACGATGAGTTCGTTACGATGATTCGCAATAGCGACCTTGTCGTCGGTGGGCGAGACGGTCAAGCTGACGGCCCGCCCAAAATCGATATCCTCGAAGGTTTTAGGTTCGCTAGCGTCTTCTGAATTGAAGACTACCAATGCTTCGCGTCCGGTGGCATCGTTGATGGCGACCAGTCGCTTGCCGTCGTTGAGCCATTCCAGCAGGCGATAGCGTACGCCGTCCGGTTCACCATATTGCAGGACGGGGCCTTCCCAATTTGCCATGGAGAAGGCTTTGCCGCGTGTTGTCATAGTTACGGCGTAGCCCTGAGGATGTAATGCGTAGCTATCAAGGAAGCGACTTGCTGAGACGAACTTACGGCTGCGCTGCGTGCGCAGGCTAGGTAATGAGATATCGAGGCGGCGAGATGTGTCTATGCTGGGATCGAACAGGTAAAGGTCGGCACCAGCGTGATAGACCAGGCGTTGCCCATCGCTAGAAAGGTGGCGTGCATAGAAGTCACGGTGATCGGTGTGACGACGTACATCCTCGCCAAGAGGGGTGCAGGAATAGATGTTGCCCACCCCTTCATGGTCCGAGAGAAAGTAGATGCGTTCGCCAACCCAACAAGGGTCGGCAAGGTTCCCATTGAGCTTGAGCAGGCGCTGGAATGTTCCATTGCCAGTGGCGTCACACCATAAATGCCCGACGGTGCCGCCGCGGTAGCGTTTCCAGTATGCCGGCTCTCGAATGTTACGACCAAGCACAACGCCACCGCTTGGACCATACGAGATGGCATTCGCCATGCCGACGGGCACCTGGCTGGGCTGTCCCCCCTGGGGACTGATGGCAAAGATGGCCTCGAAGCGACGGTTGATCTGGCCTGCATTACTGGCGTACAAGATGTTCTCACCGCCGGGTGACCAGCCCAATACATGGCAAGCTGCAGATTGGAAGGTCAAACGCTGAGCGGGACCGCCAGCCGCAGGCATGACATAGACTTCGCCGGGGCCCTCTTCACGGCCCACGAATGCCAGTTGTTCGCCATCTGGTGAAAAGTGGGGGTAGCTCACTTCACCCACACTGGCGGTCAAACGTTCAGCCCTACCACCTTCACTTGGTATCAACCATAGGTCATCCTCGGAAACGAATACAATCTGATCCTGGTGGATAGTTGGGAAGCGTACATAGCCCTGAGACGGCATATTCTCTGCCTTTCATAGTTCCACTGGGATGGGCCTCTTCTGCCCACAAGTGGTGTTTCTTACATGATGGTGATAGATAGTATTGTAGCACAGTAGTAATAAAGTTGTCGAGTATTTATACTTGGTTTTCCTGGTATCATATCAGCTGGCCCAAAACCAAACTGCTGATGGTCCTTCTCCTCTTGCCAGATGGCGCAAGTAATGGTAATCTCGTCCTTACCATAACGAACTTATCCTATAAGGAGGGCATCCCGATGACTCAAACGGTGAAAGGACAGAAGGGAACACCACAAGCACAGAAACAGTATCGACCAGGACAGCGTCAAAAAGAGCGGCTACAACGCCAGGTGCGTCGCCGTCGCCAGCGTCTGCTGATAACGGCAAGTCTACTCGGCGTGGTGTTGATCGTTCTAGCTGGCGTGGGTGTCTGGCAATATCCGCGTATCATCGCCTTATTTCAGCAACATCCTAAATCTTGCACTGTTGCTGCCCCTGGCACAAACTTCTATGCCTCGACGCCTTCAGCGGGACCATCCGCACCCCCGACCGTACAGGCTGCTATGGGGCAGTTTGCAAATGGGCTGCAGTGTATTGACCTGAAGGTCGGGAATGGCCCTGCTGCTCGGATAGGAGATGTCTTATCAATTGAGTATACAAGCTGGCTCGCTGGCAACAACCAGAAGTTTGATAGTTCCTACGACCACCATGGCCAGCCTCAGCAAATATTGCTTGGTGCAAAGCAGGTTATCAAGGGCTTGGAGGAGGGATTGGTCGGTGCGAAAGCTGGCACAGTACGTCGCTTGATCATTCCACCGAACCTGGGCTATGGTGTCCGGGGCGAAGCCCGACACATTCCATCTGATGCCACGTTGATTTATGACGCCGTTGTGCTCAGCGTCAACGGTTGCTCTGTTGCTACTGGGAATAATATCTATAATTCGCCAAGCCCCTCAAGGTCTACATCTGTAGTCGGGCCTGTGCTCCCTTCAGGGCCTCTGGCGCCTCCTCCCATAGCTACAGCCCCTGGCACGCTGTTTGACGGGTTAAAGTGCATAGACCTCAAGCTTGGCACTGGTGCTCCTGCCCGGGATGGCAGTGTTCTAGCGGTTCAGTACACGGGTTGGTCCGCAAATGTGAAGAAATTCGATAGCTCCTATGATCGTGGTGGCACCCCCTTATCTGTGACCATCGGCAAGGGACAGCTCATTAAAGGGGTTGAGGGAGGCCTTATCGGCATAAAAGTGGGTGGGACTCGTCGTCTGATTATCCCTCCAGCGCTGGCATATGGTGCACAGGGGCGGCCGCCAGTGATCCCACCCAATGCTACGCTGACGTTCGATATTACCGTAGTCAGTATGAAGTGATCGACTCAGTTCCGTTACCACGGCTTATGCCGTCATTGCATAAGCCGCGGTCCACTCGGGACAAAAGTTCTCTCACGGTCCTTTGAGATGATATCTGTCAGCCAACCAGATCTTTGCGTCCTTCTGGGGATATCTGCGTCTATATAACCCTGTCTATAGCGCTTTGTAATGTACAATGGAAGTGTCATCAACGAGAAGGACGCAAGCTCATGATCATCACGACCGAAAAAGTATGGGAAGAGTTCAGCGCGAAGTTGAAACAGTTCATTCTCAAGCACGTTGCAAATGAAGCGAACGCGGAGGATATCCTTCAAGATGTCTTTCTGAAAATACATACTCACATCGATTCCCTGAGGGCCGAGGACAAACTCCAAAGCTGGATATACCAGATAGCACGCAATGCCATCTATGATTATTACCGGAGTCAGAAAACCACAACCGGCCTTCCAGAAACGTTCCATTTCGCGGAAGAACCTTCTAGCACCGACGCGGAACGCGAACTCGCCCCTTATATCAAAGCAATGGTGGATTGCCTCCCTGAAGTATACCGGCAGGCATTAATATTGACCGAGTACCAGGGACTCACGCAGAGGGAACTTGCGGACCAGCTGGGTCTCTCATTCTCGGGAGCTAAATCGAGGGTGCAGCGGGCGAGAGAGAAACTCAAAGCCTTGTTGTTGGAGTGCTGTCATTTCGAGTTTGATTGCAGAGGCAGAATCATTGATTACTATCCTCGCTGTGCTTGTTGTGTGAATGGTCCCTGTGATGCTGTGCATTGTGCATCGTAGCGGCCATGTGCGTCCTTTTGGCGAAATCCCCGTCTATAGAGAGTGCGAAAACCTGGCGGGATAGTTTTGCAAGGCCAGGACATTGCTTCACAGACAGAAAGGATACGATCATTGACATCCTCCCGTCCCATAAATGGAGACGGGACTCCCACCCTCACGAGTGGGCTTTCCTGTTTCGCCGGCTACTAGTTTCACTGAGAGCATTGCTGCTATCAGCCAGAGCTTTCACCTCCACAGGCCTCACTTTCCGCGAGCCCCGCGGTAGTTCTCAGTCTTGGAGTCACATCAGGTGCTTGGAACCCTGCCTGGGGGGCAGGTAATGAGCACCTGGCAATTGAAGAAAGAGAGATGTACAGTGGTTCACACGCTAGTGCTTTTACCTGGCGGAACGCTTTACGCCAGAACCTCTGAAACACTATTCCGTTGTCAGTGTACTAGATCAAGTGTACCACAGGTTGAACACGTACCAATAGGTACGTGCTGGGAGAGATCTCAGGATCTCCGCCGGAGCCTTTCTTTCCTCCCTCAGCCTGAAGGCATGAGGGTATCCAGAAAGGAGTTTCTATGAACACGATACCAAACGATGGCGAGCAGTTGCGTGGGGCTGTGCGCGAACGCTATGCGCGTAGAGCCTTGGAAGTATTGGGAACCGAGGAACCCAGCACTGATGCTTGCTGTAGTGGTGGCTGTTGCAGTACAAACAATAGCGATGCCATTACCGATGACCTGTACAGTAGTGCAGAACTTGGCGAGTTGCCAATAGCGGCGGCGCTCGCTTCACTGGGCTGCGGCAATCCCACGGCATTAGCCGAATTGAAACCTGGTGAGAAAGTGCTTGACCTGGGGAGTGGTGGTGGGATTGATGTCCTGCTCTCAGCGCGACGTGTTGGGTCAACGGGCTTTGCGTATGGCCTGGATATGACCGACGCCATGCTCGAGCTGGCCGAGCGAAATCGTCTGGAAGCAGGGATAGAGAACGTACGGTTTCTCAAAGGCGTCATAGAAGATATTCCATTACCTGAGCACAGTGTTGATGTCGTAATCTCGAACTGTGTGATTAACCTCTCTGCTGACAAAGGCCAGGTGCTGCGTGAAGCCTACCGAGTGCTGACCCCAGGCGGTCGTTTGGCCGTCTCGGACATCCTCGTGCAGGGGAAATTGCCGCCGAGCGTTCAAACGGACATGGAAGCATGGGCTGGCTGTCTCGCGGGTGCGCTGGAAGAGGATACCTACCGGCGTCTGCTAGTAGCGGCAGGTTTCACCGGCATAGAGATCGAGGTCACGCGACGTTACTCAGTGCAGGATGCGGCTGACAGTGGCGCTGGTGCTGCGATTGCCTCGCTTTCAGCAGACGAGCGTGCCGACGTTGATGGCAAATTCGTGAGCGCCTTCATCCGTGCTCGCAAGTGATGGTGGCAGGTGTTGTTAATGGCCTGCTGAAAGTGGCACAGCCCTTCGTCATCGCCGGGTTTCGCCAGGAGAATGAGCGGGTTCTCCTGGCTTTGAAGCGTTATGTGGAAAAGGGAAATCAGCAAAAATGCTCTTGACTTTTGGGAAACGAGCAGGTATAATCTTGACGATTTGAAAACTATTTCCAACAGGTCCACTTCGTAGAAAAGGCCGGGGAGTATGATGCTTGTGATGCGCTGGATACGGACAACAACATTGTTAGTGCGACGACCCTGTCACCTATTCCATCTTATGGATGGGCCTGGTGCCTTTTCAGAGAAGAATCTTTCTTCCTCATCCCATTGATTCAGGGATGAGGAATTTTTTTTGACCTGGATGGTCTCTGGCGTTCTGCACCTGCCAACGGTGTCACGTGCGGGATTTCTCCAGTCACTCAACGCGAACTGGGCCCAACGGTTGTGCGAGCTGGAGAAAAGCGCATGACCTATCAACCTATCGTCATCAAGTGTGTCAGGGATGCTGCGTGTTTCCTGGCAGAGACAGAAGAAAGAGAGCAATTACTCGTGACAACGCACGTGAACTCTTTGAGAGAGCACACCAATGATTTGCTTGACATGGATCAACTACGCAACCGGCATATGCTGGTGCGTTCGCCACATATGGCGGCGTTGATTCGTCTGCGTGGTACGCTCCTCAGGGCAATCCGCACCTTCATGGAAGCTGAGGACTTTGTAGAAGTGACAACTCCGACGATCACCAGCCTCACGGGCGCGTGTGAAGATTTTTCGACCCTCTTCCCGCTCGACTACTTCGGCAATAAGGCCTTTTTAACACAGACAGCCCAATTGCACCTGGAGCCTTTAGTGCACAGCCAGACATTGCGCCGCGTCTACTCTATCAACCACAGCTATCGTGCTGAACCTCGTGCGGACCATCGCCACCTCACCGAGTTTGTGTTGGTTGAGCCAGAGATCGGCTTTGGCAACCTGCAGATACTACTGGACATTGAGGAGCGCCTGGTCAGCTACATTGTCAAGTCTGCGCTGGGAACTCGTCGTGAGGAACTGGAGATGCTGGGAGCCGATAATGCCATGCTCGAAACCATCAAACCCCCATTCCGCCGTATGACATACACCAGGGCCGTGGAGCAACTCAACAAGATGGGTATTGCGACCACGTGGGGTGATGATCTTGACCGCAAGCGCGAGATCGCCCTGCTGGAGTGGACCCAGTTCCCCACGTTCATCACGCACTATCCGATGGAACTAAAATTCTTCAACATGCGCCAGAATCGCGATGATGAACGTGTCGTCAACGCCGCCGATCTCCTGCTGCCGGGCGTCGGTGAGGTTTGTGGTGGCGCCGAACGTGAAGAGGACCCCATCCGCCTGCGACAGCGCTTGATGACCTCCCCGGCGATGAAACATCTCCTGGCGGCAGGTGGCAGCGCCGAAGACTATGAGTGGTACTTGCAACTGCGTGAACAAGACTCTATCCCCTATGCTGGCTTTGGCATGGGCTTTGAGCGGCTAGTACAGTTCATTACGGGCAGTGAGAGTTGCCTGGACTGTGTTGAGTATCCACGTAATAGTGTCCACTACATGCCGTGAATGGTGGGTATGACTGATAGCGAGTTACTCGACCTTTTTCAGCGCCTGGGCGTCGTCTCAACTGGGCACTTCGTGCTCAGCTCGGGACAGCACAGCGACGAATACTGGGAAAAGTTCCGCCTGCTGGAGTGGCCGCGAGTCACGGAGCAGCTCTGCCGGGAAATTGCTACGCGCTACAAAGAGTGTACAATCGAAGCGGTGGTTGGCCCAACGACAGGTGGCGCATTGTTAGCACAGGAGGTGGCGCGTCAACTCGATGCGCGTTGCCTCCTTGCCGAACCAGCGCACACACAAACTGGGCGAGAACTGCGTCGAGGCTTCACACTGCATCCGGCCGAGCGCGTGCTTATCGTTGATGATGTGCTCACTACTGGCCTCTCGCTGCGGGAGACACTCAGCGCTGTGCAGCGTTACCAGCCCGATGTCGTTGGTATTGAAGTACTGATTGACCGTAGCGGTGGTGCTGCCCTCCATCAATTTGGTGTTCCCTGCCGTGCGCTACTGACCGTCTCTGCTCGTACCTATGAACCGGGTGACTGTCCATGGTGTGCCAATGGGGTCCCTCTGGTCAAACCTGGCTCACGCGCTATCATCGCGGGGTGAGTGTGACCTGGCGACCTTCGCGGTTACCAGGTTGTATCTGATGGAGATAGAACATGGTGAACTTCCTGGAGAAACTGCTCACTGCCTCGCGTCAGCAGCACAGTCTGCTGTGTGTGGGCCTGGACCCGGAACCCAACCGCTTTCCCGCCGCATTACGCGCAATGCCGGTGGCAAGTGCCGTTGTGCACTTCTGTCGCGCTATTATAGAAGCAACTGCGCCATATGTATGTGCATACAAACCTAACCTGGCCTTTTTTGAAGTGCTAGGACCGACTGGCATGCAGGTCTTGCAGGAAGTCCTCAGTGCCATTCCTCCGCACATCCCCATTATTGCCGATGCCAAGCGTGGTGATCTAGGTAATACAGCACGCAACTATGCCACCGCACTCTTCGATGTGTATGGCTGTGATGCCGCGACTGTCAATCCCTACCTGGGTCACGACAGCATTGCTCCTTTCCTTGCCTATCGCGACAAAGGCGTACTGGTGCTTTGCCGTACCTCTAACCCCGGCGCACGCGATTTCCAGGACATGCTGGTGCAGGACGAGCATAACCAGTTGCGACCGTTCTACCAGGTCGTCGCGCAGAGTGTGCAATCATGGAATGAGGCGGGCAACTGTGGCCTTGTCGTCGGTGCGACCTACCCGCAGGAACTACGCGCCATTCGCTCGCTGTGTCCCGACATGCCTATGCTCGTCCCTGGAGTGGGTGCGCAAGGCGGAGACCTGGAGGCAGCAGTAGCGGCAGGAGTAGATGCACATGGGGAGCGGGCAATCATTGCCGTTTCTCGCACAATTTTGTATGCTGCTGATGATCGTCGCTATGCTGCTGCTGCCGCGCAAGAGGCACGGTCGTTGCGTGATCGCATCAACGAAGCGAGAGGTTAGTCTTGAATCTACAAACGGAACTGGCGCCACGCCACAAAAGCGGTCTCCTGTTGCGTAATCCGGTTATGACCGCGGCTGGCACCTTTGGTTATGGCATAGAGTACACGAAAATAGCCGAAGTGCAGCGACTGGGAGCGGTCATCTGTAAAGGCACTACGGTACAGCCTCGTACGGGCAATGCGCACCCGCGTACACTGGAGACCGCATCGGGCATGTTGAATGCCATTGGATTGCAGAATCCTGGTATTCATATAGTCATTAACAAGTATGCCCCGGTCTGGGCAACGTGGCAGACGCCGATCATCGTCAACATTGCTGGCGAGACGGTTGAAGAGTTTGTCAAACTGGCCGAGCTGCTCGAAGAAGTGCCGGGAATTGCTGGCCTCGAAGTGAATGTCTCCTGTCCCAATGTGCGTGCAGGTGGGGCTGTCTTTGGTGACAGCCCACAAACTGTTGCCGATGTGACAGCCGCCGTGCGCCACGCAACGACACTACCGCTGATCGTGAAACTTTCGCCCAACACAGGTGATGTTCGCCCAACCGCCCTGGCTGCTGCCTCGGCGGGCGCGGATGCCGTTTCCCTCATCAACACTATTGTAGGGATGGGTATAGATATCCATGCGCGTCGCCCCATCCTGGGCAACGTGACCGGAGGATTGTCTGGTCCTGCAATAAAGCCAATTGCGTTGCGCATGGTCTGCGAAGTGGCGCGTGAACTGCGTTCGTCGTATCCTCTCATGCCAGTTATAGGGATCGGTGGTATCTGTACCACGCAGGATGCGCTCGAGTTTCTCATGGCGGGCGCGTCGGCGGTGCAGGTAGGCACGATCAATTTCGTCAATCCTCGTGCAGGCGTCGAGATACTGGAGGGGATAGAGGAGTTTTTGCAGAGGGAAGGGATAACGGATGTGAAAGAGCTTGTGGGAGCTGCCTTGTGATAGTGTGGTGTTGTGGCAATTCAGCCTTGACAATACTTAAAAGAACAGGTATACTTCTTCATATAATGGAAAGATACTGTTCCATTATATGAAGAAGTAGATTGGGAAGTTAACCACGCACCTGGGATGCCAGATATGCCAGGGCGTGGATGCATGGAGACACTGTTCTCGGCTGCCCGACTAGCCGGTCAAGCCGTCCTCTTCTATTGTTGGCATGTTTTGTTAACTGAAGGAGGTCACATCATGGCACAAAATGCCGTAGCCGCAACAGAGTCGCAGGCGAAGCATCCTGTCGACCAGGTACTCCCATGGAGTCAATTGCTTGTCTACGGATTGCAACATGTCCTGGCAATGTATGCTGGCGCAGTTGCCGTTCCCTTGATCCTTTCGTTCGCCATTGGCTTAAGCCAGGAGCAGTTGATCTTTTTGATCAATGCGGACCTGTTCACCTGTGGGATTGCCACCCTCATTCAAACTCTGGGTTTATGGAGGCTACCGGTCGGGATCAAAATACCGATCATCCAGGGGTGTACCTTTGCGGCGGTCACGCCGATGATTCTGATCGGGAAAGCACATGGTTTGACAGCCATTTACGGGTCAATCATTATTGCTGGCATCATTACAGTCCTGATCAGCCCCTACTTCAGTCGCTTACTTCGTTTTTTCCCTCCGGTCGTCACCGGTACCATCATTACCATCATTGGTGTCTCATTACTCCCTGTTGCTGTGAACTGGGCGGCGGGAGGAAATCCGACAGACCCACACTATGGTGATGTAGGATTCATCGCACTGTCCCTGGTAGTGCTCGTGTTGATCCTGCTCATTTACCGGCTCTTCAAAGGGTTTATTAGCAACATCGCCGTCCTGCTGGGGTTAATTCTCGGGACGCTGGTTGCTATTCCGCTCGGTTTCACCAACTTTGCTGGTGTCACCACAGCAGCGTGGCTCGGGATCACGACGCCCTTTAAATATGGACTGCCGACATTTGATCTCGCCTCCATTGCTTCAATGACGCTCGTCATGCTCGTGACCATGACTGAGACGACAGGAGACATCATCGCCGTTGGAGAAATCGTCGAGAAGCCTATCAGTAAGGAGGATCTGACGAGAGGCTTACGCGCCGATGGTCTCTCGACAGTGCTGGGTGGCATCTTAAATGCCTTTCCCTATACGGCCTATGCGCAGAATGTGGGACTCGTCGGATTGACCGGTGTCAGGAGCCGTTTTGTGGTGGCGACGGCTGGAGGTATCCTGGTGTTGCTTGGTCTCTTCCCCAAACTGGCTGGCATCGTCGCTTCCATCCCGCAACCGGTTCTGGGAGGTGCAGGGTTGGCCTTGTTCGGTATGGTAGCAGCAAGTGGGATCAGGACGCTCTCGAAAGTCAAGTTCGAGGGAAACTACAATATCATGGTGGTCGCTGTCAGCCTGGGAGTAGGTTTGATCCCGCTGGGCGTTTCAGGGTTCTATCACAAGTTCCCTGACTGGGTGCAGATCATCCTCAACAGTGGCATTACGGCAGGCAGTCTTACAGCCATCGTGCTGAATATCGTGCTCAATGAGCTAAGCAAGCCGAAAGCAAGTGTCGCTGCACCTGTGCTGCCACTAGAGATTGATCCTGACATGGGAGAAGGGGCTGAGTGAAACTATGAAAGATTTATCCGAGTAGTAATACTAGGACGACAAAGGGCATATGTGCCCTTGTGTCGATTAGAAGCAAAACGAAAGGAGCGTTTTACGATGACATTTGCAACCTTAGTGCTAGCAGACATCTCTCTTGAAAGTCTGCTCTGGTGGCTTGTGGTTGGTTTGATAGCTGGCTTCCTTGCAAGCGTCGTGATGCGTGGCGGTGGCTATGGTATCGTTGGTGACATCATCACTGGCCTCGTTGGGGCCTTCATCGGTGGGTGGCTGTTTGGCGTGCTTGGCATAAGCGCAGGAGGCGGTCTACTTGGGAGTATCATCGTTGCCTTTATTGGCGCATGTATCCTGATTGCTATCCTACGTCTCTTTTCACGTAGCTATCCTTATCGTAGATGACTGTAAGAGTATCCTATTCTTGCTTTTGTGTGAACGTTTCAGGGCGACCCAAGAGTCGCCCTGAAATGTAGTCGTCCTGCGGTATAGCCCCCTTTACTTTCTGAATGGTCGGCAGTGTTAGCTCCTGGGCCACACAGGCAACTGGAACATGCTCTTACCAGAGCTGAGAATACCGGCCAGCGCAGTGTACCAGGCTGCAAGTGCGGTAAGAATGCCAAGCCAACCACCGAGTACGGTAGTTCCAGCTCCGAATGCGCCAAGGGCCAGAAACAGGAAGGTCAAGGACAGGAGTACGAATACTGCCATGAGGGCGCCGTTGAGCCTCAGGGTGCCAAGGGTCATCAAAACGGTGAAGATGGTCCAACCCAGTAAGAAGAAACCAAGTGCTGGACCGAGTGCTGTTGGCTTATATGCGGTTAGGACAGCGAATGCAGGTGTAAAAGTGACCCCGATGGCAAGCCAGAAACCTCCGTACGAGCAGAAGGCAGTAGCGCCAAAGGTGTTGCCTGTCTTGAACTCCTGGACGCCTGCGATGAGCTGGACAAGGCCGCCGTAGAAGAAAGCCAGGCCGAGAACGATGTTGGGTGCTGAGATGAGACCAGCATTGAAACTACTCAGGACGAATGTAGTAAGTGCAAAGGCGCTAAGGCCAAGGGGTGCGGGGTTAGCGACAGCGGGCGTTGCGCGCTCTGCGGCGCGTTCTGCTGCAATATCAGCCATGAGGATTCCCACCTTTCATAAAGAAGACTAACAATACTTCTGCACACTCCTTGTGCAGGCCAGGTAAACGCCAGGGTTTAGCCATTATGCTTCTGTTTGTTGCAAGTACTGCTACCTGCTGAAGTAGGTAGGATGTGTCATCCACGCTACATCGTGGATGGCTTCAGGTTCGCCTTACCAGTGAAGGCGATGGACGTTATACAAGGGGGGTCCGAACGATGCGGTGTTTCTGCGTTTGTTGGCTATCCCTCCTTTCAGTAGGTGAGATGTGGACTGCCCAATCGCGCCAGTGCGGCTACCTGATGATTGTGCTCATAGAAATTATAGCATATGGGGCGTTGTTTGTGAGCTAGTGGTACCGGCGTTCCTGATACATTTTTGTTGTCTCACAGTTTTGTGAGGGTGCTGAACAACGAGGATACGCTGCTTGCGCTGTCCTGCTTGCGAGTGCTAGACTGACAGAGATACGAAATCACATCGTTGTGTATCGGTAGCGGTCAGGGCATTGCAGCGATCATTGAGAACGTCGCATAGCACAAAGTATAGCGAGGAGGCAGTATGCCGAAGGATACACGTGAACCGCGGGAGATCCTGGCCCATGTCACGAAGGCACGGGTCGGGCTTACCTCCGCCATCTATGGTCTAAGCGAGGCTGATCTGGCGACAGAGGGGGTTGTAGGGAAATGGTCTGTCAAGGACTTGATGGCCCACGTCGGGCGCTGGGAATCAGTCTGCTTCGATGTGCTACAAAAGCATCTGCATGGTGAGCAGGTCGCAGAAGACTATCGAGATGCCCTCGCCTACAATGACAAATGGGAGGCGGAACTGCGAGCGCTTTCCTTGCAAGAGAGCATTGAGTTGTTTGAGACTGCTCACTATCATCTCTTTGGCCTGTTGTCAGCGCTCACGCCGGAACAGTGGAATGGCTACGTCCGTGCCTGGACCATGGGCTCTACCTGGCATCACTTTGAGGAACACGCTGAGCAAATTCGCGCCTGGCGTGCTGCTCGGTTCAAAAAGGTGTGAGACCTGACATCACACGTGAAAAACCTTCGCCAGATCGCGGAACTCAATACGTCCTTCCAGGATGGTATCCTCGTTGATGATAATCACGGGGATGCGATAGCGATACTGTTCGAATAGTTCGGCGTCGCTGCGAATGTCTATTTCAGTCAGTTCGTAGGCCGTTTGTGCCGCGATATCATCGAGCATATCGCGAGCTTCTTCGCACAGGTGGCATCCGGCCTTGGTATAGAATGTCACCTGCGGGGTCGATGGGTCTTTCGCTCTGCTCACTTCTGCGAGTCCTCTTTAGAATAGCTCTTGTCCCCTACAGTATGCCACATAAACAGCTTTTCGTTCAATAGTGCGCCGGGGCCAGGGTAACTGCTCAGGACTCCTCACCACACGTGCGGCGAGGAATCAGACACCTGAGTAGTTACGGGCCAGGGCACAGATATTTGTGTTCGAGTTTCCAAATGGGACATTCCTCAGTAGCTGTGGTAGTATACAAATAACGCACCTGGAAGCAAGCATATTGCTGGATATTTTATCAGATAACGAAAGGCGGTACACCCTAATGGCCACCTGGCAGCCACATGGCCTTCTCCTGTGCAGGAGAAACTTCATTCCCCAGCTCTCACTGATAGCCCTCACTTTGCTCTTGATGACGCTGCTCCCTGCCTGTGGTGGCTCCAGTTCAGATGTGTCTCAAACGACGGTCACGGTTACCCTGCTCGACAACATGTTTAGTCCCAAGGAGCTACATATCAAAGCTGGTCAGACGGTTGTGTGGGTCAGATACCCCATTGCGTAGAACGCAGGGGCTTGTAGCTGTGCTCTACTTCAACTCGTGTCTGCCAACAGGCACAGACACGCTTCGGTTTCATTGCACGCTACATCACCTAGCGCATGGCGAGGTACAAGGCTGTCCGACAAGCAGCCTGTCCTTCCCCACAGAGGAACCGAGTACTTGCGAGAAAGGAACGTTCTCATATGCACGCTGTTTTACCCTGGCAGTCTGCATCTCTCGATGCACGTTATCAGGAACCGAATTACAGCTTCGGCTGGCATGCCCTAACTGTCTCTCTCTGGAAGCCGCATGGCTTGGACCTAACAGAATTGTGTAGCAATGGCTACTATGGGTGCCCTAGAGAAGAAGGCCTTCTCACCAGAGTGTCTTCAGGCAGCACAAACAGTATAGCAGACACCTGTTCCATGGGACACGTACCTATAGGTGCGTGTTGTCCCTTCCTCCCCACTGCGCGTCGTCCCGCCTGCTTCCTCCCCCGCCATAAATGGACGGGGCTTCCGCAGGCGGGTTTGGTGAATAAGGGTCAGAGCGTTCACACTGTCACCGCCGATGATAACAGCTTTGACTCTGGCAACCTCACAGTTGGCGCACAGTTTACACATACTTTTACACAGCCAGGACGCTACCCCTATTACTGCCAGATGCATGGTGGCGCTGGCGGTTTCGGGATGGCGGGAGTCATCATCGTCGATAGTTCCTCAAACGGACACATCTACTACGGCATCCTGATCGTACCCAAAGGCAGGGGCTTTCAATGGCGGAGGTCGGTATATGACATTGCTTGACTGTGTGTGGAGTCCACCACCGGCAGACCTGGTGTTATCTCATGACGAGATTCACTTGTGGCGTGCTTCCCTGGATCAACCGGCATCATTGGTAGAGCAGTTGGGGCAAACGCTTTCAGTCGATGAACGTGCTCAGGCCGAGCGTTATCACTTTGCACGCGACCGGCAACATTTTATTGTCGGTCGTGGTCTGCTCAGAAAAATTCTGGGTGCCTACCTGGGCATGGACCCGGGCCGTCTGCAATTCCGCCCTGGACCGTACGGGAAACCGGCACTGGCATCCAGTGGCTATGCACCTCGCTTTAACCTATCTCATTCAGATGGGCTTGCCCTCTATGCGTTTACGCGAGAGCGAGAGATTGGCGTAGACCTTGAGTACATTCGTCCTATCGCAGAAGCGGAGCAGATTGCAGAAAGCTACTTCTCCGCGCAGGCAAACGAGACACTCCGCAACCTGCCTCCTGGCGAGAGATACGAGCAATTTTTCACCTACTGGACCCGCATGGAGGCCTATCTAAAAGCCCGTGGAGATGGTTTGACGGGGCTTTCGCAGGAGCGTGATGAGTCATGCCATACAAGCTGGTCCATCCAGGGTTTCATACCCGCGCCGGGATACGTAGCTGCTCTTGCCGTACAAGGCCACGACAGTTGCATTGTGTACTACCAGTGGACACGATAAGGCTACTGGAGATTCTTCGCCTCTAGGGGGGGAGGCATGGTCGCTATAGCCCCTGGTCTTCGGCGGTGCTCGTGCGTTGCGCTCGTATGATCGCGCTTTGCTGATTGAGCAGGGCATCTTCTACACGCTGGCGATGTTTGGGCAGTGTGTTGGAAGGCAGTG
>WNFT01002837.1_pt1 | contig 17810 bp, 21 predicted proteins | sample 5400191 | NCBI WGS metagenome assembly WNFT01 (sample SAMN13153359, study PRJNA577476) | soil metagenome | isolation source: 80 cm saprolite under Madrone tree | place: USA:California | collected 2016-06-14 | reverse complement strand
CATGAAATCGGCAAAACGCGGATTCCACCGTGGTTTGTTCTCTTCCATCTCCAACAAGACGCTCTTCATGCGATCAGTGAGCGCAACGGATGCCTCAAGCCACCAAAGTATTCAAACGCTTCCATCAAGCAGCGGATGAGCGTCGGCGTGTCGCAGCGCGAGACCTCGGTCACAAAGCGCATACGTGAATAGCCTAGAATCGCGGTAAACCCGTAGAATTTATGCGTTTTCCCCTCGTGCTCATAGATGTCGGGTAGCAGAATGGTGTTGCCACCGTTCCGCCCCCTAAGAACGGCACGTATGAGTTTCCCCATATGCCGCTCAAGCCTTTCTAACGCCTCCTTTGATCGAGGGGACGCGGCTTCGTGACAGAAATCCCCTGGCTGTGAACTTGCTGATGGCAGGTGGGATGGAGAAGGACACGGTTTTCGGCTCGGTCTGATCCCCCTTTGGATCGCCAGAGCATGTGATGGCTGTGCCATCCGGTAATCTTGGTGATCTTTTGGTTGCAGATCGGGCACAGTCCTCTTTGCTCTTTCCAAAGCGTGAGTAACCAGCGTTTTCCTTTGAGCGTTGCCTCCATGCGAACATCGAGACGTTTCTCAAAGTAGCTTTCCCATTCTGGGTCGTATGGGTTGGCTTCTCCCTGGATTTTGACGTGTCGTGTAATCGGCACGCTGTCGGCTCTGGTGAGGTGCCATGTTTGCTCGCCTTCCGTTCCGAAAAACACCCAGTTATCTCCTCCGCAGGTCTTGAAGTATTTCTTCGCTTTCCATGCGTCCGATTTGCGAGGGTGTCTTCGGTTGATCCATCGTTTGAGTGTTTGATAGATCACTTCATCTACAGAACTAAAGGCTTTCTTGCTCACTACGTGTCGGTGATAGTTCACCCACCCTCGAATGACGGGATTGAGTTTCGCTATCAGTTTTCCGGCTGGTAGAGGTTTGTTGGCCTTCACAATGTCTCGGACCTTTTCCAGAAAGGCGGTCACATTCTTCTTTGACGGTTTGATCAAGAGTTTGTGTCGCTTCCCTGTTTTGTACTTGCGTACATTTTGGCCCAGGAAATCGAACCCATCCTCGATATGGGTGATGAGCGTCTTTTCCGGTGAGAGTTGTAAGCCTCGTTCACGTAGAAATGCTTCCACAAGTGGCTTCATTTCCTGTTCCAGAAGCTCTTTTGAACTTCCCGAAATGAGAAAGTCATCAGCGTATCGTATCAGATGCACTTTTGCTTCACGACTTTTCCGCGTGGTTGGAGGAATAGCCTCGTGTATCGCGCGTTCCAGCCCATCAAGCGTCATATTCGCAAGAACAGGAGAAATTATCCCTCCTTGCGGTGTACCTGCTTCGGTTGGATAAAGGATGTGTTGCTCCATATATCCCGCTTTGAGCCATTTCTTGAGCATGGCCTTTTCCATTGGAATATGGGTTAAGAGCCATGCGTGAGAAATCGCATCGAAACAGCCTTGGATGTCTCCTTCGAGTATCCACTGGGGCGAGGCCTGTTTTCCCAGTACGTTAAAGCACTGTTCTATCGCATCGGCTGTAGACCTTCCTGGCCGAAAGCCGTACGAATTCGGGTCTGCCAGCGTTTCCGCCACTGGGTCAAGAGCAAGCAAGTAAAGAGCTTGCATACTCCTGCATTTCATGACGGGAATGCCCAAAGGACGCTTTTTGCCGTTTTTCTTAGGGATGTGGATGCGCCGCAGCGGTTGGGGATGGTAGTCCCGTTGCCGCAGCGAGTAGATGGCATTGATCTTCTTGTGGGGAGTATTCCAGATGATCTGGTCTACTCCTGGGGTGTTCTTGCCCTGGTTTTCCGTCACTCGTCTGACGGCAAGCGCTTTGCCGCTAAACGAGTGGGTTAAGAGTCGTTACAAGGCTTTCACCTTGCCCCATCTCTCTTCCTTCGTTGCCTTCACGATTCTCGCTTGAAGCCGACGCACCTTGTGATTGGCGGACTCCCAATCGATGGCATGCCAGTCAGTCACTCCGTGGAAGGACGCACCAGCAGAGGGTACTGCCGTCATCTGCTTTTCCTTTCTTGTGTCGGATGCCGCAAGGGTTCTCGTGTTGAAAGACCTCGCGGAAGTCTGCTCGCTTTCGCGGGAGGTGATGTTGCAACCTCTATCCCCTCCATTACAGAGTGGCTTTCGCTTTTTCCGCTTTCCTTTACCCGCTATCTCATTGGCTCATCTTGCGATTGCCTACCGTGAACGGAAGATATCGGGCTTACCGTGTTCCGCGTAAGTAACCAGATGAGGTAGGTCCGCTCTATGCGCCGATGGTGTTGTGTGTCCACGAGGGAGACGAATTCAGTTCTCCTTCCCACCACGTTGCCTTTTGGCTCAAGCCTGTCAGCATCTTAGGCTTGTTCTGGGTAACGGCACGTTCACGAGCGTTCACATCTGTTAACCGGTGTCATCCATCCTAGCCCCCTGTCCCCCTTGATGCTAGGAGACATCAGGATTGCCTTACGGGTTTCCTGTCGATCTATCGATCTAGGGTCGTGGTCAGCGGGCTTCTAACGGGTCGTTGCCTCCCCGCTTCGCCGCTCAAGGATACTGTTGGTGGAACAACAGGCTCCAGTATGGTTGTCCATATGGAGCAATTACTTACACAGCTTCACGTCGCACAAACTCGCCCCAGTCAAATTGCACCCGGCTAGCCCGGTTTGGTTTCGTACCGTTGCACTGGCGCATGGCCAGCTACCGCAGGCCGCAGCGGATGGACGTATTCCTTCAGAATGCTGATCCCTCCGGTGTAGCCCAGCTTTTGCAAGCGCTCGAAGAGGACCTCACAATTGGTACAATGGTCTTCCATGACCCACTTCTTGATCTGCTCTTTGTATGCATCAAGCTTGGAAGACCGAGGTGGACGTGGTTTCGGGATCACTGCTTCTGGGTGCTTTAAATAGTTCAAATCGTGTATGGTTAGCACTGTCTGACTCCTAAGCATGGCTGTTCTCCTGAGGATGTGATTTGGATATCCTTCAGCTTACAGCCTTCTTGGGGGTCGGTCAATTCAATCCCGGCTCGAGTATACACCGTCTTTAATAGTGCGGCTCTCGCAAACTCACCCGCGAGCAGATTCGTCACGCCTATTCTTTCAGAAGCCCGATGATGAAGCAGGCGATTCTGCGTCTGTACCGGGCGACTGATCCAGAAGTATTTGTCGGCTGGGAGGATGCGCTGCTCCAACTGACCGCTCGCGTGCCAACTCTCGTGCTATGGGGAGGTCATGATCCATATATCCCCAAACATCTTGCTGAACACTTTGGGGCCCAGATGGTTCAGCACTTTCCCGATTGTGGTCACTGGTTGCCTGAAGAGGCTGGTGATGAGGTGTCAAAACGCCTGGGAGAATTCTTTCATGTGTGAAGCGCACGCGGCTTGGTATTGGACCTCACAACAAGAGCAGTTTATAGACCGATCCATACTCTCGCATCATACGGAGCAAGGCACAAAACAGCTATCAACTCTGAAGACGAACTGGCTATTCGTGTCTGCCTGTCACACTGGCATGCTTGCAGAAAATCGGATACGGAACATCAAGGTCGCTGTTGCAATTGGTGATTACCAGCGTGTTACCTTCCTGACGTAGCTCAGCCACTGGTCCTTCTGTCTCAACTCTAATTATCTGCTCTTTCCAGACTCTCACACTGAGATTGGCGTCGACCCGGGTAATCACTACGCGTGGGTTGCTTCCGAAAGAGAATGGTATGATCTCCAGGTTCATAACCCGTTTGGCTGCTAGTTCCATTGAGCTTGCTGGGAGTTACCATTCATCCGATCGTTTCCATTGATCAAGTCAGCGTGTAGCTGTATGCGCCGCATGAGGTCCGATGCCATGTGTATGCTTATGCCTGACATTCGCTCTAGCCGATCTTTATCATTTACTATATATAGTACTTCGGTGTCAGTAGTTGTGGGTATTTCAGGATGATAAAAGAGGTATGTATCTTCGGTGGCTGAAGGGTGTTCCCAGGTCTCTAACGTTATACTCATATGTCCTTGCTCTACAGCTAGAGACACTTTTTTGATGTATCCATTGTCAGTGGCCCACTTACGCCAGTCCTTAACTATTTCACTAGCTCTAGTTTCCTCTCTTTTGTCTAGTCTCATTATCCTCAGTGCCATATTTTCTATGCTCCTCAGTTGGTAAAGGAGAGCAGAGAGAAGCGCCTTCTGCTGCAACAGGCAACTCTCTCTGCATGTGGATCACTCCTTAGAGGCCAAACTCGATATCTTTGAAACCTGGAATATGAACCGGTGCATCAGTAATCAGCGTGTCGGTCGTCAGAAGCAAGGCTGCGATGCTAACGGCATTTTGTAAGGCTGCCCGCGTTACCTTCACGGGGTCGACGATGCCAGCCTGGAACATATCGACATACTGACCAGTGGTGGCATCGAAGCCGTACCCAAAAGGTCTTTCGCGGACGTTGGCAACGACAACTGGGCCTTCGTACCCTGCATTTTCAGCGATCTGGTGTAGTGGCTCTTCCAGAGCCCTCCGTAGAATATTTACTCCCGTCATTTCTTCCGCTAACTTTGTCTTGATGCTGTCGAGAGCCGGGAGTGCGATTACCAGAGCAACACCACCACCTGGAACGATCCCCTCTTCGAGTGCTGCACGTGTTGCCGCCAATGCGTCCTGCGTACGCAGTTTCTTCTCCTTCATCTCGACCTCGGTAGCGGCCCCAACTTTGATCACACCAACACCACCGGATAGATTTGCCAATCGCTGTTGGAGTTTCTCACGGTCGAAATCGCTCACGCCGTTAGCAAGCTGCGCACGAAGTTCACGCATACGAGCCTGAATAGCCTCTTGACTGCCACCGCCGTCGATGATCAAGGTTGAATCCTTTGTTGTGGTCACACTACGAGCGGTTCCGAGGTCGCTTATAATTGTATTTTGTAGCCTGGTGCCTGTCCTCTCACTGATGACCCTTCCTCCCGTCATAATGGCAATATCTTCCATCACTGCTTCACGACGGTCACCAAAGCTCGGTGCCCTCACTGCCAGTACATTGAAGACACCTTGCGTCTTGTTTACCACCAGCGTGGAAAGCGCTTCCCCCTCGATATCCTCTGCGATGACCATCAATTCTTTCCGGCCGGCGGCTACCAGGCGCTCTAGCAGCGGGAGCAGGTCTGGAATGCTGGTGATCTTCTTGTCGGTAATTAGAATATACGGGTTCGAGAGCATGGCCTCCATGCGTTCCTGGTTGGTTGCCATGTAGGACGAGATATAACCACGATCAAACTGCATTCCCTTAATATACTCTATCTCAGAGGTCAGGCCACGCCCTTCTTCTACCGTGATGATGCCGTCTCTCCCCACGTGATCGAGTACTGTGGCAATTGTCTCACCAATGTCGGGATCGTTGGCGGCGATAGTAGCGACCTGAGCAATCTCTTCGTGCGTCTCGATAGATTTGCTCATGGCCTTTATCTCTTCCACCAATACCTCAACCCCCCGCTCCAGGCCGCTGCGTAAGAGCATCGGGTTTGCTCCGGCAGCTATATTCTTCAAGCCCTCAGCGAGTATTGCCTGCACCAGAATGGCTGCGGTGGTCGTCCCGTCGCCAACCATATCATTGGTTTTGATAGCAGCTTCTTTGATCAGTTGGACGCCCATATTGGTAAAGGGTTCTTCTAGATCAATGCCGCGGGCGATGGCAACGCCATCGTTGAGGATGCTAGGTGCGTCAAGCGGGTGGTCTAAAACGACGTTGCGGCCCCTTGGTCCAATGGTTACTCTGACGGCATTAGCTAGCGTGTCCACCCCCTTCTTGACGGAGGATCGCGCCCTGGCATTGAACTGGATTTGCTTCGCCATATAACCGTACTCCTCCTAATTGGCATCAGGGAATGAGAATACCGCGACCGCGCAAATTGCCGCTGTCCAGGTCATGGATGGCATCGAGGGCTGCATCGAGCGGATACATGGCCGTATGCAAGGTCACCTTGCCCTGGGCAGTCAGCGTCATCAATTCAGCCAGGTCGTTGTAGGTGCCAACCAGATTCCCGATGAAGTTGATTTCGGTGGAGATGATATCGATGGTGGGCACATTGAGCGTACCACCGTAGCCGATGATGTAGTGGGAACCTGCACGACGTAACATGCGTACCGCGTCATGCTCGGCACCACGTTCACCGACAAAGTCGATGACGGCCTCAGCTCCCTGACCATCGGTGAGTTCCAGAACCTTCTCCACGTGGTGTCCATCAGCAAGCACCATATGATCCGCGCCCCAACTCTTCGTCAGTGCAAGTGCTTCAGGTGAACGATCCACCACAATTATTTCCGCCGGGGTGAGAGCCTTGAGACACTGGACACCTATATGACCCAATCCACCTGCTCCGATGACCACCACTTTCGTTCCAGGATACAGGTGAGCTGAAGCCTTCTTGACAGCGTGGTAGGCGGTTAAACCAGCATCGGCCAGGGCAGCTATATCTTTTGGGGCCAGGCTTGAGTCCAGTTTGACGACGGCGCGTGCGGTCGTTTTGAGGAAGTTCGCCATGCCACCATCAACCGAGATACCTGGGAAGGACGAGTTGCTGCAATGCATATCGTCGCCAGCACGGCAGGCACGGCAAAGGCCGCAGGTGATCAGGGGATGGACTATAACAGTATCACCTATTGCAACGTTGCTGACTGCCGAGCCAATCTCGTGCACCCAGCCGGCGTTTTCGTGACCCAGGGTATAGGGAAGGGTAACACCTGATTTCTCTGCCCACTGGCCTTCGATGATATGCAGGTCGGTGCGACAGAGACCAGCGCCACCAATACGTACAATGACGTCAAGTGGGCCGGTAATCTTTGGCTCTTGCACCTGATCTATTTTGGGCTGTTCTTCATAGTGGTGTAAGCGTACTGCTTTCATAGGTACTCCTCCATCGGTAATTCTTCTGCTCCAACAAAGCGTGAGCCTGGCAAGCCCCACTCACGGAAGAAGTCGCCAGTCGTACGACATAACGTCACATTGACCTCGCTGCCTGCGCGAATCAATGACTGGCTGCGATGCCTGGCGCGAGTAACGCTCGCGTTCGTGGCTGGCGAGCCATCTTCCTGGGTAATCAGGGGAGCGTCGAGTTGCATTGTGTCTTCAACCGTAATAGAGTGTTCCAGAGATGCTAGCAACGCCTGTCGAGCCTGGTAGGTCAGGAAGGTGAGGCGTTCAACCTGTTTGCCTCGTCGGGGTGTAAACTGCACAGCCAGTGGATCTGCCTCTCTGTCCGGGATGAGGCAACCCTCACTATCCAGTGAGCCGATATCTCCGATGCGGAGACGGAGCAACTCGGCAAGCCGCAGACCACTACCGATGAGGGCAAGCAAAATCACTCGTTCAGCCCCCTGTGGATCCGTTGCGGGGAGCAGTGCCGGTGAGATTGTCCCTCCTAAGGGTCGCCAGGATACCGCTATACCATTCAAGCGGAACCAGAGCTTCGCACCCATCGCAAGTGCGGAGACTTGGATATCTGTGTAATCAGCCAGTGCTAAAGCAAAGCGCGAGAGCGCCTGCTCAGCCAGTGCTGGCTCAGCAAGCGCTTGCTCTCGTAACGCCTCTAGATCGGAATAACCCGTCATGGCGCGGAACCGTTCCAGGCTGGCAACCGAGGTACGCACCCAGGATGACTCGCGGCAGCGCTGCGAGAGAATATCCGTCATGTGGCGCACAGAGGAGAAGGCGAGCAAGTCGCCCTCCCGTCTGCCTGCAAGAATACGTGTTGCGTTCATGTGCGACCTCGAGCGTTAATAGACGCCTGAATCTTCTCGCGCAAGAAATGGTCGCGCAGTACCACTTCACAGGAGGTCACTCCCGCAATGGCTTCTACCCGCTTCCTGATCTCCTGTCCGATGCTGGTGGCGAACTTTGTCGGACACAAGGGACTGGTGAGGTGAAAATGGACAATGACCCGGCTGCCCTCAATCTGTACCTCATCCAGTAGACCGAGTTCGCCCAGCGACCGGCGGATTTCAGGGTCACGCGTTGATCCTGCCGCTGTGCGCACAGCGGCAACATCGATCTCGGTTGTCATCGTGATGTCGTCCCCGCGATGCCAGTGTCGGTGGCAGTCTTCGCGTACTCTCGCTTGCGCTGGGCGATCTCGTCGTTTGCAATTGCCTTCAACTTGCTTTCAGCATCAATGCCGTAGAGTCGGGCAATGTTGCCACCGATGATTTTTTGTTTAATCTCGTCGGTAAGATCAACGCCGTACTCTTTTTTAATGTCCTCGGGCAACTGGAAGGCCATGAATTCGTCGAGCTGCCAGTGCGGATACCAGATGGGGAAATCCGTGCCATAGACGATGCGGTCGGGACCGAGCCAGAAGAGCAAGTTGGCCATCACTTCGGCGAAGAAGCGCGGGCGGTTGTGCACGAAGGCAAGCGCTACTGCCAGAGAACCGTAGACGTTGGGGCAGCGGGCGGCAATCCAGCAGAAATCATCCAGGCGGGGCAGACCCACATGGTCGATGATAAAGTTGAGTTCAGGGTAGAGCCAGGCTGGTTCGTCGATGTCGCGTACATCAAACTTGGAGAGCGAAAGCGGCTCCACGGCAGGTCCCTTATGGAAGTGCATATTCTTCACACCTAGTTCGATACACTTCTCATACAGTGGGAAGACAGAGGGGTCGTTGGCACTCCAGCCTCGTGATTGGCCGCGCCATTCAGCGGTATACCATTTGAAGCCGCGCACACCACAATCATTGATCTGACGGGCTACCTCGTCCACCGCCTTGGGCATGCGAGGATCGACTCCACCCAGAGAGATAATACGTTCGGGGGCCCGGGCACGCATCTGGGCATTGCGGTCGGCGTTGGCGAAACCGGTGTGGTAGAAGTCCATGAGCACCTGGGTGGAGAGGATGGACATGTCGGCGTCACCTTTGATAAAGACCTCTTCGAGATACCAGTCGGGGTCAACCTTGCGGAACTGTTTCTCGTAGTCCATCGTCCAACGCTTGTCTGGGGGATTGAAGCCGTTGTGGAAGGCATAGAAGGTTTCGATGAAGGCATCGCCAAAGCGGTTCTTGCAGTTTTCCTTGCTGGCATCCCAGAATCCAGTATGTGCATCGAGCACAAATGATCCGTTCTTCATTGATCGATCCTTTCGCGTGATGGCAATAAGGGAGGATGGACCTCTACTAAGATTCGTCCACCCGATGAGATTTGACTAAGCAAGCTAATGCTTAGCTACCGCCTGGTCAAAGCCGAGGTAATCGGCTGCGTCTTCAGGATTAGCGAAGAGGAGCACCCTATCGTCGAGCCGCACCTGCCGCCCATAGTGGGTAGATGTCTCGATCTCGAAATCATAGACACTGTACTCACCCGGTTCCAGGCCCAGAGCGGCACCGATCTCTTCCATGTCGAATTCGAGCATGCGCTCTCCATCGATGCGGATGATCGCAGGGAATCTTGTGATCTTCACGTTCGGCTTCTTGCTCATGACATCCGCGATGATATTCCCTTCGACGCTCGCGCTCATGGTTACTCCACAATGATTTGATGGCTTGCGTGAGAACGTGAGTTCGTAGGCGGAATGAGTACCGGTAATCGGTTTTTTACTCAAAGTTGTACCTCCTTTGGCAACTCTAATCCAAGGTTCGACAGAATGGATTCGAAGCGATGCTTGGCCCTCTCATACGCATCTACGAAGCGCAATACTTTTAGCTTCGGTTGCGACCAGACGGGCTGAAGTTGACGAGCTGCTGCGACACTGTACGGAACCCAATGGCTAAGCCACTCTCCTATGACACGCTTATTCTCTTCCCCATACTCAGCATCGTCGATGAGCAGCTTAAACAAGTCCGTGGTATACGCAAGGTTGTGCTCATACTCGTATTCAGCTATTCCGAACAGAACTGGCGTGACGAAATCACCATGGGGTGCTGCAAACTGCATCACGAACTGGCTGCGGAATAGCTCCCCACAGAGAGGCTCAAAGATGACGTTGGTGGCAAAGACCTGCTCAGCCCAATCTGGGGCGGCAGTCAGGCGCTCTACATTCTCCCGCACACCGAACCAGACCGGATCGTTGAGCCAGGTCTGCTTATGCGCACTTCCATTAAAGCCGGGGATTTGTTCGCTCAGCGCCAAGTTGTAGAGTGCGAGGTCCTGAGCAAAGCGGAGTTTGTCCATGCCATTCACGCAGATGGCATTATTGATCATGTTCGTCATAGCATCCCGCTGCGCTGGCACGAAGACCTGCATGCCAAGCCCAAATTCTGGGTGCATCCATGTACTCGCATGCGTCTCGACACACTTGACCCAACTCGTATCCCAGGTTGCAAACACATTCTGGCTCTTCGCCATAGCAAGCGTCTGTTGGATCTGGCGAACCGTGTTCGCCTGGCGAATGTAGATGCTACGGTGCCATTGCTCATTGGGGTCACGGAATACATGCCAGTCAGACGACTTCACCTTCGTCCACGTCTCGCTAAACCCTGCAACCCCATCGGCAAAGGCATAAAGCCAGCCCTGCAAGAGATATCGTTTGGGGTCGGGCTGAACGTCGACCGTCACATCTTCATACACGCTGGCGTGGCGTCCTTTAGGCGTGAAATAGTTATAGTTCCGGCTGTCTGATCCCGAAAACGTGGCGGCACCAGCATCCGCATTCGTTATATGAATCGCTGGCCCGGTAGTTGGGTTTGCCATAGGTCCTTTCCTCCATTTTGAGCGGGGTACCCACAAGGGGCATCCCTACTACTGTGAGCTCTATAGTGAGCTACTCTACTTTACCTGTGGGGGTGAATTTATCAAAGAAAATCCGGTCTTCGCTAATGCCCTTGCGGACAAGTACTGGAATTGCGGCATCGATCATAGGCGGTGGGCCACAGAGATAGGCCTGCATCTGGGTTTGACCGGCCTCCAGGTTGCGGTCAAGGACCTCCGTGATCAGTCCTGTCTCCCCGTCCCACTCATCCTCCGGCGTAGCCATTGACAGGGCTGGCACAAAGCGGAAGCCGGGTAAGCGCTCTTCCAACTGTTGCAGACGGTCCAGGTAGAACAGATCCCTCCGTGTTCTGGCTCCGTAGTAATAGGTAGCTTTGCGCTCGATGCCGCGTTCTGCCATACTGTTAAGCAGCGACCAGAGCGGTGCCATTCCAGAGCCACCACCGATGCAGACAATGTCGCTGTTCGACTTCTCGCGCAGCATGAAGACACCGTATGGCCCTTTCACCTCCAGTTCCTGACCAATACTGATACCGCCCTCCAATAGGCTCGAAAACCGACCACCCGCAAAGACCTTGATCATGAATTCCAGACGGTCGCTGGTGCGTGGGGTATTGGCCATAGAGTAGGCGCGATGCTCATCGCTGCCGGGAATAAGGATATCAGCGTACTGACCAGCAGTGAACAGCATTTTTTGCCCCGGTTCGGCGAACTTGAGCACGAGACGCTTGATGTCATGGGTGAGCGGTTCGATCTCCTCAACGGTGGTTTGCAGAGTCACGATGGGGATACCTAACCGAAGTATGTCCTCATCGTAGTTGATAAGTTCAACTTCCAAATCGCTGTATGCGTGACTACGGCACAGCAGGACATATCCCTCTTCGCTCTCGTACTCTGGCAGCGCAAAGGTGGAATATTTCTCCATCTCTAAATCGCCATCAAGGAGGAACGACTTGCAGGCTGAACACTGCCCCTCCCTGCACCCATGTGTCAACGACACACCTTGACGAAACGCTGCATTGAGCACAGTTTCATCTTCGTTCACTTCGATCTCGATGCCGACTGGTTGAAATCGAACTCTGTGTGTAGGCATACACCGGTTCTTTCTCAAACTAGGTGCAACCCTGCAGTGGCCACACTGGGCTGCAGGAGAGGAGACAAGAGCACGTGCCTCCTGTCCTTGCTTCTACATCCATGTAGAGGTCTCAGTCGCGAGGGACAAAGTCCTGAGAGGACAACACCCCTCGCGCATAAGGCGAAAACCCTGCCTCACTGCTACTTGATGGTGAAACCCTGTTTATACCCGACCAACCATGCATCGCGCTCTTCGGGTGTCATCTTGTTGAGTAGCACATTCGGGCTCTGGAACTCAATGCCCTTGAGGTGATCCAGGGTCCACATGTATTTGTCGTCGAAGATGACGTGGGGCTGCGGAATGAGGGTCTTGCCATCAGGGCGGACGAAGCCTTGATCCTTCATGACATCGGTCAGCTCCCACCCGTGGTAGCAGGTCTCCCACTCCCGCAGGCCAACTAGCTTACCCATCGAAGGCGTTGGGCGGCCCTGGTAGGTAGGCCGGAATACCTCTTTATCGGTCCAGTGGCATGTCTTAGAGCAGTACGTTCTCACCTGACCATCTACAGTATCCATGATCGTATCTTCACGGATCATGCATGGGACCATACACGTCCAGCAGCGATGTGGATACACGTACCCAACATCCTCAAAGGCAATAGGCTTGTGCCCGTTGGGCTTGGACAGGCGCGCATAGTGCTCCCACCACTTGCCGTACTCGTTGTACCAGCCGGGGTACTTAAACTCAAACCACTCGAAATCTTCCTCGGTCAATGGATCGATGCGCCAGAAGTTGGCGAACCAGCCAGTGGCGAAGAACTGGGCCGTCTTATGCACATAGCCCTTGTTCGCGATGCGGTTCCAGGCCTCCTCGATGTCCTCGTGGTGGATCTTCAGACCATACTTCTCCAGCGGCATCAGATAGCTGCGATAGTAGTCATCGTAGATCCAGCGCCGCCACATCTGGGCGTAGCTATCCCGCTCCTTGCGACGATCCTTGGTCCCGTACTCGACGAAGGTGCCGATCGCTGCATCGACGAGAGCGTGGTTGTTCCAGAAGGCGTACTGGAGGTCGCGCTCCAGCAGCAACTGGTTATCGGGGTCGGCCAGAGCCATCAACAGTGTGGCATACCCGTTGCTGATGTGTCGTGACTCGTCGGCTTGGACCGACAGGAATACAGTGGGCAGGAGATAGTCGCCGTTGGCAGCAGCCTCCGATGGCATTGCCACGAACAGCGTGTTTGTGAAGGCGGTTTCGGCGACGACCTGGAGGTAGATGTTGCCTGCCGTGATCGCGTCGCCAGTGATGAAGCCCTCAGCGAACTGCCGTCCGATAGTCCCCGCATAGCACCTGTCGAAGGACTTCTCGGTCGTGTCAAACCCGGCAGGGTCGATGTAGTTCTTCATGTAGTAGCGCTTCAAGTGCATCTGGATTGTAGAGTGACGCACCTCGTCAATCATCTGAAGTACCAGGCCGTTGTGGAGTTCTGGGTTGGGTACCGCTGAGGTGAGCAAGGGCATAGCCCGGGCGGCGGCGATCTCGGGGAACGGACTGATGCCTAGGAAGAGCTTCATCCACTCCATCCAGCGCGGCTGTGTCGAGCGGAACATATTCCCGCGGAGTGCTCCGTCCATAGCCCCCATGGCCCGATTGTCTTTCTCCTCCTGCATGGGGAAGTAGGACTGCAAGACCTGCTTCAGCGGTTCCTTCTTCGGAGCCTTAGTAAACTTGTAGTCGGTGGGATACTTCTTGACCGGTGTGGCAAAAGTTGGCTCCCAGGAAAGCTCCTGGATCTTTTGGAATGCCTTGGTGAGGCTTTCACGAGCCATAATGTTTCTTCTCCTTGTCTGACGGCCACAAGGCTGTCTCTAACTTGTCCAACTTGAGCAACCTACTCCTCTGAGTGAAACACTACGTTGGTTAATCTACATTGCATGCAAATACGCTTTTGCTGTCTGGCGGCATTTTCGAGCAGCATCGGTGACTCCGTCCAGATGCCTGCATTGCCTGTCGTGCCTCTACTGTCTAAGATAGAGCGACGTACTCCTGCATCGAGGTATCCACATCAGGGGAGGATCGAAAAATACCTCTATTACACCCACACTTAGTAAAATGGTAACATAGAGTCAGTGAGGGGAAAGTGATAATCGACAGGGGGTTCGGTGAAAAATTGGTGAAAATATTTAATCTCTTCCTTATTCCCACCTGTAAACTCAAAGCAGTATGTTATAATAGTGCCATAATCTGTACCGCAATATATGGTTGTAATCGGGCTATCAAGATATTTCGTCCAGCCTTTAGAGTGTCCGTAACTTCAGAGGACAGGTAATGGCAGAGTTGCCATTGCCATGCCACACCTACTTACACTGAGGTGAGGGTATGACAAGCCAACTGTATCGTGTAAACCTTTCCATTGCCTCACCGTCGGAGATCGAACGTACTGCTCGGCAGTTGAGAGCGATTCGTGAGGGCTTTTTGACCACGGGAAGCCTGGCTACACATACTCCTCGCTCACTGATTTTGGAATCCTGGCAGCGTTGCCACGCCATGAATGTCAATCCCTCGCGGCGTTTTGCTCCGCTCGCTGTTGCCCGTGAGTCTCAGCTTTACCAGGTGCGTGAGGCCAATGAACTGCTCATACGGGCTACACACTCTGTGATGGGGCGCCTCACGGATTTTCTCGCCGACTCAGGATATGTGATTGTGCTGAGCGATGCCAAAGGGTGTCTACTGGATGTGCTTGGTGATGCGGGCATCCGTCGTCGACTTGCTCGCATTGACTTCGTTCCTGGCGGCGATTGGAGTGAGGCTGCTGCCGGCACCAATGCCATCGGCACGGCCCTCGCCGATCGTCATGTCGTGCAACTCATGGCGGCAGAACACTATTGTGATGGATGGACAGACCTCACTTGCACAGCGGCACCTATTCGGCATCCATTTACAGGTGAGGTTATGGGTGTCCTGGATGTCACGGGCGATTATCGCCTCATTCGTTCATTTCTTACTAACTCCCTGGCTGCAGCCGCTTTAGAGGTCCAACAGGAGTTGCGTACGCTTCTCACATCAACGAATGCTAAAGAATCTCAGACGAACCTCCCACCAGTCACAGTAGGGCTTCTCAATGGTACGAAATCTCTTGGGGTGGACATAAATAATGAAGTACACGGGCACACTGGCGAGAAATTATTGAAATCCCCTACAGTAGGTGACATGTGGTCGCAGTTCAACCTCCAGGAACGTAGAACACGCGATGCAGAGCTCCTGGCAGCAGCAGCAGGTGCTATCAGTGCCAGTCTGGACTTAGAAGTCACGCTCGAAAATGTGGCCGAGCAGGCGGGCCACCTGTTACAGCTCAAAAATGCTGCGGTCTTCTTATTCGACGAGACAGGGGAGGCCATGTCCCCTCACATTTGGTCCAGAGACAACTCATCACGGTTGGAGTCGCTGCGCGATCTAGAAGCCATGCTCGGGGGAACCGATGTAGTCTCACTCGTCCGGGAACGTGGCGAGCCGGTGATTATTGACGATGTTCTCTCCTCTATCACCCAGTCGGTCGCCCTTAGCGAGTTAATGGGAATCCGTTCGTTAGCATTGCTTCCCCTGGTGACAGCGCGTGGAGTTATTGGATTCATTGCTGCCCCCAGGTCTATGCCCTACCACTGGGTAACCAATGATGTGCGGCTAGGTTTGGCTCTTGCGGCCCAATCAGCAACGGCTATTGAGAATGCTCGCCTCTATAGCATCCTTCAACAGCACAACCGGCGCATTGAGGTACTCAATGCTATGGCACAACTCCTTAGCAGCTTGCCCGATCCCAACCAGCACCTCGAACTCGTTTTGAAGCGCATTGCAGAGATCATGGATCTGGATGCAGGTATGGTCTTGCTCCTCGACCAGAATACAGATAGTCTGACCCTCGTCGCTCATTGTGGATTGCCCGAGGCAGTGTCTCTCGACCTCTGCGACCTTCCATTGAGACCACTCTATGAGATAGCTTGCCTGGTCGCTGCCTCGAGAGAATCGCTCCTGGCTTGCTGTGAGGAGAATAGTGGACGCATTATATATGAACCTCTTCAAGCCATAGGCTTCAGCGATTTGATGGCTGTTCCGCTGCTAGCTGGTAAAACGATCCTCGGAGTTCTCCTCGTTGGAAGCCATAGCCCTCGGGGGCTCGCGGATGAAGATCTTGCCTTATTTACAACCATTGGACAACAACTAGGCTTGACCTTGAAGAACACTCAGTTACTGCGCTCTGCGACCGAAATGGATGCCTTGCGTGAAGCTGATCGACTCAAGAGTGGGTTCATCGCCGCCGTTTCTCACGATCTGCGATCACCCCTTACCGCTATTCGAGCTTCTGTTGAGAGCTTGCTTGACCGACGAGAGATTCAATCGGCATGGGAGCAGGAGCACCTGTTGCACAATATTGCTGGCCAGACTAGCAGGCTGGGAAGATTGGTCGATCAGTTGCTCGACCTTTCACGTATCGAGGCCGGAGTTCTCTCGCTCGATCGTGACTGGACGGAACTCCCGGTATTGATTGCAGATACTTTAGCGAAGTTTGAAGAACTGAACAATGGGTGCCAGGTGGAACGGGATCTGTCGACGGATTTGCCCTTGCATTACGTCGACCCTGATCGCCTTATACAGGTATTGTGGAACTTATTAGAGAATGCCAACAAATATGCTTCGCCGCCCTCATCGATTAAGGTGGAGACGAGATGGACAGGGACGGAGGTGTTGATTGGGGTGGCTGACCGTGGTCCAGGAATACCTGCAGGCGAGCGCGAGAAGATTTTCCAGCACTTCTATCGTCTGGGCAGAGACTATAGAGCGCATACGCAAGGCAGTGGTTTGGGTCTAGCTATCTGCCGAGGTATAGTGCAAGCTCATGGCGGACGGATATGGGTGGAGGATCGACCGGGTGGTGGTAGCATCTTTCGCATTGCATTGCCCCTGCCGCCAGATTCCGACGTTCTTGAGGGACTAGACGAGCCTGAACTATACATTGCGAGTACTACGTAAACTGTACACCATCAGCACTAAGGGAAGTGATGCTATGGGTCATGCTAAAGAGCACATTTTACTGGTGGATGACGACCCCGGTATTATGGCAGCGGTTAAGCATTCCCTGTCTACCTACGGGTATAAGATGACGACGGCCACCGATGGGGTACAAGCTTTAGCAGCGTTCGAGCGCGAACTACCGGATCTCATCTTGCTGGACCTGGTAATGCCTGGATGCGATGGCCTGGAAGTCTGCCAACATATCCGTGAACACTCCACAACTCCGATCATTGTACTGAGCATCAAGGGCAGCGAGGCCGACATCGTGTCTGTGCTTGACCTGGGTGCTGATGACTACCTGGTTAAGCCTTTCCGCTTAGCTGAGCTACATGCTCGCGTACGAGCTGTAATGCGCCGTGGGAGCAAGACCCTGGCAACAAACGTTATATGTGGTGATTTGGAGATCGACACTGAGAAACACAAAGTTACTGTTGCCGATCACACCATCACTCTTACACCAATCGAGTATGCAGTGCTGGAAGAGTTGGCGAAAAACGTTGGACGGGTGTTAACCATCCATCTGCTTCTGCAACGGGTGTGGGGCCCCCAATATAGTGACGCAACCGACTATGTCAAGGGAATCATACGTCGACTGCGCGTGAAACTGGAACCTGATCCCGCCCACCCACAGTACATCATCACTGAGCCACATCTTGGGTACAGATTGAGCGATTGCTTGTGAATATGCGACAGTCTACCTGGGATATCCGTTCTTGAACAAGCCGTGAGTACAGCACAACCACGTTACATTAATTAATGAAGGACCGGCCGATTGTGTCTGCTTGTCACGCCGGTCGTCTTGCGGATAATCGGACGCCCGTCGGTTCCGCCGATCTATAGTGGAATTTACTATCAATAGTAAATTCCACTATTTTTATGCAATCGTGATCCGACTTAACCAGGTAATGGCGATTGGCAAGGAGCGCTTTTCTTCTTTGCTTACTCGCTACCATCTATCTTCTATGAGCCTGGGACCGCTT
>WNFT01012311.1_pt1 | contig 17816 bp, 17 predicted proteins | sample 5400191 | NCBI WGS metagenome assembly WNFT01 (sample SAMN13153359, study PRJNA577476) | soil metagenome | isolation source: 80 cm saprolite under Madrone tree | place: USA:California | collected 2016-06-14 | reverse complement strand
CAAATCCACCAAGCCAGTGTAAACCACTGACGGTCAAACAATGTTTTATTGTTACGTGCTGCGCAGTCAGAAAACCGGGCGACGTTACGTGGGTTCTTGCGAGAATTTGAGTGAACGAATCCGTCGCCACAACGCCGGCGAATCCAAGGCGACCAAACAAGGAGTGCCGTGGGTTCTAGTCCACGGTGAAAGCTTCGCTACTCGTTCCGAAGCAGCACAACGTGAGCGATACTACAAGACCGGGCGAGGTAGGGATGAACTCAATAAGCTACGGTAAACGGTCGGCGCGGCGATAGGCCGTGGGTTCAAATCCCACCAGCCCGATTAAATAATTTCTCAAACGGGCTCGGAGAAGATAGATGTAGCGGTGGTCGCCGCGGCGACCACCGAAATCAAATACAAAGGCGTTCGCCGTGGCGAACGCCTTCACACGCGTGAATTTTTTTAAAGTCATAGCCGCTCAAAGCGCTTACTCCACGCATTTCACTGTTCCGGTTGTCGGCGCGCTGATCGGCATCGTGATTCTGTTCTTCGGGCGAAAACTCTTTTGGCTTTGTGTGGCTGCTGTGGGATTCCTGGCGGGCATCGAACTGGCCCCGCATCTGGTCACCGAACCATCGCCGCTGCTGGAGCTCGCCGTCGCACTTGTGCTCGGCGTGCTCGGCGCGTTGCTGGCGTTCTTACTCCAAAAGATCGCGGTCGCTGTCGTTGGCTTTCTTGCAGGTGGCAAGCTCGCGAGTGCGATTGCCGCTGCATTCTTCGTTCACTATTCGCAGTACTCTACGATCATTTTCGTGATCGGCGGACTCATCGGCGCAATGCTGTTACTGTTCTTATTTGATTGGGCGCTCATCGTTGTCTCCTCATTCATTGGTGCTCATATGATTCAAAACGCAATCGTTCTGCCGTCCTCCGGAGCAACCATTGTATTTTTGGGCCTGGCAATCGTTGGGATGGTGGTCCAAGCCGCATCGCTCAGGAGAGGGTGACCCCGAACGTGCTGAGTTTTTACTGACAAATCTTCGAGCACCTACAACAATGCGCGCATGAACTCACCAACAACCGGATTGCGCGTCGCAAGTGTCTTTTTTGGTATTTTTGCTGCCATTCTTTGTATTTGGTTCTGGCGCCTCTCGAATCTGAGGGGAATCGCGTAGTTATTTTTTTAGCCAATCCGGCGGGACATCTATAAAAGATTGATCCAACGCCGCGATTGACGGGCAGCCGAGCAATTTGAGCGTGCGAATCATATCGGCTCTCAAAATGTCAATTATGCGCTCGACGCCTGCGCTGCCAGCTGCTCCGAGCCCGTAGGCGTACGCGCGTCCAATCATTACCGCTCGCGCCCCCAAACAAAGTGCTTTAACAATATCGCTCCCGCGCCGAATGCCACCATCGAGCAAGACCTCGATCCGATCGCCCACGGCTGCGACAACTTCTGGCAGAACTTGCAGAGACGGTGGGACGCGATCGAGCTGCCGGCCACCGTGATTGGAAACGACTAACGCATCCGCTCCAATGTCCACGGCGCGGCGAGCATCCTCCCCTGTGTGAATGCCTTTTATCACGATTGGGCCATTCCATGCCTGGCGAATCCACTTGAGGTCATCCCAAGTCACCACGGACTGCTCGAGCGCCGCGGTGACATCGACGTACGGCATTGGTCCCTTACCTGAGATCACAACATTTTCGAATTTCATCAGGCCGCCGTCCATGAGAAAAGCAGCCAGCCACCGAGGCCTTATCAGAAGTTGAATTACAAAAGGCAGCATCGCGCCGAACTTGCCGCTGAGAAGTTCTTTAACGCCGTTCCGAATGTCGCGTTCCCTGAAACCCGCTACAGGGGTATCAATTGTAACAACAAGCGCCGAAAAACCCTGGCGCGCGCGTTCGATAGCTGCCAGAGCGCAGTCACGACCACCGACCAGATAGAGCTGGTACCACACCGGTCCTCCCGATGCGACTGCAACATCCTCCAGGCGGCAACCCGAGAGTGTCGAGAGCGTACATATGATACCTGCTTCGCCAGCGGCGCGCGCGGCCGCTTCTTCGCCACGCGGATACATGAGCCGGCAGCTTCCAACAGGCGCAAGGATCACCGGCATGGAGAGCGAAGTGCCAAGTACTGTCGTTCGCAAATCGCACACTGGGGTCGCAACCGCACAACGGGGACGGAGTGTAACAGTCTCGAACGCGCGGCAGTTCGCGCGCAATGTCCATTCGTCCTCTGCACCGCCGTCAATGTAGTCGAACACCACCCGAGGCAGCCGCCGCTTCGCCGCCCGACGCAAATCTTCTATGTTCATAACGCGCGGCGGTTGGATCGATCGAGACAGGCGATTCATATGACGTCGCAAAGGTCGCGCGTTTTCTTTAACACCCGGCTTCAGCCCGGTGCAACGGATTTGCGGTCATGCCCTGCTGAAGCTATTGCCGTCGCGAACCCCTTCGTTCGGAGCAAACCGGAAACGAAATCACACGTGCGCTAAGCTTGGACAATGTGCGAATGTGATTCGCGATGTTTGAACTCGTTGCGCAGGATCGCGAATCGAAAGCGCGCCGCGGCCGGATAGCAACGGCTCATGGCGTGCTCGATACGCCGGCGTTTATGCCGATCGGAACACAAGGCGCCGTGAAAGGGGTTAGTCCGCAAGAACTGCGCGAGCTTCATGCACAAATCATTCTGGGCAACACATATCACTTGTTCGTCAGGCCCGGGTTGGATGTGATCAAACATTTTGGCGGCCTGCACAAGTTCATGAATTGGAATGGGCCGATCCTGACCGATTCCGGCGGTTACCAAATTTTTTCGCTGGCGAAGTTACGCAAGATCACTGAAGACGGCGTGGAATTTCAAAATCACATCGACGGAGCGCGTGCGTTCATTTCGCCCGAGATCGCTATGGAAATTCAACTCGCGTTTGGAAGCGACATCACCATGACGCTCGATGAATGCGTGCCGTATCCTCTTCGGCATCGTCCAAGGCGGGACGTTTGAGGATCTGCGCAAGAAAAGCGCACAACAAATTGTTGAGCTTGATTTCGACGGCTACGCCATTGGCGGCGTGAGCGTAGGCGAGCCCGAAGAGGAAATGATGCGCGCCGTTGAATCTGCTGAGCCATTTTTGCCGAAAGACAAACCGCGGTACGCGATGGGACTCGGCACCGCGCCACAACTGTTGGAAATGATCGCCCGCGGGATGGATATGTTCGATTGCGTGCTGCCGACGCGTCTCGCCCGAAATGGGACCGCGTTTGCCGCAACAGGCACGCTTAATCTAAAAAACGCAGAGTTCGCGCTCGACAAACGACCGATAGAAGAAAACTGCGCGTGCGAGGCCTGCCGGGAATTTTCGCGCGGCTACATTCGTCACCTTGTTAAGGCAGAAGAAATTCTGGGGCTTCGCCTCATCACCCTGCACAATTTGCATTTCTATTTGAACCTGATGAATCGAGTGCGCAGCGAAATTAAAGCGGGAACATTCGATCAGTTTCGCAAGACATTCGTGGCCGAATACAAAACGCGCGATGCGATGAGAGTGGAATGATGGTAGCGACGCCGCAACGCGCCGTCCCTACCCTTTATTCTTCATCAGCTGCGCGTAGTGCGGCGCGAAGATCGCTGACGAAATGTTTATATTCGCGCTGGCGAGATTCCTCGTCCGGCTGCCGAAGGAGAGACGATGGATGAACCGTTGCCAGCACCCTCGGTGCGAGCTTCGACGACAACACTTTCCCGCGCTCACGCGTAACGCGAAAACCCGGGCCGAAGATCGTCTGGGCTGCGGTCGCGCCCATGGCCACGACCAGCTTCGGCTTGACGATTCGGAGCTCTGCTTCCAGCCAGGGGCGACATGCCGCAATTTCGCGCGAATTCGGTTTCTGATGAATCCGGCGTTTCCCGCGCGGCTCCCACTTAAAATGTTTCACCGCGTTCGTGACATAAACCTGCGATCGATCGATTCCAGCTTCTTCGAGCGCTTGGTCCATGATTTTCCCGGCTGGCCCGACGAAGGGTTTACCGGCGACATCTTCATAATCGCCCGGTTGTTCGCCGACGAGCATGATCGTGGCACTTTTCGGACCTTCACCAAAAACCGTCTGCGTCGCCCGCTTGTAAAGATGACACGCCTCACACTCCTTCGCCGCCTCGCGCATGGCCGACCAGCTCATCGTGTCGGGTGGCCGCGCCGGTCGCGCAAATTCCTCGTCGTCGGTTCGCATGCTACGATTATGAATCGCAACGCGCGCGCGATTCGTCTTCACTGCTTCCGATGCCGACTCTTGAAACCGAACGGCTGATCTTGCGCTCTTTCCGCGCACAAGATGTCGATGTCATGGCGCAGTTGTTCGCGAATCCGGATTTTATGCGCTTCTCATTAGGCGTTTTTACCGAGCGTAAACAGACAATCGCTTTCATTGACAAAGTCATGGGCTGGGATGGCGTCGGCATCCCGTCGCAGTTCGCCGTTGTCCCGCGTGACGAGGATGCGCTCATCGGTTACTGCGGTTTCTTTTATCATCCGGAGCATCAGATCGAAGACATCGAGATCGGGTACCGACTCCATCCCGATTACTGGAACCGCGGCCTCATTACCGAAGCCGCGCGCGCCGTGCGTGATCACGGCTTTCGCGATTGGAAGCTTTCGCGCGTCATCTCACTCATACATCCCGAAAACATTCCTTCACGTCGCGTTGCAGAGAAAAACGGAATGCAGGTCGAGAAGGAAATTACATTTCGGGGTTTTCCGACGCTGGTGTTTGCGATGACGCGGGAGCAGTGGCTGGCGAAGTATGGCGCTCGATAAACTCGCGCGCCAGAGCGCGATACGCCCGGGCGGCAGCTCCGCTCGGAGCATATTCCAGAATCGATTTTCCAAAGCTCGGCGCCTCGCTCAATCGCACGCTGCGCGGAATTACAGTTTCATAAACGCGTTCACCAAAATGCTTACGCACGTCCTCAACTACCTGCTGGCTAAGATTGGTCCGAGCATCGAACATCGTCATCACGATCCCGCCCAGCTGTAGCCGCTGGTTCGCGCCTGAGTCGAGTACCTGTTCAATTAGCCGCACGATTTTCACCAATCCTTCGAGTGCGAAATATTCGCACTGGATCGGCGTCAACAGTTCATCGGCCGCGGCGAGTGCGTTGCTCATCAGAATTCCAAGTGACGGGGGACAATCCAAAAGAACGAAATCGAATGTCTCATCGGCGTGCAGCGGCTTGAGCGTTTCTGCCAGACGCGTGAGGTGATTTGGCATCCGCGCGATTTCCACCTCAGCGCCGGCCAAGTCCAGGTCAGCGGGCACGATAAACAGGTGATCGCGCCGCGTCGGGAAAATTTTTTCAGTAATAGAAGCTTCGCCGAGCAGCGGTTCGTACAAACTGATTTGGTCCACGTCTTGCAAACCAAACGAGCTCGTCGCGTTCGCTTGCGGATCAAGATCAACAAGCAGGATGCGGTGGCCCAATTCCGCCAACGCGGCACCAAGATTTACGGCCGTGGTCGTTTTGCCGACGCCGCCTTTTTGGTTAGCAATCGCGACGATTTTCATTTTTCAGAAAGGAGCACAGACGTCCGGGCTGTGGGGCCAACGGGCATCTTGCCTGTCGGATTTGCAGGCGGAACGCCCGCCTGCCCCACAGACAAGATGTCTGTGCACCGCTTGCCAGATCATGTTTCGGGTGGCGACAAACGGAAACTAAATTTTTCGAATTTCAGGTTTGGAGTTTCAGCAGGAGCGGTTTAACGGTCACAGAGCCGTGAAAGCTTCTCCAGCAACGATTGAATCGGCATCGCCTCCGAAAATGTCCGAAGCCGAAGAGCCACTCGTCTTGCGAAGTCAGGACGCGCGCGGCGTGGTTACATTGACGTTGAACCGCCCGCAGGCCTTCAACGCTTTATCTGAAGCAATCCTGGGGAAGTTGCAGCGCGAGCTGGACGTGATCGCGTCCGACGAATCGGTGCGTGTAGTTGTCATTGCGGCCGAGGGCAAAGCTTTTTGCGCAGGTCACGATCTTAAAGAAATGCGAGCCGATCCATCACTGGAGTATTACGAGCGACTTTTTACTCAATGCTCCGAGATGATGCTCGCGGTCCAGCGCTTGCCGGTGCCTGTGATTGCGCGCGTGCAGGGAATCGCCACGGCCGCGGGTTGTCAGTTGGTCGCGATGTGCGATCTGGCCGTCGCGTCGAGTAGCGCCCGGTTCGCCGTGAGCGGCGTAAACGTCGGCCTTTTCTGTTCCACACCCGGCGTGGCACTTTCACGAAACGTTTTGCGCAAGCAGGCGTTCGAGATGCTCGTCACCGGCGAATTCATCAACGCCGACGAAGCGAAGGCGCGCGGCTTGATTAACCGCGTTGCCGAACCCGAGCAGCTCGATGCCGAACTCGAAAAACTCATTGGCGCAATCATCAGCAAACCGCGAACTGCGGTGGCAATCGGCAAAGAATTTTTTTACAGGCAAGCCGAATTGGGCATCGCAGCCGCGTATGAAGCAGCGAGTCAGACCATGGCCTGCAATATGATGGACGAAGCTGCGCTCGAAGGCGTCCAAGCGTTTATCGAAAAGCGTGCGCCCAACTGGAGATGAGCCGCAAGCAGACGGCTTGGGGAGCGCAGGCATCTCGCGTGCTGGCGAACGCGTCCTCGCGGTCGCGGACTTTTCCTTCACCGCTGCTTCTTCGTTGCGGACGGGGTTTGAAGGAAAAGATTGTTTCGGCGCGACGCCGAACCAGCACGCGAGACGCGTGCGCTCCGCAGAAGCCTAACGCTTTAACGCTTCCATGACTTTCACTCTTCAAGAAGTGGCGACGACATCAGGCGGCGAGTTGATCGGTGATCCATCGCTGCAAATCACAGGCGCCGCGTCGCTGGTGGAAGCCACTGCCGGAGAAATCAGCTTTTTTGGAAACCGAAAATACATTGGCCTGCTGCGTAAAACGCGAGCATCGGCAGTTTTTGTCCCGACAGATTTCGCTGAGTCAATCGGAGCCGCTCAGATTCGCGTTGCAAATCCGACGAAGGCATTCGAACAAGTCGTGCTCAAGTTCGCGCCGAAGCCCATTACATTTCCGCCTGGAATTCACCCAAGCGCAGTCGTTGATCCAAGCGCTCGACTCGGAGAACGCGTATCGGTTCAACCGCATGCAGTCATCGAGGCTGGCACAACGATTGGCGATGACACGATCATTGGTGCGGGGAGCTACATCGGGCATGAGATAGTGATGGGGTCTGCGTGTCTGATTTATCCCCTCGTGACCATTCGGGAGCGAAGCTGCATTGGCTCGCGCGTGATCATTCATAGCGGATCGGTCATCGGTGCGGACGGCTTCGGTTTTGAAATGATTGATGGCCGGCAGCAAAAGATCCAGCAACTCGGCATCGTCCAGATCGATGACGATGTCGAGATCGGCGCGAACACGACCGTCGACCGGGCCCGGTTTGGCCGGACCTGGATCCAGCAAGGCGTGAAGATCGACAATCTTGTGCAGATCGCGCACAACGTTGTGATCGGGAAAAATTCCGTGATCGTCGCGCAGACAGGGATCTCAGGCAGCACGCGGGTGGGAGAGCGCGTCACCATTGCGGGGCAAGTGGGCATTGTCGGTCACGTTGAGATTGCCGATGGCAGCATCATCGCGGCGCAGAGCGGCGTTTCGAAGAGCGTTCCCGGTGGAGTTTGGTTCGGGTATCCTGCGGGGCCAATCGATGAAATTAAGCAACAAATCGCGTGGATCCGCTCACTCGGAAAACTCTTTGCACGCGTGAAAGAGATCGAGAAGAAATTGGGACTGTAGACGTCCTGCTCTAATGTCATTCTGAGCGAAGCGAAGAATCTCGGATCGATCTGGGACTGGGCCCAAAGAGATTGCCAGGGATGTTTCGTTTCGCTCAACATGACAGCGCGCTTGTGACGACGGGGCGCTAGACCCGTCGCGCGCTGACGAGAAGCCCACGCAAACCTTCGGGCGAAATCCATTCTGCGCCGCATGCCTGCACGGTTTCGGCTTCCATGGAATCGGACGTGGCGACGATGAGTTTGTAATCTTTTGCGTATTTGCACGCCAATCGTTCAACAATCGCGTCGGCTGATTGCCCACTGCGCGAATAAAAGATTTGCACGTCGTGCGGACCAGAACTTTCGTCGATTTTCTTGCCTTTGCCGTCGAAAACGACTACCACGCGTACACCGGTCCAATCCTGATAATCGCGCAGTTGCTTGGTTAAAGCCTCGCGGGCCAGCGAAGAACGCCGCGCGTGAAGCTTGCGTAATTCTGGCCACGCAAAAATAATGCTGTGGCCGTCAACGATCAGGTAGCGTGTGCGCTCCGGCATACTGAGACTGTATATCTGCTCAACCGGATTGAATCTCCGTCCCTTCGAATTGCTATCTCGCTTTCAGTAACACCTTGCTTGCTCGATGTGCTGTGGATATCGACGAGGCTGTAGGGTCCGCTGTCCTCAGCGGACGTTAAGCGGATTTGCTGAGGACAGCGAACGCTAAAAACCAAAACTATTCCGTGGATTCAGGTTCTTTTTTGGGCCGCTGCTTCGCTTGCGCTGGTCGGACCGTGCTGGCTCTCAGTGCAGCTTTTTTGCGCTGCAAATAAGCGCGTCGCTTTTTGCGCTTGGCTCGTGCGCGATGCTGTTGACCCATGCATGTTCTATCGATGAAACGCCGGAAAAACGCAATCCGTATTCGCGCTAATTTTCGGTCGCAACGCTCGCTTTTCTCCCGCACTGTTCTTGTGGAGGGAGCCGTAGGTGGCGCGACGACCGAAGGCGGGAGGTGAGGACTCAGAGGTGTCGCGTTGGAGAGAAAAGGGCGAGGCAGCCCACGCGCTGCAGCGTATCCCGCATCCCAACGCCGCGAACTGACAACTCACTAACACTACGCTTTTCCGCGCCGCACTGGAAAACGTGATTGCATTTGTGGATCGCTTCCTGTTAAAAAGGACATTCATGGCGAACAGGGGATCGGCGTTCTTCACGGCCAGGCAAAGGACCGTGAGCGGGCTCGCCATTGTTTTTCTCCTGGTCGCGGCATTTTTCGGCTTTTTGAACAGCCAGAAAATGAAGGCGCTCCGCGCAAATACCGCGAATGCTATAGCGGCACGCGATGCAGCCGAGCGCCGTGAGGCGCACGAGAAATTGAATGCCGCAGCCGGTGGAACGACTGGAGCAGAAGAACGCGCGACAAAAGTCGAAGCGGAACTGGCGCAGGTTCAGAAAGAAAAGGCTGATCTGCAAGCAAAGTTAGATGCCAACCAGCAGGAGATGGCATCCCTACAAAAACGTGTCGGAGAAGCGCCGAGCGCTGATTTGCAAGCGCAAGTCGATGATCTTCGGCGTCAACTCGATAGCGCGGAAAAGGAAAAAACTTTCCTTGCCCAAAAAATCCAGGACGCCCAGGAGCACGCGAGTCAGCCTAAGGAAACAAAAAAGCGGCGCGAAAACGTCGTCACCCAGCGTGAAATCACCAGCGGTCGCACGGGTGTGCGCGGCACTGTGCTCGCATACAATCAGGCTTACAATTTCGTGGTGTTAAATCTCGGCGCTCGCAATGGAGTGGAGACGAACTCCGAAATGCTCGTGCTGCGCGACGGGACGCTAGTTGGAAAAATTCGCATTTCTTCAGTTGAACCGGCGACGGCCATCGGCGATATCATCACCAACAGTTTGGCGCGCGGCGTCCAATTACAACCTGGAGACACTGTGATTTATGCTGGTACAAGTCCATAAGCTTCGAAGAATCGTCGTCCCCGTTTTGTTGTGTGCATTCGTGGTCGCGATCACCTCATGCGCAACAAAGGAGACTGCTCTCGTCAAGGATCCAGATGATCACCACGACTCAGCAATCCCGTGGAACAAACAGGAATCATGGGAAAGGGGCGAGCAGTTCGCAGGGATGACCGACCGGCGCTAAATTGCTGCCGCGCGGATTAGGCCGATTTTTTCGGCCTACTTCTCGTTAGCTCTATGGAGAGCGAGAGCGAAGCGTTTGCTCGCGAGGAGTGGTGGGCCGATCACCGTTGGCCGTACAACCGCGCGCTTATCGTTGCTGGTATTCTCGCGTTTGTCTGCTACGCGACCGTCGCGGGAACGCTCGTGGCACGCGTAGACCCATGCGTCGAGATCACGATCTTTACTACAGCGTTCCAAGGATTCGGATATTTGTTGGCGATGGGCATCGCCAACCTTTGCTATTTTCTCGGTCCTTTATCCGAGCGCATTATTCATCCACGTGATCCTGCTCATTTTCGTCAGGTCGTCTACCGTCTCGGCTTTTGGTTTTCTGTGCTGCTGCCTTTCAGTGTTCCACTCTTGCTTTCATATTTCGCACTTTTTCATCCGGACCAGTTCCGGCATGGTGAGTTTGAACCCTGCTAGACCTAACCAAACGATGGAGCGAACCGCTGACCGGCGCGAAGTTATCCGCTGAGGACAGCGGACGCTACAGAATCAAATCCAGAAACCGGCTGGGATGACGGCGTTTTTCGGGATCACGACGATGCCGTCGCGGATGAAGTAGTCGTCTGCATCCAGGTTCGGCGGTTTGCCTTCGGGTGTGATTACGACGCCATCAGCGATGCGGACGTTCTTATCGATGATGGCGCGGTCGATCACGCAATTGCGTCCGATGCCCATACGCGGCTGCGATGAATCGGTTTGGTCCAGCTCAAAATAATCCGCGCCCATCACGATGCTGTTGCGGATGGTCGCGCCGCTTTGAATCACGCTGCGTATCCCGACCAGACTTCGCTCCAGATGCGCATCGGAGATGATGCAGCCATCTGAAACAATCGCCTGCCGCAGCGTGGCGCCGTTAATTTTGCTTCCCGGTAAAAAACGCGGATGCGTATAGACGGGAGAATCGGGCTCGAAGAAGCTATATTCCGGGACCACATCTGTGAGATCCAGGTTCGCCTCATAAAACGCGCGGATCGTTCCGATATCTTCCCAGTAACCTTTGAAGATAAACGCGCTGACATGCCGGTTTTTGATCGATGCCGGAATAATGTCTTTCCCAAAATCTACCAGTTGGTTGTGCAAAGATTCTATGAGCACGGAGCGGTTGAAAACATAAATGCCCATCGACGCCTGAAATAATTCCTCTTCCTCATCGGAACCGATGGCGCGAAGGAGCTCGCGGCTCATTTTCATTTCCTGCAAAGCAGATTCATCCGACGGTTTCTCGATGAACCCGGTGATCCGTCGATCGACATCGCTCTGCATAATGCCGAACTCGGAAACCTGATGTGGCTTGACCGGTTTCGTGGCCAGTGTGATGTCCGCACCCATTTGAATGTGCTGATGCAGCAGCGCCCGAAAATCCATTCGGTAAAGCTGATCGCCGCTTAAGATCAGGTAATAATCGTACGGCCGTTCCAGGAAGTAACGCATGTTCTGCCGAACCGCGTCGGCAGTTCCCTGATACCATTGCGAGCCGGCAGACGTCTGCTGCGCCGCGAGAATGTCGATGAAGCTGGGCGAAAAATTGTCGAATTTGTAACTCGCCTGGATGTGCCGATGCAGCGACATGCTGTTGAACTGCGTAAGCACATAGATCGAGCGCAGGCCGGAGTTCAGGCAATTGCTGATTGGAATATCGACGATCCGATATTTTCCACCGAGCGGCACGGCAGGTTTGGCGCGATCCTTCGTCAACGGAAACAACCGCGTGCCGGCGCCACCGCCCATGACGATTGCAAGCGTTCGCTGAAGTGTGCCCGCCGGCAGTGCCCCACCGACTTTCGGAGCCGAACTTCTCGAAACCAAATCGCGCTGTGGCGGGGCTTTCACTGCGTCCAATCAAGCCCGAACGCTTTCAGGGTCAATGAGGCAACCAATCTTGCGAGTGTCGATGCGCGACATTACACTCGCAACATGTGTGGAATTGTCGGATACGTCGGACGCGCCAAGGCGACGCCAATTTTACTCGACGGACTGCGTCGCCTTGAATATCGAGGCTACGACTCAGCCGGCCTCACTGTTATTGAGCGAGGACACCTCGAGACTCGCAAATGCGCAGGCCGGATTGCGGCGCTCGCGAAATTAGTTCGGAAGCAACCGGTCGCGGGCTCGCTGGGAATCAGCCACACACGCTGGGCCACGCACGGTGGTGTGAACGACGAAAACGCGCATCCGCATTTCGACGCCACTGGCAAGCTGGCCCTTGTGCATAACGGAGTGATCGAAAACTACCAGGCACTGAAAGATGAACTCGTTCGCAACGGCGACACGAACTTTCGTTCCGAGACCGACACGGAAGTGCTCGCGCATCTGATCGGGAAATTGTACGACGACTCGTGTGCCAGCACGGTGGACGCTCCCGGGAAACGGGCGCGCCTGTTTGATGCTGTTCGCACGGCGCTTCGGCAAGTCATCGGCACATATGGCATCGCGGTGGTTCATGCGGATGTGCCGGATTTCATGATCGGCGCGCGCCGTGGAAGTCCTCTGGTGCTCGGCGTCGGCAACGGCGAAAATTTTCTGGCCAGTGATGTCAGCGCGATTGTCGCTTACACGCGGGACGCGGTTTATCTGAACGACTTCGATTTAGTGGCTGCGGGGCCGGACAAGTTCGAGATCAGTTCGCTTGCCGGAGACATCACCGAGCATCCCGTCAGCAAAGTCGAGTTCACAGCCGAAGACATTCGTAAGGGGGACTATCCGCACTACATGCTCAAGGAAATCTGTGAGCAACCAAATACCGTGCGCGACGCGATGCGTGGCCGTCTCAACCACGAGGAATGCACTGCGAAATTAGGCGGCTTGAACATGGCCCCGGCTGAACTGCGCGATGTCGGGCGCATCGTTCTCACCGGCTGCGGGACTGCGCTGCACGCCGGCAGAGTCGGCGAATATCTGCTCGAGCGGCTGGCGAACATCCCTACTGAAGTTGATTACTCGAGCGAGTTTCGCCACCGCAATACGCCCATGACTTCTGAGACGCTGGTCTTCGCGATCAGCCAGAGCGGCGAAACTGCGGATACCCTTGGGGCACTGCGTGAAAGCCGGCGCAAAGGCTTTCGAACGCTGGGAATTTGTAACAATGTCGCGAGCACAATTGCACGCGAAAGCGACGGCGGAGTTTACATGCACGCCGGGCCAGAGATCGGTGTGGCGGCCACGAAATCGTTCACGTCGCAGCTTGTGGTCCTCACGTTGCTCGGGCTCGTCTTCGGCCGGATGCGCAATCTTTCCGCGGCTGAAGGAAATCGCGTTATTGAAGCGCTGGAAGAATTGCCGCAGCAAATCGAAACGGTTTTGAATCTGAACGATCAGATCAAGGCAATTGCCAAGAGATACGCCCACGCCAACGGGTTTCTCTTCTTCGGCCGGCAGTTCAACTTTCCGATTGCGCTCGAAGGCGCGCTCAAGATGAAGGAGATCACTTATCTCTTTGCCGAGGGCCATCCAAGCGCAGAACTCAAGCACGGCATCATCGCGCTGATTCGTTCCGATCTGCCATCAGTCTTTATCGCGCCCGATGACTCGGTATTTCCAAAAAACCTGAACAACATCGAGCAAGTGAAGGCCCGCAAGGGTCCGATCATCGCCCTGACAAGCGGCAACTGCGCGAAGCATCTCAAAGAGATTGCCAACGAAATCGTCCTACTACCGGAAGCGCCCGATTACGTCATGCCCATTCTGACGGTGATCCCGCTTCAGCTTCTCGCCTATCATCTGGCCGTCGAATTGGGCCGGGACGTCGATAAACCGCGCAATCTCGCAAAGAGTGTAACCGTGGAATGATTCCGGAGCGGTCGCCGCGGCGACCACATTTCGGTTCCTTCGCCGAAATGCCCTTCGCTGGAAAAACCAGCGGTTTTGCGATAGACTGGCCCCAGTTTTCTTCCCCAGCCCGTGCAACACAACGAACAATACGTACTCAAAGTCCTCGAGGACGTGGGAGTCGTCACGCGTCCCCAGATAGACAGCGCGCGCTCCCGGTTAAACGGCGAACCGGGCGTGCTGGATATTCTTATCAACGACGGGGTTGTCTCGGAGGTAGACATCTCGCGCACACTCGCCGCGCAAGCGCACATGGATTGGATCGACATCTCCTCCATGTTGATTCCGCCGCAAGTCATTAATCAGATCCGCGGAGAAGATGCGCGCCGCTTCAAAGTGATTCCGGTGGCTTTCGGAGAAACGGGCCTGGTAGTGGCGGTGGGCAACCCGCTCGACATCGATACGATGGACAGCCTGAGCTTTCTTCTGCAACGCGAACTGGAACTGGTTTGCACCAGTCCCAGGAAAATTAACGAAGCGTTAATCAAATACTACGGCACGGCCGACGAAGCAGCGGACGTCCTGCAAAAGAAAATTGGAGAAGACGTTGACCTTGGCTTGGAATTTGGTGAAGGCGCGGAACCGGCCGCAGTCGATGAAGCAGACGCGCCGATTGTCCGGCTGGTATCCATGTTGCTGATCGAGGCGCACCGTGCCGGCGCCAGCGATATTCATCTGGAACCGCTGGACAAAAAATTTCGAGTCCGATTTCGGATCGACGGCGTGCTGCAGGAAATGCAAGCGCCGCCCAAGCGTCTGCAGTCAGCCATTGTGAGTCGCCTGAAAATCATGACTGGCTCGATGAGTATCGCAGAGAAACGTTTACCGCAGGATGGTCGCATCCAGGTGAAGATCAAAAAGAAACCCATCGATCTACGCGTCTCCACCATTCCCACCAATCACGGCGAGAGTATCGTTATGCGTCTGCTCGATAAAGCCAGTCTGACGCTCGGTTTGCCGGAGCTTGGTTTTCTTTCCGACGACCAGGAAACGTTCGAACGTCTGATCAAGCTGCCGGATGGAATTCTCCTCGTGACCGGGCCTACAGGCTCCGGCAAGACGACGACGCTTTACGCCTGCCTCCATTACATCAACAAACCAGACCGCAAGATCATTACTGTCGAGGAACCGATCGAGTATCAGATGGCCGGCATAAATCAGGTGCAGGTAAACCCCGAGATCGGCATGACGTTTCCGGCCGCTTTGCGTTCCATGCTGCGCCAGGCGCCGAACATCATCATGATCGGTGAAATTCGCGATCTTGAGACGGCGAGCATTGCTACAAACGCCAGCCTGACCGGCCACCTTGTGTTTAGTACGCTGCACACTAATGATGCGCCCTCTGCTGTTGCCCGACTAATTGACCTCGGCGTGCAGCCGTTTCTGGTCGCGTCTTCGGTACGTGCGGTCATAGCGCAAAGGCTCGTTCGCCGCCTGTGTAACAATTGCAAGCAACCGGGCGAACTCAGCGACACCGAGTTGCGGGCACTCCAAATCGAGCGCGGGCAAATTTCTGAAGCGCAGGTAATGAAACCGGTCGGTTGCGAGCAGTGCCGTCAAATCGGTTACAAAGGTCGCATGGGCATCTTTGAAATTTTTGTGATCGACGATGACGTGCGCCAAATGATCAACAAACGCACTTCGACTTTTATCCTCCGACAAAAGGCGCGGGAAGTGGGGATGCGGACATTGCGCGAAGACGGTGTGCGCAAGGTTCTGGCCGGCCTCACTTCTGCCGAAGAAGTGATCTCCATCACGGTGGGAGACGTGAGTTAAAGACTGCTTCAACCCTTCAACGCTTCAATAAGACATGACGCACAAACAGCTTGCCGAATTTTTTGTCGAGCAGCGCGTACTTGAGCCTTCGCAGGCTGAGGACGTGTTGAGCGAAGCAGAGTTGAACGGAAAGACGATTGCACAGGCAATGATGGATGGCGGCTTCATCGATGAAGCGGGATTCTATCAGACCATTGCGAACGGCCTGGTCACCGACTTCATCGATGTAACCGAACGCGATATCGCGCCGGAAATCTTGCATTTGATTCCCAGTGGACTCGCCCGGTTGCACGGCGCTCTGCCGATTGAAATGAGCGGCAGCACGCTGCGTGTAGCATTGGTGGATCCTTTCGATCTCCATACGGCTGAGGATCTTCGTTTCGCGCTCGGTAAAGACATCCAGGTCGTCGTTTCGCCGCCAGAGCAAATCGAAGAACTGATCAAGCAGTATTACGGCACGGATACAATGAGCATGGAGGATGTTCTCAAGCAGCTTGGCGAAGCTGGCGAGCTCCTGCAATTGAGAGAGACGGATGGCGATGCTGCTGTTGAAGCAGAGGCGAACACGACGCCGATCATCCGGTTTGTCGATCTCGTTCTCTATCACGCGATACAGGACCGCGCGAGCGACATCCATTTCGAGCCGTTCGAAAATGAATTCAAAATCCGCTACCGCGTCGATGGCGCGCTTTACGAAATGTCGCCGCCGCCGCGCCACCTTGCGCTACCGGTCATTTCGCGCGTCAAGGTGATGGCAAACATGAATATCGCGGAACGACGGCTTCCGCAGGATGGCCGTATTCAGAAGAACATCGCTGGGCGCAATGTCGATCTTCGTGTTTCAACATTGCCGACTCAATATGGCGAGAGCCTGGTGCTGCGCGTGCTGGATCGCAGCATCGTCAATCTCGATCTCGAAGCACTGGGGATGCCGGATTACATTTACAATTTTCTGCTCGAAATGATCGAGCGGCCGAACGGAATCTTCATTGCCACTGGACCGACCGGATCTGGAAAAACAACCACGCTTTACTCCTGCTTGCGCAAGATCAACACGATCGATTCGAAGCTGATTACGGTGGAGGAACCGGTCGAGTACGATTTGGAAGGAATCGTGCAGGTGCCTGTAAACGAAGGCATCGGCCTGACGTTTGCGCGAGCGTTGCGATCGTTTCTGCGTCAGGACCCGGATCGAATCATGGTAGGCGAGACACGCGACCTCGAGACAGCACAGATTGCGATTCAAGCGTCCCTTACCGGCCATCTTGTTTTTACGACGTTGCACACCAACGACGCGCCCGGGGCGATCACGCGTTTGATCGACATGGGCGTGGAACCGTTCCTGATTTCCTCAACGCTCGAGGCCGTTCTCGGTCAACGATTATTGCGCAGCATCTGCCGGCAATGCCGCACGACGTATGAGCCGAGCGACCCGTTCCTGGCGGAACTGAGGATTTCCCGGTCGGATATTGGCGACAAACAGTTCTTTTACGGCAAAGGCTGCGACGCCTGCAACAATACGGGCTACAAAGGACGAAAAGGAATTTACGAGCTTCTAAAGATTACTGATCCAGTGCGTGAATTGATTAATGAACGTGCGCCAACGGTCACAATAAGACAAAAAGCAATTGAGCTTGGAATGATCACGCTGCGCCAAGACGGCTTGCGCAGCATCTACGCCGGCGACACTACTATCGAAGAAGTGCTCAGGTACACGTGAAGAAATTTAGCGATCCAGCGATTCAGAGACTTAGCGATTGAAATGGACTCGGAGAGCTTGGTTTGCTTTAATCGTTAAATCATTAAATCGTTAACTCGCTAAATTCCATCATGCCACGTTTTAACTACGTAGCTCTTGATGCCCGGGGACAGGAAGCCACAGGCTTGGTTGAAGCCGCGTCCACGAATGCCGCGATTACCCAGTTGCGCCAGTCCGGCTATTTCCCTACCAGCGTGATCGAGGAGGCCATAAGCGGCCCCGACGGTCAGGAAGCGCGACGTCGCGCAGCAAAGGTGGCGCGCACGACCAAACCGCGCGTGAAGAAGGGCATCGTTCTCTTCGAACGCAAGAAGGTTAGGTCAAAAGTTTTGATGATCTTCACTCGTCAATTGGCGACGCTGATTGACTCGGGCTTGCCGTTGCTAAGAAGCTTGAACGTCCTGGCGAAACAGGAGCGCGATAAGCTGATGAAAAAAACGATCATTAAAATCGCAGACTCGGTGCAGAGCGGCAGCAC
>WNFT01008781.1_pt1 | contig 17817 bp, 20 predicted proteins | sample 5400191 | NCBI WGS metagenome assembly WNFT01 (sample SAMN13153359, study PRJNA577476) | soil metagenome | isolation source: 80 cm saprolite under Madrone tree | place: USA:California | collected 2016-06-14 | reverse complement strand
ACTGATTGTGAAAGGAGGATCGTTTGATCGGCGCCGGCATTCGCCGTCGGCGGTTGATTCTGCGCCGCCACCGTGACGTTTACATCATCGCTGGAAGTCAACGCGCCATCGCTCGCCGTCAGACGCAGCACCCGCACGTCGCCCGGCGAGGTGTAACTGCCCAGCGCCAGTGCGCCGCTGGTCACCGCGAGATTCTGTCCCACGTTGATGGTTACAATTCCCGTGGCTTGGATCACCGCGCCGCCGTCGAGATTGAAAGTATTCGCGAAGTTGTACGTCCCAGCCGTGAAATTGAGTTGGCTGTTCCCGTTAACGGTGAAGGTGCCGTAGTCGCCAGGCGGAACGTTGATCGTCAAGTGCGTTGCTGTCACATTTAGATCGCGAAGCGTTTGCCAGCTTCCAAGGTTTGCCACGTCAGATTGAGACTCCACGGTGACGTTGTGGGTTCCCGTTGGCGCGGGTACCGAGGTGGGAATGTCTGCCGGTAGTGTCAGCGCATCTGCTCGCGTGTGAATCTTTCCCGGCATCGACACGCCGGATTGCAGTGTTATTGAGTAGTCTGAAGGCGAACTCGATGCGCCGTCGCTAACGGTGCCACCGTAACTTGCCCCGCTCTGAACAATGATGTTTGGAGTGCCGACCGCGTACAGATCTCCGGTCAATTGGTCCTGGCTATTAACAGCAAAACTCTCTCCGCTGAAAACGCGGATACTTCCGTCAACCGATCCCTTAGTGAGTGTTGGCGCATGTCGAGAGACAACCGCATCGGCGATCGTGTTGCTGCCGGAACCTGTCTGCGGTTCCGGCAAGAAAACGCCGTTGGCTGACGCCGCGATCTCGCCATTGAAATCTCGACCTCGCTTCTTCTGATCGCCGGTCGTGCTAAGCGTCCGCCTACCAGTTTTGCTTGCGATCACCGTTGCCGCATTCGCCCTGAATGGAACCAACTGCAAGAGCAGAGCATAAGTGAGCAACAATGAATGAGTTGGCGCGAGATGAATGATGCTCGACGGCGGCTGACACTGGGGGTCCGCCGGGAGACTGAGGGCAAGGTATTCATGGCTGATCCTTCTAAGTAGTGAGAACTGAGTTTCAATTGCGTGAGACTTCAGAGACGCACATTAGGGGGAAGTCGCACGTGCAAGTAGACTGAAAAACGCGGCGAACTCTATTTCAGAATTCGTTCCCTGTCAATCAATATTTTTCTCCGATCAAGTCAATAGTTTCAGAAAGAAGAAAAGCAAGGAGCGATTCGCGGACAGAGTGTGAGTGGCGGTAGTCACCTTAGCGCCTTATCGAAGAATTCGATCACCGGACGGTCGTAAGTCTCTTCCTGTTCTCCGGTTGAAGTGGGAAGGCTGAAGCCAGTCAGGTTCAAATCTCTTTTCAGTTCGACGGGGCCATTAAGGCATTTGCTCAATTGTAGCGTGGAGGATTGCCCCGCGTCTCCGACTTCACCCATTAACAACAGAGTCTGAACGTCTCTTAGGGAACGGGCGAGTTGGCATGATGGGGTGGTTTGATACTTGCCAAGTGAGTAGAGGCGGATACCCCAATTGGCCAATCTCTGAAGCACGGCATTATTCATTCCGGCATGTCCGCTGGTTGCTGCGCGTATTAGATCGTCGGGCGAGGCCGGCACGGAGTCCAAAGCCAGCGCGCGAATTTCAGGATAGCGCTTCGCCGCGTCCAACGCTGCGTATGCGCCCAACTCGATCCCGTAGACCCCGATTCGACCCGATATTTGTGGCTTGTTCGCAGTAGTCTTCAGAGTATGCAGATAATCAATCGCCGCCGTCACGTCGTCCCCTTCGACGGCGCCAAACAGACTCCAGCTTACCAGCGGGTTTTCTCCGTGTCCGCGCAAATCGGGCCAGAGCACCGTGAGGTTTGTGCTCTCGTTTAATTTTACGGCGAGATTCAAGAGCCACGAACGATCCGCGCCGTAATGATGCAAGAGAATTACCGCGGGCGCTCCTTCAGCGCCGGTAATTAACCAGCCGCGCGCGTTTGTGCCGTCGTGATTACGCCAGGTTGCGTCCGTCGCCTTCAGAATCGGACCGGTGACTTGCGAAAAAGTTTGGGGCGTAACCAGATAGGCGGCCCGCGGGGGCCGGGTGATCCCGTGAACTATCCAAACCGTTACCGCTGCGAATGCGGCCAGCACCACGAGAAGAATTGGCAGAAAAGCCCTGATTAATCCTCGCGCAGCTCTTTGTCGGGCGGACATATTGATGCGGATTATAAACAGTCAGGAGCTTGAGCGGTAGCGACGAGATCATTTTCCATTTTTCATTTGACAACCGATATTTGCCATTTTAATTCCTTCTCCCATTGGAGCAGGGTTTGGATGAGGCCTTAGCGAGAACCAGACATCTGCTTTTTCCGCTTTCTTTTTCTATGTTTTGCGCCCCCTCGCCTAACCCTCATCCCTCCGTGTGAGGGGAATTAAAGGCGAATGAAAAATGGAAAATGATCCGGTCGCTACTGCTCTCGGTTCTGTAACGCCAGAATTTGGATCGCGCGTTCATAATCGGCCGGCGTGTTGACGTTGAGAAAGAAGTGTTCAGCGTTCGGCAGATCGGCAAGTTCTGAAAATTCGACCCAACGCGTTGGGACGCTAGCCAACAACACACGCGGTGTGTGCTCATCAGAAGCGATTAGCCGGTCGGTTGCAGCTAGACACCTTTCGCGCCGATAAAATGCGCAGAGAGGTTGTGGTCGCCCGTCGGGCTGAAGCGGAACGACGGCGTCAAATGGTTCCTTCGCGAATTGCCACAATCGCGCAAACAGCTCGTCCGTTACGAGCGGAAGATCGCAAGCGACGATCGCCGCCCAAGCTGACTGACAAGCGTAGAGCGCGGCGTGAATTCCACCGAGCGCCCCCCAGCGCTCGTGCAAGTCCGGTACGTTTTGAAGTTGAGAAAGGGAAGCCTCTTCGCGCGAGCCGACTAAGCGCACGGCGACCACATTGGGCCGTAAAGCGGCAGCGATGAGTTCGACTCCGGTTTGTCCGTGAAATTTGAGTTGCGCCTTGTCCGAGCCCATGCGGCTCGAAGCCCCGCCAACCAGAATGAATCCCTGGACATCAAACATGCGCTGTTCGGGTATCCTATTACTTTCTTCAGAGTTGAGCTATAGTGAGTTATAGTCCCGGCGGCTTGATATCGTTGCATCGCCGTAAGAAGAAGAATATGAAATCACTGAAGCACCTTACTACATTTTCTGTAGTCATCTTTGCGTTATTCGTTGGACCGATTATTACGCTCGGCCAGGCTCGTGCCGGGAACCCATCCGCTAGCGCCGGCGGCACCGACAAAGTTGCGTCCGGCCAGAAGATGGCGGTCAAGGCGGCGAAAACCATTCCCGCCAGCACAGCGCTTTTTTCTTTGGAAGAAGTAAAACCGGGTTTGAAGGGCGTTGCTCGCACCGTCTTTGCCGGCAGCGAGCCCCAGGAATTCACGCTGGAGATTCTGGGCGTTCTGCCGGGATTTACCGGGCCGCGGCAATCAACCATCCTTGCGAAACTAAGCGGGCCGGGTGTTGACCGGACAGGCGTATTCGCGGGCATGTCGGGCTCGCCGGTGTTCATCGATGATCGATTAGTGGGCGCCATCGCCTACAGCTTTCCGTTTTCAAAGGAACCTATCTGCGGTATCACGCCAATCAAGCAGATGATCGAGATCTTCGAGCAGGGAAACGACAAGCCGAAAGGGGCCACCGAACCGCGCGCGGTCTCTTTTTCTCAACTCGCGAGTGCTGAATGGAAACCAATCCTGCCAAGACAATCATTTCAGTCGTCGCCATTGATTGCTTCGGTGGCGTCGGGGTCGCCACTCGCGCCGCTGATGGGCCAACAGATTCAAGAGATTGCTACTCCCGTGGTTTTCAGCGGCATCAGTCAGGAGAGCCTTTCGTTATTCTCGAGTGAATTATCAAAGAGTGGCTTGCTGCCGGTTTCCGGCGTGGGCGCGTCGTCGCCAATGACGCCGCTCGAATCGTTTGACGAAAAGACTTTGACGCCGGGCGCTTCAGTTAGCGTGCAACTAGTGCGCGGCGATTATTCAGTCGCTGCTTCAGGCACTGTGACCTTTCGCGATGGCGAGCATATTTACGCCTTTGGCCATCCGTTTCTGAGCCTGGGGAATGCGGACATGCCAATGACCGAGAGTTCGGTCGTGACCGTGATCCCAAACGCGTTTAATTCGTTCAAGCTGGCGGTTCCCGGCCGCATGGTCGGATCGATCTCTCAGGATCGCGCCACGGGTATCTTTGGCCAATTGGGCCATGCGCCGCGGATGATTCCGGTGAAGCTCAATCTGCATACCAGCCGCGATCGCGTCGAGCAATTCTCTTATGAAGTAATTAGCGATGAATTCCTGACTCCCTTGCTGCTTAACCTGACAGTATTCAACAGCATTGCGGCGCGCGAGCGGTCCGTGGGAGAAGCGACGGTGACGATCGACGGGTCGATTACCATGGAAGGCCAGGACTCGATCAAGTTGCAGCGGCGTTTTTCGGCGGCCAATGCTGCGGTGATGGCGGCGGGCGCGATCGCCGCTCCCGTCGGGGTTTTAATGAGCAGCGGCTTTGACAACGTAAATATCCGCGGGATCGTACTGGACATTACTTCAAGCGAAGACAAGCGCTCCGCCACCTTGGAGCGCATCTCGCTGGATGCAACGGATGTTGTTCGCGGGGAGAAGGTCGAAGTCCAGGCCTACGTGCGCACGGATTCAGGGAAACAGTTCGTCGAGCGTATCCCGGTGCAGATACCCACCGACGCACCTGCGGGCCAATTGATGATTATGGTTGGCGACGGCGCGACCTTGCAGGAGTCTTCGTCGTCTCGGGCCTTTGTGCCCAGAGACCTGGGCCAACTGGTGGGCGCGATAAATAAGATCAAGAAGAATGATCGGTTGTATGTGAGGCTGCTGCGGCCGGCGCCCGGCGTCGTCATCGGGACCAGCGAGCTTCCGAATTTGCCACCCTCTGTAGTCGCGACTCTGAACAGCGAGCGCACCTCCGGTGGTTATACGCAAATGGCGCTCTCGCAACTCTACGAAAGAGAACTATCGCCGGCCGATTTTGTGATCACTGGCCAGCAAGCGATCTCCGTGAATGTTAAGTAACTTGAGAGTGTGAAGACTTCCGTCGTTGCCGTAACTTAGCCGCCACACCTGCCAGACCAAGTCCCAGTAAACTGAGAGTCGCCGGCTCCGGCGTCGCGGTCGGCTCCGTCTCCGTTCTGATGACAAACTGGGCCTTCAGAAAATCGGAGAATTCGCCCGGACCAATTCCCTCGATGCTCGTGGGCAGGACGTTTACGTCTACCGAGAAAGTGCCAAAGTTGAATGTCAATGGATCAGACGAAAGAATGTGAACTGTATCGACGAACGTCCCAATATCTATTGTGCCCGCGATGTTCAGAGTTTGCGTCACTCCATCTATCGTCACGTCCTGCGCGAAGTTAAAGTTGTATGTTCCTTCGGAACCATGCCCGGTGAAGGCAGTGGTAAAGGTCAAGGGATTCAACAGCGCCACGAAGCTGCCGGAGCCATTTATCGTCTGACCGGCAGAAGCTGCTGTTCCCAACAGCGAATCCATTCCCGGGACGCCGCCTCCATTGTTGCCCAAATCGCTGAGTGAAAATCCGCCGGAACTGATCGTAATCGAATCGGCCTTCGTCGCCGGCGCAATCGTTATCGAGATTAATAGAGCGGCCAGCCCTAAGGTCACCTTAGTCAGAAATCGCATTTACATCCCCCTCGTTTCTTCGGAAACTTGAAATGGCGTCGAAATGCGCGAGCGCCCCACAATCGTGAGACTTCAGCGTCCGCCGCGTACTCTAAGAAGAAAAACTGCGAGGAAAAGAAACCGATAATCGAATTGTGGTTCCAAAAAAGACATTTCTCTAGCCCAGGCGTTCACGCCTGGGGAATGAAGTGGCGTGAATTCTTGAGCCCCATTTATGGGGCTTTCGCTAAGACTGGCTAAAGCAGTTATGCCAAAGCCTCCTGAAGGAGTCTGTCGGAAAATCCCGTACGGATGCGATGTTTATAGAAGGACCTAGGCTCCACGCGAGGAGCCCATTTATGGGCGAGAGGTATTCGGTTTCGCTCCTAAAGGAGCTTCCAGATCTCAATTCGGTCTGGTGTTCTATAAACATTTCGCCGCTACGCGGTTTCTACGCCAGACTCCTGAGGGAAGGAGGCTCGTGAATTAGTCGCCTTCAGTCCCCAGGCGTGAACGCCTGGGCTAGAGAAATGACGACCTCCTAGAGCGGCTGGGCTTGGCGATGATTAGGAATCGCCGCGCCGACTTGGGGATTTGCTCGACCTTAGTCACGCCGAGCAGAGCTTCGAGTTGTCTTCGGAGCGCGGTGCCGGCAAAGATTAGGAGGGTGGAATTAACCGGCGCCCAATCGATTAACTTGGGAAGCATGGCCGGAAAGCGATCCAGGGCGCGGCACGTGATGAAATCCGCTTCCGGAGCAGGAATATTCTCAAATCGTGCTCCGATCAAACGGCCAGGCGTCGCGCTGTGAGCGTGGCGGAGAGCTTCGCGAAGAAAGGTGAGCTTTTTTTGCGATGACTCTATTAAGGTGCCGCGGAGATCGTGTCGGACAAGTAGACATGGGATGAGCGGGAGGCCTGCCCCCGAACCAATATCCGCGACCCGGGCGTTCGATGGCAGATGCTGAATCAGCACCAACGACTCGAGAATGTGACGCGTGGCAAACTCTTCCGGTGTGCACGGCGCAACCAGATGCAGCCGGGGATTCCACTTCAGCAGGAGCGCGTAGTAGTCGCTCAATTGTTCGATGTCACTATCTATGAGTTGGACGCCGAAGTCTGTGCAATCGTGGTGCAGTGCTTCGCGGAACCTTTCAATCGATGTTGGCATTTGGCGGCTTCTTCTGATTGAATTGAGCGTTACAGAATGGCGAGCGGCAGCGACGCGATCGACTGTAACATGATCCGGTTGCTACCGCTCGCAGTTCTGTAACGAATAGATGACCAGCGAATCATTAAGAGAGCAGCACGAATCGTTAGGCCGCGTCGTAACGAAACTCATCAGCGAACAGGCCGCCAAACTTGATTCGACGCCGGTGACCTCGCCCGCCACGCCGGCCCAATTGCGAACGCTATTCGATGAGCCTCTGCCGATTAACGGAATGGCCGCGGAAGATATTCTGGCCCGGTTTGCTCGCGACGTGGCGCCGCACGCGATGCAGATTCCCAGCCCCCGTTATTTCGGTCAGTTTAATCCAACGCCACTTGCGATTGGAGTCTGGGCCGACGCCTTATGTTCGGCCCTCAATCAAAACGCCGGGGCTTGGAGAAACGGGCCAACCTCGGCGCTTATCGAGGACCGCGCAATCCGTTGGTTATGCGAGCTGCTTGGTTATGGGCCGGGCGCTTTTGGCGTCCTGGCAAGCGGCGGTTCGGAAGCGAACCTGATTGCTTTGAAGTGCGCGCGCGATTCCGTCGCGGACAATATCACCGGACTCGGAATGCGCGCCGCGGGTGAGTTGTTGGTCTACGCTTCGGAACAATGCCATTTCTCTGTGGAAAAAAGCGTTGACATTCTCGGTCTGGGGCGAAAGAGCTTACGGAAAATCGATACGGACGCACGCTTTCATATTCGGCTCGATCTGCTTCGGGAAGCAATCAAAAAAGATCGAAGTGAAGGGCGCCTTCCCTGCTGTATCGTGGGAATGGCCGGCGCTACTTCGACCGGCGTAATCGATTCATTGCCCGAACTCGCGTCCATTGCTCGCGAGAACAACTGCTGGTTTCACGTCGATGCAGCCTATGGCGGAGGGCTGGGTTTTTCAGACCAGCACCGACACAAACTGCGAGGAATCGAACTCGCAAATTCGATCACCTTCGATCCGCACAAATGGATGTTCGTACCATTCGCCTGCGGCGCGACGCTGGTACGGGATGGCGGGAACGTGTTGCGCGATTCCTTTGATATATCTCCGGAATATCTCAGCGAGGATCGCGGGGGCGTCGACGTCGAATACGATTTCTTTCGCTACGGCCAGATGGGCACGCGGCGCTTCAACGCGCTGAAACTTTGGATGGCTTTCAAGTTTATGGGGAAGCGTGGCTATGCTGAAACGGTCGAGCGTCATATTGAACTAACGGAGTACCTTGCCGGCCGGCTCGACGAACTCCCGGACTTTGAGCGCGTCGGCGAGATTGAAACGGCTGTCTGCTGCTTTCGATATTTACCGGACTGGGTAGGTGCTCTGCCCCCAACAGATCAGGATCGGGTCCAACAGGCTTTGCAACAACGAATCGAAAAGAGCGGCAAAGCTTTCTTTCCCTCGACGATTTTACACGGGCGGCGGGCTTTGCGAGTCAACATAAATAGTTACTTGACTGAAGCCCGGCATATTGATGATCTGGTAGAATTGCTCGTCATCGAAGGCGAACAGATTCAGAAAGGAGAATTCTAGTGAACATCGAGAATGAACTTGGTCAATACGTTCATGCCTTGCTCGATAGCCAGGGAAAGTTCGTGGAGGGCGCGGAGAGGATTATCGATTCAATGGTGTCACTAACCGATCGTTTGGAGCGTTGGATTCACGTCGCCGAGTCAGTGACTGAACAAATGGAGCGATATGCGGACTTGTGCAAAGAACTGGTGGAGACTAATCGGCTGATGCTGAAAGCACTTGGCGAGACGCAAGCGGCCATAAACGAAAACACGAATCGGCTCGACAGTTTTATCGGCAAGCTTGAGAGTTATTTTGGCAGCGGGGCGGGCCTCGAATACGAGAATTGATACTCGCGCGCGGCCCTCACCCCAGCCCTCTCCCAAAGGGAGAGGGAGTCATTTACTCAGTCCACACCAGGCTCGCCGCGTTCACTACCCGCCATCCATTCGCGCGCCGATTTCGATTCGCTCGCAGTCGTCTACGATCCGAATACGCCGTACGCGTTGCCGCACGCGCTGTTCGTCATTGACCGTCAGAGCGGCAATCGCATCCATTACGTCAACACGAAGCGATACCCCTTTCACAAAGATTTCGTTAACGGCACGTATCTCTCGCTGGAACGTGGCCAGGTGTTTTTTGAGAATAACTATCTGAAGGCGAATCGTCGTTTCATTATGGGTACGATCGCTTATCAGACTCCGGTGCACCGCTGGACGTTCGAATTCTGGGAAGGCGATCTGATTCCGGCAGATCAAATTAAACTGGCATCGGATATTATCAACAAGTCTTTCTTTGTTCCGGTTGTTTTCAAGCCAAACTCTCTGCGGCAAGAGCAAGTTTCAGCAAGCATTCCGGGCTTGCAACGCGTGCTTCAGACTGACATTTCAAAAGAGCAGGACTATCAGGCATTAAACGTGGCCAAAGGGTTGGGCCGTATTCACGTCATTCCCAGACTCGACGAGCACGTCGAGATCGGTTTCAACGAAATTCTGGTGCTCGATGAAGTGCCGGTGCAACTTCCGCCGGTCGCGGGAATCATCACGACCAAGCCTTCGACACCGCTGTCGCACATCAATCTGTTGGCGAAAGGCTGGGGAATTCCGAACGTTTACATCAAGAACGCGCAGGAGTTGTTCAAGCAATATAACGGTTGGTGGGTTGAGTTCGACGCGCGCCGCGATACTTATTCAATCAAGCGTGCTGACCTGAAAGCTCTTGATGAATACCAGAAGAGATTGAAGGAGCGGCTGGATGTGATGAAGCCGCGTTCCGATCTTTCTGTAACTCGTCTGGCGGCTTTGAGTGAGCAACGCGCTTCCTCAGTCGTGGCTTACGGAGCAAAATCCGCGAACTTGGGTGAGATTATTCACGCGCATCTGCCAGGGTTCGCAGTGCCGCCCGGCTTCACGATTCCATTCTTTTACTACGATCAATTTCTAAGAGAGAACAAACTGGACGATGCAATTTATCAGATGCTGAACGATCAGAAGTTCGTCCACGATCCCGCGTATCGTCGCTCTTATCTCACGAGAATGCGTGAGCAGATCCAGCGCGGAACCATGAACCCACAACTGCGAGTCGAGGTTCTCCGACGCTTGCAGGCCGAGTTCGGAACCAAGGGAGTCTTCGCGCGCAGCTCGACCAACAGTGAAGACTTGCCGAACTTCAACGGCGCCGGATTGTATTCCACGCAGCCAAACGTCCGCGGTGACGAACAACTGATCGAAGCGATCAAGTTTGTGTGGGCCTCGGTGTGGAACTTTGAAGCATACGAAGCGCGCGAGCGTGCCGGCATCGATCATATGAAAATCTTTATGGCGGTGCTGATTCAGGAAGGGATCAACTCAGAAAGCTCGGGCGTGATGATCACCGCCGATCCATTCAATCGCGAAGATAAGGACCCGGCCGTCTACATCAGCGCCAAACGTGGTCTGGGAATGAAAGTCGTCGAAGGACAGCGGATCGCCGAGCAGGTCGTCTATCGGCCGCAAGCGAACGCCGTGCAGGTGTTGACGCGATCAGAGGAGGACAGTCTGCTTACCTTTGACGAGGGTGGCGGGATCAAGGAAATTCCGATCAGCGGCGAGCGGCTCGTGTTGAGTGACGATGTTGTTCGTCGTCTGGCCACGGCCGCGGCGAATATCAAGCGGGTCTTTGGCGGAAAGGATCAGGACATCGAGTGGGCCTTTATGAAAGGCCAGATTTATATAGTCCAATCGCGGCCGTTTATTCCCGGCGGGTGATCGATGTCACGAAGAAGAGGAGGTTGGACTTTATGGAACGCATCATGACAATTGCCGAAATCGAGTCTCAATTTGATTCCGAATGGGTTTTGGTTAATGACCCTGAGACAAATGATCGACTTGAAGTCCTGAAGGGGATGGTTATTCATCACAGCAAAGACAGAGATGAAGTCTATCGAAAGGCGGTGGCATTGCGCCCCAAGCGCTCCGCGATTCTCTACACGGGTGAAATTCCAGAAGGGACGGAGGTTGTGCTGTGAGCTATTCGTTCGATGCCCGGCACGGACTCATCATCCTGCTGGCCGAACTGTTTGGCACTTCGGGCAGTATCATTGTGCGGCTTGCACTGGACACTGGCGCGACGCGCACGACGATTAATGTCGGATTGCTCACCCCAATAGGTTACGACCCTTAGTTAGTTCCGGACCGCATTCAAATGACCACTGGCAGCGGGGTTGAATATGCTCCCTTGCTTTTGGTCAGGCGGGTCGAAGCGTTGGGCCAAGGCCGCACAGATTTTCCGGTGGTGGCGCATACGCTGCCTCCAAGCGCAAGCGTTGATGGACTTCTCGGGTTGGATTTTTTCCGTGGGCAGGTACTTAACCTTGACTTTAGAACCGGTGTCATCACGTTGATCTGACGGCCTCCGATTAGTAGCGCTACAACTCAAATGGGACAATTAGTATTTCATGATGGAATTCTAAAAGACCACGTCGCTTTTGTGACGGGCGGTGGGACCGGCATCACTGGCGGCGTGGCGCGCGCGCTGGCGGAAGCAGGCGCTAACGTGGCGCTTGTCAGTCGGAGCATTGAACATCTCGACACCGCCGCGAAAGCGATCAATGAAGCAGGTGTTAGGGAAGACTCCGATCCGGAAAGCACGACCATTGGGGAGGCTTTTGCTGTCGCCGCCGACGTGCGCAAACCCGACGAAATCGAAGAAGCAATCACCGCAACCGTCGAACGCTTCGGCAAAATTGACATAGTAGTGAACGGCGCGGCCGGAAACTTTCTTCGCACTGCCGAGGAGCTTTCGCCCAATGGCTTCGGCACTGTCGTCGATATTGATCTGAAAGGCACGTTCAATGTCTGTCGCGCAGCGTTCGCTGAACTAAAAAAGAACCGTGGCCAGATTCTAAACATCAGCGCGACCCTGCATTATCTCGGCACGCCGATGCAGCTTCCGACTCGTGCCCGAGCCAATTAGAGAGAAGCTTCGTCAACGCGTCCCACTCGGGCGCTTTGGTTTGATCAAAGACATCGAGAGCGCTGCCATTTTTCTTTGCTCCGACGCAGCGAGCTACATCAATGGCGCAGTGCTGGTTGTGGATGGAGGACATTGGCTGGCATCGAATCGATTATTGTGATGAAGAGTTCGCTTTGAGATTTTGATTGTTTGCCTGCTGCCTCTCTTCAAGAATTGCTTCGAGCTCCGCGATCGCCTCAAAGTCTTTCGGTCGTCCTGCGGCGCGTTTCACTTTAATCAGGTATTCAATTCCAAGGCAAAGGCATTCGCTGCCATGCAGCTTTAGAGTCAATGAATGCGCCACAATATGATCGTAGCTTCCGCCGCCGGTAATTTCACCAAGCAAATCAAGCGCGCCCCGGCTGGTAACCAGTGTGAAGTTAAGTCCCTTCTTGATCGTTTCGTCGCTCCAACGGAAGGGCAAGTTGGGTGGCGCCCCGCGCAAATAGGGATTCAAAGGAGCAAGGGCAGACACGAGCCGGGAAATATTCTCAGGAGTGCGTCGATAAACTATATCGAGATCGCTGGTCAGACGCGCCGAACCATGGCCGATAGCCGCGGCGCCGCCGACGACGATGAACTCGACGCCGGCCTGCGAGAGCGTGCGGATCAGGCCTCGAAAATCAGTCTCCACGATTGGCCTGCTCTTTGACGGCGCGCCTAATTTCGTTGGCGAACTTTTGTAGCCGCTCAAGATTTTCGAATCGTTGCTCCACGGTCAACTTCAAATTCTCGCGAATCAAAGTCCGATCGATGTCTTTCTTGTAAGCTTCGATCACGGGATCGGGCTCGAGTTCTGTTGCCGTCTCAAACATGCCTGCATTATAAGCCGCTTCCTTGCGAGCACAAGCATCGGACTAAGGCAGGATCTTCTATCCAAGAGTCACGGTTCGCGGGTCTCTCTCTTCCAAAATCCTTAATCAACACCACATCGTCACTCTGCGGACCGCAACTGAAAAGGATCTGTTTGCCGTCTCGCGACCATTCGAAACGCGATATTCTCGCCTAACTTCGAGCGGATTTCGTAGCGGCTTAGACTTGTATTTGGAGCGATGGTCATAAGCGATTGATCAAGATTCGTTGAAGGCACGTCATTCCAGTTTAGTTAGCTCCCGTCGCGCCAGCATGTTATAAAGATCGGCCGATGCTCGATCTCAAACCAGCAACCTTCGAAGAATTCGAACGCGAAGCCGAGCGTGGCAATGTCGTGCCTGTCGTGCGCAGTGTGCTGGCCGATTTGCAGACGCCGGTGGGCGCGTTTTTGCGACTTGCCGATAATGCGCAATACGCGTGTCTGCTGGAATCGATCGAAGGCGGTGAGCGAGTCGCTCGCTATTCGTTCCTGGGCGCGAATCCCTGGATGGTTGTGCGCGGGCGGGGCGCTGAAACTATCGTAGAGAAGAACGGCGCGCACGAAGTAATTGGGAAAAACGCGATCGATTTTCTGCGAGAATATTTTCACGATCAAAAACTTGCGCGCCGAGGCGGACTGGCGCCGCTTTCGGGGGGAGCGGTTGGCTATCTCGGTTACGATGCGGCGCGTTGGTTCGAAGGGGTCCTCGATGTTGACGGGCCGATGCCGCGGCAAACCAATGACGCTGTCATGATGTTCTTTCGTAATATCGTGGCGTTCGATCGCGTTCGGCTCCAGATGGAGATCACGTCGATAGTCTTTACCGACGAAGCCACCGGCGATCGCGCCCGGCTGCGCGAACTCTACGATGGCGCGGTCGCCGAGACTGAGAAGATTGAGAAGAAACTGTACGAGGAAATAACGGTAGCGGCTGACGTGCCGCCGCGCACCGGCGAGACTACAGTTCATTTTCAATCGAACTGGCCGCGAAAAGATTTCGAAGCCGCTGTAAACAGCGTCAAAGAACACATTGCCGCGGGCGATTGTTATCAGGTGGTGATCGCCCAGCAGTTCACCAAGCCGACGCCGGCGGAACCCCTGTCGATTTATCGCACGCTGCGGGCGACGAATCCATCGCCCTACATGTACTTTCTGCGTTTGGGTGATGAGACAATTATCGGAGCATCGCCCGAGATGCTGGTGCGCTGTCACGATCAGCGGCTTGATTATCGGCCTATCGCCGGAACCCGCAAGCGCGGCGCGACGGAGACCGAAGACTGGATGCTCGCCGAAGAAATGCGCAATGACGAGAAGGAAGTCGCGGAGCACACGATGCTGGTTGACCTGGGCCGCAATGACTTGGGAAGAGTTTCAGATTACGGCTCAGTGAGGGTTGAGGAGTTAATGAAGGTTGAGAGCTACTCGCACGTGCAGCATCTGGTTACCAGCCTGCGCGCGCGCTTGCGCGACGATCTTGATCGCTTTGACGCGCTGGCGTCGTGTTTTCCGGCCGGCACGGTAACCGGTGCGCCCAAGATTCGGGCGATGGAAATAATTCGTGAACTCGAGCCGGAGCCTCGGGGCGTTTATGCCGGCGCGATCCTTTACGTCGATTACGCCAACAATCTCGACTCGTGCATTGCGATCCGCACCATCGATTTGCGAAACGGTGTGGCTAACGTGGAAGCAGGCGCGGGCATTGTTGCCGATTCCGTTCCTGAGCGTGAGTATGAAGAATGCGTTAACAAAGCGCGGGCATTGTTTCGGGCGATTGAGCTGGCTGAGAGGGGATTGTGAGAAAGCTAGAATTCACCACGGAGACACGGAGAACACGGAGAAAGAGAACTGGTTTCCTCCGTGCGCTCTGTGTCTTCTTGGTGAGTCTCTTGGTATTTAATGCGGTAACACGCGCTCAAAATCCGACGCCGACGACCGACGCGCTGAAGAAAGCAAATGCGCGACCGGTTGATGCCGCAAGACCCAAGTCTGATCCTTTCGATGGCGCTTCAGTTGAGAAGATGTCCGCACAGTGCGTGACGCTCGAGACGGAGCAGGGTTCGATTGTGATCGAAATGCTGCCGGGGAAAGCGCCCGAGTCTGTGCGCAGCTTTCTCAATCTGGCAGCGACCGGCGCTCTGGACACGACAACCTTCACTCGAGTCGTGAAAGACTTTGTGATTCAGGGCGGCAATCTTTCCACCAGCGAGAAGTGGAGCGCAGAGCTGGCAGCGCGAATGGCCCATCGTCTCCCGGACGAGCCAAGCGACGTAAGACACGTGCGCGGAATTGTTTCAATGGCCCGCAGCGACGAACCGAACAGCGCCACCACGCATTTTTTTATTTTGGTGGGCGATGGACCACATCTCGATGGCAAGTTCAGCGCATTTGGTCGGGTCACGAAGGGAATGGAAGTGGCCGACGCAATCAATCGCGCGCCGTCTGAAGGGGAGAAACCCGTGACGCCAGCGCGCATCAAACATGGCGGCGTCGCTCCATGTCAGAAATGAACCGCGACATTAAGAGATCATTTACTCCGCTGATTATTCTTGGTCTTACGCTCTGTCTCTGCTCGTGCGAGGGTGCTGAGAAACCAACCCCGGAGGCAGCCAAGCGCTTCTTAAAGCTTCGCGGTTATGAATTCGACGAACCGTCTTTCTTCAAAGCGGCGGCGGCCGGCGACGTGATGGCAGTCAATGGGTTTCTTAGCGCCGGCATCAATCCGAACGCCAAGGATGAAAACGGCGACACGGCTTTGACAGCGTGTGCAGCGCGCGGAGACTTGCAAATGATAAATGCGTTATTGAGTGGCGGTGCGGACCTTAATGCAAAAGGCAGAAACAATTGGACGGCATTCCTGCTGGCGCTCGAACGTGAACATGACGATGTCGCAAATGCCTTAGCGGGACAGCCGAATCTGGATCTAAGTGCCGAGACACCGAATGGAATGACGGCCCTAATGTTGGCTGTTTGGCATCAACGTGAAGGGCTGGTGCGCAAACTCTTACAGCGTGGCGCCGACGTCAATCATCAGGACAAGGACGGTGACGCCTCGGCTCACGGCGCGGCGTGGTTTGGAAATGCGAGGATTCTCGATGCGCTTCTAGACGCCGGCGCGAATCCAAACGTCAGGAACAAACTGGGTGGAACTGCGTTGATGTGGGCGGCGAGCTACGGTCAGGACGAAGCGGTGCAGATACTTCTGCGCAAAGGCGCCGATCCGCGAATCAAAGACAATGACGGCCTGACCGCGGCAGGGTGGGCCGCGAAGAATGGAAGAAGTAATCTGGCGATCATGTTACGCGAAGCAGAGAAGCGAAAAGAATAGCCAGGGTTCAGAGTTCAAGCTTTTAGCTTGTCTCTTCCTGGCCTCGGCAACCTAAAGGTTGAACTCTGAACATGGATTTCCAGGCTCGATGATAAATCGAAAATAACAGTGCTCTTAGTAATCGACAACTACGATTCGTTCACTTACAACCTCGCGCAGTATCTCGGCGAACTGGGCGAGCGGATCGAGGTGCGCCGCAACGATGAAATAACCATTGAAGAGATTGAATCGACGATCAGGCCAGATCGAATTGTGATCTCTCCGGGACCGGGCACTCCCGATGACGCCGGCGTATCGATGACAGTCATCAGCCATTTCGCCGGCAAGCTTCCGATTCTCGGCGTTTGCCTGGGTCATCAATCGATTGGTCAAGTGTTCGGCGGACGGGTAGTGCGCGCGCCTCGGCTCGTTCATGGCAAGTCGTCCAAGGTTCAGCATGACAACAAAACGATCTTTAAAGACATGACGCAGCAATTCGATGCCGGCCGTTATCATTCATTAGTGGTGGAACGAGAAACCCTGCCAACATGTCTGGAAGTTTCAGCCACTACTCCGAACGGCACCATCATGGGCTTGCGCCATCGCGAGGTGAAGGTCGAAGGCGTGCAGTTTCATCCCGAATCGATCATGACTACGGAAGGAAAGAAGCTGTTGGCGAATTTTTTGAATCTCTAACCCGCGCCTCCCAATGAAAATCGAAGAAATTGTCTGGCTTAGAGACATAGTGGACAATCTGGCGTCCAAGCATGCCGTTTCGCAATACGAAGTTGAGGAGGTCCTTGACAATCGCCCGAAGCTCCGCTTTGTTGAAAAGGGGAACCGAAAGGGTGAGAATGTGTACGAAGCGCTTGGCAGGACTGATGCTGGCCGTTACCTGGTGGTTCTCTTCATCTACAAAGAAGACCAAAGCCGCTCTGATATTGAGTGCGAGAGACATGCGAAAAAGTAAGTCTACGAAAATAAGTTCCAGGCGTTCGATCAGTGAACTAATCGAATGGTTCGACAATAACGACACTGCGGATTATCTGGAAAAAATGCCGGAGGTTGAATTTGATATCGACATCAAGCGACGACGGCACTTGGTCGAACTCGAACCGGAATTGGCAGCAGGCGTCAGTAAAATCGCAAAGGCCAAGAAAGTATCCTCGAAATCGCTAATAAACTCGTGGGTAAGAGAAAAGATCTCTAGAGAGCAACTTACGCAATAGGTTATGCCGATGTCCCAAAGGCTCGTTGAACCCTCGGCTGCACAAACGGAAATTCTCACTCTCAAGAACTTTCTTACGCGCCTAACCCGCGGCCAAAATCTCTCCCGCGATGAGGCTGGTCAATTTCTAGACGTGCTGCTCGACACCGAAGCGACTGACGCGCAGATCGCGGCGGCGCTGATCGCTTTGAAGCTGAAAGGCGAGACAGTCGAAGAACTTGCCGGACTCGCTGAAGGCATGCGAGAGCGCGCGATTCGGATCAATTCCAATCAAAGTTGTTTCATCGATACGGCGGGAACCGGATCGAGTTGCGCCAAGACTTTCAACGTTTCGACCGCTGCGGCTTTTGTGATCGCCGGCGCCGGCTTGCCGGTGGCTAAGCATGGCAATCGGGCGGCCAGCAGTCGCTGTGGCAGCGCGGACGTCTTAGCCGCCCTCGGCGTCAATGTGTCGTCATCGCCTGAGATCTCGGAGAAGTGTTTGAACGAGA
>WNFT01003476.1_pt1 | contig 17817 bp, 15 predicted proteins | sample 5400191 | NCBI WGS metagenome assembly WNFT01 (sample SAMN13153359, study PRJNA577476) | soil metagenome | isolation source: 80 cm saprolite under Madrone tree | place: USA:California | collected 2016-06-14 | reverse complement strand
TGCTCATGGACTGGCCAACCGCCTGCGACGGTTGGGGAAAGTCGTCGACGTGCTCGACGGGCCCGAGGTCGAGCAGATGCTCGGCATCGGCGGAGCGGCCACCAAGGACGAGCGCAACGCCGAGGCGCGCAAGCTCGCCTGGGTTTGCCGGCTCGTGACGCGCGGCGGCGGAATCATCGTTCAATCCGCGATCGAAAGCCCGTACCGCGAGGCCCGTGAAGAGGCGCGCCGGCAGATCGGCCGTTTCGCCGAGGTCTTCGTCGAGTGCCCGACCGAAACCCTGATCCAGCGCGACAAATCAGGCAAGTACAAGCGCGCGCTGGCTGGAGAGCTGAAGACGCTTCCCGGCATCACCGAGCCGTACGAGCCCCCCGCTCACGCTGAAGTGTTGGTGGACACGAGCAAGCACTCCGTGGACGAGGCCGTCGAGCACATCCTCGGTCAGCTCGTCGCGCAGCGGCTCCTCGACCCGTCCGTCGCGGCGATGAGGGGACGCCCCAAGGTCCAAGCGCGCGCTCCCGCTCCGCGACCCAAGCCGGAGAAGAAGGTCCTGAAGATGCCTGCGCGCAAGGTGCCCACCCCCGAGAAGGCGAAGCGGGCGGCGCCGGCGCGCAAGCAGACCGCCGCGCGCACCGCGCGCGCCGACCGCCCGCGCATGGCGGCGGGCGGCAAGCGCAAGCGCTGACGCTACATCCGGTAGGCGAGCAGCAGCTGGGTCACGAACCCGAAGCTGCTGCCACCGGTTGTGGCAATCACAGGCCCGAAGCGCGTGTTGAGGCCGGCGGTCAACCTGGGATCGATGTGGTATTCGAGTGCGGGCCCGAATGTCGGCGCTAGATAGAGCGCCCTGATGACGCCCGGGGTCAGGATGGCCGTCATCGGCATGTCCACGCCGAACGCGACGACCAGCTCGCGGGTCGCGGTGTAGCCGAGCGTCGCGCCGATGGGAAACTGCAGTCCGAAGGCCGCCGGGTTGGTGGTGTAGATCTTGATGCCCGGATCGACGTGGACGAGCACCGCGATCCGGTCACGGCGGAACGCCGTCATCCGCAAAGGGACGCGGAACCCGACCCCGAACTGGCTGGAGCTGGAGACCTCTTCGAATCCGAAGAGCAGGTCGAAACGCGCGCCGACGTCGACGTCCCGGCTCGTCCCGTGCGTGAAGCCGAACGAGACCCCGGGCCATCCGAACTCGCCGCTGACGACGTCCACTCCAGCGCCGACGGTCTCGCCGCCGAGCAGGCTGTAGCGCGACCCGGGAGGCGGGGGCGCGGTATCACGGCGGGACTGGGCCGAAGCCTCGAAGGCGAGAGTTCCTGCAACCACGAACGCCATGAGCATCTTTCGCATCGATCACCTCCAGAGCGTGCAGCGCGCTTGCTACCACGCGCAGGGGGCGTGTCACGAAAAAATGCTATGTAGGCCGCCGATGAACGGAGATCTCCAACGGAAGCGCGATCAGGTCCTGGAGCGCCTGCGCTCGCTCGGGAGCGCGCTCGTCGCTTATTCCGGAGGCGTGGATTCCGCGCTGCTCCTGGCGCTCGCCGTCGAAGCCCTGGGCGACCGTGCGGTCGCGTTCACGGCGCTGTCCCCCGCGGTCCCCGCCGACGAGCTGGAAGGCGCGCGCGCACTGGCCCGCGAGCTCGGAGCGCGGCACGTCGAGAAGCGTTCCGGCGAGCTCGAAGACCCGCGGTACGCGCGGAATCCGGTCAACCGCTGCTATTACTGCAAGACGGAGCTGTATTCGCTGGCGGCGGCGGAAGCAGCCGCGCTCCGTGTTCGTGCCATCGTCTCCGGCACCAACGCCGACGAGCTCACGGACTACCGCCCCGGACTGCAGGCTGCCTCCGAGCACGAGGTGGTGCAGCCGCTCGCGGAGGCCGGGTTGACCAAGGCCGAGATCCGGGAGCTAAGCCGCGAGATGGGGCTGCGCACCTGGGACAAGCCCCAGCAACCCTGCCTCTCCTCCCGCATCCCCTACGGCACCGAGGTGACGCCGGACCGGCTGGCCCAGCTCGCCCGGAGCGAGATGGCGCTGCGGGCGCTCGGCCTGCGCGAGTTTCGCGTCCGCTACCACGGCGAGATCGCTCGCATCGAGGTCGCCGAGGGCGAGCTCGCGCGGCTCGTGCGCCTGCGCTCGGAAGCTGCGGCCGCGCTCAAGGCGGCTGGATTCAAGTTCGTCACCATCGATCTGGAGCCGTTCCGGTCCGGCCGCCTGAACGAAGCGGCGGGGCTGGTTGCGCTCAAGACATAGCTCAGCGGAACGGATCCAGGCCGGGCGGATACACCACCTCGACCAGCGTCAGTCCCTCGGCGGGCGCGCGAGCTCCCATCCAGGGACGCAAGCGCTGCGAGAGCTCGCGCAGCGACTCGGGCGTGGCCAGGCCGAGAGCGATTCCCCCCAGATGGCCGGCGAGGTTGCGGATCTCATGTTTGCGGAAGGCGGCGCCGGCGACCTCGAGCACGCCGTCGTCGCCCAGCGACCAGAAGCTCAACGGTGGCGCGGGCTTGTGGTCCTTGGCGGGAGAGCAAAGCCCGGACAGGTGCTGGAGCCCGTCGAGTCCCCGCAGCGCGGCGCGGGCGCGCTCCCAGTCCGCGCTTCCCGGCACGAAGTGGCGAAGGTCATAGCGATACTTTTTCCCGATCGAGCTGGCCCGCGCGTGGAAGGACGGGTCCGCGCGTGCCCAGCGCAGCAGCCGCACCGTCCCGGGGAGCCGCAGTGGGCTGAGATCGTCGCCGCGGCCGCTCTGGAACGAGGCCACCTGACCGAGCGCATGGACTCCAGCATCCGTCCGGGAGGCGCCGTGAACGGCGGTTCGCCTTCCCAGGAGCGCGCGCAGCCCATCTTCCACGGCCCCTTGCACCGTTTCCATCCCAGGCTGCTTCTGCCAGCCCCGGAACGCCCGCCCGTCGTACGCGAGCAGCAGGGCGAACGTCTGTTTCATGACCGTTGTGCCAAGCCTGCCCAAGGGGTATTTCGTGTACGCCAGGCCCGGATTCTGGCGCGCCGGACCCACCCTCTATAAATTTCCCTACGTCCCGGGCCGTAGAAGGTTGCCCGCCCGGCAGCCCCTTGCGTAGACTCCCGTGAACAGGAGGTGACATGAGCCGGAAGGACAGCCATCACCACGGCAATCTCTCCTGCTCCTTCTGTGGGAAGGGGCAGAGGGAAGTCCGGAAGCTCATCGCCGGCCCCACCGTCTACATCTGCGACGAGTGCATCAAGCTCTGCAACGACATCATCGCCGAGGAGAGCGAGCGCGAAGAGAACCGCCCGGCCGTCGCGCTCCCCGCGCCGATGGAGATCAAGACGTTCCTGGACGACTACGTGGTCGGACAGGAACGCGCCAAGAAGATCCTCGCCGTCGCCGTCTACAACCACTACAAGCGCATCTACTCGAAGAAGCCCGCCCGCCAGCGCCCGGGGATGCAGGCCGCCCGGCAGCAGGGCGACGCCGACGTCGAGCTGCAGAAGTCGAACATCCTCCTCATCGGGCCCACCGGCTCGGGCAAGACGCTCCTGGCGCAATCGCTCGCCCGCTTTCTCAACGTCCCCTTCACCATCGCCGACGCCACCTCGCTCACCGAGGCCGGCTACGTCGGCGAGGACGTGGAGAACATCATCCAGAACCTGCTCCACGCCGCCGACTACGACGTGGAGAAGGCGGCGCGCGGCATCGTCTACATCGACGAGATCGACAAGATCGCGCGCAAGGGCGATACGCCGAGCCCCACCCGCGACGTGGGCGGCGAGGGCGTGCAGCAGGCGCTCTTGAAGATCATCGAAGGCACCCGCGCCAACGTCACTCCCCGCGGGGGCAAGAAGTACAACCAGCAGGAGTACATCCAGGTCGACACCTCCAACATCCTCTTCATCTGCGGCGGCGCGTTCTACGGGATCGAGAACATCATCAAGCGCCGGGCGGGAGAGAAGGGCCTGGGCTTCGGCGCCCACGTGCAGCCGAAGGACAACCGCGGCGTCGGCGAGATGCTCCAGCTCATCGAGCCGTCCGACCTGATCAAGTTCGGCATGATCCCCGAGTTCGTGGGACGGCTGCCCATGATCGCCACCCTCGACGACCTGACCGAGGACGATCTGGTGACCATCCTCACCCAGCCGAAGAACGCGCTGGTGAAGCAGTACCAGAAGCTCTTCGAGATGGAGCGCGTGAAGCTCAACTTCACCCGCGAAGCCCTGCGCTCCATCGCGCACGAGGCCATGCGCCGCAAGGCGGGAGCGCGCGGCCTGCGGGCGATCATGGAAAACGCGATGCTCGACATCCAATACGACGTGCCGTACCGGGACAGCATCAAGGAGTGCAAGATCACCGAGGGGGTGATCATGCGCGGCGAAGAGCCCACGCTGCTCTTCGAGAAGGACCGCAAGACCGCGTGAACATCCACGGCGGCCGTTCGTCCTAGGAGCAAGGGAGGCCGCCATGAAGCGCATCCTGCTCGCCTTGGTTCTCTCCGCCGCTCCTGCGTTCGCGCAGGGACGCGGATACGGATACGACGAGGATCGCTACGACCGGCCTCCGCCGCGAGACGGGTGGTACGGCGAGGGAGAGCAGGACGACTACGGGTACGACGATCCCGGCTCTTCCTCGCAGTCGTGGGGAGAGCCCGACTCGGCTCCTCGCGGCCCCACGTTCGACGATTTCCGCAACGACTCCGAGCTGTCCTGGAACGGCGAATGGATCGACACGCCCGAGTACGGCACCGTCTGGCGCCCGACGCACGTGGGCAGCGAGTGGCAACCATACGTGGACGGCCGCTGGGTCTGGACGTCGGCCGGATGGGCCTGGGCCAGCGACGAGCCGTTCGGCTGGGCCGTCTACCACTACGGCAGATGGGCATGGGCCTCGGATGCGGGGTGGGTGTGGTTGCCGGGGCGAGTCTGGGCTCCGGCGTGGGTGAGCTGGCGTTGGAACGACGGATACGCGGCCTGGTGTCCTCTCGGCCCTTCCGTCGCCTACGAGCAGCCTGCCCTCTGGGTCGTGGTGCCGACGCGCTACTTCCTCGAGCCGGTGCGCCGTCACGTCGTTCCCCGGCGCGCCCGTCCGGTCCTTCCCTTGCCGGCTCGCTACGCGCCGCGCGCCGGACCTGCCATCGCCACGGTCGAGCGGGCGGTCGGACGGACGGTGCTGCCCCTCCCCATCCAGGACACGACAACGCCGGGATCGGCCCGGGCCGGGAGCGGCATCGTCACCTTCTATCGTCCGCGCACGGCGCCTCTCGCGGCGCCTTCCGCCGACGCTCGCGGCGGCCCGCGCGCGGTCCCCAACGCCGGTCCTGCCAGGCGCGTTCCCACCTCGCAGCGCCCGATGTGGTACGGCGGTCCGCAGGCCACGCCGCAGCGGCCGCAAGCGACGCCGAGGCCCGCGATCACTCCGTCCCCGATCCAACAGCCGAAGGCGGCTACCGGAATCGTGCCAAAGGTGGTAGCTCCACGCCCGACTGTTGCGCCAGAGACAGCCGCTCCACGCGCCGTCGCGCCGCGAGCGGCATCGAATGGCGAATAGCCGCAGCAAGCCAAGTAGCGGTGACTAGATTCGGCGGAGCATGACCAAGCAGCGCCTGTTCTTCGCTCTTCGCGTGGCCGCGTGGGCCGCCGTGGCCGGCTGCGTGGTGGTGTTCCTGCTCAAGATCGACCGCAACCAGGTCTTCCACGCCTTCCAGGGCGCGGATCTCAAGCTGGCGCTGGCGGCCGCTCTGCTGGTCATTCCCGGGATCGCGCTGCAGGGACTGCGCTGGTCCTCCCTGGTGAAGGGTCTGCGCTCGATCCCGCGCCCCATTCCGGTGGCGGCCGTCTTCGTCGGACAGGCCTCGAGCGCGTTCCTCCCCATGCGGGCCGGAGAAGCGGTCCGGGCCGAGCTGCTCTCGCGTGCAACCGGGATCGGCCGGGCCACCGCGCTGGGGAGCGTGGCGCTCGACCACAGCGTGAATGGAGTGGTGATGTTCGCCTTCGCTGCCGTGCTTCCCGCGCTGCTGCCGGTCTCGCGCTGGGTCGCGCTGGTGGTCTGGGCGGGAATGGCCGGCGCCATCGGGTTGGTCCTGACGCTGCTCTGGCTGGCCAAGCATCCCGAGTCGATGCCCAGCGGCCGGATCGCAAATGCGGTCGCGCACGCCCGCTCGGGACTGATGGGCGCGCGCAACCCCCGCGCCGTCGCCGAGGCAGCGCTGTTCTCGGCCATGGCGTGGTCGGTGGAGATCGGCGTCATCACGCTGGCGCTGGCCGCGTTCCACCTTCCGCACGATCTGCCGCATGCCATGGGAGTGCTCTTCGGCGTGAACGTCGCGCTGGCGATCCCCTCTCCGCCCGCGTCGTTGGGCAACTTCGAGCTGGGCGCGGGGACGGCCCTGGTCGCCTTTGGCGGAGACGCGGGGAATGCGGCGGCCTTCGCCATCGGGCTGCACGCCATGCAGCTGTTGCCCACGCTCATCGTGGGTGGCCTGGTGCTCGGCACGTTCCGCAAGGCGGCGCCTGCCGCACGCGCTCAGGAAGCGTAGGTCTCGCCCAACACCCGCAGGTAGTTGCCGCCCAGGATCCCGTTCAGCTCCGCGGCGCTGAATCCACGGCGCGCGAGGCGCTCGGTGAGCGCCGGATAGCGGGTGGCATCGCGCATTCCCGCCGCGCTGAAGACCCAGCCGTCGAAGTCGGTGCCGATGCCCACGTGCTGCGCACCGGCGACGCTGGCGCCGTGGACGATCGCGTCCGCCATCGACTCGATCGAATCGCCGCCCAGCAAGTCGTTCCAGGTGATCACGCCGATCAGCCCGCCGGTGCGGGCGATCTCGCGGGCCTGCTCGTCGGAGAGATTGCGCTCGAAGGGAGCGAAGCGGCGGAACCCGGTGTGGGTCGCGAGCAGGGGCCGGGTCGCGGTGCCGAGCACGTCCGCGAACGAGCGATCGGAGCAGTGCGACACGTCGACCAGGACGCCCAGCTCTTCGCAGCGCCGCACCACCGCGCCGCCCAGCCGGGTCAGTCCCGGCTTTCCTCGCAGCGGAGAGAAGAAGGGAGTGCGGGGGACCTTGGCGGGTTGCGCGATGCCGTTGTGGACGAAGTGCGTGAGCGTGAGATAGCGCAGGCCGCGCTCGGCCAGCCGCTCGAGCTTCTCCAGCGAGCGCTCCAGGTGGTGCCCGCCCTCGGCGGCGTGGATCACCGCGATCTTTCCCGCCTTCAGGATCGGTCCGACTTCGCCCTTCCGGCGGGCGACCTGCGCGAGCTCGGGGTGCTCGGCGCAGAGCCGCTCCAGCGCCGCGAAACCACCGAGCGCCGCCCGGAAGGGCCGCACCGGCAAGACCGTGGGCGCGTAGACGCAGTTGGTCAGCACCCGCAGGCCGCCGGCACGCGCCCGCGGCAGGTCGATCTGCTGCCGCAGCGGGTTCCATCGAGCGGGACCCTTGTGCTCCCGCCCCAGGTCGCGTCGGAGATAGAAGGCGTTGAGGGCGGGGTGCGCGTGCAGGTCGGCGACCGGCGCGCCCGCGTGCACCGCGGCCGGGTCGAGCATCAGTGCTGGGTGACGCGGACGGTGGTCTTCATCTGCTTGCCGGTGTCCAGGTCCTTCGCCGACATGGTGAGGATGCCTTCGATGTTCACGTCGAAGGTGATCTCCAACCGCGCCTTGCCCGCGGGACCGGACTTCAAGCCGCTGAAGAGGAAGTCGCCGAGCAGCTCGTTGTGCGAGACCTGCGGGGCGTCGCCCTGGAAGATCCGCATGGCCACTTCGGTCTGGCCGTCGTAGCTGGTGGTGGCCTCGACGGCCTTGGCGTTGGGGATGGCCGCGTTCCGCGGGAAGACCGTGTGGAAGGTGCCCCCCGCCTTTTCCAGGCCGATGGCCATGGGGATGACGTCGAGGAGCTGCAGGCGCAGGTTGGAGTTGTCCTCCAGCGAGTTGGCGTAGAGCGCCGCTCCGATGGCCACCGCCTCGTCGGGATGGACGCCCTTGGAGGGCGCCTTTCCGAAGATCTGGCTCAGCTTCTTCTGCACGACGGGCATCCGCGTCTGCCCGCCCACCAGGAGAAGCTCGTCGACTTTCTTGGGGTCCAGGCTGGCGTCCCTCATCACCCGCATCAGGATGTCGAGAGTGCGGCCCACCAGGTCCTGGGTGATCTCCTCGAGGAGCTTGCGGGTGAAGACGAAGTCGATGTTCAGCGGCTGCCCCTGCGCGGTCATGGTCACGAAGGGCACCGAGAACGGCGCCTGCTCGCGGCTGCTGAGGTCGATCTTCACCCGCTCGGCCAGGTCCTTGATCCGCTGCATCGCCACCGGATCGCCGGAGAGATCGATGCCGTGCTTTCCGGCAAAGTCCTTGAGCACGTAGTTGATCATCGCCTGGTCGAAGTCGAGCCCGCCGAGGAAGATGTCGCCCCCGGTGGCCTTCACCTCGAAGACGCGGTCGCGGATCTCGATGATGGAGACGTCGAACGTCCCGCCCCCGAGGTCGTAGATCACCACCGTCTCGTGCAGGTTCTTCCCGATGCCGTAGGCGAGGGCGGCCGCGGTGGGCTCGTTGATGATCCGCACCACCTCCAGCTGGATCATCTTGCCGGCGTCCTTGACGGCCTGGCGCTGCCGGTCGGTGAAGTAGGCCGGGACGGTCACCACCGCCCGCGTCACCTTCTCCGCCAGATAATCCTGGGCAACTCCCCTGATCTTGTTCAAGATCTTCGCGCTGATCTCGGCCAGGCGGAAGTTCTTGTGACCGACGTCGAGGAGCACGTCGTTGCGCTCCCCCGGCTTCAGCTCGTAGGCCACCATCTTCTTCATCAGCTCGACGACGTCGCTGCTGTAGGAGCGCCCGACGAGCCGCTTGGCCGCGTAGACGGTGTTCTTGGGGTTCAGCTGCCATTGGCGCTTGGCCTCGTGGCCGATCAGCTCGTTGCCCTTGTCGTCGATGGCAAAAATTGACGGAATGATGAACTCGCCGCCCTTGTAGGGAATGAGCTTGACCGCAGAACCCTCAACGATGGCCGCGCAACTGTTGGTCGTGCCGAGGTCGATTCCGATGATCTTGCTCACGGAGTGCTAGAGTACACCATGGTGGATTCCCTCCGATATTTAAAGTCCGTCGGCGAGCAGGTCCGCCGCTCCTTCCTGGCGAACAAGACGATCCTCGCCTTCCAGGAGTACATGGAGGCGTTTTTCGAGGCGCCTCGCGTGCACGCGCGCGATGCGGCGCAGTACATCCGCGACTGCTTCGACTACTACGGGACCGAGACCGTGCAGCGCGCCTCCGGCAGCGTGCGCCGGTTCAAGCTCTTCGATCGGCCCTTCGACCAGGGCTCCGGCGTGCAGGAGGGCGAGGGCGGCGCTCCGGTGGTCGGACAGGAAGAGGTACAGAACGCGATCTACCGGGTCCTGCACTCGTTCGTGCGCGCGGGGCGGGTGCACAAGCTGATCCTGCTCCACGGTCCCAACGGCTCGGCGAAATCGTCGATCGTCGCGGCGATGCAGCGGGCGCTGGAGGACTACTCGCGCAAGGACGAAGGCGCCCTCTACCGGCTCAACTGGATCTTCCCCAACGAGCGGCTGGTCAAAGGCTCCATCGGTTTCGGGGAGAAGCTCGCCGCCGGGGCGGTGGAGACGTACGCGCACCTCGAGGGCGAGCAGATCGACGCGCGCCTCGCCTGCGAGATGAAGGACTCTCCGCTCTTCCTCATTCCCAGGGGAGAGCGCCAGCGGGTGCTGATCGAGCATTGCCAGCCGGGAGCCGACTTCCAGCTCGCGGCCGGGGTGATGGAGGGCGAGCTCTGCCACAAGTGCCGGCAGATCTACGCGTCGCTGCTGCAGTCCTACAACGGCGACGTGCTCAAGGTGCTGCGCCACGTGCAGGTGGAGCGCTTCTACGTCTCGCGCCGCTACATGATCGGCGCGGTCACGGTCGAGCCGCAGATGTCGGTCGACGCCGACTACCGCCAGGTCACCGCGGACAAGAGCCATGGCGCGCTCCCCGGCGCGCTGCAGAACCTCTCCCTCTACGAGGCGTACGGACCGCTGGTGGCCGGAAACCGCGGGACCATCGAGTTCTCCGACCTGCTCAAGCGGCCGCTGGAGCACTACAAGTACCTGCTCGGCACGGTGGAGACGGGCGTGGCGCGGATGAACCACTTCCTGCTCCACCTCGACTCGGTGCTGATCTCCTCCAGCAACGAGAAGCACCTCTCCGCCTTCAAGGAGATGGGCGACTTCGCCTCCTTCAAGGGCCGCATCGAGCTGGTGCGCGTGCCCTATCTGCGCCGGGTCAAGGAGGAGGAGCGCGTCTACGAGTTCCGGCTGCGGGAGACGGTGGGCAAGCACGTGGCGCCGCACGCCACCTGGGTAGCGGCGCTCTGGGCGGTGTTGACCCGGCTGAAGAAGCCGGTGAGCGATCGGTACAAGGGCGACCTGCGCAAGCTCGCCGACCATCTCACTCCGCTGGAGAAGGCCCGCCTCTACGACGAGGGCCGCGCGCCCGATCGCCTCTCCTCGCAGCAGGCGCGCGAGCTGAAGAAGCACCTGCAAGATTTCTGGAAGGAGTCGGACAGCTATCCGAACTACGAGAGCCGGACAGGGGCGAGCGCGCGCGAGCTGAAGACCGCCATCGGCAACGCCGCGCAAAATTCCCTCTACAAGTGCCTGACGCCCCAAGCGGTGCTGGAAGAGCTGGAGGCGCTGATCAAGGACAAGAGCATCTACGAGTTCCTCCAGCAGGAAGTGGTGGACGGCTACCACGACCACGAGGAGTTCGTCCGGGTGACCGAAGGCGAGTACCTGGACGTCCTCGACGAGGAAGTGCGGGAGGCGATGGGCCTCGTCTCCGAGAAGCAGTACCGGACCATGTTCGAGCGCTACGTCCTGCACGTGCTGGCGTGGACGCGCGGCGAGCGGCTGCGCAACCCGCACACGGGCGAGATGGAGCGGCCGGACGAAGAGATGATGGCCCAGACCGAGTCCATCGTCATGGCAGGCTCGGAGGACCGTCGCGAGTTCCGGCGCGGCCTGATCGCGGCGGTGGGCGCGCACCGGCTGGAGCATCCGGAGGGGCAGATCGACTACTCGGAGATCTTCCCGGACCTGTTCCGCCGCCTGCGGGACCACTTCTTCGACGAGCGCAAGCGGACGCTGCGGAAGAACGCCGAGCGGGTGCTGCGGTACCTGGGGGACGAGCGCGACCAATTGAACCCGCGTGAGCAAGCGCAGGCGCAGGACACGCTGAAGTCCTTGGAGAAGTACGGCTACTGTGAATACTGCGCCAAGGACGGCATCGTGCTCTTGCTCTCGAAACGCTACACGGACTGAGCGGCTCTCACCGGCACGCGCAGGCAGGCGATGGTGGCGGCCAGGAACGACGCCGCCGAAAGACCCATCCAGAGGTGAAAGCTGGTCGGATCCAGCTCGACCATCACGCGGCCGATCAGCGAAAGCGCCACCAACCCACCTGCCCAGGCCAGCTTCCGCAAGGGAAACGCCGGTTGCTCCCCGGCGCGGGGGAAGAGCGCTGCGAGGAGCAGCGCCGTGAAGCAGCCGAGGAAGATCACGTGCAACCCGGCGCGGCGGATCTGCGGCGCCACCGCCACCCAGGCGTTCCCGATCGCCAGCATCCACAGCGCCAGGTGCGCGAAGGAGCGGCGGAGATTGCGGGGGCCGAACTCCCATTGCGTCGGCCGCAAGGGCAGGGCGAGCCACACCGTCACGGCGGCGCGGAGGGCGAAGCCGAGATGCATGCCGTATCGCCGGCCCACCCAGAAGCTGGCCATGAACACGAGGCCGGCAGCGACGTGGAGCGCTGGGTGCGTTCGATCGTCTCCCCGCATGACTCCCGCGGCCGCGACGGCCAGGCCGGTAAAGAGACCCTGGATGACCAGATCGCGACCCATCTCGTGCACCCAGAACCACGAGCCTCCGCGGGTGACCGCCAGCTCCGCGATGGCGGCGCCGCCAGCGCCCATGACGAAGCCGAGCGCGATCCAGATCAAGCTGGGCGAGAGCGGCCGCTGCAGCCGGGGCAGGGTGAATTGGAGGAGCACCGCCAGGAGGACGAGCGAAGCGGCCTGTCCCAGCTGCCAGTACCCGAGGGCGGCGCAGGCGGCGCTGATCACCGGCGCGAGCGCCGCGACGGCGACTTGCCACGCCGCCGGGGCGGGCCGCAGCGAAGTCAGGATCACGCCGGCGGCGAAGCACCCCAGGAATCCGTCGAGCTCCACCAGCGGATGCAGGAACGACCGATAAGCGAGGACGTTGGTGACCGGCTCGTAGATCTGGCGCAGCCGGAGCGCGAAGAAGAGCCAGGGCAGGACCCCGGTCCAGGCGAGCACGGCGCCGAGAGGAAACAGCAGGCGGTACGGCTCGCGTCGCAGCACGCGCCGGGGTTCAGCTCGGGAACACCAGGTGGAAGAATTCCGCGCGGCCGGCCACGCCCAGCTTGGCGTAGACCTGCGTCAGGTGTTGCTTGATGGTCTTCTCGCTGTTGCCCATCATCGCGCCGATCTCGGCGGAGGTGAGCCCCTTGAGGACCAGCCGGGCGACTTCCTCCTCCTTGCGCGTCAGGCGCGCGCGGGAGAGGGCGCGGTTGACCAGGCGGGCCAGGTCGACGTCGACCGTGGTCACCTTGTCGAGCACCTGCCGGAGCGCCTCGGTGGTGAAGGGCTTCTCGAGCAGGTACGAGGCGCCGGCGTTCAGCGCGGCCTTGAGGCGCTGGGTATCGGCGAAGGCGGTGACCAGCACCACCGGCGCCCGCACTTCCTGCTTGCGCAGGGCGGGGATCAGCTCGATGCCGGACAACTTGCCCTCGCCGAGGACGACGTCCGCGACCACCGCCTCGACGTAGCGCAAGTCTGGATCCTGCATGGCGCTTTCCACGCTGGGATGGGCGAGACAATTCCAGCCGAACGCTTGCAGGCGGCGGGCCAGGATGGTGCGCGCATCCGGCTCGTCTTCCACCAACAGGATGGTGCGAGGAACCGTTCGGGTAGCCGCTTCGACTCTGTCAGGCATCATTTGCATGGCCTTTTAACACTCAGGCAGGCTGAAAGGTAAATCGGAAGGTCGTATTGCCCGGATCCGAATGTTCGCAGACGAGGTCCCCCCCGCTGGCCCGCGCCAGCGCGCGGGCGATCGCCAGGCCCAGCCCGGTGCCGCTGTGACCCGACGCAAAAGGGGAAAACAGGTCTGATTTGAGGTACTCCGGGATTCCGGGTCCGTCATCATGGATTCGGAGATCGACCGAGCCGTTTCGTTGCTCGGCGACGAGTGAAAGCGTCCCGCCGATCCCGCGCGTCTGCAGGGCTTCGAGGGCGTTGGCGGCCACGTTCTCGACCGCCGTGCGCACGGCATGGGCGTCGCCGTGCACCGCCAGCCCCCGCGGGCATTCGATGCGGAGCACCGCCCGCGTTTCCAGGACGGTGGGGGCGAGACGGCCCCGGAGCAGCTCGAGGCGGATGCGGCGGAGCAACTCGGCGCGCTGCGCGGCATCCTGTTCATCGGAGAGCTCTTCGACCAGGAGCGCGAGGTTGTGCAGCGGGTTCTTGAGATCGTGAGCGACGGCGGCGACGATGACCCAGATGGCCTGGCGGCGCTCGGTGCCCGCGAGCCGCTCCGCCAGGATCTGCGCGGCGGCGCGCTCCGCATCGTGCAGCCTGCGCGCGCGCTGCGCGTACAACAGGGCGCCCGCCAGCAGCACACCTGCCAGGGGCGGAGCGACCCAATCGACGAGAACGACCACCCAGCGGCCCGGGCCTTCCTGGAGGCGCGCCGCGGGAAGGATGTGGTCGAGGCTCGCCAGCAAGAGGCCGACGAAGAACCCGACCACGATCAGGGGTACGGAGCTGCGTTTTCTCCCCACGGGCAGAGGTTATCAGACGAAATGTCGTACATCCGCCAATTTCGTCTGGGATTTTGGAATCAGAACCTCGGCCTGTACTGTTGAGAGAGAGGCAACCCGGGAGGAGATCGCCTTGACCTTTCGCTCCGCCGTCGTCGCTCTCGCCCTGCTCGCACTTCCTGCCTTCGCCAAGAGCGAGAAGAGCCGGGTCGTGCAGAAGGCCCTGCGCCACAGCGTCCGCGTCGAGGTCCTGGTGCGCGGGAAGGTCGAGCGGGCCGCCAGCGGCGTGGTGGTGGCCACCGAGGGAGACACCTCCTACGTACTGACCAACGAGCACGTGGTCCAGCGGGAGGGGCTCTCCGGGAACGCGTCGTTCCAGGTGGTGGTGGAGCGGCCCAAGCTGCGGCGCCTGAACGCGCGCGTGATCGCCGAGGGGAAGGTGCCGGACGAGGATCTGGCGCTGCTCGCGGTCTACGGCGAGGCGCTCAGCCCGGTGCAGCTCGCCGCCGAGGAGCAGGTGGACGTCGGGGACGACGTGGTGGTGGTCGGAGCGCCGTACGGACGCGCGCTCAGCGTCTCTTCCGGAATCGTCAGCCAGCTCGAGCTGGACGAGCATGACCCGCGGGTCCAGCGCGGGATGAAGACCGATGCGCCCATCGGATACGGCGCCTCGGGCGGCGGCGTCTTCGACATGCCTTCGGGGCGGCTGGTCGGCCTGGTGGAAGGCTACCGGACCGCGAAGGTCGCCTTCGGCGGGCTCAACAAGGACGAGTACTCGTTCGACGTGCCCATGCCGGGAGAGACGTTCCTGGCTCCGCCTTCGAAGATCCGCGCCTTCGTCGTGCGCGCAGGCATCGGCAAGCTCGCGGGCCTTCGCGAAGGCGCCGGGATGGCGGGAGCGCCCCAGCTGGGCGCATCGATGGCGCGCGGGCGCTGAGTGGTCCGGGGGTCCCCCCGCGGATAGACTCCGTGCCATGCGCGCGGACTGGGACACCTACTTCATGGAGATCGCGACGGTCGTGTCCTCGCGGTCGACCTGCGACCGGAAGCACGTGGGCGCGCTCCTCGTGCGCGACCGGATGATCCTCTCCACCGGGTACAACGGCAGCATCCGCGGGATGCCGCATTGCGACGACGTCGGGCATGTCCTGGAGAACGGCCATTGCGTCGCCACCATCCATGCGGAGGCGAACTCCATCCTGCAGGCGGCGCGCAACGGGGTGCGCATCGACGGAGCCGACATCTACACCACCGCCAGCCCCTGCTGGCCCTGCTTCAAGCAGATCGCGAACTCGGGCGTCCGCCGCATCGTGTATGGCGAGTTCTACCGGGACGAGCGCATCTTCCAGGTCGCCCAGAAGCTGGGGATCGAGCTGGTCGACCTCTCCGGACAACAGCCCTGAAATCGCAGATTTACCTACAACAGGATCTTTGACAGCAACCGGCCCCCGGCAAATGCTCTGAAGCGAGCACCGCCGCGAGCGATGGGCGGCAGAGGGGGCTTGCGATGCGAGCGTTTGCCGCCATTCCCATTGCACTCGCGCTGCTCTGCGCCACGCCGGCCCTCGCTGCGCCGCGAAACCACGCCGCGGCGGCGAAGCGTGCGGAGCGCAAGGGCGAATGGCGCAAGGCCCTGCGGGAGTGGAAGGCGGCCTACGCGAAGGACGCGAAGCCGGAATACTTGATCGCCATCGGCGACGCGCAGGCGCACCTCGGCAACGCCGCGGAGGCGAAGAAGAGCTACGAGGAGTATCTCGCCGATCCGCTCGCGGTGCCCGCCAGGATTGACAAGGTGAAGGAGAAGATCGCGGGTCTGGACCGCCCGCCCGCGGATCTGTCGCTTCCTGCGCTGCCGCTCCCGTCGACTCCCGCCGTGGCGCAGCGGGCGAAGGAAGCGGATCCGCCGTTGCCGGCGATGCGCCGGGATCCTCCTCCGGCGGCCGCCGTTGCCCCCCCGCCGGCCAGGGTCGAGGCACGTGAGGCGCCGAAGAAGGCCGTTGCGCCTCCCAAGATCGAGGCTCGTGAGGCGCCGAAGAGGGAGACCGCCCCCGCGGTCGCGGCGAACGAAGCGCCGGCGCTGCCCGCGAAGATCGCAGTGGCGGCCAATCCGGTCGCCGAGCGGCAGGCGCCGGTCGCGGTGTTCTCGGCCGCTCCGCTGGCGGCGCACCCGAGGACGGAATCGAGCCGCGCGCAGCGCACGCTCGCGTACGTCACCGCCGGAGTGGCGATCGCGGCGCTCGGCGGCGGAGCGCTGGCGTACACCCAGGCCGGGTCGACGCACAGCGAATTGACCAACGGCATCCACAGCCCTGCCGAGACGCAGCGGCTCCTCGACGACGAGCGGCGCTACCGGACGCTCAGCCTGGTGGGGCTCGCGGGCGGTCTTTTGACCGCCGGCATCGCCACCGCGCTCTTCGTCTTCTGACCTCAGGGATGGTGCGATGAGACTCTCGCTCAGCCGGTTCCCGCTGGTCCTCGCCGCTGCCGCGGTCGCTGCCGCCGGGTGCGCGCCGCACGCCGACGGGGAGATTCCCTGCGTGGAGGACTTGACCTGCCCGGACCAGTATCCGGTCTGCGGTCCAGCGGGGAAGTGCATCAGCGGAACTTCCACCAAGAACGCATCGATCGCGATCCTCGGCCCAGAAGGTTACACGGCGACGGAGTTCGTGAGCGGCACCGTCCGCGTGCTGGTCACCGCCCGCGCCATGAGCGGCGTCGCCACCGTGAAGCTGGCCTCGGGGACCGTGGTCTTCCCCGCTTCCAGCCCGGCGGCGACCGTTCCGGTCTACGCATTCGACGTCAACACGGGGGGGCTGGCGAATGGCGATGCGCCGCTCACCGCGTCGGTCACGGCCGGCGACGGTTCGACCGGGACCGCGACGGGAGTGCTCCACGTCGACAACACCTTGCCGGCCATCAAGATCACCTCCTTCAGCGTAGGACCGTCGCTCGCGGCCTCGAGCGGCACGGCGACGATCAGCAGCGGCGGATCGACCAAGCTCTTCGCCTCGCTGGGGCGCGGCGCGACCGTGGCCACCTTGTCGTGCGCGCCGGCTTGTGGCGGGACGCTCTCCACCAACACCATCGTGAGTGGAAGCAGCGTGACCGTCACTGGCAGCGTGGACGGCGCGCTGACGTACACGCTGACGGTGCAGCCGAGCAGCGGGCCGGGCGACACCGCCACGGTGACGCTGAACGTGGTTCCGCCGGCGACCGCGACCGCATTGAACGCGAGCTCGCCGGTGGTCCATCACGGCGAAGCGGCCACGCTGACGCCCATGTTCAGCTTCGGGTCGGCGCCAGCCGTGGCCGGTAGCGCGGTCGTCGTGGGAGACGACGGAACGACCTACGCGAACCTCTCCAGCGGGACGCCGATCCAGGTGGCGCCCACGAGGCCGACGACGGTCTACACCCTGCACGTCGCGAACGCGGCGGGTCTCGCGGCGGCGACTACGCCGTCGGCGACCGTGGTGCTCGCGACGGGCACCTGGTCCGGATTCAATCTCGACACCTTCGCGGCGGTGAGGGGCGCGACCGCCACCGCCCTGGACAATGGCAAGGTGCTCGTCGCCGGCGGCATCGACGGGTCGGGTACGCCTTCGAACACCGCATACCTGTGCGACGCGAGCGGCGCTTGCGTGGCAAAGACTGGCGCTGCGGGAATGATCTCCGCCCGCGCCTACCATACGGCGGTGAAGATCGATGCCGCGGCCGCGAACAACGGCGGCAAGGTGCTGCTTGCGGGCGGATACACGGCGGCAGGCCCGGCCACTCCGACGGTTTCCGCCGAGCTCTACGATCCGGCGACGAACACGTTCTCCACCACGACCGCGTTGTCCGGCAGCGCGCGCGCGCGGCACATCGCCGTGTTGCTCGACGCCAGCAAGATCCTGATCGCGGGCGGGACGGACGGTACGAACACCCTGAAGTCGGCGATCAAGTACGACGCCGGCGGAGCTCCGCCGACGAGCGCGAGTGTCGCCGACATGGCGCAAGTGCGGGCCAACTTCACCGG
>WNFT01001876.1_pt1 | contig 17818 bp, 22 predicted proteins | sample 5400191 | NCBI WGS metagenome assembly WNFT01 (sample SAMN13153359, study PRJNA577476) | soil metagenome | isolation source: 80 cm saprolite under Madrone tree | place: USA:California | collected 2016-06-14 | reverse complement strand
CGTCAACGTCCAGCACGTGGAGAGCCTCAACGACGTCGTCGCCAAGATCACCGGCGTCGTCGTCCGGGAGACGGTGCCGGATTCCATTCTCGAGGAGGCCGACGAGGTCGAGCTGATCGACCTTCCGCCCGATGACCTCTTGCAGCGCTTCAAGGAGGGCAAGGTCTACGTTCCGGAGCTCGCCGAGGAGGCTCTCCGTCACTTTTTCCGCAAGGGCAACCTCATTGCCCTGCGCGAGCTCGCGCTGCGTCGCACCGCCGAGCGCGTCGACGCGCAGATGCGCGTGTACATGCGCGAGCACGCGATCGAGAAGGCCTGGCCCGCCGGCGAAAGGTTGCTCGTGTGCCTGGGGCCGAGTCCCGCGTCCGCGCGGCTCGTGCGCGCCGCCAAGCGGATGGCCGACCGCCTCGGCGCGCCGTGGATCGCGGCGTACGTGGAGACGCCCCAGCAGACACGGCTTCCGCAGGCCGCCCACGACGGAGTGATCCAGACGATGCGGCTCGCGGAGCAGCTCGGCGCCCAGACCATGACCCTGAGCGGCCAGCGGATGAGCGAGGAGATCCTCGCGTATGCCCACACCCACAACGTCACCAAGCTCATCGTCGGCAAGCCCACGCGAGGATTATGGAAACGGATCTTCATCGGCTCCATTGTCGATGCGCTCGTCCAGGGCAGCGGTGACATCGACGTCTATGTGATCAGTGGCGAGCGCGAGCCCGCCCCGGCCGTGACGCCGGTGCGTCAGCGTGCGATCCCGACCGACTGGGTTGCGTACGCTCGCGCCGTCGTGGCGGTGGCGCTGGCCACCGGCGTGGCGTGGCTCATGTCGCCGTTCTCCGAGCTGTCGAATCTGGTCATGGTGTACCTGCTCGGGATCGTCCTCGTCGCCATGCGCCAGGGGCGCGGTCCCTCCCTGGCGGCCTCTGTGCTCAGCGTGGGCGCGTTCGATTTTTTCTTCGTGCCGCCGTATTACACCTTCGCGGTCTCCGACGTCCGCTACCTCTTCACGTTCACCGTGATGCTCCTCGTCGGCCTCGTGATCAGCGGCCTCACCGTACGGGTCAGGACCCAGGCGGTCGCTGCGCGCGAGCGTGAGCAGAGGACCGCGGCGCTCTACGCGATGAGTCGAGAGCTGGCGAGCACGCGCGGCGTCGATGCGCTCTTGACCATCGTGGTCCGGCACATCACCGAGGTCTTCCGCTGCAGCGTCGCCGTGCTCTTGCCCGAAGTCGATGATCGTCTGGTGGCGTGGCCGGGCGGGCAATATGAAGTGGACGGGAACGAGCTCGGTGTCGGCCGCTGGGTCTACGAGCATCGCCAGCTCGCCGGCCTCGGGACCAGCACGCTCCCGGGAGCGTCGGCGCTCTATTTGCCTCTCGCTGCCTCGCGAGGCCCCGTGGGCGTGCTCGGCGTGCGGCCCACCAATCCTCACGCGCTCGACGCGCCCGAACAGCTCCACCAGCTCGAAACGTTCGCGAACCAGATCGCGCTGGCCATCGAGCGGGCGAATCTGGCCAACGAGGCTCAGGACGCCCAGGTGCGCATCGAGACCGAGCGTCTTCGCAACTCGCTGCTGAGCTCGGTCTCCCACGATCTCCGCACCCCGCTGGCGACCATCACGGGGGCGATCAGCACGATCCTCGACGGCGGTACCCGTCTCGACAGCCAGACGCGTCACGAGCTCCTGGAGTCGGTGCGTGAGGAGGCCGAGCGCCTGAATCGTCTCGTCCAGAACCTTCTCGAGATGACGCGGCTCGAGTCGGGCGCGCTGCAGCTCCGAAAGGAATGGCACCCTCTCGAGGAGGTGATCGGCGCGGCGCTGACCCGCCTCGGAAAGCGGTTGGCCGATCGCCGAGTCACGACCAGCATTCGGCCCGACCTGCCCCTGGTGCCCATCGACGACGTGCTCGTCGAGCAGGTTCTCGTGAACCTCCTCGACAACGCGCTCAAGTACACGCCGCCCGGAAGCCCGATCAGGATCATCGCGACCGCGACCGATCAGGCGATCACCGTGGAGGTCGCCGACCGCGGACCTGGCTTGCCGGCCGGAGAGGAAGAAAAGGTGTTCGAGAAGTTCTACCAGGGAGACGCCGCGGGTGGCCGCGGCGCCGGCCTCGGCCTCGCCATCTGTCGCGGCGTGGTCAAGGCGCACGGCGGGCGCATCTGGGCGCAGAACCTGCCCGAAGGCGGCGTGGCCTTCCTCTTCACGCTGCCACTGAGCGGGACGCCACCGGCGTCGGTTCCGCTCAATGCCTGATCCCGTCGTCGTTCTGGTCGAGGACGAGCCGCAGATCCGCCGTTTCCTCAGAGCCACTCTCATCGGGCAGGGCTACCGTCTCTTCGAAGCGGGGACAGGCGCCGACGGCCTCGTCGAGATCAGCTCGCGCCAGCCCGACGTGGTCATCATCGATCTGGGCCTGCCCGACATCGATGGTCTCGAAGTCATCCGCCGGATGCGTGAATGGAGCGACGTGCCGATCATCGTGCTGTCGGCGCGCGGGATGGAGCGGGACAAGGTCGCGGCGCTCGACGCGGGCGCCGACGATTATGTCGGCAAGCCGTTCAGCGCCGGTGAGCTGCTGGCCCGCATCCGGGTTGCCCTGCGGCACACGGCGCGCGCATCCCACGAGACCGACGACGCGACCTTCAAGGTCGGCGAGCTCCAGGTGGACTTGTTGCGGCGTCGGGTGGTGCTGGGAGCCGCCGAGGTGCGCTTGACGCCGATCGAGTACAAGCTGCTCACCACGCTCGTCCGCTACGCGGGAAAGGTCGTCACCCACCAGCAACTGCTGCGTGACGTCTGGGGCCCGACCCACACCGAACAGGCGCACTACGTGCGCGTGTACATGGCGCACCTACGACACAAGCTCGAGGGCGATCCTGCGCGGCCGCGCTATCTGCTGACGGAACCCGGCGTCGGCTATCGCCTCGCCGTCGAGTGAGCCCCGGCGCGCCTAGCGCGTCGGTCCCGGTGGCGGCGGAGGTGGTGTCCCAGCCGGAGGCGGTGGAGTGCCGGCGGGCGGAGCAACCGGTGGCGGCGGTGGTGGAGGCGTCGCGTGAGGCGGCGCAGGATGAGCCGACGTGAACGACGACGGCGCCGAGCCCCGCGCGACCGGGATCTGGTTACCCTTGGCGTACATGCACTGCATGTACGCGGCGTTGTATTGCTGCTGAACAGATGCGCCCGCGGCATCCCCGCGGCTCACGCCGACGGCCGTCCCACCGAGAAGACCAACACCCGCACCGGCCGCGGCGCCCGTCGCTGGACTGCCTGCGGCGGCGCCGAGCGCGGCTCCAGCGGCCGCGCCGACGAGCGTCCCGATGGCAGCACCGCTTACACCGCTCCCCGTCGACGCGTTGCCCGTGGTCGTTCCCGTCTGCTGCAATGCCCACTGCCTGCAGATGACGTCATCGCCTTGGAACTGTTCGAAGCTCTTGCCGTTGCCCGGGAGCACCATGACGGTCGGGCCGGTGGGGATCGTCGCGCACGCACTCAGCACGAGCACCGCGGCGACGGGAGCGACTACGCCCCGCGTCACCATCTTCATCGAGGCGCCACCCGGACCCAGGGCTCACTGCACGACTGCACGTTCGGGTAGTACGCCTTCGCGTTCGGGCAGTAGTACCAGAACGATTCCCCCGATGCCGCGGGAGGAGCCGGCACGGCAGCGGGCGCCGGGGCGACCTCTTGCTGGACGTAAACGGGCGGAGACTGCTGAACGATGATCGGAGCCGGGGCAACCACGACAGGCGCCGGCGGGTAGTACCAATAAGGATACGGAGGACCCCACCACACCGGTCCCACCCCGACGAACACGCGAGCTCCGGCGTGATGGAAGGAGCGGTTCCAAGCCTGACTCGGCACCACGGCGGCCAGCAACAGCGCGACCGACAAGCAAGCAACCGTCGCTGTCTTCTTCATGGCTGTCCCTCGCTATGCCTTCGACGTGAGGAGGTTATCCCCTATTCGCCAGACCGATATTACCCCGATCACCCCCCGGCACGCGAGGTTCGCCGCTGACATAACGCGATGCGCCTGACGTAAGTTGTCACCGCGCTATGAAACGCTTTTCCCGTTGTCTCGCCCTGCTGACCGGTGCTACTACAGGACACTTCCCTATGACCCTCTATGGAGGAGACACACAATGGCCGACGCGTCCTGGGGGTTTTGGCGTGACCGCCGAACGGGAAAGCTTTGGGGTGTTGTGACGGCGAGTAACGGCGACGTGGTTGCCTGCTGCGGCCCACTTCGTCCTTCGCAGGCGAATCCGGCCCTCTTGCCGTACTTGCGCTATGGTCGTCGCGGCGTCGACTGGATCGAGCGGAACCGCACCGAGTTCGTTCAGGTCGCCACTCCGCTTTACGCGTACGCGTCGTAACGGCGGCCACGTGGGCGGCGACGTGTTCGCAGGCTCGGGCGAGCTCAGGTCGGCAGGCGGTCGTACATGGAATGCACGTCCGCCGCATGGAAACGCGCTACGTGGTTCGTCGGCGGCACGGGCTCCGAATAGAAGAACGCAGGCAGCTCGTCGTCCTTCTGGGTGAAGCCGGCCCGGCGGTTGAACTCGCGCTCGAGCCGCAGCGTCTCGCGGCCGAGCTCGGCGAAGAAGTCCTTCGTCAGAGCCGTGCCGTGTGCGGCATTGATCGCATCGGCGAGGAACTGCGTGTTGGGCTCGGTGACCGAACGGCCGAAGATGCAGAGGCCGAGCGAGTCCGTGGCTGCACAGTTCGTCTGTACCACGAGGCTCTGACTGATCAGGGCTTCCAGATCCATCTCCCGCGTCTTGAGCCGCGGCAGATTCCCGGTCGTGTGGTCTGCGCCCTGAGCCGTGGCCATCATCGAGATGCCGGTCGCCTCGATGACGCGGGGGTCGTACGCACTGATCGCCTGCTTCTTGATGACAGGAACCCGCCCGACCTTGTAGTGATCGCCGACGCGCGCCGTGCCCTGGGCCCAGAGTCGGCCCCGGTCGCTCCCCGCGCGGATCTCGGCGAGCACGTCCGTCATGAACTTCACGTCGCCGAAGCGGCCGAGGCCGGCCTCCATGAGCACGCCGATCATGCCGCCGAGCTCGATCGTGTCCACGCCGAGATCGTTGGCGACGAAGTTGAGCTGGGCGAGGTCGTCGGGTTCGGTGAGGCCGCAGTTCGACCCGAGCAGGCCGAGCGTCTCGTACTCGACCGGAGACACCACCTCCTTGCCGCTCGCGTCGTGATAGACGTTACTGCACTGAATCACGCAGCCAGGCATGCACGCGTGAGTCTGCTCCCCACCGCGGGACGTGTTGAGGGGGCCGATGTAATCGGCGCCCATCTTGAACGACTCCCCCGCCTTCACGTCGGCCAGCTGCCCCGCGCTGAAGTTCCGGGTCGGCAAGCCGCCCATGTAGTTCTGGACGTCGGCCATGCCCATGGTGCCGAGCTTGGCGTAGAAATTCGTGATGATGCCGTCGGCCAGGAGCATCTTGGAGTAATCCTTGACGGCGGCGTTGACCTTCTTGGGATCGTCGAACGGCGGGATCTTGTCGAGGTCGACCACGATGGCCTTCACCTTCTTCGACCCCATCACGGCGCCGACGCCGCCCCGGGCCGACAGACGCGACGGCCGCCCGTCCTTGTCGGTGAACGCGATCCCGGCGATCAAGCCCTGATACTCGCCGACGGGGCCGCAGAGCGCGTAGGCGACCTTCTTGCCGTACTTCTCCTGCAGCAGACGGCCAGCCTCGAAGTTACCCTTGCCGAGATAGGGCCGGGCGTCGTCGAAGGCGATCGACCCGTCCTTCTTGAAGTGCAGGACCACCCAGTCCACCGCGGCGCCGCGGAGCGTGAAGCCCGCGATCTTGAGCTGGCCGAGCGCGTAGCTGAAGGTGCCGCCGCCGTTGGCCTCCTTCACGCCGCCGGTGAGCGGGCTCTTGCAGCCGACGCTCGTGCGGTTGGCGTTGGAGAAGCTCGTACCGGCAAAGGGTCCGGCCGAGAAGATCAGCGGATTCTGCGGGCCGAGCGGATCCACGGTGGCGGCATCCAGCTCGAGCAGCGTCCTGGCGATGAGATACCGGCCCGCCTTGACGACGGCTTCCCCGTGCAGCTCCCGCCTGGTGATTGTTCGGTCGGCCAGATTGATGTCGGTGTAGATGCGCATCGAGGCGGCCTCCTTGCGGGCAGATGATAGCACCGCGCCGGTGCAGTTGACCGTGGTCGGCGACCGGCTGTCACGCTGGTACCGGCCGGGGCTGCTCTGCATCAGCGACGCCGCCTACGCGATGTCGCCCATCGGCGGCGTCGGCATCAACCTGGCGATCCAGGACGCGGTCGCCGCCGCCAACCGTCTGGCGCTCCCCTTGCGCGAGCGCCGCGTAACCCCGGGCGATCTTCACGATGTCCAGCGCCGACGCGAACTGCCGACACGGGTCACGCAGTCCCTCCAGCTCTTCGTTCAGCGTCGCGTCATCAGTCGCGTGCTCGCCAGCCAGGCGCCCGTGCGGCCGGCCTTCGTCGTGCGACTCCTGAATCGAGTGCCCTGGCTCCGCCGTATTCCCGCCCTGCTGGTCGGCATCGGCGTCCGGCCCGAATACATCCAGGTCCCGTTCGATGAACACGGTCACCCGCGGCTCGTGGTAGCCTAAGCGCCCTACAGAAGGGCGGAGGGTTCATTCATGGCCTCGACGGAGAAGGTTGCGATCGTCACGGGAGCAGGGAGCGGAATCGGAAAGGCTGTCGCGCTGGCCCTCATGAAAGAAGGCTATGCGGTCGCCCTGGCGGGCCGCCGGAAGGAAGCGCTCGAAGGCACGGCGACCGAGGGCAAGGCGTCGGGAGCCCGGTCACTCGTGGTGCCCACCGACGTCACGGATTCTGCGTCGATCCAGGCGCTCTTCGCCCGCACGAAGGAAGCGTTCGGCCGGCTCGATCTGCTCTTCAACAACGCGGGAACCGGCGCCCCACCGGTGCCGCTCGAGGACCTCACCGTCGAGCAGTGGAAAACCGTGATCGACACGAATCTCACCGGTCCCTTCCTGTGCACGCAGGAAGCGATCAAGATCATGAAGAACCAGCAGCCGCGGGGCGGCCGCATCATCAACAACGGCTCGATTTCGGCGCATGCCCCGCGGCCGTTCTCGGCGCCCTACACCTCCACCAAGCACGCCATCACCGGGTTGACCAAGTCCACCTCGCTCGACGGCCGCAAGTACGACATCGCCTGCGGCCAGATCGACATCGGCAATGCCGCGACACCGTTGACCGAGCGGATGAAGCGCGGGGTGCCGCAGGCGAACGGCTCCATCGAGGTCGAGCCCACGATGGACGTCAAGCACGTGGCCGAGGCCGTCGTCTACATGGCCAGTCTTCCTCTCGACGCCAATGTGCAGTTCCTGACCGTCATGGCGACGAAGATGCCGTTCGTGGGACGAGGGTGAGTGAGTGTGAAAACTTTTGCGTCTTGCACGACGATGGAGGATGGGAGACAAAGAATCCAAAGATTAGTGGGAAGCTGTTCACAGTCGGGATGACTCCGCCACCCTCGTCGTTGAGTCCGCCGCAGTCGTGGGAACGCTTGCTCCGCACACCACACCCCCGCGCTCCCGCTAGCTGGCCTCGGTGGTCAGCCAACTAGCGCGAGTGTGCACCGCGCTGCAGGGCAAGGAGCAGTGTGAGTCCTACCAGTGAATCCTTTTCCCTATCTTCGAGGCGACGGGCCAGGCGCGGAGACGTCCGGGCTCGCATCGACTCCGCAGGCGCCGGATCAGAACTCTCCACGACGGCGATGATTTGGGGCTCGCGCGGGGCCTTGGACTCGCCCCGGGAGGCGACCAGGCCGGCCGCGATCGCGATGAGCACGCTGATGCTAAGAGTTTTCATGGCAAGCCTCGATGCGCAACATGGTGTTGAAATAGAGCAAGGTAGGTGCCGGGCGAGAACTTGACGCTCGCCGGCGATGTCCACTAGTGTGATACGGTGACGCTGCAGCCTTCCCCCCTGACCACGACTGGGCCCTGATGTACCTGTCGTACTTCCAGTTCACCGAGTGGCCCTTCTCGACGACACCGGATCCCCGGTTCGTCTACCTGAGCCCCCGCCATGAAGAGGCGTTTGCCCATCTCCTGTACGGGGTGAAGGAGCACGGGGGGTTCGTTCAGATCACGGGCGAGGTCGGCACGGGTAAGACGACCATCTGCCGCTACTTCCTCGATCGGATCCCGGCGAACGTCGACGTGGCGCTCGTTCTGAATCCAATGTTGACGCCCGAGGAGCTGCTGGCCACGGTGTGCGAGGAGCTGGGAGTCCCCCACCCCGCTGAAGCGCCGAGCCGGAAAGTGTACGTCGACGCCCTCTACGGCCACCTGCTGACGGCCCACCAGCAAGGGCGGCGCACCGTCCTGATCGTCGACGAGGCTCAGGACGTCAGTGCCGAGTCACTGGAGCAACTGCGCCTGCTCACCAATCTCGAGACGGAGAAGCAGAAGCTCCTCCAGATCGTGCTCATCGGCCAGCCCGAGCTCATCACGCTGCTCGCTCGGAAGGATCTGCGTCAGCTCGCGCAGCGGATCACTGCCCGTTATCACCTCTTGCCGTTCAACGAGGCGGATACGTGCGCCTATATCCTCCACCGGCTGCGCGTTGCCGGATGCGCGGCGAAGCTCTTCTCCGATCCGGCCATGCGGCAGGTGCATCGGGCTGCCCGCGGGATCCCGCGGCTCATCAACGTCGTGTGCGACCGCGCGCTGCTCGGCGCGTACGCGCAGGGCCAGGCCCGCGTCAACGTCGCGACGATTCGCCGGGCGGCCCGCGAGGCGCTCGGTCCCCAGGCCGGCTTCCGTATATGGTGGCGGAGCGCTGCCGTGGCTGCCGGAGTGTTGCTGCTCGCCGGTGCCGCCGCGTACCTGTGGGGGCTGTCTCCGCGGCGCCTCCTGCCAATGGGCGCGTCCGCCCCGCAGGCTGCTCCTGTTGCACCCGACCCACCGGCAGGCGCCCTCGCGGCGACTCGCGAGCCGGTCGCCGGCGCCACCCCCCTTGCCAAACCCCGACTCGCGGCCGTGCTCGCCGATGCGACGCTGACGGCGGACCAGGCCTCGGCCTTCCGCCGCCTGCTCGCGCGATGGCACGTCGTGGTGCCGGAGAGCGAGACCCGACCCTGCACCGTGGCGACGCGCACCGGCTTCGAGTGCGTCGAGATGCGCGGCACGTGGATGGTGATCCGGCGCCTCGACTTGCCGGCCGTCATCAAGCTGGTCGGCGGCGAGGGCAAGCGCAATTACGCGGCGGTGACCGCGATCGGCAGCGAGACGGCGACGCTCGAGTTCGGTGACCGCGTCGTGACCGTCCCGGTGTCCGACGTCGAATCGCGCTGGGACGGCACGTTCGCGTTCGTCTGGAAACCGCCACCGTTCGTCAAGCGCGTGCTGAGCCCGGGGATGCGCGGTCAGGACGTGGAGTGGCTCCGGCGACGTCTCGACGCGCTGGACGGAGCTCAGGCGGCCGCGAAGTCCGACCTCTACGACGAGGAGCTGCGGGCGCGGGTGCAGGCCTTTCAGCAAAAGGAGCTGCTGGAGGCTGACGGCATCGCGGGCGTGGAGACGCTTGCCCGGCTCGGCGCGCGACTCGAACGCGAAGCTCCTTTGCTCTCGAGCGCTCGCTGATGTCCTACATTCTCAAGGCACTGAAGCAGGCTCAGGAAAGTCGCAGCATCGACGGCACGCCGGTCACGGCGGCCAGTCAGCGGCTGCGCAGCATGGAGCGCCCGCGGCAGATCCCGTGGCGATGGATCGCCGCGGCCGCGCTCGTGTTGAATGGACTCGTGCTCCTGCTGCTCCTGGTGCTGCCGCGCTTCGGCTCCCAGTCTCCGACGAGCACGGCGCCACCGGTGAACACGGCAGCGCCCACGACACCGGTTGCGCCGATGGCCCCCGAAGCGCCGCCCGCGGCAGTCCTGCCGCCCCGGTCTGTTACACCTCCGCCGTCCGCGCCGAGAACCGTCGCTCAACCGCCGCCGCCTGCGGTCCGGGCGCCCGCGGTCGTGGCGCCGGCTCCGGTGACACCGATGCCACCGCCCGTGCGGCCCGTGGCACCGGTTCAGCGACCGAAGCCCGTTGAGCCGAAGGCTGTCGAGCCCAGGCCCGTCGAGCCGATTCGACCACCAGGGGTCGCGGCGCGGCCCGCTGAACGGACGCTCAACGAGCCCGCCGAGCGTCCGGCCGGAGTCCGCACGGCCGTCGTCGCGCCGCAAAATCAACCGGCGCCCGCCACGGCCGTGGTCACGCCGCCGCCCCCGCAGCCGCAACCGGAATCCGACGCCGGCCCCGAGCTCCGCGACGCGATGTCGAAGTTCAAGCTCGAAGTGCTGGTGTGGGCGGCCGATCCGAGGGACCGCATGGTCTTCCTCAGCGGACGGAAGTTCGTCGAGGGCCAATCGCTCGACGGCAAGGTCGTCGTCGAGCGCATCAACGAAGACGACATCGTCCTCGGGTATCAAGGGCAACGCGTGCGAGTGAAGCGGCCATAAGACGCGCCGCGATCGTTGTCGTCGGGCTGTTGCTGACCGGTTGCGCGTCCTCGCCGCCTCAGCAGTCTTCGGATGCATGGGAAGGCGCCCGGGAGATCGTCGGGGCCTTGCCGCCGCTCGGTCTTCAGAAGTGGACGGCGCTCACCCCCGAGCAGCAAGATGAGCTCGTCCGATCCACCGAGCCCTTCCTCCTGAAGTGGAACAGCGAAGCCGATCGCCGCGTCCTCTCCGTCATCCTTGCCACGTTCTCGGCGATGTGGAACGCGCGGACGCCAGAGCCCGCCGTCCACTGCACGCTCCTCGAACACATCGTCTGCTACTGAGCGCGTGTCGATCACCGGCCGTGCATTGCGGCCGGTATCGGACTGTGCTATCTCGCTGCCGAGCGCAGCGCTCGGCACGGCGCCCCGGGTCGACGGCGGCGTTCCGGCAGCGTTCGGACGAAACCCGCAACGAGGAGGCGGCCATGGCTGGCGAGAGCGTGTATCGGGTGACCGACCTGGTCGGAACGAGCAAGACGTCGTGGGAAGAGGCGGTCAAGAACGCGGTTCAGACCGCGTCGAAGAGCCTCCGCGATCTGAGGGTGGCCGAGGTGAGCCGGCTCGACGTGACGATCGAGAAGGGCAAGGTCACCGCGTTTCGCGCGCGCGTGAACGTGTCATTCAAGTACGAGAAGTGACCGTCACCTCCGCTCTGCCAGGTGGGCGTCACGGCCCGCCTGCAGCGCGGGGTCGGCGTAGGTCATCAGATCCGGTCGGGCGCGTCCGAGCATCACCTGTAGGTACGCCGGTTCGAGGCCGACGTTCTCGAAGCCGTGGATCACGTTCGCCGGGGCGGACACACAATCCCAGCGACCGAGCACCGCCTCGGCCCGGCCGCCCGCGCCGTCTTCGAAGAAGACTTTGACCTTGCCGTCGAGAATGAAGAACACTTCCTCCACCTCGTGACTGTGGGCGGCGTTCCCCTGTCCCGGCGGGACGAACATCACGCTCACGGTGAAGTGCTCGGCCGGGATCGTGCGCGTGTCGGTCTTGCCCGAGGCTCCTGAGCCGATGTAGCGGTGCTGTGCTCTCCGATAGCCCTCGACCCGCGCGTCGGCGAAGGCGTCCCAGTCTGGCGTGCGGTCCACGTATCGCGCCACGCGCGTGCGCAGCAAGTCATCGAGGCTCGTCGTCATGCAGGGTCTCCTCGGGCGAAGGATAGCAGGGCGACCCTCCTCCGGAAACGCCCGGCGGGAGCCGATCACCGCGCTGATGTTCAGTCCATGTCATCTCGCGGGGCGGCTTCGTGGCTGACCCGAGGCCGAGGCTCCGGGTGTTGTTCGCGGAGGACGCTCGGGACTTCCGCGAGCTCGTGCGCGATGAGCTCCAGGACCGAGGCTTTGCCGTGACCGCCGTCGAAGATGGCGTACGGGCCGTCGAGGCCTTTCGCTGGAGCACCTTCGACGTCGTGCTGACCGACCTCGCCATGCCAGGGCTCAACGGCCTCCAGGTCGCAAAGGCGTGCAAGCGGCACCGGCCAGGCGTGAAGGTCGTCGTCCTGACCGGCTGGGACCTGCTCCTCGAGGACGCGGAATGCATCGACCACGGCGTGGACATGGTCATCGCCAAGCCGGTCCAGATTCACGTCCTCACAGCGGCGCTCCGTCAGGTCATCCACGAGCCGGCGCCTTTCGAGCGGTCGAGCGGAGTGCTCCGCTAACTTTCCTCTCGACCCGGCCGGACGCCCCGGGCCGGTTGCGGTCACATCATCGCAAAGGCGACGATCACCAGGATGAGACCGCCCAGGAAGACGACGCCGTAGACCACGACGAAGACGCGGCTGAAAGCCAGCAGACGCAGACGGGACGTTTCTCTCGTCGGCGGCCAGCCGCTCCGCACCACGAGCAGGACGGTCAGGATGAGGATCAGCAGACACCAGACCATGACTGCGACCGGTAGGGCGCCTTCAGGATTCTGCAGGAAGAGACGAACCAGGCTCGCGGTCCCGGCGAGGACCGACGCCGCGGCAAGGAGCCGCACAACCAGGCCCATCAGCGTTCCCTCCTGACTAGAATTGACGAGAAATGCGAGTGGAAGGTTTACGGGCAGTTCCGAGGTGCGCCGGAACGGCTTACATTTCAGGTGTCGGGGCGACTCTCTCCGGTCCGAAAACACCGATGAGTGTGGACTTGGTCGATTTCTTGCTCTTCGTTCACCCTGACGCCTGCCGACCAGTCGGGGGCCCGCAGCGTCTTACAAGACAATGCGCTGGCCTCATACTCGTGTGGACAGGGCCTCTCCGCCGCCGTACGTCGGCACTGAACGCCGCCGGACGCCGCGGTACTACGTTCAGCTTCCCGTCGAGTCTGCGCGCGGCACCGGGGCCACCCTCGATGTCAACGAGGACGGGGTCCGCTTCGAGACCAACCATCGGTTCGTCTACGGCGAGGTGCTGACCTTGCGGCTGGTGTTCCGTCACATCGCCGGCGACTACACCCACATCGACGTCACGGGTGCGGTGGTCCGCGTGGAAGAGGTTGCCGAGATGTTCGTCGTCGCCCTTCGCGTCGACGAGATCCACGTCGACTGAGACCCGCCCCCGCCGGAAGCGCTTACACGGCGCGGCCGGTCGTTGATCGAGCGCCCCCAAAACACCTCGAAAATCGCAGGATTCGCGGCTTGGTCAGGTCTTTGCAATTTCCTCGTTGCGATGCTCGCTGGGCCTACTCGGGGGCCGCAGCGCCCCATCACACAAGATGAGACGTTCACCTCGAGACCAGGAGCGGTCATTGCGGTTCGCCGGCCCTGAGCGCCGGCGGATGCCGCGCTACTACGTCACGGTCCCCGTGGAGTTCGACGGAGGGACCGGGACGACCAAGGACGTCAACGAGTCCGGCGTCCGCTTCGAGATCGATCAGCCACTGGCCCCGGACCAGTCGGTCACCCTCAGGCTCGTGTTCCGCGATTTCCAGGGCGGCGATCCCTGGCGGATGGCGGCTCGCGGCAAGGTGGTACGGGTCGAGACCAACGGGACGGCCTACACGGTGGCGGTGCGAGTCACGTCCTACGTGCTGGCGGAGGCGCCGTCCTCGGACTGAGCCGTGACGTCCTGTTGTCCTTGAAGCGCGGTATCATCCTCCCATCGTGAAGGCCGCCTGGTACGAGAAGAACGGTCCCGCGGCCGAAGTCTTGCGTGTGGGCGAGATGCCGGTCCCCGAGCCCGGCCCGGGCGAGGTACGAGTGCGGATCGTCGCCTCGGGCCTGAATCCGACCGACGTGAAGTCACGCGCCGGATCCCGGCCGATGGGCTTCCCGCGTGTGGTGCCCCACCAGGACGGCGCCGGTGTCATCGACAAGGTCGGGCGCGGCGTGCCCGCCTCGCGCGTCGGCGAGCGCGTGTGGCTCTACATCGTGCAGTGGCAGCGCGCGTGGGGGACGGCCGCCGAGTACACGGTCGTTCCCGCTCGCCTGGCCGTGACCCTGCCGAACAACACGACGTTTGCTCAGGGCGCGTGTCTCGGCATCCCGGCCGTCACGGCGCACCGCTGCCTGTTCGCCGATGGGCCGATCACCGGCCTGACCGTGCTGGTGACCGGTGGGGCCGGCGCCGTGGGACACTACGCCGTGCAGCTCGCCAAGTGGGCCGGCGCGACGGTCATTGCCACCGTCAGCTCGGCCGACAAGGCGGCGAGCGCGACGACCGCCGGCGCCGATCACACGGTGAACTACAAGACGGGCGACGCGGCCACGGAGATCCTTCAGCTCACGGGTGGCGCCGGCATCGATCGCATTGTCGACGTCGACTTCGGCGGGAACCTGTCGGTCAGCGCCCGCGTCATCAAGACGAACGGCGTCATCGCGAGCTACGCCTCAATGGGCGATGCCGAGCCGAAGCTCCCTTTCTACTCGCTCATGGCGAAGAACGCGACGATGCGTCCCGTGCTCATCTACACGATGCCCGACCGCGCGAAGGACGAAGCGGCGCGCGACGTGTGCCATCTCGCCGAGACTGGCCGTCTCGTTCACGCCATCGGCGCGCGATTCCCCCTCGACCGTATCGTCCAGGCGCACGAGGCCCAGGAGAGCGGCAAGGTCACCGGCAACATCGTCGTCGACGTCGCGCTGGACTGAGGTGTCGCGTCGAGGAGATCGTCGTCAGCGGATACGCTGCGGAGGCAGGTATCCGAGCAACAGCACGCTCAGGTTGACGAGCAGGAGCTTGTTCCACGCCGCGCTCGCCGCCGCTGCCTCCGAGCGCTCGAGCTCACTGTCGAAGAGACCGGCGAGCGCGGTCTGCGCGAGGCTCATGGCCCCGACCATCAAGTGCGGAGGAATCTGCCCGCCCGGGTCGTGGGCGCGATGGCTGTGGGCGATGCCCACGTTGAGCAGGTAATAGGAAAACTCCGCCGAGGCGGCGGCTTCCCCGGTCTCGCGTAGCCACCGGGCCAGGCTGTGCTTGCGCCGCTCCAGCCGTTCGGTGTCGACGGTGCCGTCCTCACGCAGGAAGAAGCGGGCCGAGCGTGGCAGGGCGAGAAACTTCTCGTAGAGCGCGGCGGTGAGGGCCTCGGCGTGCCGGAGCACGACGGGTGCCGAGCTCCGGATCGCGACGACCTCCCGCTCGGTCAGCTCGACGAACTCCATCATGTCGCGGATGAACCGCGGCATGTCGGTCGCAGGGAGATACGGCTCCGCGTCGTCCATGCCGGGAGCATGGTTCCGCGGGATCACCCGGTCAAGTCCTCCTGCGAAGTGTCACCTCGGTGTCGTGGCGGCACGTCGGGTAACACTCGATCGAGCGCCTGAGCGCCAAATGCCCCCGTAAACTCGAGAAACTAGGGCCTGAACGCTTGGCACTTCCCCTGCACTCCGACTGCGAACTCGACGAAGGGGGCTTGTCATGAAAGGGTTCGCCAGGGTGTCGGGTGTCGTTACACTTTCCGCCGTCGCGATGCTCAGCACGTCCTCACCCGCGTCCGCCGGTGACCTGAGCATCGGTATCCGCATCGGCACGCCGCCACCGCCGCGGCCGGCGATTGTCGTCGCTCCCCAGCCGCAACCCGTGGTCGTCGTTCCTCAGCCCGAGCCGGTCTTCGTCGCGCCCGAGCCGGTGCTCGTCATCGAGCCCGGCGCTCCGGTCTACTTCCACGCCGGACAGTACTTCCGGTTCTTCAACGGGGCCTGGTTCGTCGCGGGAGGGTACGAGGGCCCCTGGCTCTTCGTGCCGCCGCATCGAGTCCCACCGCGCGTGCTCGCACTTCCGCACGCTTACAGCAGGATGCATCCGTCCCACGTCGAGGTGGTCGGGCCGCATCCCTGGCACGCCCAGCAGGAACACCACGGGCATTCGCACTGGCACGACGGCCGCGACTAGCGAGTCGGTCAGGCGGGGCGCCCGACCGAGAGGCCTGAGGAATGTTGATCAGTCGGAGAACTTGGCGGTGGCGTCGTTCGTGTCGTGCCGCTGCCAGCGCTCGACGCATCCACTGTGAAGGATCTGACCGAGCCGGGACGTGACGACATCTTCCGAACGAAACGCTTGGCCACACGCAGGGCACGCACTCATGACGACTCCTCCGTGCCCTGTAACTCTGCGATCGAAATGCCGTTCTGCAACTATCGAATACGACGTACCGACCGCGTTACGTCGAAGGCGGGTTGTCTGGAAAAGCGTCTCTTCGCTCGGGTGCCGGATCGCGAGCCTCGGCGCGATCTTCGATCCGGTCGCTGTCGGCAAAGTTGACGAATCCGCGCGCCGCCAAAGACGGCTGACGTAGGCCGTTCGTTATATCAACACGTTGGCCGTTCGGCCGGTCGTTTGCACTTCCACAGGCCGACCGCTCGGGGGTTGCAGTGGGGTGAAGTTGAAGGGGCGACCCGGTGCAGCCTTGTGTGGAACTCGCGCCGCCCGTCGAGCTCGTACCGTCGGCGGGCGGCGCTCAAGATCCTGATCGGCTGTCAGTCTCCGCGAAGCATCCGTTGCAAATCGTCGCGCGTGCGCGCGCGCTCTTCCAACGCCTTGTTGATTCGGTTGGTCTGCTCCTGGTAGGTCGACAGCAAGCGTCGATCCCGTGCGTCCAGGAAGTCGAGGACGGCCAGGGTGCTCTCCGCGTAGCCTCGCTGGGCCTGCCGGAGTTGTGGCAGCGCCACGGCGCGAAGCTCGGGGCCGACGGCGGCGTACCGTTGCTGAGCGCGCTCCAGCTCTGCGATCGCCTTGGCCCGCGCGTCCCGCAGCGTCACGTAGCGTTCAGCTGCGGCTGGATCATCTTGACGGAGCGCCTCGATGAAATTCGATTCTCCGGCGTTGTCACGAAGCTGGCCACGCGCTTGCGCGTGAGCGTCGGTCGTCGTCAGAAGAATCGACAGCAGCGCGATTCCGACGAGGAAGACGTGTGAAGGCAGCCGGGAGAATGGCACGCTCCGGTTGCGCTGCATCAGCACGTCACGCTGCGAGGCGGCCATTTCCTGGGCGGAGCTCGCTCTGGAAAATGTTTTCCCGGATTGTCATGCCGGCGAGCGGCTGCCACACTCACGCAGGTCATGAGCCCCGATTTCCATTTCCGAGTGGAGGTTCTCTGGATGGAGCCAGAACCCTGCCCCGACGCCCGCGACTGGAGAGATGTCACGGAGAAACACCTCTGCGAGAAGACGTTCCTCGTGGGTGACGTCGAGCACGGATGCGCCTCGCGCCGCCAGCATCACCTGCAACGACTCCACGTGTGCGTCTGCGGAGCGCGCCGCATCGAACCCTGAGGCGCCTCCGGGACCACCACGCGGACGGCTCGCAGCACGTTGCCGTCCGTGACCTCGGCGGCCGGTCCGAGTCGTGATCGAAGGTCTCACCATGATTGTTGGCTCCCGGCGGCCTCTTTGCGTACAGTGGAACGCATGAAGCTCTCGGCGAAGTTCGCCCGGCAGGAGAGTGAGGCGGCCCGCCAGGCACGGATTGCGCGACGGCGGATTCGCGGAGACCGGGTCGCGGCGATTCGGCAAATGCTGGGCCTGGGCTCGACCGATCAAGACGAGCCGCCTCCGGCTCGCCGCGCGGCCGCCAAGCCGAAGCCTTCGTAGCCTTTCGTCGCCCAGATTTCCCACGACCGACACGTCGCTCATCGACTCCCGCTGGCCCACACGCTCGTCCCTCCGAAGCGGCGCTCCCAGCGCGGGATCACTTCCTTGTTGTAGACGTTGTCCGGAACCTCGCCGCGCATGGCCCGCAAGACCGATTCGGTCGCCCAGCGGATCCCCGGGCCGAGGCCGCTGCCCACGTTGGACGAGACCATGTGGGGCGAGAGGAGCACCTTGTCCCCGAGGTTGCGCAACGAGCTGTCCGCCGACAGCGGCT
>WNFT01001874.1_pt1 | contig 17820 bp, 13 predicted proteins | sample 5400191 | NCBI WGS metagenome assembly WNFT01 (sample SAMN13153359, study PRJNA577476) | soil metagenome | isolation source: 80 cm saprolite under Madrone tree | place: USA:California | collected 2016-06-14 | reverse complement strand
AGCCACACCACTGACGTCAGCGCCAGCGCGCCGGCGATCCATCGCGCCGACGCCGCCTGCACGCGCACGAGCGATCCTCGACGAGAGATGGAAAGGCCGCCTATCATGCCGCCGTTCAAGCATGAACCGCCACGGCAGACAATATCGGCGGCGCCAAAGCGTTTTCGAGCGAAGTGGATACCGGTTCGCATCAAGAAAACGCCGCAAAACAAAAGATTGTCAATGCGGCGGTTCGGCGGCCGCCGAGGCCGGCTTTTTCAACAGCACGACCAGCACGCTGAGGGCGAAATAGAACACTGTCAGCATGAAGAAGGCGTCGCCATAGCCCATCACCACGGCCTGCCGGTGGACGATCTGCGACAATTGCTTCATCGCCATCAGCGCGGCATCGCCCATGCCCTGCAGGCGCTGGGTGAACATGTTGAGCGTTTCGGTCGCGGTGGCGTTGCCCCAGGTCACCCTTTCCTGCAACCGCACGATATGCAGGTCGGTGCGTTGATTGAGCACCTGGTTGATGATCGCGAGCCCGACCGCGCCGCCGAGATTGCGCGTCAGGTTGAACAGCCCCGAGGCGTTCTTGACCCGGTCCGGTCGCAAGGTCCCGAGCGCGATGGTGTTGGTCGGCACCATCGCGAACATCATGCCGATACCGCGCAGGATTTGCGGCACCAGCAACTCATAGAAATCGTAGTCGCGGGTAATCCAAATCATCTGCCAGGAGCCGAGCGCGAAGATGACGAGACCGGTTGCGATGATGTAACGCATGTCGATCCTCAGCATCAGGCGCCCCACGATCGGCGCGGTGAGGAACATGGTGATGCCGGAAACGAACATGGTCTCGCCGATCATCAGCGCGCTGTAGCCGCGCACTTCGGCGAGATAGCGGGGATACATGTAGGTCAGGCCGTAAAGGCCGATGCCGATGCAGAACGAGATCAGGCAGCCGATCCCGAAATTGCGGTCGGTAAAGGCCCTGATATCGACGATCGGTTCTTCCGCAGTCAGCACGCGGTAGAAGAAGGCGATCGCGGAGATGGCGCAGACCGCGGCGCAGACCGCCACCGAAGTGTCCTGCAGCCACTCATATTGCGGCCCTTCCTCGAGCACATATTCGAGCGACCCCAAAAACCCCGCCATCGCCACCAGGCCAAACCAGTCGAAGCGATCGAGCAGTCCTAAATTCGGCTGATCGAAATCGACCAGCGCCAGCACGCCGACGGTGATGCCGATGCCGGGGACGATGTTGATGAAGAACAGCCAGTGCCACGACATCCAGTCGGTGATGATTCCGCCGACCGTTGGCCCGATCGTCGGCGCCAGGGTAGCGACCAGACCGATGATCGGACCGACGATATAGAATTTCGAGCGCGGAAACACCGTATAGGCCGAGGCGAACACCGTCGGGATCATGCCTGCGCCCAAGAATCCCTGGACCGCGCGCCAGACGATCATCTGCTCGATCGTCGAGGCGAATCCGCACAGGAAGCTCGCGATCGTGAAGCCGGAAGCGGAAATCGCAAACAGCAACCTTGTGCCGAGCGCGCGCGACAGGAATCCCGACAGCGGAATCGCGATCACCTCCGCGATCAGATACGAGGTCTGGACCCACGACACCTCGCTCGAACTTGCCGACAGGCCGGCCTGGATATCGGACAGCGATGCCGAGACGACCTGGATGTCCAGGATCGACATGAACATCCCGCACACCATGATGAGGAACGCAATCAGCCGTCGCGGCGCGATGCGCTCGGGAAGAGCTGCGGCGGCGTCCATCATCACAGGCGGGGCGGCGGCGGCGTCAGCCATGATCTGCTCGGGTCAGAACGTGCTCTTAAATCGGGCGCGCCGCCCGATGCGCGAATTACTTCGGGTCAGTCATTGCCGGCGCGTCGAGGTCGGATTCGCTGTCGGCATCCGCGGCGCCTTTGTTGGTGTCCACCGTCGCATAGACCGACATGCCGGCGCGCAACAGGTTCTGCTTCGCGACATCCTTCGGCACGCGAATCCGGACCGGAAGCCGCTGCACGATCTTGGTGAAGTTGCCGGTGGCGTTATCGGGCGGCAGCAGCGTGAACACCGAGCCGGCCGCGGGCGAGATGCTGTCGACGACGCCTGAGAACTTGCGGTGGCCATAGGCGTCCACCGAGATCGTCACCGGCTGTCCCGGACGGATGCGCTTGAGTTGCGTCTCCTTGAAGTTGGCATCGATAAAGACGTCGTTGAGCGGCACCACATTGCCGAGCCGCTGCCCCATCGCCACGAAATCGCCGGTGTTGACCAGACGGTTGGAAAAGGTGCCATCGACCGGCGCGCGCACCGAGGTAAAGTCGAGGTCGCGCTCGGCCTTGGCCAGCGACGTCTGCAGTTCCGCGAGCTGGGCGCGGGCTTCAGCCTGCTGCGCCCTGGTGACCTCGACGTTGTCGCGCGCGGCGTCATAGGCCGCCTGCGCCGATTTCACCGCCGCCATGCCCTGGTCGCGGCCGGCTTCTGAGACCTCATAGGTCGCGCGCGAGGCAAATCCCTTGGTGCTCAGCGCCTGCTGACGCTCGAAGTCCAGCCCCGCCCGTTTCAGGGCGGCTTCCGCCGAAGCAAGCTGCGCCTTGGCCTGCTCGACCGCGCTTTCCTGGGCGGTGACCTGCCGCCCGATGCGGTCGATGGTCGCCTGCTGGGTCGCTATCCTGGTGCGCGCAGCATCCGCGGCGATGCGATAATCGCCGTCGTCGATCCTGAACACGACGTCGCCCGTCCGCACCACGGCGTTGTCGGCCGGAAGGATCGCCGCGATGTGACCTGACACGCGGGCGCCGAGCATGGTGTTGTTGGCGCGCACATAGGCGTCATCGGTGGAGACGTAAAAGCGCCCGACCAGAACATAATATCCGCCGTAGCTTGCTGCGGCGAGCGCCAGCAGCACGAGGATGCCCATCAAAACCAGTTTGCGCTTTCCGGATTTCGGCTCCTTGGATACGGCGTCGGCGGCAGGTGCGGCCGCCGGTTGGTCGATGGCCGGTTGATCCGGCGCCTCTGCGGAGCGGCGGCCGACAGTTTGTTCGGAGGGATCAGAGCCGGCTTGCTCGGCGGGAGATTGCGAAACGTCGTGCGCAATTCCGCTCTCGGCCCTGTCCGGCTCGGGACGGAGGATGCGTGCGGCCTGGTCTCTCGCTGCGGCCATCACGGCCTCCCCGTAAAAATGTCGCGACGCATGCGCAACCAAAAACGGCGCAGCGCCGGCCAATTCGCCAATTCAAAATAGCATTGACCGAACGGTTCGGTCAAGGTACATTCTATAAAAGCATACCCTTGCGGGTCGCCTTGGCGACCCTTTGCACGCGCAATCTATTCGGAGAAGCTAAACCAATGGTTGCGCCGCGTCCAACTACGCTTCACTTCGTCGCCGATGAGGAGACCTCAAAACGCCGTCAAATCATTGACGGCGCGCGCAAGGTGTTCATGGACCTCGGCTTTGATGGCGCCAGCATGGGCGAAATCGCCCGCTCGGCCGGCGTTTCCAAGGGAACGCTTTACGTCTATTTCGCCGACAAGAACCGCCTGTTCGAAGCCATTGTCGAAGAGGAAATGGCCGACCAGCAAAAAGTAGCTTTCAATTTCGATCCTGAACGCGACGTCGACACGACGCTTCGGGAATTCGGGCAGGCCTACATCCAGCTGCTGTGCCGGCCGGGCGGCGGATCGGCAATCCGCACGGTCATGGCGATTGCCGAGCGGATGCCGGATGTCGGCCGCCGCTACTACGAAAATGTGCTGGAGAAGACCATCGATCGCCTCGCCTCCTATCTCGAGACGCATGTGAAGGCAAAGGATCTTGCAATCGACGACTGCCAGCTGGCGGCGTCGCAGTTCATGCAGATGTGTCAGGCCTCGCTGTTTCTGCGGTTTATCTTTCAGGCGGCGCCGGCGCCGTCGGCAGAGCGCATCGCCGAGGTGGTCGAAAGCGCGACGCGGATGTTTCTGGCGGCCTATCGGACAAAACCGGCCTGATCGCGTTCGCCGCTTCCTCAGCCGGCGTTTGTGATTTGACATTTTTCCTGTCAGCCTGCCGTTGCCTTCTTCACGGATCTTGAAATCATGCTGCGAACCTTGGCGGCCGGCACCGCCACCGCCTCGCAGACGCAGCTTCCCCTGAAGCCAGCCGCCCCAAAAATCCGTCCGCCGAAAACCTGGAGATCGCGAATGAGCACGATGACGATCAACGGCCGCGTCGAGCCCCTCCCCGATGACCCCGAAAACCTTCTCATCGATGTCGTGCGGGACGCGCTCAAGCTCACGGGAACGAAGCTCGTGTGCGGGGCCGGCGTTTGCGGCGCGTGCACCGTGCTGGTGGATGGCGCTCCGGTGGTGAGCTGTTTGATGCCTGCGCGCGCCGCGGCGGGTAAATCGGTGACGACCGTCGAAGGCATCGGCGCCGGCAAGCTGCATCCGGTCCAGAAGGCCTTCATGGCGCACGATGCCCTGCAATGCGGATTCTGCACGCCGGGTTTTATCGTGGAGGCAACGGCCTTTCACGATCGCTGGCGGGCAACCAAGGGAACGGCGGCGCCGTCGCGGGAGGACATCGGCGCGGCACTTTCCGGGCATTTGTGCCGCTGCGGCGCTTATGACGGCATCTTCCACGCCGTGACCGAGGCGTGCGAAGGCCGTTTTGACGGCGACGATATCGTCTCGCCCCGCCTCGAGGCACGCGAGAAGGTGACAGGTGCCGCGAAATACACCGTCGATATCCGCCATGACGGACAGCTCGAAGGCGTCATCCTCCGTTCGCATGTCGCACACGCCCGTATCGTTGAACTCGATCTCGCTCCGGCACGCGCCATATCAGGCGTGAGCGCGGCGATCTCCCTGCTCGGCGACGACCGCACCGTGCGCTACGTCGGCGAAGCCGTCGCGGCTGTCGCTGCGAAGGACCGCAAGACCGCCGTTGCGGCCATCGCCGCCATCCGGATAACAAGCGAACCGCTTCCCTCGGTGATCGGATTGGATGCCGCGCGCAAGCCCGATGCCCCGGTCGTGTTTGAAAAATCCAACCGCAAGAGGGCCGGCAACGTCTCGGAGGGCACGGCGGCGCCGGCATCCTGGAATGGAAACGTCCGGGGTCCGTCCTCGGCCTTCTCACAGCGGGCAAGGAAAGCGCGGAACTGGATCGCCGGCGCCCGCGAGGCGCGAAATCCGCTGCTGGTCGAACAAACTTTTCGCACCGGCACCCAGTCGCACACCTCTCTCGAGCCGCATGCCACCGTCGCCCGCTTCGACGGCGATCGCCTCACGGTGCATGTTTCGACACAATCGGTTTTCCACGTGATGGAGCTGATCGCCAGGCGCTACAAGCTCGAACATGACAAGGTGCGCGTGATCGCCGATCATGTCGGCGGCGGTTTTGGGTCCAAGGGCACGATTGGCATCGAGACAACCGTCGCGATCGATCTCGCGCGCGAGGCGAAGGCGCCGGTGAGAATTGCCTATGACCGGCACGAAGAACTTTCCGTCACCGGCTATCGGCCGGCGACCGAAATCAAGCTCGCGCTGCTGCCGTCCGAGCAAGGCGATCTCAAAGCGCTGTCGCTCACGGCCCATGCCGACACCGGCGCTGCCGTGAACTCGACGCTCGCCGCCCTCGCCCGGCTGATCTATCCGGCGGACGCGAAAGAACTCGCCGATTACGACGTCATCAGCAACCTGCCGGCCGGCGCGCCGTTCCGCGGTCCCGGCGGGCCGCCGATGGCGTTCGCGCTGGAACAGGCGATCGACGAAGCCGCGTTGCGGATGAAGGTCGATCCGATAGCCTTGCGCAAACGCTGGGATCCCAATCCCAATCGCCAGCGGCTTTACGATTGGGCATCCGGATTAGAGGTCTGGAAGAGCGTGAGGACACCGGCATCGCAGACCGGCCGCTATCGCCGCGGCGTCGGTGTCGCCACCGGCTACTGGCTCTATCTTTGGCAGCCTGGCTCCAAGGTCGAGCTAAAGGTGAAGGATGGACGCCTCGTCGCCAGCACCGCGATCCAGGATATCGGCACCGGCAGCCGCACCGTGATCGCCAATACGGTGGCGCATGAATTCGGGCTGGAGCCGCACGAGATCGAGGTCCACATCGGCGATTCGAACTTGAGTGAAGGCCCGGGATCCGGCGGCAGCCGCACCACCGCATCGGTGATCCCCCCTACGCTGCTCGCGATCGGCAAGCTCAAGGCCGCGATCGAGCAGAGTTCGAAAGGCAAGCCGGTCCCCGGCTCAAACGCGCCATGGCGCGACATGATCGCGGCATCGCCCGATATCAGCGTCTCGGCGGTACGTCCCGAGGACAGCAAGACGATGTCGCCGGGGGTTCGCTCGCCGCTGAAGGAGGCGGGCTTCATGGGGATCATATTCGGCTGGATGATGCGCCGCTTCTCCAACATGGCGATCGGCGCGGGCGTCCCGAGCTCGGTGCAGGTGATCGAGGTGGAAGTCGATACCTGGCTCGGGCATGTGCGCGTCCTCAACGTTCACACCGGCATTGCTGTCGGAAAAATCGCGGCGCCCGCGCTCGCCCACAGTCAGGCGGCGGGCTCGGTGATCCAGGGCATTGGCTATGCGCTCTACGAGGCGCGCGAGGTCGATCCGCGGACCGGCGACATCCTCACCGCCGGAATGGAAGACTACCGCATTCCCGGCATCGCCGACACGCCGTCGATCGATGTGCACTTCGACGAAGGTGGCTTCGACCACGTGCTCGGCGGCAGCGTCGGTATCGGCGAGGTCGCGACCGTTCCGACGTCGCCGGCGCTCGCCAATGCGATTCGCAACGCGACCGGCGTCCGGCTCACGGAAATTCCGATCCGGCCCGACCGTCTGATCGCCGCCCTGAAAGGGAGGGCCGCAGCATGACGACCGCATCCATGTCCATCACCACGCAGACAGCGGAATTCCGCGCCGCCGGTACCGACCTTTCCGAACGGCGGCGCAGCGGCGTTTCGCAGGGACCGTTGATCGATATCACCGCTGGGCCCGACACGATCGGGATCGACTGGAGTACCGACGGCGCTGCGCGCATCGGCGCTTTCACGACAATATCAGCGATCGCGGCCGACGCCCGCATCAACGCGGCCTATCCAGGCCTGGCGGCTGCAGCGCTTGGACTCGCAACGCCGCAAATCCGTCATCTGGCGACGCTCGGCGGCAACCTCGCGCAGCGCTCGCGCTGCTGGTACTACCGCAATCCGCATATCGCTTGCCTGAAGAAGGGCGGCGCGGACTGCCCCGCCCGCAGCGGCAATCATCTCTATAGCGTTGCCTTCGATCTCGGCCCCTGCGTGGCCCCGCATCCCTCGACCATGGCGGTGGCGCTGTTGGCCTATGACGCTGGCATCATCACCGACCGAAGGAGCGGGCTGACGATCGGCGACCTCCTCGGTGACGGCTCCAACGGCACCGCCGACCACGCGCTCGCACCCGGCGAGATGATCAGGGCCGTTCAGCTTGCAGCGCCGGTCGCGGCTGAACGCGCGCTCTACAAGCGCGCGATCAGTCGGAGCCATGCGGAATGGCCGCTGGTCGAAGTTTGCGCCCGCGCCGTGCTCTCGGCCGGCGCGTTCCGGTTCATCGGCATCGCGGCTGGGGGAATCGCACCCGTGCCGCTTCGCCTCTCGGCCTCCGAAGCCGCCTTGCAAGGCGCGGCGGCGAATGCCGCCAACATTGCAAAAGCCGCTGACCAGGCGACCGCCGGCGCAAAACCGTTGCCGATGACGGGCTACAAGCTCGATCTGTTGCGCGGCGTCGTTCATGACCTTCTGGAGCGGCTGGCGAAATAGCGCCGCCGCAGAGCGAAAAAACTCATCCCGAGGAGCGCGCCCTTGCGCGCGTCTGGAGGGACGGCGCACCGGCCTCATGCGTTCGAAACGCGCGCGAAGATGCGCGTTCCTCACCATGAGGGACTAACGCGGCATGCGCGGCCCGACCAGGACGTCCGTAAACTCGGAGGCCAATAATTAAAGCTTTGGAAGCACTTTTTGCGCACCATACTCCACTACCTCTGGTTTTGGAGGCGGACTGTCACATCCGTTTCGCGCCGTGACGCAGAAAAACAGGAGACTAGGGTGGCATGGGGGGACCGCAAAGAGGCGAGGATCTCGTTTGAGCGCCCTATCGATACGTTGATGATGGGCATTGACGGCACCTGGCGACGCAACTGTCAGCTTGTCGATGTATCGGCTACCGGGGCGAAACTGACTGTCTCAGGCAGTGTCGAAGGCCTCAACCTCCAGGAATTCTTCCTGCTGCTTGCACCGAGCGGCGTCGCCTACCGCCGTTGCGAGTTGGTCCGGGTAAATGGTGAAGAGATTGGCGTTCGGTTTTTGAAAAAGAGCGGAGTTCCCGGCAAGCCGGCGCAAGCGGACAGGTCTCGACCCGCAGAGGCTCCGAAATGAAAGCAGCGGCCCCGGATTTCGCTTCGCTGCAAAAAACTTGATGCGGCTCATCCAAATGGATGAAGCGCCGCGCCGCATCGACGGTCATGCTACGCGCGAACACACCCGGCAAAGTCTCAATCGGGTCCAAAAAGCACGGCGATCAGAATAGCCGCGCAAGCCGGCGCTTTTTTAAGCAGAAGTAATGAAACTGGATGCTGTTCCGACAGCCACCACCGATTCCCGCGGCTCAATATGAGCTGGTTCACATTGGCTCGAAGGGATGCGTGGTAGTTGCAATCCGTGCAACGCGTATCCGCGAGAACAGGAATTTTAAAACCCAATCGATATAGAGCGAACAGGAAGGTGTCCCATGCAAAAGTCCTTTCCTTATTCACCGCGTCAGAACATTGATCAAGATTCTTTCTTATCGAGGAAAAGTTTCTATATCGCAGCGCTCGTTGCCGCGACCATGACCGTCATGATCGGTTTTACGCTGGCCGACATGAAATACGGCGCTTCCACGAGCAGCTCTTCTTCCTCGCCGAGCGAGTTTTCATCGGGTATGCCACTCCCATAGAGGGATGCTCATTACGCTCCTCGTGGGTGTCGGCATCACGGCATCATTCTTGTCTCTGCCGCTCTGGTGGTACGTGCTGCAGGCCTTTTAAAGCAAAGCGAGCTGGATACCATGACGGGCACTCAACGGAAGCCTCCTTCAAGATTCTATATCCTGGCGGCGATCCTGATCTCGATCGTGGTGTGGGCGACGCTGGGACCGCCGGCTCCGGATGCAAGGCCCGGATCGAAATTTCATAAAGATATCTTCCAGGCGCGCCATGCTACTAGCTATCGCTGACTCCGATCGGCTGCCAGTTTCCCTGATGTCAGCCTGATGTCATGGACTGCCCGCTTCTCGGTACAAACTTGACTTGACCCTCGCAGGGCCAAATCGGTGGGCGGCGCGGTCGCGAACAATGCCCTCGCATCGCCGTGCAGGACGAAGTCCCCAATCCAAAGCCAATGCCGGACCAACTTCGCCATCAACGCGCCCAACGAAAAGCCAAATCGTAAATTTAGAGTGTCCCGGTTCGACGCACGAATGGGGGGACACCAAATGCGCCGCGAACGCCGGGCGACGTGCGAAGACGCGGAGACAATCACTTACACATTCCATTTTCAGATATCGAGCAACGGTGGACGACAGGCTTGCAGCGTCAAAGTGCAGGCGCCAAACATTCACGACGCCACGACATTTTTTCGGCAAAACTGGCCGATGATCGAGTCGATGGCCCGAGAAGGTCTGGCCGATAGAACCGGCGATGGCCGCACAATCAGGCTGTCCGTGCCTGATAACGGGGTGGCTCTCACGCTGGCGCGGTCGATTGGAGGTGACGCTCCAACCACCTCCTAATCGTCCTCGAACTCGTCTTCCTCGTTGACCTTGTCGTTCGGCTTCTGCCGATACGGCACCGCTTTGCGGTCGCCGAGCGACCCCGTCGCGTAGGGTGCGCGCGAAGCGTAGGGATTGCGCTGCGACGCCCGCGCGGCGACCTCCTCGCCCGAGACCGCCGCCGGCTGGCAGATCGCGCGCTGGCTTGAGCGGCGCATCAGGTCGACGTGGATGTGATTGTAGTGATAGGCATTGGAGCCCGGCGCCAGCACGGTCGAGAACTGCTGGCAGGCCGCGGCCTCCACGTCGCGCAGAAAACCCTGCTCTTCCGGCAGGCCCCGCCAGCCGTCCTTCACCGAAACGTACCGCCCGTCGGCGAGCGTGAAGCCCGCGATATCCAGCGCATTGCCGAAAGCGTGCTCGGAAATATGCGCCCAGGAATTGCCGTTCATGCCGCGGCAGGAATAGGCCGAGATCTGCCTGATCTCGACGACGCGCGCGCCGAACCAGCGCATCGCGGCGGGCTGCACGGAATCGGCGAGCCAGCGATCGAGCACCGATACGATCGGACAGGCCAGCGTCGCCGCCGGCTTGACCGCAACCGGCCCGAACGCCGCGACGGAATTGCCCGGCGCCGGCCCGAGCCGCAGCATGCGCTCGGCCTGCGGCAGGTCGGGGGCGGGAACGGGGCGCGCCGGATAGGGCGCCGAATATTGCTCGCGCTGCGGATAGGCCGCGCCGGGCTGGCTCAACAATGGCGTGCCCTCGGGCGGCAGGTCGATTTCATCCTGTTGCCCGGCCACCCCTGGCGCGGTCAGGGAAATCGGGCCCCTGGACGGCGCGCCGTAGGGTTGCCGCGCGACGGCATCGGGATAATACGATGGCGGCGAGGGAGCCTGGGGCGACGGCGAGATCGGCCAACGCGGCTGATTGCCGATATTTCCAGGCGGGCGGGGTATGTCCTCCACAAAACCGAGGCTGCCGCTGCTTTCGCCGAGCGCGGCGACCTTGAGCGGATACTCCGCGCCGCAGATGCCGGGGCCGGAAATCGGGTTGATCCGGACCAGATCGGCGTTCTCCTTGACGGCGCCGGACTTCAGGCAGGCGACTTCGGCCTCGGTCCGCCACGGTTCGCGCTCCGCGGATTGAAAAAATCCACGGCCGCAGCCCGCCAACGAGACAAGGACGAAGGAGCCGACGAGATACAAACGAACTCCGCGCGCCATCCGCGCAGGTTCGACGAATTTATTTAACGACTCTTCAACGCCTTGATTTAACGACTTTTTAACCACGCTGCCGGCGCTTTTCGGCCGCGCCAACGCCACGAGCGACAGCAGCGCTGACTTTTTCCGGCTGGAACCGTTTGTTAGCTTCGGCGTTACCGCGGGCAGCGATGTGAACCAGGGAGGTTTCTCGTGACTTTGGTCGGCAGACTGAGCGTTGTTACCGCGTATGTCGCAATCGCCTTTGTTGGCGCGATCGTGCTCGGCGTGTTCTAGGACCTCACGCATAACCTTAAATTTACGGCGCCCGGCGATTGGATGACTCCAGCAGCCGGGCGTTTTCATGCGGGCTTGCCATGCGTGGCGCTACGACCGCGGCTCCGGCGAGGTCTGTCGCGAGATCACCAGCCTCTCGGCATTGCCGCCGATCCGGCTCCAGAGATTGCCGGAACAGTAAAACTTGCTGAACGCGCAGGCTTTGACCCACAGGGAATCCTGCCCCTTCATGGCGATCGTCGCGTAATAGGTGTTCTCGCTGTCGTGGCTATAGATCTTGCCCGACCACAGCGCCGCCTGCTTCGGCTTCATGTTGATCAGCACCAGCTCGCCATTGTCGCTTGACGATGGATTGAGGACATGCCCGCACAGCGCGCGGCCGCATTGCTCGATGCGAACCGATCCCTTGCCTTCGGTCTGCCAGTCGCCGAGCGGCGTTTCCGATGCGTCGTCCGCCTCGCGCACGATCCTGGCAATCCGGGCAGCGGTGTCCGTTGCAGGCCGCGCCACGTCGGTTGACGGCTCGGTTGAAGGTGGCGCCGGTGTCGTCGGTTGTGCCCTGGATGCTTGAATATTCGACGGGGCCGGCGCGGCTACATCCCGTGTCGCGGCGGCGGCGAGCTCGACACGCGGCGTTGCCACGGAGGCGACCGGTTCGATGGAGGGTTTTGCTGCCGGCGGAACGCCCGCGCGTGGCGCTTGCGGCGCCGCCGCAAGCGGTGTCGCCGGCACGGCGGCGGCGGGGGCGGCCTCGGCGTTATCGTATCGATCAAGCGTCTTGCGAATTTCCGGAATTGATACCGAGAGGCATGACGGGGAATGGCAATGCCGCGGCGCTTCGATGCGGACCCGATGCCGGCCAACCACCAGCGAGAACGAATGGCCTGCATAGGCGGATGAACTGAGCACCATCAGCACAACCAGATAGAAAAATTGCACATAAAAAAATCGCTTCATCGCAAAGCCCTCCCAAATGTGTTCCGGGAACTAAACTCCGCCAAAGCGCTCGCGAATGTGATTTGAATCACCTCGCCCGGCGCGCCGCGTGCCGGTGTCGCCTCGCCCGTGTCGCCGATCAAAGCCGGCGATATGGGCCGCCCTCGCGAGTTCGACAAGGTGGTTGCGGTTGCAGCAGTAAGCGCTCGGAAGTTGCGCCAGCCGTTGAAGGGCCGGAGTCAACATTGCCAGTTGTTCGCTGTCGGGTTGTCCTTTAGAAGGCTCCGATGAACCCTCAATGGCCCACGCTGTTTCTTCGCTTTTGCGGCATCTATTTGATGCCATTTTTGGTGTCACTGAGCGGTCGAGGGCGTGGCTGGAAGCTGCTCAGTCTGCTGAGTGTGGCCGGCATGGCGTTCACACCGATGTCGCAGGTGGGTTGTTTTGCTCTTTTGGACTTTGGATCGCCGCGTGGGCCTTCGCCGGCGTCGCTGCAAAAACTGAAATCAAGTCCGCTATCGCTGAGCTGATGGAGCTTTAAGACGTGCTCGATACGCAGCAAAGCAACCCAGTAAAACTGCTATTCCGCGACCGCGAGGACTTCCGTGCGATCCACGACGGCGAAGGCCAATCCTTCGTGGCTGTTGCGCTGCTCTACGCAGCCATCCTCACGTGCCTCGCTGTAGGGTGGCTAGCGAATAACCATCTATCACTGATCGCCGCCGCTCCGATCTATTTGGCCTGCATCGCTGTGATCGGTTGGGCTCAGTATTCGATCGGGAACGGAATGCACGAGGCCGTGCACCACAATTTCGGAAACAAGAAAAGCGACAGATGGGCGTCTATCGTTACGGCCTACCCCATCGGCCTGACGATGTCCTATCGCTCCGTTCATCTCGAACATCATCATCACCTGGGCACCTCGAACGACCCCGAATTGGGTCTATACACGGTGTTCCCAAAGAGCAGGGCCGCAATGCTCTTGCGATTCGTCTGGTTCGCGTCTGGCATTCCGGCGATCTTGCAGTTTTTCCAGCAGCAATCGAGCGGCGCTGAATCAAGGCGTGGATTGCTGGTCGCGTTCGCGGTCCAGGTGGCGATCGTGCTGGCATTCTATCTCGCCTTCGGCAACGTGCTTTTTTATATCTTCTTCTGGTCGCTCCCGATCGCGACGGTCGGGAAATTATTGTCGTCAACTCGCCTATTGTGCGAGCACGGATCGCCAGCCACGAATGGGTGGTTCGCACCATCACCGGGCCGCGATGGCAGACGTGGATCATGGGCGCTTTCGACTTTAATTTTCACGCAGAGCACCACCTGTTCCCGAGCGTTCCATATGCTGGCCTCGCCGAACTTCACATTCGCCACAAAGGTTATGCGCAGTCTCATCCCGAATATCGACCGTTCGATGGGCGCCTCGAATTCTTCGAAGGCGGTTATCTCCGGCTTCTGCACGTCTGGTTCCGTGATCTGCCCTGGAAGGCGTGATTATGCCGACGTCCAGCCCTCTACAAGTCGAAACCACTAGCTGCATCGTCTGCGGATCAGCTTCCGGAAGGGCGGTTGCGCAAGGCAAGGACTATCTGCACGCCAGCAGCGATCAACTCTATCAGTTTTTCGAATGTGCGGAATGCAGTCACCTCTACCTAAATCCGCGACCGAAGATCGAAGAGATCGCCCGGCTTTACCCCTCTGACTATGTGACGTTCACCGATGCGTTCAAGGGCGATCAAAGCGTGCTCGCCAAGTTGAAGGACTCAGTTCTGGTTAGTCGGTTCAAAAGTCTGGCCGACGCTTTGCCGGGCGATATGAAATTACTGGACGTAGGCTGCGGTGACGCGCAATTCTTGCTTGCGTTGCGCAGGAAGTATCCGAAGGCAAGGCTCACCGGCCTGGACTGGTATTTCTCTCCAAGCGTTCTCGACCAATTGCGGGCCGCGAACATCGAAGCCATCACCGGAACGATTGAAAGTGCCTGGCTCTGCGAAGGCGAATACGACGTCATCACCATGAACCAGCTTATTGAGCATGTGTGGGACGTGAAACTGGTTCTTGACCGAGCCTGCCGAGCCCTAAAGCCGGGCGGCCTTCTCGCGCTCGAAACGCCAAACCGGCAAGGTTGGGACCGGAGATTTTTCAAATCCGGCGCATGGGGAGGATATTATTGGCCCCGGCACCTAAACCTGTTTTCGCGGCCCCACCTTGCGCAGTTGTCACAAGCCAGAGGCTTGCGAGTTGTCACATCCGTCCGCCTGCTGGCACCGCCGTGCTGGATACTTTCCTTTAGGTTTAGTCTACAGCGCGCTGGCCTCAATCGGCTCGCGAGGCTTTTCCCAGATACCAGCGTCATCCTACTGGCTGGGTTTGCGATGATCGACACCATCGCAACGCTATTAGGTGCGGAAACCTCGAATCAAAAGCTGATCTTGAAGAAACTCTAGCCTATTGGCCGTGACATCGTCTTTGGCTCGAGAGGGCCCTTTATTCTGAGGCCGTAACGACGGCGAGATCGGTGCAGATCGCCTGCAACACGGCAAGCGTCTCTGGGTCGTCGGATTTGACCACGGGTCGGTCGCACGCTCAACGTTCCAGTTGCCCCCGCCGGGCGCGCCGCGTGCCGCTGCTCGCCTTTCCTCGTGATGCGCATCACAGAGCCCGTCGCCGGCGGGGCCTAGGGTCGGGGCAGTTTACCAGGAGATTCCGATGAAAAAACTCTACCTTCTCGCCGCTTTGCTGATGGCCAGCACTGCCGCCCACGCCGGCAATGGGGTTTCGCTCCAGATCGGCGGACACAAGATCCGCATCGAGGCACCGAAGAATTGCGACAAGCTGTCCTGCCTCCAGATATCGGCGCCGAGCCTCTCCGGCTCGGATTTGTTCAAGAGTATCCAATCCAGTCGCGACGACGACGAGGCCGCCTCGCGTGCGGATCAGCCGGCGCAAAAAACCGCCGCGCCTGTCGCCCAGGCGGCCGCGCCGCAGCCGCCGGTTGCCGCGGCGAGCAGCGGCCCATCAGTTTCCACGGAGGTTGTAGCGACGTCTGCAGCGCCAAGCGCGAGCGAGAGTATAACGTCGCTGGCAACGCGCTCCGCGCCGAAGGAGCCGGCCGCGCCGAAAGAGCCTGCCAAGGAACCTGCTGTTGCCGCCGCGCCGGCTCAGCCGGCGACGACGCCGCTCGGCGTATGGAACACGGAGAAAAACGGCGGGATGGTTCGCATAGAGCAGTGCGGCCAAAATCTCTGCGGATATGCCGTGCCCAACGGCGAGAAGATTCTCATCAACATGAAGCCGTCGGACAAAAAATGGACCGGCCGTATTCACGATCCCGACAGCGGCAAGACTTACGATTCCACGATCGCCATTAAGGGCCCGAATACCTTGCGGGTTCAAGGCTGCGTCTTCGGCAGCATCTTCTGCGGCGGCCAAACCTGGATACGGGTCAGCTGAGGCCCATCCCGGTTCGGCTGACCCCGACCGGATGCACGGCCTCATGGTTCGAGACGCGCGGCCGTTGCCGCGCTCCTCACCACGAGGGTCTAGAGGACCTCATCCTGAGGAGCGGCGTCGGAGTTTATCATCGGGCCGCGCTTCGCGCGGACCCGTTGGCCGCGTCTCGAAGGATGAAGCCACCGAACTGGAAAATGCTCCAAGAACGACGTGGCGCTAATCATCCTTGCGTTCGCGGAAAAATGGTTCACGACCGGGTCAGGCGGCGCGCCGCAGCCAGTCCCGCATCTTCTGCACCAGGCTTCTGCGCCGGCTTCGCCCCGTTGTTGCCCTGTCGCTGTTGCGGGATTCGGGATTGGCTGCCGGCGCCGCGGCACCGGCTTCCGCAAATTGCGCCTTAGTGCCGAACTCCGTTGGACGTACCAGTGTCTCACCCACAGCGCTTGCGACGAAGGGGCGTCCATCCTGTGCTGTCGAAGGCACGGCCGCCTCGAGCGCGAGCGGACCCACATTGGCGAGAAACACACGCTCGTAGGCGCGAGAGAGCCGCTCGACGGCGGCGTCGAGCGCGAGCCATTCGACGGCCTTCACATCACCCATCAACTCGTAGCGCTGCTCGCCGTTCGTTTCCATGCGCCAGTAGTGAACGACCTTGGACCGTCCGCCGGACTCGTAGACCAGCGTTCCCAGAAATTCGTGCACGGTAACCTCATGCCCGGTTTCCTCCACGACCTCGCGCCTGGCGGCCTCGCGCGCCGTTTCGCCGTCATCGAGCTTGCCTTTGGGAAGCACCCATTCGTTTCGCTTGCGCAAGCGAACCACCGCGATCAGCGGCGTTTCTCCGCTCCGCAGCACAATACCTCCCGCCGCCAGAACAGGCGTTCGTGTCATCTCACGTGCCATGTTTACGATTTCCGATCCCGCTCCGCCCCCCACCGTAGGCCAGCTTATAGAGACATGTGGTGGCAAAATCGAGGTTGACGCATGCTCGATTGCCAGAGCGATTGGACGAGCCCGCGCAGGCAGGTTTTTCGCATCGGATGCGGCACTTCCATCCGCGATTAACTGGTTGGCGCCGAAAACCAGAATTTGAGCTTGAGACCGGGCGAGTTATCAAGCATTTCGATCCGCGCGCCGTGAAGACGGGCGACGGCAGCGACCAGACTGAGCCCGAGGCCGTTTCCCGGCGTGTAGCGACTGTGTTCGAGCCGGTAAAAGCGCTTGAAAACCTGCTCGTATTCGTCGGCGGGAATTCCGGGCCCGTCATCGGTGATCGAGACCACCGGCCTGCCTTCAACGATTTCGTTCGCAACGACGACTTGGCCTCCTTTGCGGCCATGTTTGATCGCATTGTCCACGAGATTGGCGATGGCATCGAAGATCAGATCACGATCGCCGGTCACCAGCACCTCACGATCGCCGATAACAGCGAGACGGGTGCCGTCCTGTTCGGCCGCGGCATCGTACAGCTCGACCACCTCGCCCGCGATCTCGACCAGATTTACGGTGCGGAACGCGCCCTTTCGCGCCTGGGCCTCGATTTGCGCAATCCGCGTGATGGATGAGAATATCCGCAAGACAGCATCGAGGTCGGCGATCGTGTCGCCGATCAGCAATTGATCATCCTCGCCAATGCGCTGACCGTGATAGGCCTTCTCCAGCCGTCCGCGCATTCGCGTCAGCGGCGTCCGCAGATCGTGCGCGACATTGTCGCTCATTTGCTTGACCTCCCCCATCAATGTTTCGATGCGGTCCAGCATCAGGTTGAGGTTCTCCGCGACGCGATCCCATTCGTCATTGCTGCCGCGGAGCGGGATACGCTTGTCGAGACCGCTGAGCATGATGGCCCGGCTGGTAGCGTTGATCGCTTCAATCCGCCCCACGGTCCGGCGCGTCACCAGGATGCTTGCGACCCCCGCAACGACGAATATCAAGGCAACAAACAAGAGCACGGCTTTCTTGATCTGATCGGTAAAGCTGTCGAAGTCGCTGATATCCATTCCCACCAGCAGGCGATCGCCGCTTGGAAATGTTCCGAGCATTGCCCGCAGCAGCGGCCGGCTTGTCGCGTCAGCCATCGGCTCCGAAGCGCGAAACTCCGTCCAACCGCTGGCTGCCGTGACCGTCGATGGCCATGCCTTGAGGT
>WNFT01002164.1_pt1 | contig 17821 bp, 16 predicted proteins | sample 5400191 | NCBI WGS metagenome assembly WNFT01 (sample SAMN13153359, study PRJNA577476) | soil metagenome | isolation source: 80 cm saprolite under Madrone tree | place: USA:California | collected 2016-06-14 | reverse complement strand
TAGCCGCGGGTTTGCTGTTCCGATAGAGATCCTTTAGCTGTTATTGCTGCGTGTGGTTGTGCTGGCTGGAAACGGATGTTACCGATCGTGTCTAACAGCCGCCGCGGGGGGTCGAAGCAAGGGAATAGTCTGCGAGCGGGCTCTATAGCTGTTGATGCGCCCGGAACTCTCAACTGGATAGACTACTACTCCACCGTAACGCTCTTCGCGAGGTTGCGCGGCTGATCGACATCCGTCCCTTTGAGGACGGCGACGTGATAGGCGAGGAGCTGGATCGGGATCGCGAAGAGCAGGGGCGCGACAAACGGATCGCAGTTCGGCACTGCGATGCCGAAGGCGAGCCGGGCGGCAAGCCGGGAGATCCCGGCGGCGTCCGAGATCATGACGACGCGGCCGCCGCGGGCCATAACCTCCTCGACGTTGGCGAGGGTCTTTTCAAACAGATCGTCATTCGGCGCCAGCACGATGACCGGAACGTTCTCGTCAATGAGGGCGATCGGCCCATGCTTCATCTCGCCAGCGGCATAGCCCTCGGCGTGGATGTACGAGATCTCCTTCAGTTTTAAGGCGCCTTCGAGCGCCAGCGGAAAGGCGCTGCCACGGCCGAGATAGAGAACGTCGCGCGCCTCGGCGATCTCGGCTGCGATCTCGCGGATCTGCTCGTCGTGGTTCAGCACCTCGCTCGCCCGCGACGGGATCTCGGTCATGACACCGACCAGCTCCGCCTCGCGCGCATGGTCGATGGCGCCCCGCGCCCGCGCCAGTGCGACGGTAAATGAGGCGAGCACGGCGAGCTGGGTGGTAAACGCTTTGGTTGATGCGACGCCGATCTCGGGCCCGGCCAATGTCGGCAGCACGACATCCGCCTCGCGGGCGATAGAGCTTTCCGGTTGGTTAACGACGGCGATAATCTTTTGGCCCTGCGCCTTGGCATAGCGCAGCGCCGCCAAGGTGTCGGCGGTCTCGCCCGATTGCGACACAAAAATCGCCGCTCCGCCCTTCGGCATCGCCGGCGCGCGGTAACGAAACTCCGAGGCAATGTCGATCTCGACTGAAATCCGGGCGATCCGCTCGAGCCAGTACTTGGCGACGACACAAGCGTGGTAGGCGGTGCCGCACGCGATCATCGTCACCCGTTCGAGCTCGCCGAGCGCAAAGGGCAGCTTAGGCAGATGGACAGCACGGGTGGCCGGGTTGATCAGCGCGTTGAGCGTATCGCCGATGACCGCCGGCTGCTCGAAGATTTCCTTTTGCATGAAATGGCGATAGTTGCCCTTCCCGATCAGCGCGCCCGAGGCAACCGACTCCCGGATCGGGCGCTCGACTTCGGCATTTTCGGCATCGAAGATTCTCACCGAGCGCGAGGTGACGACCGCCCAATCGCCTTCCTCGAGATAGGAGATGCGGCAGGTCAGCGGCGCGAGCGCCAAGGCGTCCGAGCCGAGAAACATCTCGCCGTCGCCATAGCCGATCGCGAGCGGGCTGCCGCGGCGCGCGCCGATCAGCAGATCGTGCTCGCCGGCGAACAGAAAGGCCAGCGCGAAGGCGCCTTCAAGTCGCGCCAAGGTCTTCGCCACCGCATCCCGCGGCGAAAGCCGCTGGGCGAGGAAGTGCGTCGCCAGGATTGCCACCGCTTCGGTGTCGGTCTCGGTCCGAAAGGTGTAGCCAAGTGCGGAAAGTTCCTGCCGCAACGCCTGGAAATTCTCGATAATGCCGTTATGGACGATAGCGACCCGGTCGGTGGCGATCGGGTGCGCGTTGGTCTCGGTCGGCAGGCCATGGGTCGCCCAGCGGGTGTGGCCGATGCCGATCACCCCCTGCACCGGCTCGCGGTCGAGCCTCCTGCCGAGGTTGACGAGCTTGCCCTCGGCTCGGCGGCACTCGATCCTGCCGTTGACCAGGGTCGCGATGCCGGCCGAATCGTAACCGCGATATTCGAGGCGCCGTAGACCTTCAAGCAGCCCAGCCGCAACTGTCTCCTTGGCGATGATACCGATAATTCCGCACATCAAGTTTCCATCCTTGCCAAGCCCTGATCGCCATATCAGGCCCTGCCTTGTCTATTCCTGCTCAGCCGCGATCAACAACAGCGAATCCGGCAAGAGCGCTGGATCAGTGCGGCTGGCGGCATGGTGAGAAGTACAGGATCAGCGTTTCGGTAAAAACACTGATACCTTTGATTAGAATATCAGTCAAATGTATTCATAGTTAAGGCGAGATCCCAATACGGCCAAAACTCTGCGCCTTTACGTTAATACGACCTTACAGAACTACTCGAAGATATCGAGACCAATTTGGACCGCAGACCCGGGCACATCGGGCCGAACGCCCCGCTGTGCCCGCGGACCGTTGAAGATGGAGCATTTACGGCGCGCGGGTAGCGGGAGCCGCGCCGCACATCCGGCAGATTTGGCGACCATTTCAGAACATTTGGGCGATTTACGCCGCCCATCGTGCTGGTCTCACTTGCCCCTATCACCGAGGCCGCCTCTCTATATCCGAATTGGATTGAAAGCCGGCACGTGCCTGCGCCGGCTCCTCAGAGCAAGTCCGGCGAGAGCGAGAGCGCCACCCAAGAGCGCGAGTGACGCTGGCTCGGGCACCGGATCGGGGACGTAGCGGACATCATCCACTCCGACAACGTCATTATTCACATTAATGGTTATACTGGCGATTGTCTTGCCAGCGTCGGTGAACCCAACGAACGCGGTTCCTCCATCGAAACCGGGGTTGGGAATGTCGATAGATTGGCTCGTGCCATCGCTGAAGGTAATCGTTTCACCGGCGTTCTGCACACCGCTTAAATAGGCACCGAACGCATCTGTTCCCCCGATAAAGGAAAACGTTGCGGTTCCACCGAACAGCAGAAGAAAATTCGATCCTCCCGCGCTCGTGTTGTAACCACACAAGCCATTAGTGCAAGGGGGTGTTATATTTATATTAGATGTCGTGTTTACAATGCTCTGATCATTACCATTGACGTTAGTTCCGGTCAGGTTAACGCCGGATGCTGGAGCAAGGGAGGAAAACAGTCCCAATGGAGAGCTCTCGAACGTGATGATGTGCTCAGTACCCAGCGCGGCAACTGCAGCGTCGAAGCTGGCAGCCGCGGCTGCGGAACTGGGCGCGGTCGCAAGAGAGCCCGCCCCATCATCCGCTCCGGTAAACAGGGTAAGTCCGGCATGCGCCGGCGTGGTGACAAGGGCGAACGCCACTATGGCCAGTATCGCCCTCTTGGTAGCAATTTGCGTATCCGGCATAACCTAATCTCCAAACAGCATACGAGGGGTGCCCCCAGCGATGCACGAGGCAAAAACAGCTTCGTGTTAGCGAGCGAAAATCACCACAATCCCGCACATCGAGTTTCCTCTTTACTAAGCCCGGATCGCCACATCGCGGCGATCAACAACAGCGAGTCCGGCAAGAGCGGGTACCAGCCTACGTTGATCGCGGGGCCACTGCGGCTGCGGGGCCTGGTGAGAAGCGCAGGATCAGCGTTTCAGTAAAACGTTAATATCTCAATATAAAATATCAGTCAAATGCATTCATAGTTAAAGCGAAATCCGAATACGGCCAAAACTCGATGCCTTTCGTTAATGCAATAGTCGCCGCGACATTGCAGTCTAAGGAGACCGTTGTGAGTTCGATGGGCTTTGTCAGGGATAACCCGACGGCCGGCGAATGCGCGATGGCGGCCGCATCGTTTCGCTCGCCGCGATAATCGCCGTAGCGTCACCACCGAAGGGCGGCGCGAGATCGTCGGTCTCGGCGTCGGCCCGTCAAAAGCCGAGCCGTTCTGGTCAACTTTCCTTAAAGGCCAAGCTGGTGATCGAGCCCGCCGAGAGGGCGGTATGATTCGTCGCGCTGCCGCCATGCTTGAACGCTTCGCGAACCATCCGACCTGACCAGGCCATCCGGCACGATGTCGAGCCTCATCAAGAACCGGAGAGCCTGAGACAGGTGTGCCCGCACGGAAGATGTTCGCTGGCGGCTCGAACAACTTGGTGGCGCTTCAAAATCGGCAGCGAGGTGGCGGACCGTACAGTAGCTAACTTTCACTATCGAACGGCGGCGACAAACGTCTGATTGGATGGTCGGCAATCGTCTTTGTGATAGTGACGATTAACGTTGAATACCGCCGATTTAACCATCTATTTTACAGAGCATTTTATTGTGCTGGTCTAAACTAGCCCTCTACGACGAGCCTCCGGGGCGGCATGGCTATGTTTTGTCTCGCGGGCAGCCACAAGACGCATTGGCAATTCTATCTGTGGGGGGTTTTGCTCCCGTCCCAAAACATGTTCCAGGAGCGACAGATGCTCAAAGTCGAAGACATTTCCGTTAATGGTTATGAACGCGTGATTGTTTTTCGTGATGATCATGAGTTTTTTTGTTGCATTGCCGTGCATAACACAAGCCTCGGCCCGGCTTTGGGCGGATGTCGTATCTTTCCCTACCAGAGCGAACACGCTGCCTTGATCGATGCCCTGCGGCTCAGTCGCGGTATGACCTACAAGGCCAGCCTTGCCGGGCTGGATTTTGGTGGCGGTAAATGTACCGTACTGGCTGATCACCCGGCACCGGAACTGATGCACCAGATTGGCGAGGCCATTGAACATCTCGGCGGTCTTTATGTTAGTGCCGAGGATGTCGGTACGACTGTTGCCGATATGCAAATAGCGGCGGAGAGAACCTCCCACATTGCAAGCCTAGGGGCGAGTGGCGATCCATCTCCATGGACCGCGTTGGGGGTTTACTCGTGTATCACCGCGGCGCTCGATTACACCAGCATGGGTCTGTCGTCGGTCTTGATAGAGGGGCTTGGAAAGGTCGGGTGGGATCTCGCTCGCCGGCTCCATGCCGCTGGGGCGGAGCTTTATGTAAGCGATTTACGGCCGGAATTGATCGTAAAGGCAGTCAAGGAGTTCTCTGCCAAGGAATTCACAGAAGATGTACTGGATAAAATTACCCTTTATGCACCGTGCGCTATGGGGCAGGTGGTATCCGCACGGAATGTTCATAGCGTTCGCTTTCCAATCATATGCGGATCTGCAAACAACCAGCTGATACAAGACAATTACGCTAGTATACTTCAGCATAATGGTGTTTTGTATGTGCCCGACTATCTCGCTAATTCTGGCGGGGTGATCAATGCTGCCGCCGAGATCGCTCAAACCTATGACAGGCAGAGCGTTACTACGAAAGTCGAATCGTTGAGCGAAAAGTTATTGGACATACTGGAGATTGCAGAATCCCGGTGTCTCACCCCATTAGCTGCCGCCAATATGCTGGCAGAAGCCAGGTTACAGTGACCGCACCCAATACTGTTGCGCAACTCACTGGTAATCGCTGAAACAAAGCGGCAGCCAAACCATCGCTACTCATCGATTACTTCAGCGATCTCCGGAATTAGACGGGCTTCTGAGCCTATCGGGATCGCCGACGGCATTCGAACCTTCACAGATCATCGGCAGGACGAGTACATCGCCATTCATGATTTGCGCAGGCCGAAGCCTCCCCCAAGCGTCGCAAAGAAGCCGACGCTCGAGCGTTTGCAACCAAATCGGGCTGAAATCGATCGACACGTGCAACAAAAACGTAGACGCGCCCCACGGATCCGAAGTCCGTTTCTGGCACTCAAGAGGCGCGTCAGTCGCGCCGGCGGACGGTCTGCTTACTGAAGCAGTGCTGAAGCGTCGTGCGTTGTGCGGAACCGCCGCCCATGACCCAAAGCCGTCATTGGCACTGGGCCCGGTCAAGCATTTGTGCCAGAACCCGTGGTTGGAAGTCGTTCCAGTACTAACCATCGTCCGAGTCGAGAGTTAGCCGGCCATCGTTGTGCGATCGAGATCGGAGAGGCCTTGGCAGGGTCTTGCTCGACGCGGCGTCGTCAGCTGAAATAGCCCGCCGGGGTGAACCGCGGACGGGCGGCGGCCCGCCGACGACCTAGACAAACTCCTCCTGCGAGTCCCGGAGCCGCCTCGACGCCGAGATCCGACAGCGGATCCGCTGCACGCCGGGCGGACCCGTCGGCGATGCAGCGGGGACATGGCGATGATAGCCAACGGGCATTTCCGCCAGCCTCCTGCAATCCTGATATTGCACCGCGGGAGAGTAAAGGCCTCCCGTCCAAGCGAGGGCAAAGCGCCATATCTTACCGACTGGAACTTGTCCTCGCATCGATCCTAGTGAGGCGTCAGATGAAAACATTATTGCTCGGCACCGCTGTTCTGGCAGTTGTGGCTACCGCGAACCTCTCGTCTGCTCTCGCAAACCGGCTGGGTCCCTTCGACACGCGGGTAACCGACTGGAGCGACATGTTGGGCCAGAACGGTATCAATGCCGCAACTACAACCGCCGATGGCAGGCATTACGAATGGCAATACCACTACGGCCGTCACGGGTGGGAGGGAAATTGGGTCCCAAGCAGCAAGTAACGTGATGTTAGGTTTCAGTGGACCGGCCCGGTGCCGAACGGTGCCTTGCGGGCTTGTTGGACTAACCCCGACGATCCGAAAATTTCCCCCTTCGTATACGACTTCAGCTCCGGTCCGGTGTGCTCGTGTCGCTTCGGCGACTGGAGCCGCCGGCGAGATCCTTCCGCCAGTGGAGAGTGAAGATGTTTGCGCGCGAAAACTGCTCGAAAGTTGGTTGCTATTTGGAAGCCGCGTTGCCGCTCATCGGCCCTGCCGTTGCGCTGATCGGGATGCTTTCGCTTGTCGCTTGGTCGTGAGTTGATGTACGGCTGGCTGGCTCCCAGCAATAGACCAAGTCGGGCAGGCCCCGGCGGTCACACGTGTTTTCTCGACGCTTCCTCGCGATCGTTACACGGCCCAGCACTCGTTCTCGTTTAGCTCTTACCGCAGGTGCGGTCATGATTGTATCCTCGCTCACAGTCTTCCGGCAGATTTTCGCCCTCTGCCTGCTCTCGCTGTTCGTCACTGGCACCGCGTTCGCCGATTCGCCAATCGCGGCCGTGAACACCGAACAAGGCCTGGCCGTAAAAGGCTATGATCCGGTTTCCTACTTCACTACCGGCAAGCCGACTCCCGGTTTGGCCCAGTTTTCGACGACCTACAAGGTGGCAACCTATCGGTTCGTGTCGGCTGAGAACCGTGACCGGTTCATCGCCGCACCGGAGAGATTTGTGCCGCAGTACGGCGGCTACTGCGCGTACGCGATCTCATTGAACAAGATCGCGGACATCGATCCGGACCAATGGGCGATTGTCAACAACAAGCTCTATCTTAATAACGGCTTCCTAGCGCAATCGCTGTGGTCTCTCGACAAGTCCGGCAACATCGTGAAAGGCGACAAGAATTGGCCGCTTGTCCCCAAGCTCGGCAACCCGTGAGCTGACACTAACTGCAGCCATCACGGCAGCAAGGGGAAGCCGCTATGGCCCGATCGGCCGACCACCAGATCTGCTTCCGGCTCGTTGCCGCGGTTCCCGCTGCGTCACTCCCCGGACCGCTTTGGCTCGGGGATGCGCAAGCCGAGGCGCTGTCGGAGCTGCTGCAAGTGGCGAGGAATCGGCGTCACTCGCCTTCGCACGTTTCGGAGACTCGCCCATCGAGGACGCTGCTCGCTGGGCACTTGGGCGCGTCGCAAAAGAGGAGCTCATTCATGAGCGGCTGCTACGGGGACTGCGCGGCGCGTTGCCAGCACCCGCGCCGGACAGGGAGCTGCACCGTGCCCTGCTCCGTTTCTATCACGGCATCGCACAAGCCGACATCGGGTTGCACCTTGCCTCGATCGCGGCCCTCGATTCCGCCGTTTGCCTGATCCTTGCCGCGCTGCTCGAGCCCGATCATGTCCTCGCGCAACAGCCGGTCGCCAGCGCGATCTTCCACCGCATCCACCGGGACGAGGCCGGGCACGTTCGGCTGTCGCGCGGCATCGCCGCCGCGCTCGTTCAAGAGGACGTTATTGGTGCCGTTGCCGAGAATGCCCGTCTCGGCCTCGTCGGGGTCCTCGCCCGGCGTGGAGCTGCCTTCGACGGCTTGGGCATCGACGCCGAGCGGCTGTTCGCGCGTATCGGCGGCGTGCCGAACGGGCTCTTCCAATGACCCATCCTTTCTCGCCACCGTTCTGGTCGGACCCGGCCCCAATCCTGGTACTCGGCACCGGTGCGGCGCTGCCGGGCGAACCGATCTCGTCTGAGGAATCATTGACGGCAGTGGAGGGGCGCTTCGGCCTGGCGCTGCACCGCCGCGGTATGGCCATCGCTCACAAGCTCGGGATCCGCACCTGCCACCTTTGCCGCAACATGAGAGCCCGCTTGGAAGCTCCCCGCAAAGGGCACCGCAATCCCGAACTCGCCGCCATCGCCGTGCAACGCGCGCTGGGCGAAGCCGGCCTGGCGGTGCATGATCTCTCGTACCTTGATCGGCCATGCCGCGACTCCGGCTCGCCTGATGCCGCCAAACATCGGCCAGGTCGCCGAACTGCTCGACTACGGCGGCCCTTTCGTCGAGTTTCGACAGGCCTGCACCGGCTTTGCCAACGCCCTGGTGTTCGCTCAGGGCTTGCTGCGCGCGAGCGCAGGGCCGATCGCGATCGTCGGGTCGGAAACGGGCTCGGTTTTCTTCGACCCGGTTCGGGCGGCGGAGGATGCGGGCCAGCTCGTCAATATGGTGCAGATGGGTGACGGTGCGGCTGCGATAATCCTAACGCGCGACGACCGCGTAGGCCCCCGCCTTTCGCATGTCTATTACGGCCAAATTGGTCGCGGGCGCGTGCCGGGTCTCACAGTGGCTGACGGCGGATCGTACACTCCGAGGTGCAGTATCGGATTTCCCGAGTTCCAGCACGATTTCGCCGCGATCCACCGCTCGGGCCTTGAACTCCTTCTGCATTGCGCCGCGGCGGCGGAACGTACAGGAGGCGGAGCAGCCGACTATGTTCTGCCTCATCAGGCCAATGGCCGAATGGACACGATCCTGGCCAGGCCACTTGGCCTCGCGGCTGAGCGGATCATCGTCACCGCCGGTCGGCTGGGGAATACGGGATCGGCTGCGATGTGGCTTGCTCTGGCGCAAGTGAGAGCGACCCTCAAACTGCGAGACCGCGTCGCTATATCGCTGATGCTCTGGTGCCGGCGGTCCAGATCGTGCTCTTCGGCTACGCCGTCAATCTCGATCCGAAGAATGTCCCGATCGCCATTGCTGGAAGCGACGGCTCCTTTGTCGAGCGCGCCGCTCGCATTGTCGGCGAAACGGGATATTTCAGGATAATGGGCAAGGCGCTGCCGTCGGGCTCGGCCGAGCGCATTGGTCGGGATCGAGCTGCCGCCGTCTCCTGACGAGGAGGAGTCGGGCGGAGCGCCGGCGCGAGCGCGGGTCGTCGTCGATGCGACCGATCCCGCCGTTGTGCGCCCGGCGCTGGCCGCGCTGGAGACGGCTTATTGGCGAAAGCGGGCGACGACGTTTTCGCTGGATGACGGCGGCTCCATCGACGTCGACTGGCCTACAATCCGGAGAGACGCACCACCTGGACGATCGTCCCGGGGCTGGTCGGCGTCATCGTCATGATCAGCATGTTGATGCTGGGGGCGCTGACCCTCGTCCGCGAGCGCGAGCGCGGCAGCTGGGAATCGCTGCTGGCGACACCGGTAGACGCGTTGGATGCGCTGATCGGCAAGCTGTCGCCTTATGTTGTCATCGGGGCGGCACAGGGGGCAGTGGTCGTCGGGCTCGCCCGACTGCTCTTCGGCTTGCCAGTGAGCGGCGGCATCTGGGTATTGCTCGGCGCCGCTCCACTGTACGCCGCCGCCAACTTGCTCCTGGGGTTTGCCTTCTCGGCACTGGCGGAAAGTCAAATGCAGGCGATGCAGGGGGCCGTATTCTTCTATCTCCCGTCGATGCTGTTGTCGGGGTTCATGTTCCCCTTTCAGGGGATGCCGGGCTGGGCCGCGAGCGATCGGCGAAGTGCTGCCGCTGACCCATTTCGTCCGCGCGACCCGCGGCGTGCTCCTGAAGGGCGAAGGGGCGCACTTGTCGGACACGAGATGTGGGCCGGTGGCGCTCTCTGCCCTTGCCGCCGCCGCCCTCGCGCTCGCCGCTTATCGTCGCCGTCTCGACTGATCGATCGAAAGGTCTTGGGAGGATTTCGTGATAAGATTTCACTACGTCCCGATCACGTGCGCGCTGATTGGCGGCCTGGTGCTTATGTCATCGTCGGCGAATGCCGACCCGCGGCCCGTCGTAGTCGAGCTCTTCACTTCGCAAAGCTGCTCCTCGTGTCCGCCCGCCGATGCCCTCCTCGGCGAACTGGCACGACGCGGCGATGTGGTCGCCCTTGGCTTCCACATCAGCTACTGGGACGGACCCGGCTGGAAGGATCCGTTCTCGAGCCAGAGCTCTACCGACCGGCAGCGAGCCTACGCTCGGCTATTCGGTCTCGGCCAGGTGTATACACCGCAAATGGTCGTCGATGGCGCCCGCGAGATGGTCGGGTCGGACCGGAAGGAGGTGCTCGCCGCTATACGTGACGCGCGGCCCGAGACAATTGCGCCGATAAGATCCGCTGCCGATCGTCGCTCTGTCGCGATTGGCGCCGGCGACGGGCGGGGCAGTGTGCTTTTGGTGCGGTTTGCCCAGAAACGCACGACAAGGGTGGCCGGTGGGGAGAATGCCCGCCGCACCTTGGAGGACGCCAACGGGGTGAAAATGCTGGCATCGCTCGGCAGCTGGAACGGGTCCGCGCTAAGCTTCGCCATCGAGCCGCCCGCTGCCGGCGAGGGCGTAGTCGTATTGGTCCAGGCGCCCAATGGCCAAATGCTCGGCGCAGCTGCGCTCCCGGGATCAGGCTAGATCCATTTCTTGTGGCCTGGATCGCGTGCCCTCTTTCGAAATCGGAGGCGAACTCCAGCAGGACCGGGTTGATGCAGTTTCGCGCACGCTGTCCGAGCTGCCCGTCAACGCTAGCTCAACCCACGGTCGGACAATAGCGGATCGAGCCTGAACTCGGAGGCAAGAAATTATCATGGCGCGGCGACCGGAATAGAGACCAGAACCCAGAATAGGGCCGCGAGAAAGATGCTCAATGGCGGGGCCTCTCTCGGCGGGTGTCCGGCGTGCGAGCGCCACGCCGTTTCAGCCAATAAACAAGGTCACGACATTGCGTTATTGGTAAATTGCAGCACGAAGACGCTGCCGCCCCCGAGACAGCTGAGACCTGAACGTCCCAACACTTATCTGCAGTTGAGCTGCCATGCCGCGGGTAGTCGTCAGTCGACGCCGCAGCGAGCAGTACGGCCTGCCGCATCCGCGCCGGCATGGTTCGCAATGCGCGTGCTACATCTCTGACAGTCAGACGGACGAACGCTGCCGCATCGACCAAAGGACTGACCTCGGCGGGGGATAGATGTTGCCGGTGCTCGGTTTGGTGGAGATGCGCCTGATCTTTGACACATGAACATTGTGCATAACCGTAAAGAGCCAGGCTCGCGCATTACCGCCATAGTAAAGTGCTCGTTTGGCCCAGACGTGCATCAGGGTGTCTTGTATAAGGTCTTCGGCATCAACAACACCGCGCCTCAACGTAGGCATATTTCTGCACCGCGGACAATGCGCCGCGAATGCCAGCCTCGATCAGGACAGACCGTCCCCGATCATTTCGAGTCCCGCGTTGAAATCGGCGTCCAGTCGTCGGGCGGCGGGTCGGCGAGGCAGGCGCGGCACCGTTCAAGTAGGATCTCCGACGGGCGATCGCCGCCACCGCGGCATGTTGCTGTGGCTTCAAACAGCCTTACCGCGTCCGGCCACCTTCCATCCACATAGGCCGCTAGACCCGCCTCGTAACTCCTGACCCACGCAGGGAGCTCGGCGTCAGCATCCTCGGCCATGCTGAGAAGCTCGTAAATGGCGAGGCCCTGCATCCGACCGTAGACGGCCACCAGGTCGAGCCGGCGGACGATGATCGCATCGCCGGCGGCAATGCGCGTGTCTTCGCCGATGACGATGTCGACGCCGTAGATTTTCCCCAGGGGCTCGAGGCGGCTGGCAACGTTCACCGGATCTCCGATGACCGTGTAGCTCAGCCGCTCGCTCGAGCCGATGTTGCCGACCAGCATGCGGCCGGTATTGATGCCGATGCGCATCCGCAGCGGGGTTCCTCCGCGGCGCTCGGCTTCCGCCCGTTGCAAGGCGAGCAGGCGTTGACATTCGAGAGCCGCCGCGCAGGCGTCGACTGCATGCCGGTCGTTTGGCGCCGGCGCGCCCCAAAACGCCATCACCCCATCGCCGATGAACTTGTCGATCGTGCCGCAGCGGCCGAGAACCGCCCTCGAAACGGCTTCCAAGTATTCGGTGAGCACGGGCACCACGCGGTCGCCGAGCTGTTCGGAAATGCGGGTAAAGCCGGCGACATCGGTGAACATCACTGTCAGCGTCTGCTGATGCCCACCCGGCTGAGCCTCGACGCCTTGGGAGACCAGCGTGCGGACGAGCTCGGTAGGCATGTATTTCTGGAACGAGGCCAGCCCTCTGCTCATTTGCAAGAGGGCGCGCGAGAGGTCGTCGAGTTCGCGCAGCGGCGAGGCGACCGGGCTGATACGATCGAGCCGGAAGTCTTCGATGTGTTTGAGCTGGCCGGCAATGCGCAGCAGCGGGGCAGCCACGAGGCGGTTCGCCGACAGGATTGCGATCGCTGCGATGATCACTGTCAAGGCGGCGAGCGCGATCAACAGGATCATCGCACTGCGCTCGATCGAGGCGAGGAAGTCGCTGGCCGGGATCACCGTCGCGACGACCCAGTCGCTGAAATTCGACGGCGAGAACGTCACGAAATAGTTCTTGCCGTCGGTCGGGCCGATTATCTGCAGCTGGCGCGTCTCCCGCAGACCGGCCAGGCTCAAGTTGCCGCCCTGGAGCAGTGCGTCCACGGAGGCGAGCATCGGGTGGTCCCGGACGAGCGTGTCAAGCTCGGGCATTTCGCCGTGTCGCTGCCGCTTCAGCGCCGCCGGAGCCGCCGACGCGACTACTTGGCCGTTCCGGTCGACGAGGATCACGGTGCCGGTCTTGCCGACCTGCAAACCGGCAAGAAATCGAGAGAGCCGTTCCAGCTCGACGACGACCGCGACGACGCCGGCAAAATCGAGGTTTATGACGATCGGCGTCGAGGTGACGATCGCCGGCCGATCACGGTACGGGAGGTGCGAGACCATGCTCCAGCCGGGGCCGTTCTCTGCGACGGCACGCTGGTACCAGGGTTGCGCTGTCGCCTCGTAGTCGCTCGGGGTGATCTCGCGGCCGCGGAACATCACGTCGCCCGGCTGGGGGGTGTAGGTGTCGACGCGCCGCCGGCGAATTCCCGTCTCGGGGTCCAGCTTTACCTCGACCATGTCGATCTCGTCGTCTCCTGCCTTGAGGGCGCCGAAGAATGCCCCGTCGGGAAAGCCGAGAGCGATCCATGAAAGCGTCGGATGAGACCGCAGTAGTGCCAGAAAGACGAATTCGCGCTTGGCCTCATCCGTCGGCCTGATGGCCTCCTGGAAAAAGATCGATTGAACCGCCTCCTGCACCGACCAGGCGTCATTCAGGGTCCCGCGCAGCTCGTGCTGGACCGATCCGACGATCTGACGGTTCAGCTGACCGACGACCTCGGCGACATTGCGTCGAGCGTTGTAGAACCAGGTCACGTGGATCAGGATGGCAGTGATCGTCACGGTCAGTAGAACCAGGCCGGTCAGCGCCGCCCGCAGGCCGAGCTTGCTAGCTGCACGAGCCTTCGCAGGAGCCGCAACCGGAAGTGTGGCGGCGGACCTCGACCGTCGGAGCCCCATTACGGTGCCGTCACGGTTGGCTGAGGTACGGGGGTCTTCCCCGGGATCGGTCGGTCAGACGAGGATCCCTTTCATGCGGAGTATGCGCTCGACGTAGTAATCGAGCGAGAAGACTCCGGGGCCTTTCGTGAGCAGGAACAGCAGCACCGAGGCCCACATCAGGTGCTGAGTCCAGTATTCCGGGTAGACGAAGACCTCGATCACGAAGGTCATGCCGAGGAGCGGCAGGGTCGCGATCCGGGTCGCCAGCCCGACGGCGATCAGCACTGAGCATGAAAGTTCGAAAGTAGCGCTCATTATAGCGGCGATCTCGGGAGGCAGCAGCGGCACCATGTACTCATCGCGGAACAGCGCAATGGTGGTGTCCCAGCTGGCGATTTTCGTCAGTCCGGAGCTCCAGAACACCGCAGCGATGGCGATACGGAACATCAGTTGGAGGATCGAGGGCGGGAAGCGGTCCAATAGGGCCATCGCCTGATAGAGCCGGATGGCAAGGCTGGTGGGTTCGCCGAGCGTGGCGCTGCGGGCGATCATCGTGGTGTCTCCAGTTCCGGTGAGATGACGAAGGCAACGGCGAGCCCTTCGGCAAAAACATGCCGAAGCGCAGCTGCCAGATCGAAGGTGGGGTCCCTCAGGGTGGCGGCCGCGATGGCGGCGGCGAGCACCAGGCCGTCGGCAAGCGCCGTGCGGAATGCGAAGGTCCCCGGATCGAGGCGGCACCAGGCGACGGCGTCGCCGGCGCGGCGAATCTCCAGGCTGGTGCCGCCGCTCGCGAGTTCGATCGGGCGCACTTCGTCCTCTTTGTTGGCCTGCCAGATCGCGTCGATCGGCCAGGGCGAGGCGAAGTAGCTGAGCGAGGGCTGCAGGCGCAGCGCGACGTATGCAGCCTTTTCTGCTGGAACCGCGGCGAGCGCCTCCGCCTGCAAGGGCGTCGCGTCCCGCACGGTGGCGGCAATGTTGAGGGCCCATTCGAAGCGGGCGACGTCCGCCAGGTACGGCAAGTCCTTGCACGACTCGAAGCTGTCGAGGAAGTCGGCGAAGTCGGCGCCGTACTCGACGAGGCATCGCGAATGCGGCGGATGCTCGCGCAGATACTCGTGCGCGGCGTAGGCGAAGAAGCGCTTGTCGACGAGACGGCAGATGACCGGGAAAGTGCCCTGCAGGGCATCGCCGAGCGTGGAGAAGGCGTGATGGCGGTAGATCCCCAATCGCGCCGCCGGATCGAGCCCGTCGCCCTGGATGGCGGCGACAATCTGGGCTGTGTCACCACCCAGAACGGCTCGGCGAAGCCGCATTTGCAGCTCAAGCAGCATCGACATATCGGCGGGCATGGGCCAGCTCTTCGGCATGATGCGCCTCGTCCAATAGGACATCGAGCGCCGGAAGGTCGGTGTCCCACTCGATCAGCGTGGGCACGGGGCCGAAGCGCCGGAGCGCCGCGGCGTAGAGCTCCCAGACGGGTTGCGCCACCCGGGAGCCGTGGTCGTCGATCAGTATGTCCACGTCCTCGGCGGCGTGATGGCCGGCTAGGTGGATCTCGCCGACCGCTCCGGCCGGCAATGTGTCGAGATAGGCGATCGGGTCGAACCCGAAATTCCACGCGCTGACATGGATGTTGTTGACGTCGCAGAGGATGCCGCAGCCCGTTCGACGGGCGACTGCGGCGATGAACTCCGCCTCGGGGATCGTCGAATGCCGGTAGCGGAGGTAGGCCGAGGGGTTCTCGATCAACAGCCGCCGGCCGAGCGCCTCTTGCGCCTCCTCGACATGCCGGCAGAAGAGGTCGAGGCTCGCCTGCGTGTAGGGGAGCGGCAGCAGGTCGTTGAGATAGGCTCCGCCAATCGCGCTCCAGGCCAGGTGCTCGGAGACGAGCATCGGCTTGGTCCGCTCGATCAGCGCCTTAAAGCGGACGAGATGACTACGGTCGAGCTCCTCGGCGCTCCACAAGGACAGGGCGACGCCGTGAAGGCTCACCGGATAGTCGCGTCGGAGCTCGAGGAGCCGGTCCAACGCTGGCGTCTCGGCCATGTAGTTCTCGGCATGCACCTCGAGGAAGCCGAGTTCGGGCTGGGTGGCCGCGATCTCCGACACGTGCGGCGAGCGCAGGCCTATACCAACGCTGCACCGCGGGATCGGACAACTCCTGGTCATGATCGCGGCCCCGTCCGGTCCTTGGGTTAGGCTCTCTTAAGGGTGCCGCCGGCGATCTTTGTGCAGGTGCCGACCGGGACGTAGACCCAGGAGTTCGCGTCCCGCGCCTGCTTGGATTCGCCGGCACAAGAGTGCGTTGCAGTCTGGCAGTCATTCTGCGAGGCGGCCGCGATGCCAAAGCACTTCTCGGCGGTGAATTGCGGCGTTGGCGCCGGCCCTGCGCTGGCGAGAAGCGGCAATGCGACGACCGCGGCGAAAGCGGCGGCGGCAAGCGAGACGGATTTGCTGTCGAACTCCATGAGGTACTCCTTCGGTTGGGTAGAGGATGGCCGGGAAAAAGTTCTTGCCATGCGCCGCCCGCCGACGCCCGGACGCCAGCGAAACAGTCGGTCGTGCGCCGCTCCGGTGGCGGGTCACATGTAGACGGCCTGGAGATCCACGGTGGATTCGACGCCGAGGCGGTCGAAATGCGCGTCGAGCCATTGCTCCGCCCGCTCGCGGCCGGTGTCGCGCAGGCTGGTCAGGAATTCCCAGTCGGCATCGAGCTTGCTCGCGATGCTGAGCTTTGCGATCACGTCATCGGCTTCGATCGTGTGGATGCGCATGCGCCGGAGCGACCCATTGATGACCGTGCCGTTATCGATCAGCCGTGTGACGAATCGGATCGCCCGCATCTCGGAGCTGTGCGGCAGCTCGTCCCTCCGCATCGGGCTGAGCTGCACGATGAGGACATCGGCGCTCGAGCAGTTGTAGATCAGCGGGAAGATCGGCGGGTTGCCGGCGTAGCCGCCGTCCCAATAAGCCTCGCCGTCGATCTCGACGGCCCTGAAGAGAAACGGCAGGCAAGCCGATGCGAGCACCGCGTCGACGCCGATCTCGGAATTGTCGAAGACCTTGATCTTTCCGGTGCGCACGTTTGTCGCCGCCAGATACAGCTTGATCGGGCAGGTCGTCGGGCTCAGCGCGGCAAAGTCGATGCTGTCCAGCAGGATCTGCCGCAGCGGGTTTCGATTGAGCGGGTTGAACTCGTAAGGCGAGAACAGCCGCGTCATCAGTTCGAAGAAGACGAAGCCCGCCGATTGCACCATCGAGTGATTGCCGAGCAGGTGTTCCAATAAGGTCGGCCGCAGCGCACTCGTCAGCGCCGCGTGACTGATGCGGCGCCAGAACTCGGAGAGCGCCTTCTTCGCGCCTCCGCGGCCGCCCGTCGCAATACCGGACGCGAGCACCGTCGCATTCATGGCGCCGGCGCTGGTCGCGCTGATGCCGTCCATCCCGATGCGCTCGTCCTCGAGCAGGCGGTCGAGAACACCCCAGGTGAAGGCGCCGTGAGCGCCGCCGCCCTGCAAGGCGAGGTTGAGAGGCTTGGTCTTGACCTTTGGGGTCGGCGTCGGCGTCTCGCAGTGGATCGCTATCGGCTCGCTCCCCACGCTGGCGTCCATCATATCTGCTCCGTGTCGCGGCGACAGCGCTCGAAAGCTGCGCGTTGTTCCACGGAGAAAGGTATGGAGCGGGATCGACTGCTGGAAATGCCGAGAGGGTATTATGCGGATGCGCGGCGGTTATCGCGCTTCCCGATTCCGGCGGCATCTCCGCTATGCCTCCAAACGCATGATACGCGGGTTGACACCATGAATTTTCCTCAGTCGGGAGGATGTCTGTGTGGCGCGGTGCACTACGAAATCACCGGGCCGCCTGTGATCGTCTAGGAACCAGGTTCACCAATCCCAGCTAATTGCGCGCAGATCTGACTACCGCAAACTTTCGACTAACGCTTTTGCCGCTTTGACATCGACTGTGTCAAAACCCTCGGTGAACCGGTGATAAACCGGAGCGAGCAACTCATGCGCCTCTGTGGTCCGGGCCTGGTCGCACCACAATCGA
>WNFT01003249.1_pt1 | contig 17831 bp, 18 predicted proteins | sample 5400191 | NCBI WGS metagenome assembly WNFT01 (sample SAMN13153359, study PRJNA577476) | soil metagenome | isolation source: 80 cm saprolite under Madrone tree | place: USA:California | collected 2016-06-14 | reverse complement strand
GAGACCCGGTTCAAGCCTCTTCAAATATGTGCTGGCGGATATATGATGGAAGTGACGGGTGCCACGCGGCATCCTGTGATCCGAAGGGGCTCCCATGAAAACCCTGAAATTCCCGGCGCTCGCATTGTTCGCCGCTGTTGTGGCATTTCCCCCTGCGGCTTTGGCCCAGGAGGCCCAGAAACTGTTCTTAGAAGGCGACATCGTGCGCGGCAATACTGCGCTTGGCGCAACCGGCCCGATCTGCGTTCTCAACAGTCAGTTCAAGCGCAAGGAAAACGTGGTCTTCCGCATCCGCGTTCGCAACGTCGCGGGGCAGCCGCTGGACGAAAAAAGCATCAAGAGCATCGTGGTCGAGCTGACCGACGGCCAGAAGTTCAACGCCAGGTACGGCGGTCACCCGCCGCGCGCCGCAACGGACTATTTCTGGACCGCGGCGTGGATGATACCGGAGACCTACCCGACCGGAACCTTGGGCTACAAGGTGACCGCCACGGATATGCAGGGCAATACGCAAACCTGGGAGCCGCTCAGAGAATTCAGATCCTGGGTCGTGGTGCTCCCAGGCATCGCAGAATACACACCCCCGCCGCCGGCGCCGGCACAGTAGCCCGCAAGTTGCGGAGTGGGGCATATCGCCGCCGTAAACTTCGGAAGGGGCCAAGGGGGTGGACCCATCAGCCCTCTTTTCAACAGGCCGTGGACTACCGTATGATCAGCCATGACGAGGGGTGCCGTGTGGCTCCCTCGATCGGAGAGGGCGCCCAAATGAAAATCCTGACATGCTCTGCCATTGCGTTGTCCGTTGCGGTTCTCGGTTTTGCTACCAGCGCGCAGGCGCAGCAGCAAAACAGGAAGCTGTTCTTCGAAGGCGATATCGTCCGTCACGCCCTCCCGGGACAACAGGGGCCATTCTGCGTGCTCGCGAACCAGTTCAAGCGCAAGGAAGCGGTCGCTTGGCGCATTCGCGCGCTGCAAGCGTCTGGCGAGCCGGCCGATGACAAGGTGCTCAAGAGCTTGGTCGTGGAACTCGGCAACGGGCAGAAAATCGCGGCCCATTTTGGTCCGCATGGGAATCCGCCAACCGACCACTTCTGGTCCTTCTTCTGGACCATCCCGGCTGACTTCCCGACCGGGTCTTTGGGCTACAAGGTCCATGCCACCTTGGCGGACGGCAGCGTGCAGACTTGGGAGCCGTTCACTCGGCCCTCGACCCAGCTCACTGTGATCGCGGGCGAGCCGGCAGTGGCGGCGACGGCCCGGTAATCGCAAAGAGGGTGTTCATGGTGATTTGCAGCGGCCGGCTGGCCGGCCTGGGGTGTGCGCTATTCGCGCTCGCGCTCGTGTCCTCGGCGCAGCCGGTCGCGGCGCCCCTCGCCTCTGCGCTCGGCCCGGAAGTGGCGATCGCTGAACCCCGAGACGGCTTTGTCGGACGGCTGAATGTTTCGCCGGAGAATGGTCCGGTCGGCACTGCGCTCACCGTGACAGCGGATCGGCTGCCGCCCAATCAGGAATTCCAGCTCGTCTGGCGCACGGTCAAGGGGAGCTGGAAGGTCGCCAACGGCGAATATCATGGCCGCGACTATGTGCCGGTCGCCTACCAGATCGCCAAGGTCAAGAGCGACCAGTCCGGACGTCTGAGCGCGAATTTCGTCACGCCCGAGGATTTCGGCTTCGTGCACGACATCGTGCTGCAGCAGCCAGACCGCATGTTCACGCAGGCGGGCTTCTCCATCGACATGACGATCGATATCTCGCCGAAGAGCGGCCCGGTGGGCACGCCGATCAAGGTCGAGGTCAAGGGAATCGGCTGGCGGTCGCTCTTCAATTCGTGGGATCTTCTTTACGACAACAATTTCACCGGCTGGATGTCCTCGGTGACGACCGGCGGCTCGGCTACCTTCACGATCCCTGCGACCGGCCGGCCCGGCGTCCATATCCTGGAAGTGCTGCACGGGGAGCTCACCTTCCCCTACCGCAACATGCAGCAGAACCCCGAGCCCGATCGGCCGCGTTGGGCGATTCCATTCACGGTCACGCCAGGTGCGCCAGTGCTGCCGCCGCCGCCCGAGCAGCAGGCGCAGAAGACCGTGCGGATGCTGCCGGCGCAAGGCGAGCTCGTCGCCACGCCGGCATTTTCGGGCATCCAGGAGCCTGCGGTCGTGCGCGGGGAGGGTTTCGAGCCGGGCAAGACCTATCAGCTCAACTGGACCCGGGTGGTCGGCAACCGGATGACCGGGGCGGGTTGGGAGGAAGGGTCCCATGTCGTCGCCGAGGCCAAGGCGGACGGCTCCGGACGCGCGGAATTCCAGTTCAAGGTGCCGGACGATCTCGGCGGCTCGCACGGCCTGTGGGTGGACTTGGGCGGCGGCAAGAAGAAGACCGGCGTCTATTGGATCAAGGCGACGGCACTGCCGATGAATGTCGGCCGCGGACCTGTCGGCACCGAGTTTCGGATTCACCTCAAGGGCGTCGGCTGGACCGAAACCGCCAATATCGTCCACCTCGTCTACGACAACAGCTATATCGGCTATGCCTGCGCCTTCAACAGCCAGGGCGATGTCGAGTTGATCATGCATGCCACCGGCGAGCCGGGCTGGCATTTCATCGATCTCTATCCCGGCATCTACAAGGGGGTCGAGACGCGGCCGAACAACTTCCGCATCCCCCAGCTCACCTATGCAGACGACCATCCGGGCGAGGACCTGCCCGCCTTCCACTTCGCCTTCGAGGTGACGCCCGGCCGTTCCGTCGGCGTCGGCCAGTAGGCGCGACCTCCGATCCCATGGTGATGCCGCCCGTTAACGGTCCTGCCGACGCAGGACGTGACGCCGGCTTGGATTCAGACTCCGCTGTCTTGCGGCTCACGACAGTCCTCCTATATGAGCCAGGACGCCCCAGGGCGGCGTTTAACGTGTCATTTCAAGGGGGTCGGACGGGGAATCTACGGTCGATCGTGGATCCCTCCGCGCGGGTGCCATAGGGGCCCGGCCGACCTGCCGCAGAAGAGAGGACTTACAGCATGGGCAAGGTCATCGGCATCGATCTCGGCACGACCAATTCGTGCGTCGCCGTGATGGAAGGCAAGACGCCGAAGGTCATTGAAAACGCGGAAGGCATGCGCACCACGCCCTCGATCGTCGCCTTTACCGATGATGGCGAGCGGCTGGTCGGCCAGCCGGCCAAGCGCCAGGCGGTCACCAATCCCGAGCGCACCATCTTTGCGGTCAAGCGCCTGATCGGACGGCGCTACGACGACCCGATGGTCGAGAAGGACAAGAAGCTCGTCCCCTACAAGATCGTGCGCGCCTCGAACGGCGACGCCTGGGTCGAGGCCGACGGCAAGAGCTATTCGCCCTCCCAGATCTCCGCCTTCGTCCTGCAGAAGATGAAGGAGACGGCGGAGGCCTATCTCGGACAGAAGGTCGAGCAGGCCGTCATCACCGTCCCCGCCTATTTCAACGACGCGCAACGCCAGGCGACCAAGGATGCCGGCAAGATCTCCGGGCTCGAAGTCCTGCGCATCATCAATGAGCCGACCGCAGCGGCGCTCGCCTATGGGCTCGACAAGCAGAAGTCGGGCACGATCGCGGTCTACGACCTCGGCGGCGGCACCTTCGATATTTCCATTCTCGAGATCGGCGACGGCGTGTTCGAGGTGAAGTCCACGAACGGCGATACATTCCTGGGCGGCGAAGACTTCGACATGCGCCTGGTCAATTATCTCGCCGACGAGTTCCAGAAGGAACAGGGCATCGATCTGCGCCGCGATAAGCTCGCGCTGCAGCGGCTCAAGGAGTCTGCGGAGAAGGCGCAAGGCGATCAAGGACGCCGGCCTCTCGGCGGCCGAGATCAACGAGGTGGTCCTGGTCGGCGGCATGACCCGCATGCCGAAGGTGCAGGAGATCGTGAAGCAGTTGTTCGGCAAGGAGCCGCACAAGGGGGTCAACCCCGACGAGGTGGTTGCGGTCGGCGCCGCGATCCAGGCCGGCGTGCTGCAAGGCGACGTCAAGGACGTGCTGCTGCTCGACGTGACGCCGCTCTCGCTCGGCATCGAGACGCTGGGCGGCGTGTTCACCCGGCTGATCGACCGCAACACCACGATCCCGACCAAGAAGAGCCAGGTGTTCTCGACCGCCGAGGATCATCAAGGCGCGGTGACGATCCGGGTCTTTCAGGGCGAGCGCGAGATGGCGGCCGACAACAAGCTCCTTGGCCAGTTCGACCTCATGGGCATCCCGCCCGCGCCGCGCGGCGTGCCGCAGATCGAGGTCACCTTCGACATCGACGCCAACGGCATCGTCAATGTCCACGCGAGGGACAAGGGCACCGGCAAGGAGCAGCAGATCCGCATCCAGGCCTCGGGCGGCCTCAGCGAGACCGACATCGAGCGCATGGTCAAGGACGCCGAGGCCCATGCCGAGGAGGACAAGAAGCGCAAGGAGCAGGTCGAGGCCAAGAACCACGCCGAGGCCCTGATCCATGCGACCGAGAAGGCGGTCGCCGAGCACGGCTCCAAGGTCGGCGAGGCCGAGCGGCGCGCGATCGAGAACGCGATCGCCGACCTCAAGGAAGCCCTCAAGAGCGATGATGCCGTCGCGATCACGGCCAAGACCAACGCGCTGGCGCAGGCTTCGATGAAGCTCGGCGAAGCGATGTACAAGCAGACCCAGGAAGGCGCCGCCGGCCCCGGCGGGCCGGGTGGCGCTGCTCCGGGCGAGGATGGCTCGACGAAGAAGGAAGATGTCGTCGACGCCGAGTTCACCGAAGTCGACGACGACAAGAAGAACAAGAAATCGGCCTGACGCCGGCAGGACGCGATCGCCATGCCCGCCATTCAACCCAACCGTCACCCCCGGGCCTGACCCGGGGGTGCAACTTTTTGTCGAAGAGCGATGGAAGATCAGGTTAAATCCGGCGACGACGCTGCGCCAGCAATGACGGGGTGGGACGCGGGGATGGCCAAACGCTGCTACTACGAAATTCTCGAGGTCGAGCGCACCGCCAATGACGGCGAGCTGAAATCCGCTTTCCGCAAGCTGGCGATGAAATGGCATCCCGACCGCAATCCCGGCGACAAGACGAGCGAGCAGCGGTTCAAGGAAATCAACGAGGCCTACGAGATCCTCAAGGACGCGGACAAGCGCGCGGCCTATGACCGATTCGGCCATGCGGCTTTCGAGCACGGCGGGGGCCCGGGCGCGGGAGGCGGCTTCGGAGCCGAATTCGCTTCCACCTTCTCGGATATTTTCGACGACCTGTTCGGCATGGGCGGGCGCCGCGGCCGCCGCGATGGCCGCGAGCGCGGGGCGGATCTCCGCTACAACATGGAGATCGGCCTCGACGAGGCGTTCGGAGGCAAGACCGCCCAGGTCCGCATCCCCACCTCGGTCTCCTGCGAGTCCTGCTCCGGCACCGGGGCCAAGACCGGCACCAAGCCGAAAACGTGTCTGCGCTGCGGCGGTAGCGGCCGCCTGCGTCACGCCCAGGGCTTCTTCACCCTCGAGCGCACCTGCACCGCATGCCAAGGCCGTGGCCAGGTGATCGACAATCCCTGCCCGGGCTGCGCGGGCTCCGGGCGCCTCACGCGCGAGCGCACGCTTTCGGTCAACATTCCCCCCGGGGTCGAGGACGGCACCCGCATTCGCCTCGGGGGCGAAGGCGAGGCGGGCGTGCGCGGCGGGCCGGCGGGCGACCTCTACATTTTCCTCTCGATCGCCTCGCATCAGTTCTTCCAGCGCGACGGGGCCGATCTGCATTGCCGCGTGCCGATCTCGATGGTGACCGCGGCGCTCGGCGGCGAGTTCGAAGTGCCGACCATCGACGGCGGGAAGACCCGCGTGAAGGTGCCGGAAGGCACCCAGTCGGGGCGGCGGTTCCGGCTCCAGGCCAAGGGCATGCCGGTGCTTCGGTCCCGCCAGATCGGCGACATGTACGTGCAGGTCGTGGTCGAAACGCCGCAGAATCTGACCCGCAAGCAGCGCGAATTGTTGAGCGAATTCGAACGGTTGTCGTCGAAGGACACGCACCCTGAATCGGCCGGATTCTTCGGCAAGATGCGGGAATTCCTGGGCGGGCGGGCAAGCTCCGGCTGAGCCGATTTGCCCTTGACCCTCTCGGGCGCGCGCTTTACCGATTACGGGTCACAAAACGGCAATCATTTTGTCGCGTTAACCCCCATGCCGCTGCCAGCCTTCCAGATCCTTGAGAAGAAGATCGAGCGGCAGATCCGCCTGTTCGAGCTCAAAAGGGGCGTGCTCGAAAGAAAGATCGAAAAGAAGTTCGAGACCCACAAGACGAAGTTCGAACAGAAGTTCGAGACCCATAGAAGGAGGTTCGAACAGAAGTTCGAGTCGCAGAGAAAGAAGTTTGAAAGCCAGATCCGCCGCTTCGAAGAGAGGAATGGCATCCGCCTCGACGACGAGGTCCGGTTTTTCCGCTCCTGGATCGAAAAGCCGCTCGCGATCGGCGCGGTGACGCCGTCGGGCAAGGCGCTCGCGCGCACCATGGCGGGCTACGTCGATCCGGCAATCGCCGGGCCGATCATCGAGCTCGGCCCGGGCACCGGGCCTGTCACCGAGGCGCTGGTGGCACAGGGTGTCGACCCGGCGCGGCTGGTGTTGGTCGAGTTCAACCCGACCTTCTGTCGGCTGCTGCGGGGGCGCTATGGCGCCGCCACGGTGGTGCAGGGCGACGCCTATGGGCTGCACCGCCTCGTCAGCCAGGTTTTGTGCGAGCCGGCGGCGGCGGTGGTGTCGGGGCTGCCGCTGTTCACCAAGCCGATGCAAATGCGGCTGCGGCTCCTCTACGAGGCCTTCGGCCTGATGCGGCCGGGCGCGCCGTTCGTGCAGTTCACCTACCACGCGGTGCCGCCGATCCCCAAGGCGCTCGACCGCGTCAAGGCGGAAGCCTCCGAGCGCATCTGGCTGAACATCCCGCCGGCGCGGGTGTGGGTGTACCGGAAACACTGACGACGGAGGACAGACGACAGAAGACGCACGAATGCTTATTCTGTGCTCCATCGTCCGTCTTCTGTCGTCTGGAACCCGATGTCCGCCCCGAAAATCCTGGTGATGCCAGGCTCGCTGCGCAGCGAATCGCACAATGTGCGGCTTGCCGCGCTCGCGACCAAGGAATTGGCCTTGGCGGACGCCGAGGTCACCCGCATCTCGCTCGCCGACTATCCGCTGCCGATCTACGACGCCGACGTCGCCGCCACATCGGGTCCGCCCTTCAACGCCCTCAAGCTCAAGCACCTGATGTCGGCGCACACTGGCGTGTTCATCGCCAGCCCCGAATACAACGCCTCGATCACGCCGCTCTTGAAGAATGCGATCGACTGGATCTCGGCGGTACGCGAGCGCGGCGATCCGCCGCTTGCCGCCTATCAGAACCGCGTCTTTGCACTGGGCGCGGCCTCGCCTGGCCGCTCCGGCGGGATGCAGTCGCTGCTCGCGTTACGCCAGGTGCTGGCGGTCGGCTGCCGCGCGCTGGTGATTCCCGAGCAGGTGACGGTGCCCAACGCGGAGCAGGCCTTCAACGAATTGGACGAGCTCAAGGACGCGCGCGCGGCCAGCCAGCTCAAGACCGTCGTGCGGCGGCTCATCGAATACGCGCGAATGCTGGGATGAAGGGGATGAAGGGAGGAACCAGGTGATGCTCGAACCGCGCGAGCGGCTGATCGTCGCGCTCGATGTGTCTTCGGTCGCGGAGGCGAAGGCGATGGTTGCTCGCCTCGGCGACTCCATCGTGTTCTACAAGATCGGCTATCAGCTTGCCTTCGCCGGCGGCCTTGGCTTTGCGCAGAGCCTTGTGGACGCCGGCAAGCGGGTGTTCCTCGACATGAAGCTGCACGACATCGGCAACGCGGTCGCGCGCGGCGTCGAGGGCATCGCCCGCATGGGCGCGACATTTCTTACCGTGCACGCCTACCCGCAGACCATGCATGCCGCCGTCGACGCCCGCGCCGATTCCAACCTGCGCATCCTCGCCGTCACCGTGCTCACCTCCTATGACGATGCCGACGTCGCCGCCGCCGGCTACGACTTCACCGTGCCCGAGCTGGTCGCCGAACGGGCCGCGCAGGCGCGCGACATCGGCGTCGACGGCCTCGTCTCGTCGGCCGAGGAGGCGGCGAGGCTGCGGCCGATCATCGGCCCGAGCATGGTGCTGGTCACGCCTGGTATCCGCCCGGCAGGCGTCGAGGCGGACGACCAGAAGCGCATCATGACCCCTTCCGCCGCGATCAAGGCGGGCGCCGATTACCTCGTCGTCGGCCGGCCGATCGTCGCGGCCTCCGATCCGAAGGCGGCGGCGGCGGCGATCGTGGCCGAGATTGCGGCGGCCCAGGGCAATGGGGGATGAGATGGCCAAGGGCTATTGGATCGTGCGCGTCGATGTGAGCGACCCCGAAGGCTACAAGGCCTATGTCGCGGCCAACGCCGAAGCCTTCCGCAAATACGGCGCCCGCTTCATCGTCCGCGGCGGGAAGTACGAGACGGTGGAGGGCGCGAGCCGCGAGCGCAATGTGGTGATCGAGTTCAAGGACTACGCTACTGCACTCGCCTGCTACCGCTCGCCCGAATACGCCAAGGCCCTCAAGTTGCGCCAGGGCGCGTCGATTGCCGACCTCATCGTCATCGAAGGTTACGACGGCGCGCAGCCCTGAGTGATGGCCCGTGTTGCTGGCATGGCGTCGCCCCGCTATACCCGCGGTCGGTGGGAGATCGATCCATGTCCGACATGCGGCTGATCGTGGCTGGCGCCGGCGGACGCATGGGGCGCACGTTGATCCACGCGATCGCGGCGACCGAGGGCGTCATTCTCGCGGGCGCGGTCGAGGCGGCCGGATCGGCGGTGATCGGGCGCGATGCGGGGGAGCTCGCCGGGCTCGGAAAGAACAATGTGCCGGTGGTCACCGAGGTCGCGCCGTTGCTCGACAAGAGCGACGGCTTGCTCGACTTCACGGTCCCAGCCGCGACGGTCGCTTTCGCCGAGCTCCTGGCGCGCAAGGGGCTCGTCCATATCGTCGGCACCACCGGGTTGTCGAAGGAGGACGAGGCGCTGATCGCGACCGCGGCGAAGCGCGCGGTGGTGGTCAAAGCCGGCAATATGAGTCTCGGGGTCAATCTCTTGGCAGCGCTGGTCAAGCGGGTGGCGAAAACGCTCGACGAGGATTTCGACATCGAAATCCTCGAAATGCACCACAACAAGAAAATCGACGCGCCCTCGGGCACGGCGCTGATGCTCGGCCGCGCCGCCGCCGAGGGCCGCGGCATCGATCTTGCCCAGCGCGCGGTGCGAAGTCGCGACGGGGAGACCGGCGCGCGCTGCGCGGGCGACATCGGATTTGCGGCGCTGCGCGGCGGCACCGTGGTCGGCGACCATAGCGTGATCTTTGCCGGCCCTGCCGAGCGTCTCGAGCTCGTGCACAAGGCGGAGGACCGCATGATCTTCGCCCGCGGGGCGCTCAAGGCGGCGCTGTGGGCGCGGGGGCGGAAACCGGGCCTCTATTCGATGGCCGATGTTCTCGGCTTGGGTGATCTTTGATGAGGAACGGATGATGACCGACCGGCTGCTCGTGCTCCTGCGCCACGGCCAGAGCGAATGGAATCTCAGTAACCTGTTCACCGGCTGGCGCGACATCGATCTCACCGAGATCGGCGTCAGCGAGGCGCGCGCGGCGGGGCGCAAGCTCAAGGCGCAGGGCATCCGATTCGACATTGGCTTCACCTCGGCGCTCAAGCGCGCGCAGCGCTCGCTCGACCTCGCGCTCGAAGAGTTGGGGCAGAGGACCATCCCGATCATCAAGGATCAGGCGCTCAACGAGCGCGACTACGGCGACCTCTCCGGTCTCAACAAGGACGATGCGAGAAAGCGCTGGGGCGAGGAGCAGGTGCAGATCTGGCGGCGCTCCTACGACGTCGCGCCGCCCGGCGGCGAAAGCCTGAAAGACACCGCCGCGCGCGTGCTGCCCTATTACATCCAGGAAATCCTGCCCCGCGTCATGCGCGGCGAGCGCGTGCTCGTCTCGGCGCACGGCAATTCGCTGCGCGCGCTGGTGATGGTGCTCGAGCGGCTTTCGACCAATGACATCCTCAACCGCGAGCTTGCGACCGGCGTGCCACTGATCTTCCGGCTCAATGCCGATTCGACGGTGGCCGAGAGGCTCGATCTCGCGGCGTGACCCGTGTCAGCCGGAGACACGCCCCGCCTCCCAGCCCAACATCGCGCGCTTGCGGGTCAAGCCCCAGTGGTAGCCGGTGAGGCTGCCGGCGCGGCCAATGACACGGTGGCAGGGCACGACGAAGGCGATCGGGTTCCTGCCGACGGCAGCGCCCACCGCGCGGGCGGCGGCAGGCGCAGCGACCTTGGCGGCGAGGTCGGAATAGGTGGTGAGGCGGCCGATCGGGACCCGCAGCAGCCTCTCCCACACCCGCACCTGGAAATCGGTGCCGATGAGGACGACGCGCAGGGGCTGATCCGGAGTCCACAGCCTGCGGTCGAAGATGCGGCTTGCGAGTGCGGCGGTGCGCGCACAGTCATGGACATAGTTCGCTTTTGGCCAGCGCCGCTGCATGTCGGCGAGCGCGGCCTTCTCCTCCCCGGCATCCGCGAAGGCGAGGCCGGCGAGGCCGCGCGCGGTCGTCATCACCAGCGCGGCGCCGAACGGAGAGGGGTGGAAGCCGTAGCTGATCGTGAGCCCCGCGCCGCCCGACTTCCATTCGCCCGGCGACATCGCCTCGTGGGTGACGAACAGGTCGTGCAGCCGCCCCGGCCCCGACAGGCCGACCTCGAAGGAAGCGTCGAGGACGCTCGCCGAGGAGCGCAGCAGCGTGCGCGCGTGATCGAGCGTGAGCGCCTGCAGGAACGCCTTCGGCGTCAGACCGGCCCAGCGCCGAAAGAGATGATGCAGCTCGGTCGGGGTGACACCGACACTTTCGGCGATGGTCTCGATGTCGGGTTGTTCGCGCCAGTTCTCGCGGATATGCGCGATCGCACGGCGAACGATATCGTAATCCGCGGCCGCATCTGCCAGCGGCGACAGGTCGGGAACGCGATCGGGCGAGAGCATGGCTGCCTCCATCATGTGCTCCTATCTAGGTCGCGGGCAATGCCGCGCCCACCCGGTTCCTGCATTCACGATAGGTTTGAATAAAACTATCTGCGATGAATTGAAAGGATTCAAATAGCTCGCTCGTTAGATGCCCCGTCAACGTGTCGGGAGGCCAGCCCATGGATACCAAGAGCCAGCGATCCGGCCTCGCCGCCGGAATCTTGCCCTTTCCACGGGCGCGGCGGCGCTTTCGCATGAAAATGGGCGCCGCCCGGGATCAACAGCTGCTGCTCGATATGGTCCTCAACAACATGTCGCAAGGCGTGTTGATGTTCGATTCGGAATCTCGATTGGTCTTCTGCAATCAGCGCTACATCGAAATGTATGGGCTGTCGCCCGAGATCGCGAAGCCCGGATGCACGCTTCGCGATCTTCTCGATCATCGCATTGCAGTCCGATCCTTTTCCGACGACGCGGAGGAGTACATCGTCAAGCTTCTGGATGACATCGCCGCAGGAAAGACATCGAACAACATCATCGCTACCGGCGATGGCCGCGTTTTTTCGATCGTGAGCAAACCGATCGCAGGCGGCGGCTGGCTGGCCACCCACGAGGACATCACCGAAAGACAGCGCGCGGAAGAGCGGATCGCGCACATGGCCGGCCACGACGCCCTGACCGACCTGCCCAATCGCGTGTTGTTGCGGGGGCGGCTGGAGCATGAGCTCAAACGTGTCAAAAGAGGAGAGTGCCTGGCGGTGCTCTGCCTCGACCTCGACCATTTCAAGAGCGTCAATGACACGCTCGGACACCCCATCGGGGACGAGCTGCTGAAGGTTGTTGCCGACCGATTGCGCGGCTGCACCAGAGAGCCCGACACGATTGCCCGTCTGGGCGGCGACGAGTTTGCAATCATCATGACTGCGATGCAGCAGCCAACGGATGCCGCGGCCCTCGCAATGCGAGTGCGGGATTCGATCACCAAACCCTACCAGCTTGATGGCCATCAAATTGTCGTGGACATCAGCATCGGCATTTCTGTTGCGCCGATCGACGCGACCGAGCCTGACCAGTTGTTGAAGAATGCGGACATGGCCTTGTACGGGGCCAAAGCCGACGGACGCGGCACCTATCGGTTTTTCGAGCCGGAGATGGATGCGCGCATGAAGGCGCGGCGGGCGCTGGAAATGGATCTGCGAAATGCGCTGGTCAACGAGGAATTCGAGCTGTACTACCAGCCGCTTGTCAACCTGCAAAACAACGAAATCAGCGCCTTCGAAGCGCTCTTGCGCTGGAACCACCCCACGCGCGGCATGATCCCGCCCGCCGAGGTCATCCCGGTTGCCGAAGAGACCGGCCTCATCATCCCGCTCGGTGAATGGGTGCTGAGAAAGGCCTGCGAGGAAACCGCGAACTGGCCGGATGACGTCAAGGTGGCGGTAAATCTCTCGCCAGCCCAGTTGAAAAACCGGAACCTGGTGCCGACGGTCATGAGCGCGCTCGCGGCGTCGGGCATGGCAGCAAACAGATTGCAGCTCGAGGTCACGGAGTCGGTTCTCATGCAGAACACATTCGGGACGCTCGCCACGCTGCATGAGCTGCGCCAGCTCGGCGTCCAGATCGCGATGGACGATTTCGGGACCGGATATTCCTCGCTGAGCTATCTGCGCAGCTTCCCTTTCGACAAGATCAAGATCGATCAGTCCTTTATTCGGGACCTTTCGAACGGAACCGAGCCGCTTGCCATCGTGCACGCCGTCGCTGGTCTGGCGAAATGCCTCAACATGATTTCGACTGCGGAAGGGGTGGAAACGCGGCAGCAGCTGGAGACACTGCAGGCAGTCGGCTGTACCGAAATGCAGGGCTATTTATTCAGTCACGCGCGACCTGCCGAGGAGATAGTCCGGCTTTTCCTGGCGCGAGTGCAGCCCGCGGCAGGCGCCGCCTGATCGTTTGCGTCGCCGCGGCTTTTGGAAAACCCCAACCGTTCGATTCGCGGTCGTCGGAGAATCAGTCGAACACCGTCTGCGTCGGACCGCGGCGCGCCTCGCCGAGCGCGGCGGAGAGAGCATGCGCGAAGCTTTCCTTCTCCCCCGGGCCGAGGAAGCCGGCGATCGAAAGCCGCCGCCCGTGCGAGACCAGGAACAGGCGCTCGATGCCGAATTCCGCGTGGATATCGCGATCGAGCCGCACCCAGACCGGGTTGAGCGTCCATTCCTGCACCCGACCGTGATGGCTCACCTTGCGCAGGGTGAGCTCGGAGGGGGTCACCGTCACCTCCTCGTAGGCACGCGCCGAGCGGTAGTTGGCGCGGAACGCCCAATAGACCAGCAGCACTTCGAGGCCGCAGAAACCGAAGACCGGCCAGGCGCCCGCAATCAGAAAGGCCATCCCGGAGACAAAGCTGAGGCCGCCGAGCACGGCCATGAAGATCAGAAAGCCGGTCGGGCTCAGCGATCGGTGCGGCGTGAGCACGGCGGAAAAGATGGTGGGTTCGCGGATCGGGTCGTTGTCGGGCGTCATGGGGCTCAATATAGGGAAGGAATGGCGCGGAAGACACCTCGCAGATCGATCCGGCGGAAGCCGAGCAAGGCGCGGGCGGGCAAGGCTGCGAGCGTCAAGGGGCCGAAGACCCAGGCCGCCGCCGACCGCAAGGCTGCAGCCGGCGCGCTCCCGCAATGGACCAATGCCGAGATCGCGGAAGCGTTCCGCCGCTTCCATGCCGCCGATCCGGAACCCGAGGGAGAGCTCGAACACGTCGATCCGTTCACGCTCCTGGTCGCGGTGGTGCTCTCGGCGCAGGCGACCGATGTCGGCGTCAACAAGGCGACGCCGGCTTTGTTCGCCGCTGCCGATACGCCCGCGAAGATGGTCGCGCTCGGCGAGGAACGGCTGCGCGACTACATCAAGACCATCGGGCTCTATCGCACCAAGGCGAAGAACCTCATTGCGCTGTCGAAGAAGCTGATCGAGGACCATGGTGGCAAAGTGCCGCCGTCGCGCGAAGCGCTCGAGGCGCTGCCGGGGGTGGGGCGCAAGACCGCGAACGTGGTCCTCAACATTGCCTTCGGCGAGCCGACGATCGCGGTCGACACCCACATCTTCCGGGTCGGCAACCGCACCGGGCTTGCGACCGGCAAGACGCCATTCGAGGTCGAAACCAAGCTCAACGAGGTCGTGCCGGACAAATACAAGCGCCATGCCCACCACTGGCTCATCCTGCACGGCCGCTACATCTGCGTCGCCCGCCGCCCGCTGTGCGAGAAGTGCCTCATCGCCGACCTCTGCAAGTGGCCCGGCAAGAGCGTTTGACAAGCCTTACAACGGCAGTTGCGGTTCGTCGCCGCGACTGCGGCGGGGGGTGGCAGCCGGCGCCGCGGCGAGATGCGAGAACGCCCACTGCACCCGCGTCACCTTGCGGGCGCGGCCATAGATGACGATCTGCACCGCGCGCCTCGGCCCGTCGGGGCCGGCGAGATAGACGCTCTCTTCGAGGTCGATGCGATCCTCATAGGCGCTGAAGGTCCACACCTCCCGCGTCGGCAAGAGCAGCATCGCGCCGTGCGAGTCGGTCAGGCGGGTGGCCTTGACCGAGGGGTGCAGGTGGAAGCGCACCGCGAACTGGTCCTTGCCAGCCGGCACGGTGTCGCCCTTGGTTGCCGTGAACATCTCCTCGCCGTCGAGGCGTTTGCCGTCGGCCGCGAGCATCAGCACACGTTGGTGGATGACGCCGAAGCTGTCGGCATAGCCGTCGTGCGAGACCCGCAGCGCGATGGCGCCGTCCTGCTCCTCGCGGGTGACCGCGACCTTGCGCGGCCCGCCGACGATGGGCATGCCCTGCAGCATGCGCTTGACCGCGCCCGACTCGACGAAACGGGCGGACGAGACGTCGTTGAAGGTGACGGTCGAGTGGGCGGCAGTCGCGCGCGCGACCTGCCGCCAGCTCTCGCGGCTCGTCGCCGGCAGGCCGCAATTGACCACGATGCGGGTGAGCTTGGTCGAGAACTCGAACGAGAGGCAGCCGGCATGCGCCTCCTGGCTCACCGGCAGCGGCGGCGGCGGCCCGCTGTCGAGGATGAAGACCGTGCCAGCGGCCTCGACCCGCTGATAGCCGGAATGGGGCGCATTCGCGACCGGCGTGCCGCGCGCGTCGTCATAGGCCAGGATGGTGGTGAGGAGATCGGTTGGGGTCGGCCCCATGCCATTGAACAGCGCGAAGTTGCCGTCGCCATGGCGGAAGAAGCGCAGCATCGGCATCATCCGGTCGATGGCGTTGAGCAGCGCCGGCGGCGGGGCAATGTTGCGCGACGTGAAGACCTGCCGCAGTGGCAACAGATCGACCAGAAGCTCGACCAGTGCGCCGGGATTGCGGCTGATATGGCCGCCGTCGGGCAGGATCTGGCGGTCGAGTTCGTCGCCGAGCCGTTTGGTCGCGGCGCGGATGTGGCGGGCCTGGCCCTGCATGCAGAGCGCCGCATAGGTGAGCGCGATCACCGCCTGCAGCCGCGGTACGCCGTCGCGCGCCTCGGCCACTAGGTGTCGCAATTGCCGGATTTGCCAGGAGAGGCTGCGGATGAAACGGCGGTAGAACCGCACGTCTGAATCGTCGAGCACCAGCGTGGCCTGGGTCAGCCACGAGATGATGCGGCGGGCCATGACCTCGGGACGCCAGGCGACCGTGTCCTTGACGCTTTCCAGCGTGATCCATTCGTCGACCAACGCCCTGGCATTGGCCCGGCTGATCCCGGACTCGGCGGCGCGCAGATGCCGCAGCCAGCCGAAGCCGAGGAGGCCTGCCGCCCAGTCGTCCGATGGCGGCGTCACTTCGAATGGCGACCGCGCGTCGCAGATCACCACCTTGCCAGCGAAGACAAAGCGGCCGCCATAGATCTCGCTCGCCCGGGTTGCGTCGGAGGTCCGCAAATCCTGTGGCGCGATGACCAGGCGGTCGGCCTTGCCCGGGACGAAGGGCAGGCGGATGAGGGGAATGGAGGTCAGCCAGCCCAGGAGCCTGCGAAGCATCCCGCGCGCGACAAAAACGGACAGCCTGGCCCGTTCCGCGACTGAAACGCGCGACATCGACGCGCTCGCTCCCCTCATCACGGGCGCCCTTTCCAAACCCCGCAACATAGCGAAGGCCCGGTCAAGGGCCAACATGGACCGTTTGCTCAGAGCCGCTCGAGGCGGGCGGCATAAAAGCCGTCGAGCCCGCCCATGCGCAGGTCAGGATCGGCGAGATGGCAGGGCAGCGTGCGTAGGTCGCCTGCGCACGTCATTAGCTCGTCGAGGCCATGGAGCTCGGCCGCCGAGATCGGCCGGCGGCGCAGGTGCGGGTCGCGGGCGAGCAAGTCGGCGATGATCCCGGTCCCTTCCTCCGGCTCGAGCGAGCAGGTGCAATAGATAAGGACGCCGCCCGGCTTGGTCAGCTCGGCTGCGCGCGCGATGAGCCGGCGCTGCAGCGCAACCAGCGGGGCGAGATCGGCCTCACGCTTGAGCCAGGGGATATCGGGATGGCGGCGGATCGTGCCGGTCGATGAGCAGGGGGCATCAAGCAGCACCGCGTCGAACGGTTCCGCCTGCCATTGCGCCACATCGGCGGCGACGGTCTCGGCCCGGAGGCCGAGCCGGGCCAGATTTTGCCGCAGCCGGTCGAGGCGCCTTCCGGCGCGGTCGACCGCGGTGACCTGGGCGCCGGCGGCGGCGAGCTGCGCGGTCTTTCCGCCCGGAGCGGCGCAAAGGTCGGCCACGCTTTTCCCGCGCAGGTCGCCGAACAGGCGCGCCGGCAAGGCTGCGGCGGCGTCCTGCACCCACCAGGCGCCATCGGCATAGCCGGGCAGCAGCGATACCGGGCCGTGGGTGATCACACGCACCGAGCCGGTCGCCAGCACGCATCCCCCGAGCATGGTGCCCCAATGCGCGGGATCGTTCTTCACCGTGAGATCGAGGGCCGGCTCGTGACCGTTGGCGATGGCGATGGCGCGCGCCGTGTCCGCGCCATAGTTGCGCGACCAGCGTGCCATGAGCCAATCCGGCGTATCGAGGGCGGTGGTATCGATGCCGCGCAGCCGTTGGGCGCCGTCGCGGGCGAGGCGCCGCAACACGGCATTGACGAGACCGCCATAGTGCGCCGCGCGCCGGTCCGCCCGCGCGAGCCGCACCGCCAGATCGACAGCGGCATGGTCGGGCACGTCGAGCCAGAGGATCTGCGCGGCGCCCAGGAGCAGCGCGGTCTCGACCCGCGGCGCGTCGGCAGGAAAACCGCGCTCGAGGAAGAGGCCAAGAAGGTGCCGCAGCGTACCGAGCCGGCGCAGCACGGTCGCGACCAGCCGCCGCGCCAGCGCGCGGTCGCGTTCGCCGAGCGTGGCAAGCCCGGGCGGGGCGGCGGCGCCGTCGAGCTGCTCGTCAAGCGGCCGGCGCCGGCGCAGCACGCCGTCGATGAGCTCGGCAGCGAGGCGGCGCGCAGGGAGACCGGGAACTTCGGGCAAAGCTGCGTCCGTGACCATCCGACTCATGTGGCACGAAACAGGAGCGCTGCCGAGCGCTCGCGGCCCATGCAGGGGCTCAGTCATTCATCATGGCGGGCTGTCCCGCCTATGACGCGAGAATTTGGCGCCGCGGCAGTTCCAGGAGAGTCAGCCCCAGGGGCCGCGCGCGCTCGACCAAGGCCCGCTTCCCACAGCCTGCGTCGCAGGGCGGTCCGCGCGGGTGTTGAATCCGCCTTGGCCCATTCGCAGCGACACCTGCTGGAGCGCGGCGATGCGGTTCTCGGTCGAGGGGT
>WNFT01008190.1_pt1 | contig 17833 bp, 17 predicted proteins | sample 5400191 | NCBI WGS metagenome assembly WNFT01 (sample SAMN13153359, study PRJNA577476) | soil metagenome | isolation source: 80 cm saprolite under Madrone tree | place: USA:California | collected 2016-06-14 | reverse complement strand
CAGGTTGTGGCGGAAAACCGGTCCTATTTGTGGGAATGAGCCGCACTGAACGCCGGCTTTGAAGGTAAGTCTTTACGATGCATTTCTAGTCGGACCTGCCCCGGTGTCGGGCCGAGGTTTGACAGCCTGCTTGTCGATCTTGTATCTTAATTGATCAGCCGTGGAGTCATCGATTCAAGTAGGGGTGAACGGGCCAGCCGTGTGGGTGAAGGTGGAGGGTAAGGGAAGTTTTCTAAATAGCGGAAACCTGAAGGAATTCGCTCGCGAAATGGTTGATCGCGGTTACCGCGAATTTGTGATTGATTTGGCCAATTGCGCGATGATGGATTCGACCTTCATGGGCACAATGGCCGGCGTGGCGCTGCGATTGAAGGAGCTCGGCCGCGGTCATCTTCATGTCGTTCATTGCGGAAATCGCAGCCGCGAGCTGCTTTCCGGTCTCGGTCTTGATCATATCTTCAGCATTCATGCCAATGGTGCGTCGGCACCGGAGTGTGAATCGCTTCGGCAAAAACCCAGCGGCGAGTCGTCGGAGAAAAAGCAGGAGCAAGCGAAAACGATGCTGGAAGCGCATGAAGCGCTTTGTGAGGCGGCACCGGAAAATTTTTTCCGTTTCAAGGACGTCCTCGATTATCTAAAGCAAGACCTTCATCACGAGACAGCCTCGAAGTAAGCGGGCCCCGTGACCATGTGGCCGATTCTTCTCTTCGGACTGCTGCTCGCGTCTGTCGCGGGGTGGATCTATACCGCGCAACGGCAGGCCCGGCGGATCCGGACGCTGGAACGCTCGAAAGAAGAAATTCAAGTCGAGGAAACGCTCGTCTTCGATTTCTTGCACGGGCTCGGGGAAGCCTTCAGCGAAACGATCCGGCCCAATGACCTGCATCGACTGATTGTCGAAGGAGCGACGCGCATCCTCGACGCCCACGGCGGCGCGCTTTACATGGCCGATCGCACGGGCGCGAAGCTGGTACCGGCATTCATTTCCAAAGGCTGCCCGCCGCTTGTTGAAGTCCCAACCGACATCCTGCAGCAAGCCGCGGCCACGCCCATTGCGCTCGAGAGTTATCTACGGCTTCATTCCGTCCCGCTCGGTGAGGGGACGATTGGACGGGTCTGGCAAGCAGGACAGTCGGTCTGTTTGAATGAGCTTTCCGAGGTTCCGGAACTGGCAAAGTTGCGCGACACGTCGTTCGGCACCGCTTCAATGATGGTCAGCGCGCTGCTTTACGGTAAACAAAACATGGGCGTGCTCGCATTGGCCAATGGGCCGATGGGCGCACCGTTCTCGCAAAGCGATTTTGTCGTGTTCAAATCCATTGCCGAGCAATCTGCCTTTGCCCTTTACAACGCCATCATCTACTCGGAGGCGAACGAAAAGAAACGGCTCGATCACGACCTCGAAATTGCGCGTGATATCCAGCGCATCCTGCTGCCTGCTGAAGCTCCGGAAGTGAACGGATTTGAGATCAGCGGAATCAATGTACCCGCTCGTCAAGTCAGCGGTGATTATTTCGATTACATCAAGGTGGACGATCAACGTCTCGGCGTGGCGATTGCCGATGTTTCGGGCAAAGGTGTCCCGGCCTCGATTATCATGGCGATTTGCCGCAGTGTTTTGCGCAGTCAGGCAGCGCAGAATCCTTCGCCGGCCGATGTTTTGCAAAAGGTGAATCGGCAACTTTACCCCGACATCAAGGAGGACATGTTTATCAGCATGGCCTATCTCATTCTCGATCACGCGCACAATGGCGTGGTACTCTCGCGCGCCGGGCACGATGCGCCGTTGCTCTACAAAAGTTCTTCGCAAAACGTCACGCCTTTAAGGCCGCCGGGTATGGTTCTCGGAATTGACAGCGGAAATGTCTTCGATAGGCTCACCAGCGACGTCGCCGTCCCGCTCGAGCGCGACGATTGCTTGGTCCTCTATACCGATGGAGTGACGGAAGCGATTGACACGGAAGGAGACGAATTCGGCGTCGAACGGATGATCCAATCGGTGCGCGCGAGCGCAATGAATGGCGCCCCGGCGATCGTCACACGATTGATCGACGACTTACGAAACTTCGTCGGTTCGCAACCACAAAATGACGACATCACTTTGATCGCAATCCGAAAGACATGAAAAAAGTTCCCGTGACCGAATCCAAAGAGGCGAATAAGCCTGACCTCGCGAAAGAAAGATCGACATCGTCACGTGAAAAACCGGCAGCTCTCTCGGAAGTTGACCAGATCGAAGCCGAAGATCCGATGGCCGGTTTGCAGGCCGACCTCGACCGTTTTCGCGATCTCGCGCTACGCAGCCAGGCCGACTTTGAAAATTACAAAAAACGCTGTGCGCGCGAAAAAGAAGAAGCGATCAAGTATGCAAACAGCTCGTTGCTTGAGCGGCTCGTTGCGATTGTCGATAATTTCGAGCTCGGCCTTTCAGCGGCGCGCCAGGAGAGCGAAAGCTCGCCGATTTATTCCGGAATGAGCCTCGTGCTAAAACAACTTAACGATTTTTTGGCCGAAAACGAATTGCACCCGATCGAAGCAGTCGGCCAGAAGTTCGATCCCAACTTGCACGAAGCGATTGCGCATGAACCGAGCGAGAAGTTTCCAGAAGGAACGATCATTCGCCAAACCCGCCGCGGTTATCGTTTTAAAGACAGACTTCTGCGGCCTTCAAGCGTGGTGGTCTCTAGCGGTCCGGCGAAATGAATGAAGTGATGCGTGACCGGTAAGTCTGGCAGACCGCCTGCTGCCTTTTGTCGCCAGTCACCTATCACTTTTTCAAAATGGCTACGAAGAAGCGAGACTATTACGAAGTCCTCGGTGTTCAGCGAAACGCCTCCGAGGAGGAGGTCAAGCGCGCCTATCGCAAGCTCGCAGTCAAATTCCATCCGGATAAAAATCCGGACGACCCGCACGCCGAAGAAAAATTCAAGGAGATCGGCGAAGCCTACGATGTTTTGATGGATCCCGATAAACGCGCGGCCTACGATCGTTTCGGCCACGCCGCGTTCGCCCAAGGAACCGCCGCCCGCGGCGGGTTTCATGATCCATTCGATATTTTTCGCGAGGTATTTGGCGGCGCTGGCGGCGGGATCTTCGAAACCTTTTTCGGCGGCGTCGGTACCCGTGGCGAAGATCGACAACGTGGTTCCGATCTACGTTACGATATGCAGATCAAGTTGGAGGAAGCGGCTTTCGGCGTTGAAAAGGAAATTGAGATCCAGAAGCTCGATACCTGCGACAAATGTCAGGGCAGTGGCGCGGAGCCTGGTTCCCGCACGATCAATTGCCCCGCGTGCGGCGGTCGCGGCCAGGTGATCAGCTCACGCGGTTTTTTTCAGGTCTCTCAAACTTGTCCGCGCTGTCGCGGCGCCGGCCAAATCATCGAGAAACCGTGCCGCCAGTGCCAGGGCGAGGGACGCCTGGAAAAAATGAGCCGCATCAAGTTGAAGATCCCGGCCGGAATTGCGGATGGCTCCCGGCTGCGTTCCTCGCGCAATGGCGAAGCTGGGACACGCGGTGGTCCGCATGGAGATCTTTACGTCGTCATTCACATCAAGGAACACAAAATTTTCCAGCGCGAGGATGATAATCTTTATTGCGAACTGCCAATCCCGTTCAGCAGCGCCGCGCTCGGTGGCGAAGTGGACGTGCCCACATTGGAGGGCAAAGCGCATCTCAAAGTGCCGGCCGGAACGCAAAGCGGACAGATATTTAAACTCCGCGGCAAGGGAATCGTTAACGTTAACGGGCGTGAGAGAGGCGACTTGCTCGCTCGCCTGATAGTCGAAGTGCCGACGCGCTTGAACGCCGAACAACGTCAGAAGCTCGAAGAATTTGCCGCGCTCTGCGGCGAGGAGAACACACCCATGCGCAAAAGTTTCTTCGAACGCGCCAAAGAATTCTTCCAGTAGGGCGACGCTCTGCGGAGCCGTTGAATAAATCGGCTCGACAGAGTCTCGCCCTACCATCATCGATGCATCGTTTTTACATCTTACCGGAAAACTGGAATCCCGATGCGCTCACTTTAAGCGGATCGGAAGCGCATCATTGTCGCGATGTTTTGCGAATGGAGCGCGGGGACAAGGCCGTTCTCTTCAACGGACGGGGGCGCGAGATCACTGCCGAGATTGTCGATCTTGAGCGCGGAGAAGTTCATTTGCGCAAGCTCCACGAAAGCAGCACGCCGCTGCTTCGTTGTCGCATCACGCTTGGCCAGGCGCTTCCGAAAGGCAAGAACATCGAGCTGATCGTCCAGAAAGCGGTCGAGATCGGGGCATCGGAAATTGTGCCGCTAATTTCCGAACGAACGATTGTTGATCTTGATCCCGCGTCCGCGGGACACAAGCAGGAGAAATGGCGGCAAGTCGCGATCGAGGCGGCGAAACAGTGTGGGCGAAACTGGTTGCCGCACGTGCATGCGCCGCGAAAGCTGAAGGATTTTTTCATCGATTTTCCTGTACAGGCCGGTGTCCCCACCGGTAATTCACGAAACATGCCGTTGAGGACAGCGGTCACTACAACTTTCGACCTGCGCCTGATCGGCTCGCTCCAACCTGATGCGCTGCACTTGAAAAAAATCCTCGCCGAATTTTCGAGCGAACATCATGATCGTCCTGAAAGCGTGCTCATGCTCATCGGGCCGGAAGGCGATTTCACGCCGGCGGAACTTGCGCTCGCGAAAAGCCACGGTTGCCGGCCGATCACCCTCGGCCCGATTGTTCTTCGCGTCGAAACTGCCGCCATTTACTGCCTCAGCGTGCTCTGTTACGAACTGCTCTAGCGGTTAGTAAATATAAGGCGCCGAGAGTTGAAATGCGTTCCTGATCAGCTCGAAACGTGGCTTGGCACCTTCCGCGATAATTATTTCGACGACATCAAAGCGAAAAAGAATGTCCGGATTGTCGAGCAGGCGAAGCCAGGCAAGCGCGCCGCGCGAGATGCGTTTTTGTTTCTGTAAGCCCACTGCCTCAACGGGCCGGCCGAAATCTTCTCGGGTGCGCGTTTTCACTTCGACGAAGACAAGCGTGTCGTCGTCGCGGCAGACGATGTCAATCTCACCTCCACTGTGTCCGCGGAAATTGCGATAAAGAATCTTGTAACCGTTCTTGCGCAGGAAACGGCCGGCCAGCTTTTCACCGAGAGAACCGCGCCGAAGGTGTTCCGACTTGAATGATTCCTTCGAGCGCGAGAAGCGGCTGCGCCACTGGTTCGAAAGATCGGCGATGGATTGGACAAGGCCCAAATTCATGGAGTTTGGTGAGATGCAACTCGGTGCTGTAGCCTTTGTGCTGGCTGAAGCAATAGTCGGGGAAGCGCGCGCAGAAGTCACGCATCATCATGTCGCGGGTCACTTTCGCGATCACGCTGGCGGCGGCGATCGACAGGCTGTAACAATCTCCGTCGATGATCGCGGTCTGCGGGAATGGAAATGGAAAAACGGGCAGTCCGTCGATGAGAACGTGATCGGGCGGAGTAAAGAGCGAGGTAATGGCGGCGCGCATCGCTTTGTGCAAGCTGTTTCGAATCGTTGAGTTTGCGATGCCGAAATCGCTGCGGCAAAATGACTGCGGCAGCGACGACTGGACCGGCCAAGGCGCCGCGCCCGGCTTCATCGATCCCTGCGATGCGGGCGACACCGATGGCGCGCAATTTCTTTTCGTAACGAAATCCGCAGCGCCGATACATGTGTGGCAATCATCCGTACATTAACAGATTTTCACCACAAAAAATTGGTAGGGACGGCGCGCTGTGCTGCGTCCGTCCTCACTCTCTCACCGCGGTTGCTTCCTTGCCTTTGCGCGCGCGGAGGTAATTGAGCTTGGCGCGCCGCGCCCGGCCTTCTTTTTCTACTTCGATTTTTGCGATGCGCGGTGAATGCAGCGGGAAGACGCGCTCGACGCCTTCGCCGTAGGAAATGCGGCGGACCGTGAATGTTTCGTTGAGTCCGCGCCCTTTGCGGCCAATTACGATGCCAGTAAAAATCTGAATGCGCTCCTTGTCGCCCTCCACGACCCGCGTATGAACGTGAATGCTATCGCCTACGGCGAATTGCGTCACATCGGTCTTTTGCTGTTCTTTTTCAATAGCATCGATCATGCGGTTCATAGAGTTCCAACGGCTGGCGGGCGAATATTTTCAAACGGCCGCGCATGAAATGCAAATTGAAATGCTGTAGCCACTCGCCCGTGGTGAGTGAAGATGAAATGGCAAACGGCCCGCAGGGCCGTGGCTACACTCTGTCGATTTTATGGGCGGCCGCGGCTGGTTGTGCTTCGAAATGCGACCGTTATAATCGGAAGAAGCTGCGCCCGTAGCTCAACTGGATAGAGCGACGGCCTCCGGAGCCGTAGGTTGCGCGTTCGAGCCGCGCCGGGCGCAAAATCAATTAGCGAATCAATGATTGAGCGACGTGAGCGATTGAATTCGTTAAATTCTTTACGCCAGCGCGTCGATCCGGCCGAGTAAATCTTTCTTGCTCGTCATTCCTGTAACTTGATCGCGAAGCTGTCCGTTCTTGAAGAAAAGCAAGGCTGGGATGGCGCGGATGTTGTACTTGGACGAAAGATTTTGGTTCTCGTCCACATTGACCTTTGCGACTTTGATCGCGTCCACTTTTTCCCGCGCGATCTCATCCAATAGCGGCTCGATTAATTTGCACGGCCCGCACCATTCGGCCCAAAAGTCGACAATCACAGGCTTGTCGCTTCGCGTCACTTCGCGGTCGAAGGTGGATTCATCGACAGTGATGGTTGCGGAATTTTCCATGGCTTTACAAAAAGTAATTCCAAATTTGAATAATCAAAATCACAGCGGAAACCCCAAGCACGGCCCAGCAGAGTGGCTTTGGAAGTGTATCGACAATCTTAACCGGATCGCGCGCCACGGTGAGTGGAGCGCTTTGGGGGACGGTCTCCGGCATCGTGATCAGCGGCTGAGTTTTTTTCATCTGGACCGTCGATGCCGGTTTGGTCGGATCCGGCCGCGGCGCGATTCGCGCGGTCTCTTTCTTCGGGCTTAATGAAGTCCCGAAAGGCTGACTTGGCGGAGAGCCCGGCAATTTTGCGGCTGCGGGAATGTTCACAGGCGCTGTAGGGCTCGCGACGGGTCGCTCCGGCGCCGGGGCGGGAGGCGAGGGCGAAGGGGGTGGAGCTTTGGGCGGCAACGGAGTTTGCGCGGTTGAAACAGGTGGATCCGAGGGAGTCGATGGCGGACGAGCCGGCAGATTGATTCGCACAGCAGGAGATCGTATCCCCGGCTTGCAGTGATTCTGCGCCAGACGAATTCTCCGGCCGGCGCGGGCTCGGCCAAAATTACCCGCGCATCGACATCCGGCGCATCAGCTTCGCTGCGAGCGACATGCGGCTGATCGACGAGCAATTTCAATTTGCGACCAGCTTTTTCCCGCGCCAGCCGGTGCGCGATCTTTTGCTGGATCGACATCGCGGCGCGATATCGCGCGTTTTTGACGTTCGCCGGGATTTGATTTGGCATTCTTGCCGCACGCGACCCTTGCTCCTGGGAATACTTGAAGATACCCAGCCGTTCAAATTGGATACGCTCGATAAATTCGAGCAGCGTCTCAAAATCTGTGCCGCTCTCGCCGGGAAATCCGACGATGAAGGTGGTGCGCAAGGCGACACCGGAAATGCCGAGGCGCAGTTTGGCGATCAACTCCTCGATATGCTGGCGCGACGTTTCCCGCCTCATGCGTTGCAGCATCGACTCATCAATGTGTTGCAGCGGGATGTCGATGTAACGCGCGACCTTGTCACATTGTGAAACGGTTTCGATCAATTCATCACTCCAGTGCGCCGGATGCGTATAGAGCAACCGCACCCAGAATTCGCCTTCGATCTCCTGGATTTGGCGTAGAAGGGCTGAGAGCGTGGGGCCGCGCGAAGAATCCACCAATTGCCGCGGTCCCGCCTTTTCCGCCCACAAATCCATACCGTAATAAGTTGTGTCCTGGCTGATTAAATTAATTTCGCGCACGCCCTCGGCGATCAAACCGCGAATTTCCGCGAGCACGGAGGCGGGAGACCGGCTCCGATGTTTTCCACGCATTTGCGGTATCACGCAAAAACTGCACGGATGATTGCAACCCTCGGCGATCTTTACATAAGCCGAGTGCGCCGGGGTGAGGCGAAAGCGGGGAGTGTCGTAGTCGGGAATGTAACCGGGTCGCGCGGTAACGAAATCAAGATCGACATCTTGATCTCGCGCTTCTTTGCTGAGCAGTTTCCCGACGATTGCACCAAGCTCCTTCACTTGATCCAGCCCGATGAACGCATCTACTTCGGGAAGCGATTCGTGCAGCTCGCTTGAGAAGCGCTGGGACATGCAGCCGCTCACGATCAGTTTTTGATTCGGCCGTTTGTTTAGTTCGCGCTGTCGATGTGCTTCCAGAATCGCTTCGATCGATTCCTCTTTCGCGGAATCGATAAACGCACACGTGTTTATGACGAGCACGTCGGCATCGTCTGCATGCGAAGTGATTTCCATGCCGCGCTGAAGCACGCTGCCGAGCATGATCTCAGCATCGACAAGGTTCTTGGCGCAGCCCAGGCTAATCATCCCGACTTTCGTGCTCATGGGCGGAGAGGACCGATGAAAGCGCTATTCAACGATGACGTCGTCGTCTTCTTCTTCCACGAGTTTGCCGTTTTTCTTGATCTGAACGGCGTCTCGATCAAGCACTCGCACCACGATATGTCGACCGCGAAATTCCACCGTGCCATCGGTCGGTGAAATCCAGCGTTCGAAAGCCGGTTTCATCTCTTCATTGTCTACCACGACTTTGACATAGGTTTTCTTCAGCGGCCGAATGGCTACCCGGTTCGGCCCCGCAGGTTCTGCGGTCGGCGCAGAATTGGCCGCAGCAGCTTTTGCGAGATCTTCCGGACGCACCGGTTCGGCTCGGCGCACCTCTGGCTCTTTGGAAGGTCGCGGAGAAGCTGCGGCAACTGCCGTCGTGGCCGGCATGGCGGTAGCAGCCGGAGCTGTAGCAGGAGCGCCAACGATTTTCTTAGTTGCAGTTTCTGCTGATTGACTCGGCGCGGTGACCCCGGGTTCGCGAGTTGAAGCAGACGTGGCGGGCGGCGCTTGAACAGCAGGCTCGGTGCGACGAGGCGCGATCCGCTGGATGTTGAGAATTAGCTTCATGAAGAAAAACCCAACGATGAGCACGATGATTCCGATAACGAGGGGCGTCGCCGACATGCGATTGGAAGTTGTTCTGCGAACGGTCGGCGTGCGCGCCGGTTTCGGCGCCGGATTGTCCTGGAGGTAAGAGTAGCCGTCGACGGTGACGTGCTCCGAACCTTCGAACGCTTCAAGGAATGGCGTTACATCGACATCCAAAAATTTCCCGTAGATGAGCAAAAAACCTTTCGCGTAGGCCAAACTGGGAAATTGCGAAAAATCCTCTGCCTCGATCTCAGCCAGTCGTGCCGGTCGGATCTTGGTCATGCGCGCGGCTTCATCGAGCGTAAGCCCGCGCGCCAACCTCGCTTCCTGAAATTTTTTGCCAAGACCTTCGATTGTCATCGTCTGCGCCGGCTAAACGGCGGCGTCAAGATCGACAAGAATCTCGCGCGGCTTCGCACCTTCGCCGGGACCCAAAATACCGCGTTGTTCCAGAATATCAACGATTCGCGCCGCACGAGTGTAACCGAGACGCAGCCGGCGCTGAAGCAGCGAAGTGGAAGCGCGTTTTTCCTGCCTGATAATCTCGAGACATTTTTCAACCAGCTCCTCGTCTTCGTTGGTCACCTCTTCGCTCGTCGAGCTCGCGGCTTGCAATTTCTCGTGCATGGCCGCGTCAAACGCTGGCGGACTTTGCGCGGAAACGAATTCCACGAGGCGATGAATTTCCTCATCGGTCACGAGCACGCCTTGCGCGCGAATTAATCGAGACGAGCTCGGCGGCAAATAAAGCATGTCGCCCTGGCCGAGCAGACGATCGGCGCCGTTTTCATCGAGAATGACCCGACTATCGATCTTGCTCGCGACCTGGAACGCAATTCGGCTCGGAATGTTCGCCTTAATCACGCCGGTGATCACATCGGCGCGGGGCGTTTGAGTGGCGACGATGAGATGAATCCCGGCCGCGCGCGCCATTTGGGTAATGCGCGCGATCGCGCTCTCCACATCTGCCGGCGCAGTCTGCATCAAGTCCGCCAGCTCGTCGATAATAACAACGATGTACGGCATCTTGTCCGGAATTTTGATCTCATCTTCGCGCGGAACTGTAGTGGCCCCCGTCGCAGCGGCTTTCTCCTTGGCCGCTGAGACAGCAGCCTCTACGCCAAGATCGACGTCTTTCTTTTTCACCGGTCGCGCGTTGAAACCGATGATGTTGCGGACCCCGACGCGCGCGAAAACTTTGTAACGCCGTTCCATTTCGTCGATCAGCCCGCGCAAAACGAGCAGCACTTTCTTTGGATCGGTGATCAATGGATAGCGCAAGTGCGGGAGATTGGCGTAAATCTGCAGTTCGACCACTTTCGGGTCGATCATAATGAATTGCAGTTCTTCCGGCGTGAAGCGGGAAAGCATGCTGGCGATGAGTCCATTGATGCAGACGCTCTTGCCGCTTCCGGTCGTCCCGGCAACGAGCAGATGAGGCATTTGGGCCAGATCGGTGACGATCGCCTTGCCGTAAACATCTTTCCCGAGCGCGAGCGGAATTTTTGCACGCGCTTTTGCCTCTTCCCAATCGGATGATTCGAGTAGCTCACGTAATGTGACCTTCACTTTGCGTGTGTTCGCGAGCTCGATGCCAACCGTGTCCTTGCCCGGTATTGGCGCCAGAATGTTAATGCGCTCGGCGCGGGTGGCGCGGGCCAGATCGCGTTCCAGGCTGACAATTTTGTCCACGCGAACGCCTTTGGCTGGATAGACTTCGTAGCGCGTGATCGTTGGCCCTTTGGTGATGTCTCCGGCCGCCACCGCAATCCCAAACTGCGCAAGCGTGTCGATCAAAGTTTGCTGGACCTGCTGCAGTTCGATAGGATCGGCGCCGCCGCGGCCTTCCGGATCGTGCTCGTCGAGCAGATCGAGCCCGGGAAGGACATAAGTTTTCGGGTCCAACGTTCGACTCGTTAGGCCGGGAGTAGTTGTCGATCTTTGCCCGGCCGCGCGCAGCTCGGCGAGTGAGGGTTTTCTTCGCGTGCCCGCCGTTTCGCTCGGCAAGGCGGTTGTGTCGACGACTTTCGGTTTCGGACGATTGGCGAGTTCTTCGCGCGAAATAAATGCGGCCGACGGCCCGGGTACGGACGCGCCTTTTTTCTTAAGTTGCTTTTCGATGACGCGGCGCTGCTTCGATAATTCGCGCTGGCTGATCTCGAGTTGGCCTTTGAGATCGGATTTGCGGAGTTGTCGATGCAATCGCCATTCGCGTAGTTTCGTGACGCCGCGGCGCGTGCCCGTAACGGTTTGCCGGACGAGATGAATCGGCCGCAAACCAGTTATGAGAATAAGAGTCGCGAGATAAATTCCGCCGGGCAGAATGAGCGAACCCACCTTGCCCATCGAATTCAGCAGGATTTTTCCCAAATAGTAGCCGAGCCAACCGCCGGGACCCTGAATGTTAAAGGCCAATCGCCAGCCTTGCAGGTGACGCGTTTGTAATTGCAATAAACATGCGCCCGATGCGATGAATAAAACGATCCAGGGAATGCGCGCTGCCATGCGCAAACTCGAATGAAATAATTTAGCCGCGCCGAACCCGAGCAGAATCGCCGCCAGGAAATATGAGGCCGCGCCCATCAAATGATAGCAAACTCCCGCGATGATCGCGCCGAAAGGTCCGATGAAATTTTGCGCAGGATGATTTGCCGGCGAAATGTGGCTAAACCACACCCACGACGGCACGTCTTTCGGCGTGTAGGAAATGAGTGCGAGAAAGAGCAAGGTGCCAACGCCGAGCAAAATCAAGGCGAAGACTTCGTTCCAGGCGCTGTTTCTTACGGTTCGAGGCACTTAGCCCATAGTAATCCTGTGGCCGGGCGTTTCAATTGAATCTGCGACAGCAGCTCTCTCTTCGTGAATTGGAGCGCGGCCATTTTGGTCGCCATCTATTATTGACCGGCGGCGAGGATCGCCGCCCTACAATTCAATCTTCTTTCGCCTTGCGCCCCAGGCGAGGCGACCATTACTGTGCCTGCGTTTATGCGGCTTGATCAGCGAAAGTGCGCCATTTTTTTCGCTTGTGCTTGGCTGCTCCTGATTTGCTCGTGCGAAAAACATCGCGTTGGCGAAATGCCGGATGCGCAAAAGGAACATGTCGATCTTGCAGCCCAGGCCGCGAAGACTTCGAGCCCTCCTTCTGAAGGATCGACATCTCCCCCGCCGTCGCCAACGCTGACGCCGGCCGAATTTTTCCCTGGAACCAAACCTCGTTAGGCAAGCAATTCGTTATGGCCAAATACAAATACGCGACATCGCCTCCTAACATTTCGACGATGCCGCCGGGTGTCCCCTACATCATCGGCAATGAAGCGGCCGAACGCTTCTCGTTCTACGGGATGCGCTCCATCCTCATTATTTTCATGACGCATTATCTCGTCACGAGTGCCGGCGCAGCTGACCACATGGGGGACGCCGAGGCACGCCAGAACTTCGCGTTGTTTGTATCGGCGGTTTACTTCCTCCCAATCCTTGGCGCCATTCTGGCAGAAGGGTTCATCGGGAAATACCAAACGATTTTCTGGCTTTCGATTGTTTATTGCTTCGGTCATTTCGCGCTTGCACTAAACGATACGCGCCTCGGTTTAATTATCGGTCTCGGCTTGATCGCTTTCGGTTCGGGCGGAATCAAACCGTGCGTGTCGGCCAATGTTGGCGACCAGTTTGGAGAATCGAACAAGCACTTGCTTTCAAAAGTTTTTGGTTGGTTTTATTTTTCAATCAACGCCGGCTCCTTTATCTCAACGATTCTTTGTCCGTTCCTGCTGGCTGATCCGCGGTTCGGTCCGCGCTGGGCCTTCGGCATTCCCGGCGTTGCTATGGTGATTGCCACGATTTTCTTCTGGGCTGGCCGCAAGAAATTTGTTCATATCCCGCCCGCTGGCCTCGGATTTCTTAAGCAAATGTTCAGCCGGGAAGGTTTGGGCGCTTTATTGAGGTTGGCGGTCGTTTATGTGTTCGTGGCCGTTTTCTGGTCGCTTTGGGACCAAAGCAGCGGCGGTTCCTGGACCTTACAAGCGCAACATATGAATCTGCACTGGTTCGGAATGGATTTACTTCCGTCTCAGGTGCAGACCGCCAATCCAATCCTGATTCTCCTATTCATCCCGCTGGTGAACTATCTCATCTATCCGTTTATTGATCGCTTCTTTCTCTTGACTCCGTTGCGCAAGATCGGCATCGGTCTCTTCCTTACCGCTGCGAGTTACATCGTCATCTGGTACATTCAACAAATGATCGACGCCGGCCTGAAGCCGAGCGTCAACTGGCAGTTCCTCGCCTATATTATTCTGACGCTTGGTGAAACAATGGTCTCGATCACCGGTCTTGAGTTTTCCTACACCCAAGCTCCAAACAAAATGAAGAGCGCGGTCATGGCTCTTTGGCTCTTCACCGTCTCAATGGGAAATCTTTTCACGGCAGCCGTGAACTACTTCATCCGCAATCCGGACGGGACGGTGAAAATGAACGACCAGCAATACTTCCTTTTCTTTGCCGTATTAATGTTGATCGCGGCGGCCGTCTTCGTCGTCTTCGCGATGTTTTATCGCGGCCGAACTTACTTGCAATCTCAAGAACATTACGAGGAACGGGCGACCGAGCCGATTCTGGCTAGCGGTGCGCCTGGTTAATCGATTTATGAAAGCCATCACAATCACGCTCGCAGTGTATCTTGCTCTGGCGCTGGGCCATGCCGATGCGACCCCGCAAGACGATCAGTTTCAAAAGATTGCGCACGACTACATTGAAGTCTTTTTGGCGGCGCATCCGGAGAATGCAACCGAATTGGGCGATCATCGCTTCGACGATCAATTGAGCGATTACTCACGGGAAGCGCGCAATCGATTGCTCCAGCTCACCAGGGCATTCCGGAAAGAGCTCAACAGGTTCGAGAACATTTCGCAGCTGACCGGCGCAAATCAGGTGGACGTTCGCATCCTCCGTGACAATATCGACAATCAAATCTTCGAGCTGGAAGAGCTGAGAGAGGCAGACTGGAATCCGCTGGTTTACAATCAAAGCCTCGCCAACAGTCTTTACCTCCTCGTAGTGCGCGATTTCGACACGCCGGAGAAGCGCATTCCGAATTTGCGCAAGCGCATGGAGGCGATTCCGCACGTGATCGACCAAGCGAAGGCAAACCTGCAACATCCGCCGCGAGTGCACACCGAGACGGCGATCGAACAAACGCAGGGCGCAATTACTTTCGTACGCGAAGGGCTCGCTCCATTGCTTGATCAGGCGCCGCAAATGAAAAAGGAGCTCTCGCCGCTCCAGGAAAAAACGGCCAAGGCGCTCGAAGACTACAAAAAATGGCTGCAAAACGATTTGGTTCCGCGTTCCGACGGGGATTTTCGCATCGGCGTCGACAAGTTTCGCAAGAAACTGCGTTTCGCGCTCGCGTCCGAATTATCGATGGAAGAAATCATGCAGCGCGCGCAAACCGATTTGCAGCAAACGCAAACGGCCATTTATCAGACTGCGCTTCCGCTCTACAAAAAACATTTTCCGAATGCCGGAAAAACAGCGCTCGATGACAAAAAGAAAGTCACAGCCGCGGTGCTCGATAAACTGGCCGAACAACATTCGGATGACAACACGATCGTAGGCTACGCGCAAAAAGTTGTTGGAGAAGTCACCGATTTCGTAACGCAGCATGACTTGGTGACGGTTCCGGCGAAACCGCTCGACGTAATCGCGATGCCCGAATTCAAACGCGGCGTGGCCATTGCCTATTGCGATTCGCCTGGAGCACTGGAGAAAAACGGCAAGACGTTTTACGCAGTCGCGCCGACGCCGAAAGATTGGCCGACGGAACGAAAAAATTCCTTCTTCCGCGAGTACAACAACTACATGGTGCGCGATCTCACCGTCCACGAAGCAATGCCGGGCCATTATCTGCAACTCGCGCATGCAAATGAATTCCGTGCGCCGACATTAGTTCGCGCAATTTTCCAGAGCGGAACTTTTGTCGAGGGCTGGGCCGTTTATTGCGAGCAGATGATGGCCGAGGCAGGCTATGGCGGGCCGGAAGTGAAGATGCAGCAGTTGAAAATGCGATTGCGTGCGATTTGCAATGCGATCCTCGATCAAAGCATTCACGCTGGAAGCATGAGCGAGCAGCAGGCGATGGACCTGATGATGAAAGAAGGCTTTCAACAGGAAGGCGAGGCGGTTGCCAAATGGAAACGGGCGCGGCTTACTTCTGCACAACTTTCTACCTATTTCGTCGGCGTGAGCGAGCATCTCGATTTGCGGGACAAAGCAAAAGCAAAGGCCGGCGCATCGTTCGGTCTGAAAAAATACAACGATCAGGTCATCTCTTTCGGCAGCCCGCCGGTCAAGTACGTCCGAGAGTTAATGGGACTATAGAAAAAATCAAGGAGCGGCGGTCTCCAGACCGCTGTTCATTTAATTCGGCGGCTTGGAAGCCGCCGCTCCTTGGGCTTTAGTCTGTGATGCTTAATCTGGCCACTTGGATGCGCGCGAAAGACAAAGAGTGGTTTCAACCATTTTTCGACAAGCATCCCGATATTCGTATTTGCGACGCGCGCAAAGGCGCAGTCGTATTGGAAAAAATGGATGGACTACTTTTGACCGGCGGCTCCGACATTTCTCCGGAATTACTGCGACAGGAAGTTGTCGATTCAACCGTGCTGGAGAAAGATGTCGATCTTGCGCGGGATCGCTGGGAGTTCGAGGCGATCGCAAAGACTCTCGCGCGTGGTCTGCCGATTCTTGCGATTTGCAAGGGCCTCCAGGTTTTCAATGTCGCGCTCGGCGGCACGCTCAAGCTCGACATTCCTGGTCATAAACTTCCCGAGATGAAGGATCATGATGTCCAACCGCTCCGAAACGAGCGCGCCGCTCGGCACCGTTTCGAAAGAGTGAACAGCTCGCATCATCAAGCGATTGATCGATTGGCGGACGGTTGCGAAGTCGAAGCCTGGTGCGCGACCGATGACATCATCGAGCAAATGCGCCTGCGCGATTATCCGTTTGCCCTGGCCGTGCAATACCATCCTGAGCGCGGCAGGATTTACGATGCCTTGTTTGAAGATTTCTTCTCGCGGATAAATAATCGCCGAAGCGATAAAGTGTTAAAGTGATGAAGCGTCGGAGCACACTCATTTCACCGGAGATATTTTCAACTCTGCTGCCGCCATGTCAGCGATGCGCTCGGCAGCATTCGGTTCATTCACCAGTGGGTTCCCCGCGTCAGCAAGACGCTTCGCAATCTCCAGATATTTCTTGGTGAGGTCGGAATTTGGGTCGTCTAGTTGCGGGTAACGTTGAGAGGCATCTTGATCGGTAGTGGCTTGAACAGCTTGCCGTTGTTGTTCAATCTGTTGCTTGGGCTGCCGCTGGCGTAATTCGTTCTGGCGCCGTTCCTCTTCTTGTTGCTCCCATCGCTCAAGCGCATTATGATATCGCTCTAGTTCTTGGTTGTATCGGTCGGTGGCGCGTCTTGCCTCGTTGGCGTTGGCCCAACCGTCCTGGCGCGGCGGAATAGGCGCCGATGGCTTGATGCCAGCGGCAACCGCTGCTTCTGGATCGTATTGCTTAACGGGAGCCGCCTGGTGTTGTTGCGCCGCAATCATCGCATCGCCCTCCGCCATGAACCTAGAATCATCATACTGCCCAAGAGCCGGCGCTGCTGTGAGCCAACACGCGGTGAGTGCCGCAATCGCGATCGGATATTTCATCGCAGCCGGGCTATCTTCGACAAAAAAGAACGCAGTGTAAAGACTACGATTCGCGAAATTGGGATGCTGAGAGGTTCAACCCACCGTTTCCACAAGGCAATCAATCGCGGTGCAAACGCGATCTTGCCCAGTGTGATTTACTTTGTTGCTTTCGGTGAATGTGTATTCGCTCACTTCGCTATTGCTCAGACGACAGAGAGCGGTCACAGCTTCATCGAATCGCGCTCTCTTATCTTCCGTCAAATCATTCCTGACTTTCGCGGTTTCTTGCCGGATGCCGTGGACTCTGTTACCAAACTCAGTTCCGAGTTCGTGGGGGCAACGTTCAACCCAAGATCGAAAACCGCTCATAAAACTAAGGAAATCTCGCCTTCGATCAGTTTTGGCATCTTCCAGCGCGTGTTTTCGCGCTGTGCGATCTCGCAGAGTGGATAGCTTGTGGTTAGCGAACCAGCCAAGACCAGCCCAGAGGGCAGCCCAAAGAGTTCCGGCGATAAAAATCTGGGTAGAGTCGAGTTGGACTGTAGCCATCTGGTGCTTTGGGCTGTTATCTCAGCAGCTATCAGCTTTTTGATCGGATAGGGAGCCTATTTCCCACGGCAGGATTAGAATTTCCACAATCAAGCGACCCCGACCCCGGCCCCAACACCCCTGCGCGAGAAGGCAAAAACGCAACCCGTTGCGCCTGGTCGGGACGCGAATTTCAAATGTGCGACGCGTCGGACATTTGGGCGGCCGCAAACACCATCGCGATCGTTGGCACGCCAAAGCATTAAGGGCAATGTGGCATGGGCTTCCAGCCCACGTCTCGTCGGCACGATGCCGATGCCAGGCGCGCGCGTCGCTCAGACACCACGCTGGGTCGGCGTCCAGATAAACTTGTGCATCTGCAACTGAAAACGAACATCGAGCTGGTCGACTAGGATCCATTCCACGAT
>WNFT01002458.1_pt1 | contig 17840 bp, 13 predicted proteins | sample 5400191 | NCBI WGS metagenome assembly WNFT01 (sample SAMN13153359, study PRJNA577476) | soil metagenome | isolation source: 80 cm saprolite under Madrone tree | place: USA:California | collected 2016-06-14 | reverse complement strand
AAACCTTTTTTGTGCGCGGCGTGACGTACGGCGCGTTCGCGCCGGACGAGACCGGCCGCGAATATGCCGACGATCGGCTGATCGAGCGCGATTTCGCCCAGATGGCCGCGCTCGGCCTTAATACCGTGCGGATCCCGCACACGGTGCCGCCGCGCTCGCTTCTCGATATAGCCGCACAGCACGGGCTGCGGGTCATGGTCGGCCTCTCCGCCGAACAGGATGCCGGATATCTGATCGACGGAAAGATGCCCGGCGATTTTGCAGCCCGCTTTCGCGCCAAGACACGCGTTTGCGCCGGCCATTCGGCATTGCTTTGTTTCGCATTGGGCAACGAAATTATGGCATCGCAGGCGCGCTGGCTCGGCCGCCGTCGCGTCACGCGCTATCTGCAATGGCTCTATGCTATTGTAAAAGACGAGGACCCGCAGTCGATCGTCACCTATGTCAATTATCCGACGACAGAGTACCTGGAGCTGCCCTTTCTCGACATGGTCTCGTTCAACGTCTACCTGGAAACGAGAAGCGAGTTGCAGGCTTATTTGGCGCGGCTGCAGAACGTCGCCGGCGACCGACCGCTGTTGCTAACTGAGCTGGGGCTCGACAGCATGCGCCATGGTGATCTGGCGCAGGCTCACGCGCTCGACTGGCATATCCGGGCGACGTTCGAGGCGGGGGCGGCGGGCGCGATCATCTTTTCCTGGACCGACGAGTGGTTTCGCGCCGGGAGCCAGGTCGAGGACTGGGCCTTCGGCATCACCGACATCGAGCGCAACCCCAAGCCCGCCGTGTACGCAGTCCGTAAGGCCTTCGACGAGACCCCGTTCGGACCTGCCGCGGACTGGCCAAGAATTTCCGTGATTGTCTGCACCTATAATGGCGCCCGGACGCTGCGCGAATGCCTGAGTGCCTTGGCCGCCCTTGATTATCCGACTTACGAGGTGATCGTCGTCAACGACGGCTCGACGGACGAAACCGCAGCGATCGCGAGGGACTATCCGGTTCGTCTGATCAACCAGTCGAACCAGGGGCTCTCCGCTGCGCGCAATGTCGGTCTCGCCGCGAGCAACGGAGAGATCGTCGCCTATATCGACGACGACGCCTTTCCCCACCGCTATTGGCTGCGTTATCTCGCCGCGGCGTTTGATCGCTCCGCCCATGTCGGTATCGGCGGCCCCAATCTGCCGCCATCGGGCGATGGATTTGTCGCCGACTGCGTCGCCAATGCGCCGGGCAATCCGGCCCATGTCCTGCTCTCGGACGAGCTCGCCGAGCACATTCCCGGCTGCAACATGGCCTACCGCAAGGAGGCGCTCGTTGCCATCGGCGGCTTCGACCCGCGCTTCCGCGCGGCCGGCGACGATGTCGACATCTGCTGGCGGTTGCAGGACCGGGGCTCGACGATCGGCTTCTGCCCGGCGGCGGTCGTGTGGCACCACCGCCGCAACTCGATCCGTGCCTATTGGAAGCAGCAATATGGGTACGGCAAGGCCGAGGCGCAGCTCGAGGACAAATGGCCGCAGCGCTGCAACTCGCTCGGCCATATCGGCTGGGCCGGGCGCATCTATGCCGGCGGCCCCGGCCTCGCCAATCTGCTGCGGCAGCGCATCTATCACGGCGTCTGGGGCACCGCGCCCTTTCAAGCGGCGCATCCGCCGGCGGCAAACATCGCGCTCTCGCTGTTGGCGATGCCCGAGTGGTACCTCGTAATCGCGGTCCTCGCGCTGCTCTCCGCCGGCAGTTTGATATGGACGCCGCTGCTGCTGGCTTCGCCGCTTCTGGCGCTGGCGGTCGCCGCGCGCATCGCCGAGGCCGCACTCAGCGCCAGCCGCGCGCCCATCATGTGGAGGACCAGAGGTCGCGCGCGGCTCGGCCGGTGGCTGGTTACGAGTTTTCTGCATCTATCGCAGCCGCTCGCTCGGCTCTACGGTCGCATTCGCCACGGGCTGACGCCGTGGCGGTGCCGCGCGGCGGCGCGGTCGCGGCTGCCGCGCCGATTGTCGACCGCGATCTGGTCGGAGCGCTGGCAGGAGCCGGAAGCCTGGGTGCGGCACATGCGGGAGGCGATCAGGCGGGAGGGCACCTACGTCGCCGACGGCGGGCCATACGACCGCTGGGACCTCGAGGTCTCGGGCGGCGCGCTGGCCCGGGCCCGCCTGCTGGTCGCGGTCGAAGACCACGGCGCCGGCAAGCAATATGTGCGGCTCCGGCTCTGGCCGAAGTGTTCCGGCGTCGGGCTTGCGGCAATTGCGTTCCTGGCCTCGGTCGCCGGAGCGGCTGCAACCAGCGCGGCCTGGATCGCCGCCGTCATCTTCGCCGGCGCCGCGGCCCTGGTCATCGCCCGCATCATGCAGGAAGCCGGCCGGGCGCTGGCCGTGTTCGAGCAAGCCATCGCCGGCCTAACGAGCGCATCGGAGAGCCCGTCGACGTGACCGAGGGAGCCCGGATCGGCGATCTCGCGCTCTACCGGCGACTCGCCGCTGAGCTACGCCCCTATTGGCGGGGCATTGCCGGCATCCTCCTGCTAAGCTTCGCCGCGACGCCGCTGAGCCTCTTGACCCCATTGCCGCTCAAGATCGCCGTCGACACGGTCCTGGGATCTCAGCCGGTCCCCGACTTCCTCGCCCCTCTGCTCCCGGGCACCGCTTCCAAGACCGTGCTGTTGATCGCGGCGGCCGCGTTGCTCGCCCTCGTTACCGTGCTGACCTACAGCTTCGCTCTCGGCCTTTCGCTGTTACGGACCTACACGGGCGAGAAGTTGACCCTGTCCTTTCGGGCGAAGCTGTTTCATCGGGCGCAGCAGCTGTCCTTCGACTATCACGACCGCAAAGGCACGCTCGACGCGGTCTACCGCATTCAGAACGATGCTACTGCGCTACAAGGCTTCGCGATCAGTGGTGTCGTCCCGCTCTTCGCGAACGCCGTCACCCTCCTCGCGATGATCGTCGTGACGGCGCGCATCGACGCGCTTTTGGCCATCGTGGCGCTGGCAATCTGCCCGGTTCTTTATCTTCTGCTATCGTTCAGCCGCCGCAGCGTGCGGCCTCGGTGGGCGGAGCTGAAAGCAGCCGAAAGCGCCGCAATGGGCGTCGTCCATGAGGTCCTTGCGGCGCTGCGCACGGTCAAATCGTTCAACCGCGAGGAGCAGGAGGCCGAGCGGTTCATCGGCCGCGCCGGCAAGCTCGTCACCGGCAATGTGCAGGTGGCTCTGATCGAAAGCGGGTTCGATCTCCTTATCGGGCTGACTATCGCGCTCGGCACCGCCGCCGTTCTCATGATCGGGGTCTGGCATGTGCAGGCGGGGGTGCTGAGCCTCGGCAGCCTGTTGCTCGTCATGGGCTATCTCGCCCAGCTCTATAAGCCGCTCGAAACGATCAGCCGGCAGGTGACAAAGCTGCAATCCTACATCGCCAGCGCCGAGCGCGCCTGCGCGCTGCTCGACAGCCTTGCCGATGTGCCGCAGCGGCCGTCCGCCCGGCCATTGCGGCGCGCCTCCGGCCGGATCTCTTTCGAGCATGTCTCGTTCGCCTATGGCGCCGAACGCGTTCTCGACGACATCTCGTTCGAGATTGCCGCGGGGACGGCGGTCCGCATCGTTGGCCGCACCGGCGCCGGCAAGACCACCATGATGAATCTGCTTGCGCGGTTTTATGACCCGACGCGGGGGCACATCCTGCTCGACGGCACCGATCTGCGCGATTACCGGGTCGACGACCTGCGCCGGCAATTCGCGCTCGTGCTGCAGGAGCCAGTACTGTTCTCGACAACGATCGGAGAAAATATTCGCTATGCGCGATCGGACGCGACGCAGCAAGAGATCATCGCCGCGGCAAAGGCGGCGAACGCGCATGATTTCATTGCGCGCCTGCCCGAGGGGTACGACACGCCGGTCGGTGAGCGCGGCCTGACCTTGTCGGGCGGGGAGCGCCAGCGGATCTCGCTGGCGCGCGCGTTTCTAAAGGACGCGCCGATCCTGATCCTCGACGAGCCCACCAGTGCCGTCGACGCCGGGACCGAGGCAGCTATCATCGAGTCGATCGACCGGCTGATCACCGCGCGCACGAGCTTCCTCATCGCGCATCGTCCGAGCGCGATCCGGCACTGTGATATGATCATTCACATCGAGGGCGGCCGGCTTGTCGGCATCGGTCCGGCTGCTGCTACTGGTTTCCCTGCCCGGGTTGCTGCGGAAGCGAGCGCGCATTGACCGGCGACCTTGAGTGGATCACATGATCCGCGGTTACCCCAACCCGCCTAGCGTTCTGCAAGGTGAGACATTGCGGCTCCATATAGCGAGCGACGACCAGCCGGTTTGGTTTCAAATTTGGTTCTACCGGCAAGGCGAGCGCCTCGTACTCAAAGGGCAGACGGAAGCCATGCTCGCCAATACTCGGCCGCTGGGTGCTCCTGATCGCGATTGGAACTGGCCTATCTACGAATATCCGATCCCACGCGGTTGGGAATCGGGGGCCTATATCGCGCGGTTTGTTCCGTTCGAGCAAACGGACACTTGTGACCCGGCCGATCCCGGTCATCCGGAGGCTGCAACCTTGTTCGTTGTCAAGAGCCGGGTGGCCAACGTTAATATACTTTATAAGTTGCCGCTACTCACCTATCACGCCTACAACGAAATCGGCGATCCCTGCGGCAGCTTATGCACCGCGGGCTACAGCAAACTGACCTTGCACCGGCCCGGTGGGGGCGTCGGCGGCCGCCCATGGGACAAATATTTTCCGGACGTCTATGACCGGTCATCGCCACGGCAAACCTTCTGGCATTGGGATGCGCGATTCATCGGCTGGCTGGAACGCAAAGGCTGCGCGGTCGATTATTGCACCGACCTCGATATACACAAGAACTTTGGTAATTTTCTCGGAGCGTATCGGCTCCTCCTCAGCGCCGGTCACGACGAATACTGGAGCGAGGCGATGCGGCGCAATGTTGAGGCGTTTGTGCAAAATGGCGGGAACGTCGCCTTCTTCAGTGGCAACACCTGTTGGTGGCGGGTGCACTTCGTCCGAGGCAACTCGGCCTTCGCTTGCGACAAGACCAAGCGCGCCGGCGACGACCAGAAGCGGGATCAGTGGTTCAGGGTTGATCCGGAAAACCGCCTGACCGGCGTCAGCCATCGCAACGGCGGCGGCCATTGGTGGGGAGAGCGCGAGGCCATCGGCTACACGGTGCAGCATGCCGATCACTGGATTTTCGAGGGCACCGGCCTGCGGGACGGCGACACCTTCGGAGCGGATCACGCCCTGGTCGGCTACGAATGCGACGGCGCAGCGATTGCCGACGGGCCGGACGAATGTGGTTTTGCGATCCCGCGCAATGACGATGGTACGCCGGAGAATTTCGTTATTCTAGGGACCGGAAGGCTCGGTTCGGAATGGGCTCAGGATCCCGAGGATTTTCCTGGCGGACGCACCGCGACAATGGGGATTTATGCCAACAACGGCGTCGTGTTTACCGCCGCGACTACGGACTGGCCCCGGGCTGTAGCCGAGGGGGAGCCACGCGCCGAAAGGATCACGGAGAACGTTCTGTGTCGTCTTGGCTCGGGCGAAGCGGAACATCCTGCGATGCAAGCTTGGCGTCAACTTTACTCAAAACAGCCGAAGCCAAATTTGATTGAGGTCTTGTCAGAAGGAAGAAAGTCGTGCGTTTATCGACTTGACGGTGTTGGACCCCGTGGCACTGCGGTCATTGCCAAGAGATCTAGGGCAGAAGAGGCGCACCTCGAACAAACGATCTATGAAGAGGTTCTGCCACATCTGCCGATTTCGAGTCTGACGTTTTATGGCGTAGTCGACGAACCGGAGACGAAATTTCGCTGGTTATTTCTAGAGGATGCAGAGAACGCGGGCTTCGCGTATCTCGCCCAACAGCATCGCAAACTTGCCGCACGTTGGCTGGGGTTAATGCATGTCTCTGCCGAGCGCATCCTTGCGGTTTCTTGTTTGCCAGATCGTGGTCCACAGTATTACCTGCACCACTTACTCTCCAGCCGACGGATAATTGAAGGAAATAGAGGAGATCCGGCGCTGTGTACCCAAGATCTTGAGGTATTAGATTCTATTTTATTACAAAACCGCTTCCTCGAATCTCGATGGGTGCAAGTTGTAGAGCTATGTCGTCGCTACCCGCAAACACTCGTACATTGTGATTTCGTGCATAAGAATCTACGAGTACGCTCGAATGCATTGGGCACCAATCTCGTAGCCTTCGATTGGGAAATGGCCGGTCACGGCATCCCTGCACCCGATATCGCGGAGTGCTCGGGTCGCGGCGTTCCCCGACGTAACACCGGCAGCTTGCCGGATTCCGAGCTGGCCGATTATTGGGACGTTGTTCGCGAATCCTGGTCCTACCTGGACTTACCTGCGATGAGGGAACTTGCGGAAATCGGCGCGGTGTTCCGCTCGCTTGTCGCGATTAGCTGGGAGAGTGAATCCATCGGACGTGGCTGGTGGCCAATAGAAGCGCTGCGTGGTTACCATGCTGAACTCGCTGTTGCACTCCGGCATCTGGGCTTCGCTTGATGATGATGGGACGGTGCGCCCACGCTACGACAACATCCTGTCCAAATCGCTTCCTATCAGCCAGCGAGCGGTGGCGCTGCGGTAGATGGGGCCTTGGCGCCTCGGCTGCCGAACGGTCCCATCGAGGACAAATTCCGCCCATGCGGGAAGCCGTCTCCGACGATTCTGAGTAGGCCCGATATGTCAAGCGACGCCGGTCGAACTATTCCAACTGCCTCAAGTTCGTTGACGAATACAAGCTCAGCGAAAGGCAACTTCACTATCGTTGCCCTTATATCGTTTATATTGCTCGGAGCACTGCTGCGATTTGAGCATATTACACAACCTTTTATCGATAAATTTAGCTGGCGGGAAGCCAGTACGGCAATGATGGCGCAGAACTTTTATCGTGGTCAGTGGAATATTTTCTATCCCGAAGTCGATTGGGGTGGTCCCGGACCAAACTATCAGGGGCGAGAATTCCAAACAGTCACTTATATTGCGGCAGTCCTCTATAAGGTGTTCGGCCAGCATGAATGGGTGGGTCGCTGTGTTACCGTAGCTTTCGGTTTGTGGGGAATTTTTGCTCTTTACCAACTGACCCGCAGAGTTTGGGATAACGAGCGGGCATTGGTCAGTGCAGGAGTAATGTCGGTGCTTCCCGGCGCCGTCTTTATCGAACGCTCCTTTTTACCCGACCCGGCCATGGTCGCGTTGGTTATCACGAGCCTCTGGATGTTGGTTGCATATTGCCAAACTGAGAAAATGCATTATCTCGTTCTCTCGGCGTTTGTCGGGTGCGTGGGGATCCTGACCAAGCTACCGGGTATTATTATCGGTTTACCCGCGATCTACGCGATCTATGCCATCTTGGGCCGCCGCGCTCTGGAGCGGCAAAAGTTATTTTCGTTACTTGGCGCTGGTGTCTCCGTATTGGCGCTAATATCAGGATATTATCTCTGGGCCAGACATTTGAGCTTAACCTATCCGCCTTACCAATTTGCAGGACAACATCAATTTATTTCAGTTGCGAAGATTGGTGATTGGATAAGACACGATTATTTCCTGCCGAAGTTTATCAACCAGATATTGGGGTGGCTATGGACATGGCCATTCGCAATTTTAACCCTCATAGGCCTAACCCTCTCCCCTTCAAAAGCGGGAACAGGTTCACCAGGGGCAAAAGGCGGTCCTTGGTTTTTTCACTGGTTCGGAGTAGCGCTTGTCATTCAATATCTGGTGGAAGCCCAACACCTCGTCGAAGACCCTAATAATATGGATTTATTTAATCCATTTGCAGCAGCCATGGGCGGGAACGCAATTGTGACGGTCTTCCGATTAATCGAAAGGGCTGGTTTTGGGTTCGAATCTTTGAAGATTACCGGCATCATAGGGATAATTGTTATTATCGGCCTTGTAGGAAGACAACAGATTAAATCCCGGTATAACCCATCTTACGCATCTTCGTATCACACAGGGGTGACGGTGAGCAAAGTGGCGAGCCCAACCGATCTAATCATCTCGTTCGGTTTGAATCCTTGTACGATTTATTATAGCAAATTGCGCGGTTGGCTGTTTCCACCCACAGAAGTTTGGCATACCCCGTTCGGCTGGGATTATGCTGAACTTGATATCAAAGCCTTGAAATCGGTATGGGAACGAGGAGCGAAATGGCTCGTAATAGCCAATAGCAATGATGGTTACATAAATGCGAGCGACTTTAAGAGGGGACGGGGGAAAAACTTATGGATGTACATACAAAGCAATTTCGAGCTTTATGACGAAAGCGAAGACGGTGTGATTTTTCGACTTCCTGCATACCCGCTTCGATCGTCGTTACCCGAAAGCACACATGGATAAAGAACCTATCGGTAAATATAGAAGGTACCCCTATGGCAAAATTGCTCGTTGTGAATGCCGATGATTTCGGGCTGTCGCCGGGAATCAATGCCGGGATCGTCGAGGGGTATGAAAAGGGTGTGCTGACCAGCGCCTCCATCATGGTGAATGCTCCGGCGTTTGATGAGGCCGTGGAGCTCGCGCATGCGCACCAGGGCCTGGGGATCGGCGTCCATCTCAATGTCCTGCGAGGCAAGGCCGTCCTGCCGCCGACAGAAATCCCGAGCCTGGTGGATGCCAATGGACGGTTTCTGCGGAACCCCATATCCCTCTGTTGTGGCGTCCTCGCCAAGCGCGTCGATCTCGACCAGCTCAGTAGCGAGTTCTCGGCGCAGATAGAACGGGCGTTCGAGGCTGGCCTCCGCCTGACGCATGTGAACAGCGAAAAACATGTCCATATGTATCCGCCAATTTTTGCCCGCGTGGTGAAGTTAGCGGAAAGGTATGGGATCAGAGCGGTTCGCTGGACAGGGCAATATCCGCGCGCACGGGACCTGATCCGGTGGAACCGGCGATCTTACAAAGACCTTCTGGTGGGCCTCTGCGCCAAGCTCTGCCGGAGGCGCCTCGCAGGGACTGCGGTGATCTCTAATGACTATTTCTACGGGCTGATAGAAACCGGCTCACTTACCGCTGAGGTCTTTAGAGGCATCCTGCCGCGGCTCGAGGACGGCGTGACCGAGGTCATGTGCCATCCCGGATACATTGGCCCGGATCTCCAAGAGGCCTTCCAGACGATGGGCACATCATCGTTGGTGGCCTCTCGCGCGTTGGAGCTGCAAACCTTAACCGACCCTACCTTGCGGGCGGATATTGATGCCGTTAGGGTACGCCTAATCCACTATGGGGATATCGAATGAGCCCCGAATTGTCCATTGTCGTTCCTCTCTACAATGAAGAGGCAAACATCGAGGAGCTGTACGCGAGGCTCACGCAGGTTCTCCGCGAGCTGGGAAAAGAGTACGAGTTGATCTTCGTCGATGACGGGAGCCGGGATGGGACGTTTAAGCTCCTCGCCCAGATGCAGACAAAGGACAATAAGGTCCATGTGATCCGCTTGCGGCGGAACTTTGGGCAGACCGGCGCTCTCGCGGCCGGCTTCGATTTCGCAGAGGGCGATGTGATCGTCGCTATGGACGGCGACCTGCAACACTCGCCTGAGGATATCCCCCGCCTATTGGACAAGATAGCTGAAGGATACGACGTCGTCAGTGGATGGCGCGAAAAGCGGGTCGACAATTTTTGGCTGAGACGTCTTCCTTCCTTAGTTGCGAACCGTTTGATGGCTTGGCTAGCGAGGCTGCCACTCCATGACTTTGGGACGACCTTCAAGGCGTATAAGCGCGACGTCATCAAAAACGTCGAGCTGTTCGGGGAGCTGCACCGTTTCATTCCTGTATTAGCTACAATGCAAGGGGTATCGATCGCCGAGGTGCCTATCACGGACACGCTGCGGCACCGTGGCTCCTCGAACTACGGACTTTCCAGGACATTCCACGTGCTGTTTGACCTGTTGACGGTGAAGTTCCTCATCCACTATCGGCAACGGCCGCTCCAGTTCTTTGGACTTTGGGGGCTCAGCATGTCTGGCACGGGCTTCCTGCTTCTCGCTGGCATCACCATCCTCTGGCTCTTTTACCATGTGTCCATCTATCAATACCTCGGCTCTCTGCTGCTGGGTATGCTTCTCCTGATCCTCGGAATCCAGCTGGTCGCGGTTGGCCTCGAGGCCGAACTGAGCGCTCGCATTTATCATACGGTGAAGGGCTTGAAGATCTATACGATCAGGGAAATTTGCTCTACGCGACAGGTACGCGTGGATGACGGGCGGGAGAGCGGCAACAAGAAGTACCTAATGAGTGCCTAGTGAGGGCGCGCCTTTTGAGAAATCGTTTCAGTCATATACGTTGGGGTCGTCTGCAACTCAGCATATTGATTTTCCTGGGATTGATTGCTGGGGTGCAGTACTGGTTCGGCTGGGAATCGGTGTTAGCTCCATGGCGGCAGTTACCCTTGGAAGGGATAGCGGTAGCCGTTTTGCTGGTATTGCTGAGCTACGTCGTCAGGACATTGCGAATCGTAGCGTTTTTTGCTGTTGAGTTACGAGGACGTTTTCCGGCCGCTCTAAGACTTATGCTGATCAATAATCTCTGGAATACCCTATTGCCAACCTTTGGCGAACTCAGCTTCCCGATTTTGATGCAGCGTTACTTTATCATCTCTGCCACGCGCTCCTTACCAGCATTATTGTGGTTCCGTTTGCTGGACCTCTATGTGATTTTTTTGCTGGCCCTGGTGTCTTTGATGCTTAACCGAGGCAGTTGGTGGCTAGCCGCATCAGTAATCGCGCTGCTGACGCTCGCTATTCCTCTGCTTTATAGGTGGTTGCCAAGCAGTATTGGATACCTTGAACACAAATTCAAGGGGGTATTGAAAGAGAAGCTGAGTGAAGTACGCAAAGCGTTACCTACATCTTGGGAGCTCTTGTTGATTAGCTCGTGGTGGACGCTAGCCAATTGGACGCTGAAGTTGGTGGTATTTGCTTGGGTTATTCAGCAGTTTGTAACGATCAATTTTGGGCAGTCTCTCTTGGGCGCCATCGGCGGAGAGCTGACAACTGTACTTCCTGTCTATAGCATTGCTGGGGTAGGGAGTTATGAAGCCGGCGTCGTTGCTGCTCTGGTGCCCGCCGATATTGGTTATCGAGAGGCAATCAAGACCGCTGTAAATCTGCATCTGTTCTTTCTATCCTGCGCTCTACTCAGCGGATTCCTGAGTTGCCTATTACCCGGAAATCGTTCTTCCGAACCAAATCGTCCTGCGTCCTTAGGTCATGACCCAAGGTAAGAGCCGTTTGCGGGAAATCTGCACGTACGGATCTGCGCGGGAAAATAGCGGGACTATCTTCCGGACACCGGGTTTCGCAACAGCTGATTGCCGAACCGATCGCAATCAAGTATTATCGGCCGATCCACAACCGCATTCCTACCTCGGATGAGCAACGACATCCTGAACAGCCTGGAGCGACGCCTCGGCCGACTTCACGCGAGGCACCGCATCAGCATCGAGGATGACGACGAGGCCAGGGTGTTCGGCCGGGGCCTCAACTACTTCCATTCGGAGAACTGGTATCCGACTATAATCGCCAATGCATTAAAGCTGACGGGGTTGTATTGGCGGGCAAAGAAAAACGTCGAACGTATTCAGATTCGCCGCAACGACATTCTGTTCCCCCGGCTGCCGTCCTCGTTCGACGGCTTTACGATTCTGCAGATCAGCGACCTGCACGTTGACATGAACAAGGGGGCGATGGAACGCCTGATCGAGCTGCTGCCCGGCTTGATCTACGACCTCTGCGTGTTGACAGGCGACTATCGTGGGAAGGGATTCGGGCCGTTCGACGCGACCCTCGAGGGATTGGCGCGAGTGCGTGCACGGATCACGGGGCCGATCTTCGGCGTGCTCGGCAACTATGACTCGCTCCGCATGGTCCCCGGGTTGGAAGAGATGGGGATCCGCATGCTGCTCAATGAAGCCGAAGTGCTCGTGCGCGGCGGCCAGCGCATCCATCTGGTCGGGATCGACGATGCTCACTATTATCGGGTCGACAACATCGAAAAGGCGGTTTCCCAACTTTCCAGTGACGAGTTCTCAGTCCTGCTGTCGCATACCCCCGAGATCTACCGCCAGGCCGCTCATGCCGATTTCGATCTGCTGCTGAGCGGGCACACCCATGGCGGCCAGATCTGCCTGCCCGGCGGCATCCCGATCACCCTCGATGCGAAATTGCCGCGCCGGATGGGATCGGGGCTGTGGAAGTATCGCGACATGGTCGGATACACCTCGGTCGGCGTCGGGTCGTCCATCGTCCCGGCTCGGATCAACTGCCTTCCGGAGGTTGCCCTTCATCACCTGCGGTGGGGTGGCCCTAATACGGGCGATCGCGCAGCCTGAGGAGGTAAAGGAGCCGCGACACCACGATATCGCCAATTGAGAATGTCACGACGCCAACGGCCATATTGGCGATCGTCAAGGACAGCAGATCGCGGCAGGCGAGCAACGGAAAAAGCGATTCCGGCACTTGGTCGAGGCCGCTCGCCCGGCTGCTCGGCGGCAGATCGATGCGCCGCTTTACAAAGCTGGAGACGAGGTCGCCGCCCACGGCGAAGGAGCTGACCAGAATCCCGAATAACTCGCATCACTGCTCAGGTCGGCGACATTTCCTCGGATATCCGGATGAAGGGAAAATGAAAATACTTCAGACCGGCAAATCGACAGAGAACAATGCTGACATTTTCGCAGCTTTTACGGCGCTCGCCGATACTGAAAACGCTTTAGGCGATCGGCGTTCAAGCTCGAGAGTGGACCGCGCGGGCCAAGATCGCCGGCGATTTCGGCATCGCCATGCGGGACCCTCAGCCAAGCTGCTTTTACGGAGGAACCGTGCCGCCGGGTACAACGGCGGGGCCGGGGATCAATCCGACCGGACCACAGTGGGGAAATGACGTCATTAACCGATTCGATTTCCTCGACTCCAACAGTTTCAGTTATCTCGCTTTGCCCCAATCGGTGCAGTATCGGAACACGATCGACTGGTAGGGGGCCGCTGCATGCCGGCTCAATTCCGCACAAGCGTCCGAGCGGGTGCCATAGTCACGGGTTACGGTCTGGTTCGTGTCCCGACTGCCGGCCCGAACGGAATCACCTTGGAATTCACAGGGCAAGCCGCTGTGGTGACCCGGCTCTCAGGCGGCAATCCGGCATCTGTGATCAGCGCGATGCGCTTAGCGATAGCAAAAAGCGCCTTTTGGCGATAATAAAGGGCTCGTCGGGGCCATCCTTGAGGCCGGCGATAGCCTAGCGTTATTGCGGGGTGACTGACGGTTGGCTCGTTTCATTGTCGCTATCTGTGGTAAACCGAATCGACCCGGCTGCCCATGGGCTTGATCGCTTGGACATGATTGGGCCGTCGAATGATCGATGTTAGCGAATTTGCCAGTGCCGTGATGCGGCGATTCGAGCTCGCCGGGTCGGCGGAAGGTCTGCATCTGAGGCTCGTTGACGACAAGGCCCACGACTTGGTCCGCCGCAACCCTGGCGACGGCGAGGACAAACCGGAGGGCGGGGCGAAGTGAACCCGTCGGCACCGTTCATCGGACGACCGGTCGCAACGACGCTGCTGACGATCGGCGTCGCGCTCGCCGGGTTTTTCGCATTCTTACGGCTCCCCGTGGCGCCCCTTCCGCAGGTCGATTACCCGACCATCTCGGTATCTGCGTCGATCCCGGGAGCCAGCGCCGACACAATGGCGGCGACCGTGGCGACGCCGCTCGAACGCCATCTCGGCATTATTGCCGACGTCACCGAGATGACCTCGCGGAGCGCGGACGGCTCTACCGATATCACATTGCAGTTTGGCCTCAACCGCAGCCTCGACGGTGCCGCGCGCGACGTGCAGGCGGCGATCAACGCGTCGCGCGCCGATCTGCCGACCAGCCTGCGCCAGAACCCCAGTTACCATAAGGTCAACCCAGCCGACGCCCCGATCGCGATCCTGGCGATGACCTCCGAAATCCTGACGCGCGCCCAGATCTACGACGCCGCTTCGACGGTCATGCAGCAGGCATTGTCGCAGGTCGATGGCGTGGGCCAGGTCGACATCCGCGGCAGCTCGCTACCGGCGGTGCGGGTCGAGCTCAACCCACTAGCGCTGTTCAAATACGGGATCGGGCTCGAAGACGTTCGTGCCGCGCTGGCCTCGGCCAATGCCCACAGCCCCAAGGGTGTGATCGAAGACGGCGACCACCGGTTCCAGATCTACACCAACGACCAGGCCAATTACGCCACGGATTATCGGCCGCTTGTGATCGCCTATCGCAACGGCGCGCCGGTGCAGTTGACCGATGTCGCCGAGGTAAGGGACTCGGTCGAAAACCTGCGCAACCTGGGGCTCGCCGACGGCAAGCCGGCGGTTCTCGTTATCGTTCGCCGGAAACCGGGCGCCAACATCATCGAGACCGTCGATCACGTGAAGGCCCTCCTACCGCGTCTCGAAGCCGCGATCCCCAGCGCCATCAAGGTCGAGCTGAATTTGGACCGGACCACTACGATCCGGCGCTCGCTGCACGAGGTCGAGCGGACCCTCGTCATCGCGATCTGTCTTGTGATCCTGGTCGTCTTCCTGTTCCTACGCGACCTGCGCTCGACCCTGATCCCGACCGTCGCGGTGCCGGTCTCGCTGATCGGCACCTTTGGGGTGATGTATTTGTTGGGCTACAGCCTCGACAATCTCTCGCTGATGGCGCTGACGATCTCGACCGGCTTTGTCGTCGACGATGCGATTGTCGTGCTCGAAAACGTGACACGGCACATCGAGGCCGGCATGTCGCGGATGCAGGCGGCATTGCAAGGGGCGCGCGAGGTCGCCTTTACCGTGCTGTCGATGAGTCTCTCGCTGGTTGCCGTCTTTGTGCCGATCCTGCTGATGGGCGGGATCGAGGGGCGGCTGTTCCGCGAGTTCGCGATGACCTTGTCGGCGGCGATCATGATATCGCTGGTCATCTCGCTGACAACGACGCCGATGATGTGCGCCTACCTGCTTTCTCAGCGGCGTGCCGACCAGCACGGCCGGCTGTACCGCGCTGGCGAGCGGGCCTTTTATACGATACTGGATTTTTACGACCGCTCGCTGCGCCGTGCATTGCAATGGCCGGCCCTCGTCATGCTGAGCCTGCTGGCGACGATGGGGGTCGCCGTCTACCTCTTCATCAACGTGCCAAAGGGTTTCGTGCCGCAGCAGGACAGCGGGTTGATGTGGGGCGGCATACAAGCCGACCAGAGCATCTCGTTTCAATTGATGGAAAAGAAGCTGGCCCAGTTCGTCGACATCATCCGGGATGATCCGGCGGTCGCGCATGTCGACGGCTTCTATGGCGGCGGCAGTTACGCCGACGCCTTTGTCGTTTTGAAGCCGCTACCGGAGCGCGAGGTGTCGGCTCAAGAGGTCGCGAGCAGGCTTCAGCCCAAGCTCGACCAGATCGAGGGGGCAGAGGCGTATTTCGGATCGGTTCAGGATGTCCGTATCGGCGGCCGAGCCAGCAACTCCCAGTATCAATACACGCTGCATGGCGAAGACAACAACGAGCTCTACGAGTGGGGGCCCAAGGTCCAAGCCGTGTTGAAAAAGCTGCCGCTGCTGAACGATGTGCATCTCGACCAGAAGCAAGGGGCGCTCGAGACCGATCTGATCATCGACCGTGCCACCGCGGCGGGAACCAGTACCATGTCGTGATGGAGGTATCACCCGAGTTCTGGCAATCGCCGGAGATGCTGACCCAAATCTATGTCAGCACCGGCGGCGGCGCAGTCGGCGGCACGCAGGGAACCCAGCCGCTGGCCGGCACGGTCGTGGTCAAGCCGCCGGCCGTTAAGGGCGGCACCGCAGCCGCAGCACCGATTGCAAGCAACGCGGCCCGCAATGCCGCGAACAACGCATTGGCCAACACCGGCCGCGGCGCTACGTCGACCGGCTCCGCGGTCAGCACTTCTCCTGAAACCATGGTGCCGCTTTCCGCATTCAGCCATTTCGGCGCCGGCACCACGCCGCACGCGGTGTATCACCAAAATCTGTTCGCCGCCTCGACGATATCGTTCAATCTTGCTCCGGGCGTCTCGCTCGGCGAAGCGACGGCGGCGATCGACGATCAGATGGCCGGGCTCGGCGTGCCGGCCTCGATCCACGGCACCTTCCAGGGGACGGCCAAGGCCTTTCAGGAGTCGCTCGCCAATCAGCCCTTTCTGATCGGTGCCGCGCTGGTTGCCGTCTACATCGTGCTCGGAGTCCTCTACGAAAGCTATATCCACCCGATCACGATCCTGTCGACCCTGCCCTCTGCGGGGGTCGGTGCGGTGCTGGCGCTGATCGCGACCCACACCGAATTCAGCCTGATCGCGCTGATCGGCCTGATCCTGTTGATCGGCATCGTCAAGAAAAATGCGATCATGATGATCGATTTTGCGCTCGACGCCGAGCGCAGCGCAGGCTTGACCTCGCGCGAGGCAATCTATCAGGCATGCCTCAAACGGTTCCGTCCGATCATCATGACGACGATGGCGGCGATGCTCGGCGCGGTGCCGCTGGCGATCGGCTTCGGCGAGGGCGCCGAATTGCGCCGCCCACTCGGTATCTCGATCGTCGGCGGACTGCTCGTGAGCCAAGTCTTGACCCTTTATACGACCCCGGTCATCTATCTCTATCTCGACCGCTTCCGGCTGTTGGCGCAACGGCGCTGGCGAATTCGCCATCCGCAGTTTGCTGCCGGTCGCCTTCCCGAACCGGGCGAATGAGACCCGAGAGGGGGGATGAAAGGGCAGCTCTGAAGGGCGCCATCGCCGTGGCGGTGGTCGTTTCGGCCTGCACCGTCGGGCCTGATTACCGACGGCCCGACGCGCCGGTGCCGGCCCAGTACAAGGAAGCGGGCTGGAAGGTCGGCGAGCCGAGCGATGCGATCGACCGCGGCGCCTGGTGGTCGGTGTATAAGGATCCCGTACTCGACGATCTGGAAAAGCAGATCGACATTTCCAATCAAAACCTCAAGGCCGCCGAAGCAGCGTTTCGCGAGGCGGATGGATCGTCGCCCAGGCCCGCGCCACCTTCTTCCCGACCGCTGATCTGAACGCGAGCGCGCAGCGTTCGCGAACCGGCGGTGGCTCCAGTAGCAGCACGGGCGCCGGCCGATCCGGGTTCACCAGCAGCACGTTCAGCACCTCCGCGTCGGCGAGCTGGGTGCCGGACCTCTGGGGTAAGATCCGCCGCACTGTCGAGGGCGATGTGGCGAGCGCCCAGGCAAGCGCCGGCAATCTCGCCAGCGCACGCCTGGCTCGGGGCGCGTTGGCCAGCGACTATCTGCAGCTCAGGGTGTCAGACGAGCTGAAGCGTCTACTCGACGCAGCGGCCTCGTACTATGCCGAATCGCTGCGCATCATCCGCAACCAGTATCGCAGCGGCACCGCGGACCATTCGGCCGTTTCCCAGGCCGAGGCCCAGCTCGAGTGCACGCAAGCGCAGGCGATTGCGGTTGGCGTGACCCGCGCCCAGCTCGAGCACGCAATCGCGATCCTGATCGGCAAGCCGCCCGCCGAGTTTTCAATCGCGCCGACGGATGCCGTCATTGCGGTGCCGGTGATACCGGCAGAGATGCCCTCCGCTCTGCTGGAGCGCCGCCCCGACATTGCCGCCGCCGAGCGGCTGATGGCGTCGGCCAATGCACAAATCGGCGTTGCCGAGGCGGCGTTTTATCCGACGATCACTTTTCGGCCATTTCCGGGACTTCGGCGTTGACGCTGAACCGTCTGTTGGCCACTTCGAGCCGTTTCTGGTCGTTCGGCTCGAACCTCGTGCAGACCATCTTCGACGCCGGTGCGCGC
>WNFT01001873.1_pt1 | contig 17842 bp, 22 predicted proteins | sample 5400191 | NCBI WGS metagenome assembly WNFT01 (sample SAMN13153359, study PRJNA577476) | soil metagenome | isolation source: 80 cm saprolite under Madrone tree | place: USA:California | collected 2016-06-14 | reverse complement strand
CGGATTCCGCCGCTTCATTTCAACGACGGCGGCGATGAGTTCTTGGCTGGGTCCTTTCGGACCGGGCTGACTTCGGCGCTTTGGGGAAAACAGCAGCCGGTACTTTCGCTTGATGAGGACGTGATGGAAATGCAGCAAAATAGACGGCTTCAGAACAATGGCAGAGCGGACAACGCGGGGCCGGCCGCATCAGAAGGGTGCACAAACCGGCGATGATTCGGTCGAAGACGTGTAGGTTGGGAGCGCGTTTGCGGCCTCGATTTAGGATCAGTAGCTGATGACGCACGAGAACAGATTCGGCAACGGCGGCACGGAGTCCGCCGGGTCTGGCAAGCCGAATGACAGTGGCGATCAAATGAACGAAAAGGACGAGGATTTCACGCATTCTGGGGATGGTATCAAAGCCTCAAAAACGGTTGGAACTTGGCCATTTTTGTAATTCGCCACCCACAGGTCAAAATCCACGACGAAGACCAGCGCCACTCCTGACGTGCGAATGCCGAATGAGCTGTGGAAATGTATTCCCCATTATCTGCTGTTCCCCATGATTGCTGCGGACGGATATTGGCGAACCACAGGTGAACTGACCGAAAGGCTACGGAATAAGGGCTATCGTCCGGAAGCCATCCGTCGGGTATTCCTGATGGCGGACGGAGTGAAAGGAAAAGTTCGCTACTTTGGATTGCCGTCGGGCTACGAATTCTCCGTGCTGCTGGGAAGCCTGGTGGACGTGTCGAAAGCAGAGGCGGATCTAACGGAGGACAGCATCCAAGTCTTGAATGCCCTCGACAAGGATCTCCATTTCCAGGTTTTCGTCACGCCCACCTGACCGCATTGTCCGGGTGTGGCCAGGCTGGCCCACAAGATGGCGATCGCGAATTTACACATCGTGATGTCGTCGAAGTCAGCGAATTTCCGGATCTCGCCCAGCGGTACATGGTTCGCGGCGTGCCCAAGACCGTCATCAATGACAGCGTCGAGTTCCTCGGCAACGTTCCGGAAGCGACTTTCGTCGAGCACATTCAGCGGGCATGAACGCGCAAGAACGAGTTTCAGGTAGCGCGACCCGGCGGCGCGAGTAGCCTTACCAGACCTACTTCCTGACCAGGGAAGAGGGTTTAGACTGATTCCTCGGCGATGCTTTTTGCAGCAGACTGACCAGACGCTGACCTGAGCCCCTGCCGCTCTTCACGACCTCGGCCGCCGTGATCTTGCGTCCATAGAGTTTTTCATTGGCTCCGTTGTCTTGACGCAGTGTGGAACCTGCCAGAGAGACACCGGCAAAGAGTCCACGCGAACGGGAATACGTAAGGATCTCAGCTCGCATGTAGGCATCCGTCGCAGCCATGGCCGCACGCCCTTTTGGCCCCGCGGCGACGGTAGCATCGGCGCCCAGGGTTACTTTACTGTGCAACAACGACTCGACGCCCCGTGGGTTCATGACCAGCAGCAGAAAATCGGTGGCCTGGCCTCCAAGTTGGAGGCCGATGCTTCCGCCTTCCAGGCGATACATCGCAGGCGCACCCCAGGGACCGGTAAAGTTGCTTCCGGTCCGGCAGACCAGCGCTCCTCGCCCATAACTCCCGCCGATGCCGATTGCGAATTTCTTGACGGATGGCATAACGACCACACACTCGGCCTTATTCAGGAGCTCCCGTGGAAGCGCGTCGGGAATATTGAGAATTTCTTCCATCGCCTCAGCGCTGTTCGCGAGCCGTTCCTGTTCAGTATTGGCCGCCAACCGTGCGGGCGTAAGGATAATCAGACTTAAAAGACCAGTAATCATGTAGCGCATAACTTGTTGTCCTCTTCGACAGGTTCAGATGTCGCAGACCGGTCACTATAGCGTGGGAGCATCTTCGCGCATCGGAAAGTTGTGCCCATGAACTGCAGTGTGTAATGGATTACGCAAAATGGGCGGTTTCTACCCAAACGATCTGAGGTCAGGCGGATGCAAATATCGTCATTATAGGGATGGCACGTCGGATGCCTGATCAGCTGTGGTTTACAGGCATTTTATGAGAACGAAACACTTATTATTCGTGATGTTTTTTGCGGCCGTCGCACTTTGCTCTGAAGCTTCTGCACAGTCTCGTGCCACGGTCAATATCCGGCTGAACGAGACACTCAGCAGCGGCAGCTCACAACCTGGTGATAGCTTCACCGGAATCCTGGACGGGCCGCTTGTAGTCAATGATCGCGTGGTCGCCGAAGCAGGAACGCGCGTCATTGGGCAGATAACCGAGTCCGTCAGCTCCGGCCGCCTGAAGACTCCTGCAAAACTGACGCTTCGTCTGAAAGCGGTGGAGGCGGGACGCTCGATACCGATGCAAACCGGCGATTTGACCGTGAAAGCGGATTCACATGGCGGCCGGAATGTGCTGATCATCGGCGGCTCCGCTGCAGTGGGCAGCGCTATCGGAGCAGCAAGCGGCGGCGGCAAGGGAGCGATTATCGGCGGCGCTGTGGGCGCAGGGGCTGGTGCCGTCGGGGCATATCTCAGCGGGAAGCGCGAGATTGTGGTGCCGGCAGAGACGCGGCTGACCTTCCATGTCAGTTCCGTGGCCATCACTCCCGCAGAGCTTGCCCGCCTGCAGCACTCGTCCGTTCAAACCGGCAACGACAGGGTTCAAACCGGCAACGACAGACCGGAACGCGTCATTTATCGCGTGCGGCCTCACGGGCATGATGACGACGATAGTGATGACAATGAGGGCGAAGGGGAACGCGAGCATGGACATCGCCATAAGCACAAGCACCACGGAGAGCATGAGCACGATTATGACGACGAGCGTGGGGGCCGCTATGAACAGCCCCGCGTCATCGACGTCATCTTTTACAGAAGCCACCGTGCCCTGGTAACCATCGCGTGGCCCGGGCGCGTCGAGCGCCTCTCGCTGAATGGAGATGATGTGGATGACATCCTGGAGGCGCTCTCGGAGCATACCCGCGTCTCCGTGGTTGTCCTTCGTCCTAAGATCCGCGTCAAGCGGGATGACGACTGAGGGAGTGGGCTCGCGTTCCATGAGAACGATGTCAGGTCTCGGCAAAGCAACGCTGGCGTTCTCCCTCCTGTTCGCGCCCCAAAGTATTCTTGCTGCGAAGCAAGGTTCCGCTGCTTTCACGGTGGAGCCCGGACCCCGCTTGCTTACTCGCAAGGAGGGCGAGGCGCTCCTTGATCTCGCGCTCGAGCTTCCTGCGGAGAGTGAGAAGCTCGACTGCTCGCACCTGGTCCATCAAGTACTGACGGCTGCCGGGTTGACTTATCCATATGCGACCTCCTTCCAGATCTTTGCCGGCGTTTCGCAGTTTCAACGTGTCCGTACCGCGCAAGCGGGTGACCTGATTGTATGGCCGGGGCATGTGGGCCTCGTAACAGACGACGAGCAACGCACATTTCTCAGCGCAACCCACACGGGCATCCGGACCGACGATTACAATACGGGTTATTGGAGGAGGCGCGGCCATCCGCGTTTCTATCGTTATGTGGTGCGGAAGGACACGTTCTGAATCACACGCCAGCGCCTGCCATTTGGATGTTACCCGGTTATCGGAAACTTGATTCCCGACCCCAGAAAGTCCGCGCCTTGGAATCGAACCAAGTTAAAACTCCAATCACTGCGCGGCTGCAGTTTATTTACCGTTGCTTTATCGAGCGTCGATCGTAACGGTGATGACGCTTGGCGCGCTCCCGCTGAGCGTTTTCAACGGCACGAAGAGCTTAAAGAATCCATGCGGGTGATCGCCGACATAGACGGCATGCGTTGCGTCCTGTTGGCTAAAGGTCATGTGGATGGAGAGCAGCATCTAGTTGCCCTCCCATTGTGGTGTTACATTAGCTGTCACTCGTTGGTCCCTCCTATTCAGGGATTGATGGGTTAAGGGCCGTGCGGTCTTGACCACCGTGCGGCCTCAGTGTTGTTTACTCGAAATGGCCAATCGAACGGATGCCGTCGTCTCGAAGCGGACGCCAGCTTTTCCACCAGAAACGTATCTACGGCTGGCCATAAGTAGAATTGAAAGAAAGAGAGGCAACCGGATAACTCGCCAGCTAAGCAATTTCCAGCGATTGCGTGCTCCGGTCGCATCTCAACCTCAGCGGGCATCTCACAATTTCGCAAGTAGCACGTGGTGCTGAAACTGATCAGGTGTCTACAGAGGATTGCAATGATTGTGGGCAGTCGGCAATTAATGATGTATCGGCGGGACTCGGTAAATTCACCTTCGGCGATCAGTAACGACAGTGCAGTTTCCGATTTACCTTAAATTCTCGTAGGCTCGCCTCGAATCTGGCGGATCAACGGATCAACCACTCAGATGAAATGACCCGTCAAAACCGCGAGTATAACCATAGCAACGACGGCGCCCACGAGCCACAGGACTTTGCGGGTAAAAATGGCGCGACGCATGGCGGTCAGTTCTCGAAAGCATGGGGAACACGTCCCGACGTGTTCAATAGCAGGATCGCGCATGCAGATCCGCTTGGTGGCGATTGCTCGCAGAACCGTGGCACCAGGACAACCCTTTCTCTCAGGATTGGGGAATTGAGTCATGACGACTCTCGCCATTGCACGCTCTAGTGCGCGGATCTGGCGGTTGGACAGATGGTCTTCGCTCATTTCACCTCCTCCTTTGGATGACTTGTCTCCTTTTCGGTTTCAGCGCCCGGATATGGTTGCCGATACTCAGTTGATCGCCATGGAAGTTTTGGTAGCGACCTCTTTCGCCAAAGACCGTGCAATCCCTGGAGACAAATATTGACAGTTCGATTTTTTAAAAATAGAACTTCAATCCAAACTGGATGATCCTCGCGTCTCTAGCCGACAGAATTCTCCCGAACGTGCTTGCATTGCGACGGAGGGCCGGCGGACCGAAGTTCGGATGATTGAACGCGTTGAACAGCTCTGTCCGGAACTGGAAATAGCGGTCCTCATCGACGCTGATCTTCTTCGCGATCGAGTAGTCGAAGGTTGCGAGACCCGGACCTCGCATAATGCCGACACCGGAGTCGCCAAATGCCTGCGGGGCCGGCCCCGGTAAGGTAACCGCGTCCGTATTGAACCACCGCTCGACGGTTCTTTGCGATCGTGGCAGCGAAGGATTTCCAACAAGGTTCGGACGCGCGACGCGATCGCTGCCAAGATTCAGAACCGTGCTGCCGCCCAGAATGGCGGTCAACGGCAGTCCGCCCTGGATAACGTGAATGCCGGAAACCTGCCAGTTTCCGAGTAGCAAGTTTGTAGGCCGACTCCACGCCTGGCCCCAATGCCGGCCGCGTCCCCAAGGCAACTCGTAGATGTAACTGAGCGCCAAACGATGCGTGACATCAAATTCGGCTGGACCGCGCTCGGCCTTCAGATTATTTGGGTCTTGGGGCACGCTGAAAACGCCGATATCGACACCCGGACCAACCGGGCTGGTGGATAAGTGATCCGCTCCATCGGTCAGGGTCTTTCCCCAGGTATAGCTCGCCAGACCGGACAAACCGGAAGACAATCTTTTTTCGAGTTGAACCTGCAGCGAGTTGTAACTGGAAGCGCCACGGTTTTCCGCCCATTGGATATCTCCAAAACTCGGATATGGTCGCCGTCCTGCCGATTGCGTGCCGTTGGGATTCGTAATGACGGCCGGCGCATTGATGTCTCTCAGGGCCGGTAACTTCGTACCTTTGTTTCCCACGTAAGCGATGTCGAGTAGGAGATTCGGCGCCAGTTCGCGCTGTATCCCGAAATTGAATTGTTGGACATACGGACTCCGCTGATTGGAGGGTTGCCCTCGGCGGTAAACAAACGGCGACAATTTATTCGGATCCAACAAGCCTTGCGGGTAACCCTCGGCGAGCCGGAATGGTGCGGCGGACGCGACAGCCGTCGGACCGAAAACATTCGCAACCAACAAATTATCCACAAGGAACGGCGGATTGAATCCGAGCATGCCCTCGCGGCCCTGGCGGACGGTATGACTGTAGAACACGCCATACGCCCCGCGAATGACCCAACCTGATCGTGGCGAATACGAGAACCCAACTCGCGGCGCCCAGTTCTTGCGATCAGGATGAATTAGAGTACGGTCGAATGTGTCTCCGTTCTTGGCAAACTGCATGGCGCCGCTTGCGGGATCGAAGTTCGAGAGCCGATTTTCTCTGTCGATCGGAGGAGTCGAGTACTCATAGCGCAATCCTAAATTGAAGGTTAGGGCAGACGAGACCCTGTAATCATCCTGCACGAAAGAGAAATACATGTGTTGGCCTTGATCAATGACCGTGAACGAAGTCAGTTCGAATCCTGCGGGCAGGCCGAGGAGAAAATCTCCAATGGCCCTTCCGGTAAACAGATTCGCGAAGCCGATGGCGCCAATCGGAGCCGGTATGTCGTTGATCTTCGCCTGTGTTTTCAGGAACTCGAATCCGAACTTCAGAAGATGCCGGCCTTGGTGCAGTGAAAGTGTCGTGCGTGGATTCCACGCACGGGGTGTTTGGAACTGGGGGGTTGATGTGCTGCGGCCGATGGAATCATAGCCCTGGAATCCGATTCCCGGAAGACCCCCGACGAGAGCGGGATCGTTAGGCACATTTTTCAGGCCAACCAGCGCAGGCCCGTCAATGCCGGCATTCGGAGGCTTGGTGAAGTAATCGCCACGGTTTCCGCCCAGGCGGAAATCGCCGACAACAGAATTGGAGAAGGTATGCGTCAATCCAAGGACGATGCCTTGCGAGCGATTGTCCGTCGAGCCGAAGGCGTCACTGTAGGACCCTTCCGCTAATCCCGGCAGCGGCGCGGGCCGAAAGATGTTCGAATCGACAAAGCTGTATCTCCCGAAGAACTGGGTTTCAGAAGAAATCTGGTAATCGACGCGGACGTCGAATTGGTCCGCTCGCGTGCGATTCACGGGCGTGGACGCGTAGATGTTCGTGCCTGGAACATTGGCATCCGGAATCAGTTCGATGATTCTTGCGGCAACGGGATCCCAGCGAACCCTGGGAATGACCCACATTCCCGAGGCATCGCGGCTGAACACCGGTTTACCTGCCGCAAACGGATCAACGACCGGCGAACTGAAGAGACCCGCCTTCTCCGGCGCGCTGGGTACAGCTCGGGTTTGTGGCACACCCTCCCGTTCTCGCAAACCCTCGTAGTCACCAAACCAAAACACCTTGTCCTTGACGATAGGGCCGCCGAGCGCACCGCCGAACTGATTCCGCCGACGCTCCGGTTTTGGCGTGGCGAACGCGTTTGAAAAGAAATTGTTGGCATCGAGAGCGTCGTGCCGCAGGAATTCGTAAACACTCCCGTGAATCGAATTCGAGCCGGAACGGATCGCCGCATTAACGACGGCGCCAGAACTGCGGCCAAACTCTGCCGCATACGCGTTCGTCTGAATCTTGAATTCCTGCAGCGCTTCAATCGAAGGCTGGACGATCTGAACGTTCTCGCCCCGGTAGGAGCTCGAATACGAGACGTTATCAACACCGTCGAGAAGAAACGTGTTGTTGAACGCGCGGTTCCCGTTCACATTGATTGCGCCCTTGAAGTTTAAAGCAGCCAATCTCGGAGTCGATGGCGCGACGCCAGGCGCGAGAAGGGCGAGCTGATTGTAGTCCCGGCCGTTCAGAGGCAGTTCCATGATCTTCTGCCGGTCAATAACAGAGCCCCGGCTCGACGCTTCGGTTTCGAGCATCGGCGCCGCTTCTTTGACCTCGACTGTTTCCTCGATGGAACCAAGATCCAGACGAATGTCGATCCGAGCGACCTGGTTCAATCGGAGCCCAACGCCTTCCCGCACAAATCTTTTGAAGCCGGGCGACTCTGCGGTGACGGAGTAATTGCCCGGGTTCAATACCGGCAGCACATAGGTACCGGTTTCATTTGTCCTCGTGAACTGTGTCGTATTCTGGTCCGTGTTTCGCACTGAGACGGTGACATTCGGCAGAACTGCGCCGGTTGAATCTTCAACAATCCCGGTCAAGGTTGCGGTTGAAGTCTGGCCCAGGCCGGCGTTGATATTGGCGGCAACAAGGAAACAAACGGCAGACAGCGGCGCTAACAAAGATCGAAGCGATTTCGTTGAAAACATGGCGATTGACCCGTATGGCGCTGAAAATATCGAACCAGCGCCTGTGAACCGTGTGAAGTAATTCCTCTTACAAAACGCGGCAGTTGATTGATCCACAAGAGTCTTTCCTGGGATGACACCGATCCTCTTACCTCATGGTTCTTTCTTAAATCCAATGGCTAACTGGTTTGGATAACTGGCGGGAGCTCGAAAACACCCCCTCATATAAATTGAGGCGATTTCCGGGGAAAATCCCACAAACTATTTTTCAGCCAACCCGATTTTCGAAGAATTCACCATCGGAACTCGCCATGAGCGGCGGTTTGATGGGGTTTGTGTTTTCAGTGAGTGTTTTTGTCGGAAAAATCCCACAAAGAATTTTCACTGAAAAAATATTGTTGCCACACTATTGAATCGCGCGAATCGCCGTGCCACTATGCACCTCTCGATTGCGATCCTCAAAGGCAGCAGGATGTCTTGCCGGGAGACTGATCGTCTCATGGCACGCTACCGGTTTTGGTTTCACGACAAAGACAGACATGGTCAGCCGCTTGATCAGAATGTTCTCAAGACGGCCGAAGAAATTGCTCCCGTCCTCACCAATTATCGGTACGAGGAAATCGACAGCAAGTCCACATGCAATGAGATGCTGCAGGAGGCCGTGGAAGCGGCGTCGAGGGCGACCCGCCGACATTTCATCGCGAATCTGGCCGGCTATATCGCGCGGATCTACAAACGGATCGTCGACCAATTTCTCGACCATAAAAACAAAGTGGTTCCCGTCGATGATGAGTTTCTCGAGATTCTAGCCAATGCCCAGTACGCCCTTTCATTCGAAGAGTGGATGCACAATCGGCTCGATCTGGAAAAGCTGGAAGAATCGATCGACCCGGAAACACGACGAATCTGGGACTGGAGGAAAGAAGGATACACGCAGGCGGAAATTGCGAGGCAACTCGGGATGACTGAGAATGCGATATCCATGCGGCTAATCCGGGCCTTCCGGGAGGCTGCGAAGGACCTTCTTCGCCATAGACGAAGCTCAAAGGGGAAATGATGCGCGATAAGCTGTCGAGACGCGAAGATCGAGCTCTTCTCAAGGCACTGCGGGAACTAACGCGAACTCGTTTTCCCAATCCCGATAGGAAGAATTGCCCCGGAACTCCGGTTCTCCACGCCATTGCGATGAAGCGAATCTCGATGCTCGATTCCGCCCATGAACATGTCGCGCGGTGTTCCCCCTGTTTCAAGGAACTCATGGAGATAAGGAGGACACTGCAGCGGCGAAAGATACTCCTGTGGGCAATGGGAACCGCTGGAACTGCCATTCTTGTCTTGGCCGTTTGGCTAGCGTATTTCAGCGCTCGTCCACTGCGTGGTCCTGTCCGAACGCAGACGGCTCAGACGCAAGGATCAAGCGAGTCAAGCCCGGCTGTTCAACCGGGAAACGCGGCTCAAACGACGGCTCCGGCTCCGATCCCGCCACCGCCGCTGCCGAAGTACGAAATCGCTTTGCTTGATCTGCGCAACGCCTCTGTCAGCCGGAGTGTCGATCGATTGGAGTCAAATTCGAACGTGCCACCCATCGAGATCCACCGCGGTCTGTTGGCACTTACCGTCCAACTCCCTACTGGATCTGATGCGGGCTTATATGAAGTGGAAATCCGAGACTCCAATCAGCAACCCATCCGGATGACTAAGGGAGAGGCGAAGATCGAAAACGGAATAACGAAATTATCCATTGACGTCGACACGCGTTCGATCCGTCCCGGCAAATACGCGTTCACGTGGCGATCCGTCGATTTTGATTGGAGGGAATACCCAGCCGTAATTCGCTGATTGAGCGCGCCGGTGATGACACGGCGCACTGCGAACAAAAATTAGCCCAACGGCCTTCGGAAGGACTCCAGACGCCGTACCGCATTTTAGCAATGGAGTCCGTCATGTTCTATGCAACGAAAGCTTTGCTGGTTGCCTTACTCCTTCCAACAGTCGTTTGGGCGCAAGAGAAAGATCCAGACGCGCTGTTGTCGCAAGCACTGCGTCGCGGCGATCTCTACAACTGGTCCGATGCCGAACCATTATTTGCCGTAGCCGAACGCTTGTACTCCCAACGTGGAGACGCACGAAACGCGTTATATGCGCGCATTGGTCACATCCGCTCCACAATGGAACAACTCTCTCTGCCCGAAACATCGGCAATGCTCGATGAGGAGCTCCAAAGAAACGCCATCTTAAGGTCGGACAAGCAGCTTCGGTTGTTCTGCCTGGCGGTGAAGGGAGACATCGATGGCGAATTGGATTCCAAACCAATGCGCCGAGACTGGGAAGAGGCACTTGAAATCGCGCGCGAACTGGGAGACAAGAAGTGGCAGAACCGCGCTTCTGGCGAGATCGGGTTCGCCAATTTTCTCGATGGCGATCTTGGCAAAGCTCAACAGATGGTGGCCGCCACGCTGATCACAGCAACCCTAACTGGCGACGTTGGAGCGCAGATCCGGTATCTCGCAGCTATTGGAAGCGTGCTGGCTGTGACGGGCCAGCCTGACCAGGCGCTCAATTATTTGGATCGTGCCGCCAGAGCCGCTGAGCAAAACCCCGACGCGGGATACCAATTCCTCATCTATACCGGAAGACTGACGGCCCTAAAAGAACTTGGGAGGTTCGACGACGCTGACAAGCTCACGGTAGAGTTGTTGTCCGAAGCGCGGGCGCGCCAGAAGCGCGTCAAAGAAGCGCAAGTATTGCTCTCCAGCTCAGGTGTTTTTGTTGCGCGCAAGGATTATTCAAAAGCTGCGCAGCAGCTTCAGACCGCAATTGCACTCGCACAGGATGGTCATTTCGATCGCCTGCTGGCAGACGCGCAGTTCGAGTTGGCTGCCGTTTATCGAGCATCCGATGATTTGCGGCAAGCCGAGCAGATGGCGTCCCAGGCGATCTCATCATCCCAGGCCGGCGGCGAAATGTACGAATTCCCAAAGCGCCTCCAATATCTGGCTGAGTTGCAAGCAAGCCTCGGAAAATATGAAGAGGCCGATGCAACCTACACGCGTGCCGCTGATTTCATCGACGCCATGGTTGGTAAAGCGCCAAAGGTCGTAATCAAGGGCGCACTCATTACCGCAATGGGTGAAATCTTTAACGAGCATTTTTCAGTCATCGCGGAGCACCTCAACAACGTGGGAAAGGCATACGAGGTGCTCGAACGGGCCCGTGGAAGAGCCACGACTGACGGGCTCCGGACAGGATCGTCCGGTAATTCTGATCAGGATCGCGAAATTGATCGTAAAGTGGCCCGGCTTCGGCTCGATCTCCTGAAGGCACAGTCCCCGGCGGAGATCCGGAGCATCCGAGACGACATATTTCTAGCCGAGCAAAGCCGCTGGATTTCCCCGACGACCAACTCCTTTACGCCGGCTGCTCGTGAGGCGGAACCACTTCAAGAAATTCAATCCTCGTTGGATGGCGGTGAGGCGGTTCTCGAGTACGTGTTGGCATCGCCACGATCATTTTGCCTGGTGATCACTCGTGAAGGCTCCCGCATCATTCCGCTAGCAGCTCGCGACGAGATTGAAAAGCGAGCTCTGTCCTATCTGAATACGATCACAACGAAGGGAACATCGGCGAACGATGGCCGGCAACTCTTCGGAATGCTGCTAGCACCACTGCTGAATAATCCCGCGATCACGAAGCTCATCATCGTTCGCGATGGGCAGCTTCATCTGCTTCCATTTGACACTCTAATTGACCAGGCCGGGAGGTACATCGCTCGAACACACACGATCACCTACGCACCGTCCGCGAGCGCATGGCATTTGCTCAAATCGAAGTCAGCGCCAGCACGCGACCGAATGCTGCTGGCAATTGGCGGCATCCCGTATGACGAAAAAATGATGAACGCCCTGACTCGCGGATACAGGCCGGATAGATTGGGCAATCTGCCTGGCTCCGCAGCTGAGATACGTGCCGCAGCAAGTACGTTTCCAGCCGGCACCACTGACCTTCTCTTGGGCTCGGCAGCAAACGAGGGGGCCTTTAAGAAGGCGCCATTAGAAACATACAGGGTGATTCATCTGGCGGTCCACGGCTTAGCTAACCAGGAACGGCCGGATCAGGCCGCGCTGATTCTGTTGAGCGATCCTGCCGCTGGTGAAGACGGAATTCTACAGGCAACCGAAATTTTGCAGCTGCGGACGAACGCGGATCTGGTCGTGCTTTCGGCATGCGACACGGCGGTCGGCAGGCTCCAGGGCGCCGAAGGGATTGCGAATCTAGCGCGCGCTTTCCTGCTCTCCGGGGCACGCAGCGTTGTTGCCACACTGTGGCAGATCGACGATACGTTTTCCTCCGTGATGATGAGGCAATTCTATAAACATCTGGCTACAGGAGAATCCATTGCGGGAGCCTTGGCACTTGCGAAACGCGACATGATGAATACCTATGGGGAGCAAGCCGTCCCGTATTACTGGGCTGGCTATACGCTTGAGGGTGTGGGAAACAACTCCATCCGATGAGGAACATTCGTCATGATGCTTAACGAGAGAGATCGGCTCCAAATTGTTCGGGCGATTCGAAAACTCGTTCCTTCAAAGCACATCAACGTCGCGCATCTCAATCAGGATTATGGGACTTGGGCCGCCCTTCTCGATCAATGCACGCCGGATCTCGTCAGAGCTGAAGACATTCAAGAATTTGAGTCGGCAGTGCGAAAAACCTTGGCGACCCTCGGCAGCAGCCACACCGCATTTTTTCATGTGAGCGGGGCCGACGTACCTTCGGCGTATGCGATCAACGCCACGTTGCGAGCTACCGACACCGCCAATGGTAAAAGCTGGATGTTCCTCGATGTGATCGAAGATGGTCCTGCGCATCGGGCGGGAATTCGTCCCGGCGAAATGCTCTTATCATTGGATTCCGTGAAAATCATCCCGCCGAATGGTCCGCCACGGTTCCGAATCGGCGGAATTCATGAATTGGGGCTGGGGAACCTGAATGGAGCTCCAACGCGTATCGTCAAAATCGAAATTCCCGACAGAACTGCGAAAGACCGCCCGCCAATGATCGAGCCGCGCAGTTTGTCATTCCGGATGCTCGAACGTGAACTTGCCTATATTCGCGTCGCCACTTTTCCCGGCGCCGTTGGTTTGGATTTTGCGAGATCATTGGATGCGGCGGTTGCGCAGTTGAAGGCCAGCAACTGCACACGGCTCATTATCGATTTGCGCGGAAATATCGGCGGCGGTCTGGGATCTCTCAGGCTAATGAGTTATCTGTCTCCCGACAAAAGACCGATCGGCTACAGCCTCACTCGCCGGCGACTACGCAAAGGTTATCGAAAAGAAACTCTCACGAAGATCGATCGAATCCCTTCGAGCAAAGCATCACTGTTCCTCATGGCGCTTCGATTCACGCTTCTGCAAAGGGATCGGTCCATGATTCTGGTTACGGAGGGACTCGGTAGTCAACCGTTCCACGGGCGGACTGTTGTATTGATCAACGAATTCACCCACAGCGCCGCCGAAATGGTTGCGAGTTTTGCCTTCGAGAATGGTCTCGCGACATTGGTTGGGACAACCACAGCCGGAGAAGTATTAGGGGGCGCCAATTTCAAACTCACAAAAGGCTACCGGCTGCGGATACCAACCGCCGGTTGGTTCACGTGGACTGATCAATGTATCGAAGGTAAGGGTGTCGAACCGTCCATTACTACGGATGTCAACGTGTCCTCCTTGGCGCAAGGCATCGACACACAGTTACTGAAGGCAATCGAAGTCGCGCGAAGTATGTGACGTTGCAGGCATTTCGATGTGGAATTCGTCGTCCGATCGCGCGTTAACACAAGACAGTTGTGCGGCAAAAGACTGCTCATTTACAGGGCGTCGTTCCGCAGTTCTGCCCCGCTCAATCGGTGACGTCTCTTACGTCCCATCGGAAGGCTGCCAATTCACCAATGTTTTTTCGCCGATCGCCGCCCCGCACCGGGGGCAGGAGACGAGTTCATCTATCAGGTAGTCCGTCGAGGCCGGATCGGCTCCCGTGACTTCATCCAGAACCCAATCGAAGGGGAATTCGGCGTCGCTGTCGCAGGATTCACACGCGAGGAGAAAGGATCGAGCCTTCGTCCGTGTCCGTTGTCCGACAACGAGAATCCGGAGCTGACTTAAAGGAGGATCGAAGAAGTTGTCATCCATGGTTACGGCTGGCTCCTTCCAGACGAAGCGAGTCGTGGCAAGTTCAATGCCATCCCATAGGGTTACATCATGGGCTTTCGATGCAACACGGAAACGTGGAAATGAGCTTGGAGTGGGTATTTGATCGCCGGCAACATCGCACTCGTTGCGACTTCGCGTCGTGAATGCCGATGCGGTTGGCTTCTGAAGCCCAGGCCAGCGACTTGAAAATTGAGCAAAAAGATCGCGCAAGGTTCGTCCGAACAGTCGCGTTTTTCGCGACTGTTGACTGCGCATGGGATTGGGACCCTTCCTTTCGATCTCGCCGATGCGTAGGGAACATCGGCAACCACCGGGATACGCATGCCTTGTCCGTTTGGCGCAACGTGTTTCGTCGAAAGGTCGCCGAGATGCACAGAGTCCCAGGCGGTTTGGCTTTCACCTTGGACGGCAACACGTCCATACGACGGCAGAAGGCCCGTTGAGGCATGCAGCGTTATCGATTTTGAGGTCATTCAGAAACGCGGATGGCCGCCCACTGGAGGTCGTGATTCTCAGGGCGGCTGAAGAGAACGACGTTCACCAGCTACCGTCCGCAGGAAATCGATTCCGAGTCCACATCAAATGACATACTTCACGCCGCCATGGAAGCGGCGTCGAATGCTACCCGCAGAAATCGTATGGCAAATCCAGCGCGATATCTCGCGTCCATTTACAAACGCTTCGTTGATAAATCGCAGAGGTCAAGAAAAGGCTGATCCCAGTGGATGATGAGTTTCTTGAAGATTTGGCCAACTCTGAACGTGCTCCATCCTTTGAGGAGTGGATGCACAATCGCCTCATTCTGGAAACGCTTTTGAAGTTGATGGACGCCGATACGCGACGAATCTACTGTTGGAGGTTGGAAGGCTATTCCGAATTCCAAATCGCGAAGCGGCTCGGTATCAACCGAAGCGCCGTGTCGGTGCGGTTCGCCGTGGGGTTCAAGGAGGCCGCGAAAGAGCTTCTTCGGGGCAAACGAGGCTCAAAAAGGAAATGATACGCGACGGCTTACGAAATGCAAGGATCGCCACCTTCTCAAAGCACTGCGGGAAGTTGTGTTGACACAGTATTCCAATCTGCAAGGGAAGGGGTATCCGGGAATTGCGATTATTTCGCGCTCTTCCGCGGAAGGCCGGCGCCGGCGGGTTGAAGACGCTGAATGGACTTGTCATTGGCATTGCGGAAGCCGATCGAGAACAGCGCACCCGTGTACTCGTAATCGAGATCCAAGGCGCCAAACATCTTCATGCCGTCCGGGGAGACGGCATATTCGTCGCGTACGACGCCGATATGCCTGAAACCGAGCGTTTCAATTAACGCCTGCACCATCTCGTCGTGCGGTACTGGCTTATGCGTCGAGGAGACCGGCAGAACGGGAATCGCGCAAGTCATCGCGTGTTATTTTCGACCGCTGTCGTGTGTGATGAGAGTCCCAGAGAAATCTCCTTTTTATTGGGAATGAATGGACTGTTGTTTTTCGGTTTAGAGGTTTAACGCGGCAGCCCTGTCGAATGAAGCTGCCGGTGGAACTTTATGGGGTGCTGAGGATATCGTGGGCGCCGATGCGCCTCAGGATATAGGTATCGTGGTGCACCTGAAACGTGAAGCGGTACGCTTTCGTGATTCGGCCTTCCCAGATGTCCTGAGTGCCTTCCATTTTCTTGATGCGCAACGACGGGTGGCGGGGATTGTCGAGGAGCAGCTGGAACTGTTTGGCAGCGCGGCCCTGGATGTCGGGCGGGAGCGATCGGAAATCACGCGCGAAGCGTGCGGTTCGTGCGAGCTTCACCGCTTCCGCAGATCTTTCAGAAGCTGGTCCGCGGTCTCATATACTTTCGCGCGGCCGGCTTTGATATCGCGGTCGGCCTGCCGTTCCCCGGCCTGCCAGCCTTCCGTCCACCACCAGCGCTGATCGGATGGGATCAGGCGGGCGCGGACTGCGATATCTGCCTCCGCGCACGTTAACCCTCGCGATCGCGACAGGTCCTTGCGGATGCGCGCGATTTTGCGTTTGGTTTGCCGGAGGAGTGTTTCTTCCTCCGGCGCAAGTGCTGGGGCGCTCGTTGGAGTGAGCACCAGCTTGCCTTCCTCGACATCGGCTTGCAATGAGTCTCCCACTCCCACTTCCAGCTTTTTCAGAACATCCTGGGGAATGGTCACCTGGTGATTCGGTCCAATCCTGACTGTGGACATGCTTTCCTCCTTTCTCCTGATCTCCTCCAAGGCCGCATCGCCAAAGAGTGACTTCGTTTCATGATACATGGGACCTCGCTTTCGTGCTGCGGGTGAAATCTCGATTACGGCAATTCGCCGCGATCGCCCGCCTAATCTTCGCTCGGGCTCGGAGTAGCATCATTTTCAGCGCCGAGATGGATTTGCCAGACATCGCCGACAAATGGCCTAGCGAGCAGTCGTCGCCGTAGTGCAAATGGATCAACTGCCGCTCCTGCGGGGAGAGATACCGCAAGGCTTCGCGGAGCTGTTCCACGCGCCGCTCCAGATCAATACGCTCCTCGATCTGAAGAATATAGCTGTGTCTCCGCGGATCGAGGTCTTCCAGCGGAAACCAGACGCATTCCCGCCGCCAATGCTCGAAAACGGTGTCGCGGACGATCTTGGCGAAGAACGCTGAAGGATGCTCCACGTGTATCCGCTGAAACGCTCGGACGCCGCGCAGCAGCGCTTCCTGCGACAAGTCCTCCAATAGGACCGAAGCGATGCGGAAGGCCGCGATCCGCAGCACAAGCGCTCTCGCAAATTCCGGCGTCAGCACGGATTCTTGCGTATGACGTTCGTCGGTCATAAGACAACTCCTGGATGGAATCGCTGAATGAAAGGATTCCTGGAGGCTGAAGCCGGCCCTTCGCACAGCTGTCCGCCCCATGCGGAGCCCCCGGGAAACCGGCCGCGGCAATTGCGATGAATCGCCGGGTAATGTTTCGGTTGGTAAAGAACAATTAAAGGGAGGGAAAGTTTGGCGGGATGAACCTGAAGGGAAGATTCGGTTGGATGGAAGCTAATTGAAGAGATTGCGCTGAACGGTCTCGTGCTCATGTTCAACGCGGAAGAACTTCAAGATGACCTCGCCGAGGCTGTACGGGCGCAGCGTTCCTTGAAGCGTCTTGTCGCCGCCGCTGTTCAGCCACGCTATCGCGGCTTCGCGGTTCGTCCAGAAGAGCGTCACGATCGCAAGGGTCGACTCGCCTTCTTCTCCGGCGAGGTACGCGGCGTGCAGTCCTTGGGTTTTACCCAGCAGCGGACCCACACGTTCCGTATATGCCTCCAGGCATTCCGCCAGCGCATACCGGTCGCGCATCTCGACGATTACTAGCATTTGAACGATCATGAATTCACCTCCTATTCGTTTCTATTGGGGAAAGAGCATTTCTTGGCGTTCGACTCAGCGCATTCGGGATTGACCTCGTCGCGGGAGAATTGAAGCGGGCGCCTTCAAGACTGAAAAACGTGATGACGACATCGCCCCGCTCAGGTAGGGCGCATGCGCTCGAGTAATGTCGGTATCCGCGTGCCTCTCCTCCATTGATTGGCGGGCTTCGGGGCCGCTGGCCTGAAAGCGA
>WNFT01001871.1_pt1 | contig 17847 bp, 14 predicted proteins | sample 5400191 | NCBI WGS metagenome assembly WNFT01 (sample SAMN13153359, study PRJNA577476) | soil metagenome | isolation source: 80 cm saprolite under Madrone tree | place: USA:California | collected 2016-06-14 | reverse complement strand
CCAATCCCTTTTGATCTCAATTATGAAACGCCGACCCGGTCAAGCCGTGACCGTTATGTCCATCTCATTTTTGCCGCTGAGCCCGATGACGCCACCGCGGCAATCGTGTTTGCGGCACTCGAGACATGGACGTGGCTGATGTTGCTGGGGGGTTATCCGAGCGACGATATGCATCCCAAACAATCGGCGGCTGTACCCGAACCCGCATTTCTCCTCGATTCCCGCACGATCGAGCAGGCGTTCCCCGACGTGTTTCTGTGTGACGACGATTGTTATGCGGCAGTGATTAATTGGGCACAGGTTCTTCATCAATTTACGTACCCGCTCCAGGTCATGCACCTCCGGTGAAGAGCCGTCTCTCAGGGAAGGAGTCCTTTTGCCCGCCATTCCATCCATCGTTGAACAACATGCCCAGGAAGCCGTTTTTCTGGCCAGTCTCCGGCAACAGGCCGTTTGCGCCCCGCATTATTCTTTGCGCGATCTGGTGAAGTTGGACTATCGCCTGGACGCCAACCTTGATGGACTCCGTTTAGCCGAGGACTTCGGATGGAAGCTTTGCGAAGGGTTGTTGGAAACAGAAGGAGCGGCGGGAGTCTTCACGAGCGCCGTCGTTGCGATCTCGAGTGGAAACGAAGCCCGAATACAACAAGTAGTGGGCCTGGCGACGACCACATCGAACCTGTCGCGCGGACTTGCGGCGAGCCTGGGCTGGCTGCCTCTCGCGCAAGTAAGACCTTACATCAACAAATTCCTCGCCGCCGGCGTGCCGGCGATCCGGCGGGTTGGCGTCGCGGCTGCGGCGATTCACCGCGAGTATCCAGGACCTGCTCTACTGGAAGCCATGGACGCCACCGACCCCTTCTTGAAAGCCCGGGCACTCCGCGCCGCCGGGGAACTGGGGCGCGGTGATTTACTCGAAGCTGCAGAGCTTTATCTTGATTCCGAGGACGAGGCCGTTCGATTTGCCGGAGCCTGGTCCAGCGCATTGCGCAACGGCACTCCCAGGGCGATCAGAGCACTGAAGGCCATTTCAGATTCGGGCGGCCGGTTTTCGGAAGACGCCCTCGAAGTCGCCATGCGACGCATGGAGTTCGGCCCTGCGAAGGCCTGGCAGCAGCACCTGTCGCAAAACGCGAGCAAACCGCGGCTGGCAATCGCGGGCGCCGGCGCCCTGGGCGATCCGGAACTCATTGCCTGGCTGATTCAGCAGATGAGCCAGCCCACCCTGGCTCGTGTGGCCGGTGAAGCGTTCATCCTTATTACTGGTGTAGACATCGTTAAAGAGCATCTTGACGCCGGGCCTCCCGAAGGATTCGACGCAGGCCCGGATGACAACCCCGCGAACGATAATGTAGCAAGCGACCCGGATGAGAATCTTCCCTGGCCTGCCCCGGTATTGATCCAAAGCTGGTGGAACGACCACGCAGACCAATTCCAGAGCGACACCAGATACTTGTTGGGGAAACCGATTACAGAGGAGTGGGCGGCCGAAGTGCTGCGAGCCAATCGCCAGCGCCAGCGCGCCGCCGCAGCGCTCGAATTGGCAATCCGGCAGCCGAGGACGCTTTTGTTTAATATCAAGGCACCCGGATTCCGCCAGCTCGAGATGTTCAACGAACCAGATCCCGCGATTGCTTAGCCTGTGCTATATTCGTGCCGATTTCGCCTGGGCAGTCCACAAACCCAGCCTGAGGCCACGAATGAAGGCAGGCACAGAGCAGGAAGTCTTTGATCGCTTTCTTCTGCGGCTGGATTCTGACCGCGAACGCGCGGGCGAGCTTTACGAAACCATACGCCGCAAGCTGGTGAAGTTTTTCGAGTGGCGAGACTGCCCGTTCCCCGAAGACCATGCCGATGAGGTGCTGCGACGAACCATCGATAAATTCGCGCAGGACGGCGAAATCCGGGATCCTGCCACCTACTGTTACGGCGTGGCTCGGCTGGTTTTGCTCGAGGTTCGTAAGAGCCGTGCGCAGGAACAGACAGCACTCAACAATCTTGTCCCGCCGCCCCCACATGCGGAACCTGATCCGGAGCAGGAACAAGCCCTGAAGTGCCTCAACGAGTGTCTCAAACGCCTTCCGTTGGGAGACCTGCGGCTGATCCTGACGTATTACGAGCAGGAGCGGGGCGCGAAAGTCGAACGGCGCAAACAACTTGCAGAAGAGCTGGCGATCCCGTTGAATACCTTACGAATACGCGCTCATCGTTTGCGGGAACGGCTGGAGCTGTGCGTTCAGGGTTGTCTTCGGCGAGAATGAAATGCCTTTCGGGGGATCGCCAGTAATGTTAAGTAGAAGCCGCGGATTTCACGGATTACGCGGATGGGATTAGCCGCGTAATCCGTGAAATCCGCGGCTTCTACTTAACCAAAGGGGCAGGAAATGGAGCAGAAGATTCTGGACCAAACAACCATGATTCAGTATCTGCTCGGGCTTCTTTCCGAGGATGACCGCAGCCGGCTGGAAGAGACCTTCTTCAAGCACGACGAATACTTCGATGATCTCATCGCGCTCGAGGACGATCTCATCGATGACTATGTGAATGACAGGCTTCCGGATAGTTTCCGGATCGCATTTGAAGAAAAACTGAAGTCCAATCCGCACTGGAAGCAGCGGCTTGGAGTTGCCGGCGCGTTGTCGCGGCACGCGTCCGGATTGCGAACAAAACCGTTCAGGCCCCGGCATCAGAATTTTCGCCTGACCCTGCTGGCGGGGGCCGCGGCGGCGCTCGTGCTCCTTTCGATCGCGGCGTGGCAGGTCATTGAGCAGCGCGGAAACCTCGAAACGTTACGAGCGGAACGACGGAACGCCGATGCGACAATCCGTAACGTCCAAACCGAGCTGGCGAAACTTCAGGCAAGAGATCAGGACTTGAGCCGCCAGCTGGAAGAGGAACGCCTCGGCCGTCAGCAGCTGGAACGAGACAAGAACCGCGCGCCCGCCGGCCTGATCGCATCTTTTGTGCTGCGCGCCGGATTGGTTCGCGGAAGGGACGACTCCGCGCGTCTCATCATTCCCAAATCCGCCCAGTCCGTTCGGCTGCAACTCGACCTCGAAGCGGTGGGCGATTACCGAAGCTACCGTGCCACGTTGCGTACCGCAGCAGGAGGCCTCGTCCGGTCCGCGGACATGTTGCGAGCAAGGACCACGGATTCCGGCAAGGCTGTCGTTATCGATCTGCCGCCCCAGTTTCTGGCCCCTGGAAACTACGAAGTGGAGTTGCTCGGCCTGGTCGATCCTGGAAAATTCGAGGAGGTGGCTTATTACAACTTCACGGTTCAGGAAAAATAGCCATCGTCTCCTGGCTCTGATCTGCTTCTTCATCCAGAGCCGCGCAGCATCACCGCAGCCGCCGCAGGCACCGCGAATGCTCTCCGAAGGCACTGTCATCCAACAGGAACTGAAAGCCAACGAAAACCATCGTTATCGGATCACATTAAGTGCGAACGATTACGTTGCAATGCGGCTCAGTGAGCGGGGCACCGACGTGAAGCTGAGGGCCTACGGTCCGGACGGCGCGCAGATACTCGAAGAGAATACGACTCCAGGTAATTACAGCATTCTGAATTTCCGGATGATCGCTCCGGCTTCGGGTGAATTCCAATTCGAGATTGCCGGCCTTTCGGGGGGACCGGATGGATATGAACTCCGCCTCGAGGCACAGCACGCCGCGACCGAGCGCGACCGCAATGACGTGAAGGCATTTCAGGCTCGTCAAAGCGGCCAGGCACTGGAGCGTGAAGCGACGGCCGATAGCCGCCGGAAAGCGTTGGAGAAATACAGTGAGGCGCTTGCCTATAGTAAAGCGAGTGGCGATCAAAAAGGGGAAGGCCAGGCACGCCGGGACATGGGACGGATCCATTTTTACCTGGACGAGCGCTCCCAGGCTGCCGAAAGCTTCGAGCAAGCGGCCGCGCTTTTCCGTTCAGTCAACGACACAACAGACGAAGCGGATGCGCTTCTTAATCTCGGGGCCGTGCATCTGGACATGGGCGACCCGTTGAGAGCCATCGAATATTTTAACCAGACTCTGCCTTTCTACCGCGAGTCCAACGTCAAATCCGGTGAAGCGACCGTCAGACACAACCTTGGATGGTCCTACCATACGCTGGGAGACTTTAGAAAAGCATCGGAAGCCTACCGCGAGGCCCTTTCGCTCTGGCAGGCTGCCGGAATCCCTGCAGGAGAGGCGCAAACCGTCAATAACCTGGGCCTCGTTTTGTATGAATTGGCAGACCTTCGGCGTTCGCTGGAGTACTTCGAAAGAGCCCTCGAATTGCGCCGCACTCTAAAGGACGCAAGAGGAGAAGCCCAGACGCTGGGCAATCTGGGATGGCTTCACGCTGAGCTTGATGATCGGCTGAAGGCGACGGACTCTTTTCAGCAATCACTCGCGGTGGCTCGGAAGGTGGAAGATAAGGTCAGTCAAGCCCTGGCACTCATCGGCCTCGCCACCCTCGGAATATCCAGCGCCGGGCCGAATCCACCAATGGAATACCTCAATGAAGCGTTGGCTTTGAGCCGCGCCGCGAACGATCGGCGCACAGAGTCGTTTGCGCTCTTGCGTCTTGGCGACCTGCATCACTCACGCGGAGAAAATCAGTTATCCCTGGAAATGTACGAAAAAGCGCTCGCTCTCGAGAGGGCCTCAGGCAACCGAAAGAAGGAGGCTGAGGCCTTATTATCTCTAGGCAGGCTCCTCGAGGATACATCGCAGCTGGATGAAGCCCGTGTGCGGATCGAAAGGGCTCTCGACCTGGTCGAGTCGATCCGCGAGCGCGTGTCCGAACCGGAACTGCGTGTTTCCTCGGTGGCAACGATGCAGACGTATCACGAGACTTACATCGAACTTCTGATGCGCCTCGAGGATCGAGAACGCTCGGGGAAATATGCCGCCGCCGCGCTGCAAGCCAGCGAACGGGCGCGGGCGCGCGGACTGCTGGAGGCCCTGGTGGAACACCGGGCCGACATACGGCAGGGCGTCGAGCCCGAATTGCTGGCGCGGGAAAAGCAACTTCAGGCGGAGCTCAATATCAAGGACCAGGAGTGGCGAAGTTTCCTGGCCGAGCCCCTCGGCGAAGCCAAAGCAGCCGCGGCGAAGCGCGACCTGGACCGGCTACTGGATGAGTTCAAGCAATTTCAGGGCGAGATTCGCTCTCGCAGTCCGCGTTATGCCCTTTTGACCCAACCGGAGCCGATCAGCATCGAGAATCTTCAACGTGAGTTGGACCCGGACAGCCTTCTTCTCGAATACTGGCTGGGAAGCAAACGCAGTTTCTTGTGGGCCGTGACGGCGGATTCCATCAGCACTTATATCCTCCCTCCGGCGAGCCGTATCGAGGAATCCTCCCGGCAGTTCTTCGCTGCGCTGTCAAACCGGCCCGGTTTGGCGGCGCCGGCTTCCCGGGAAACCGCGCTGGCGTTCAGCCAAATGCTTCTGGGCCCGGTGGCGGACCGGCTCGGGAAAAAACGTCTGATTGTCGTCAGCCATGGCGCGTTGCAGTACCTGCCCTTTGCAGCGATGCCGGCTCCTCCGTCTGCCGTGAACAAGGCCGCTCGATCCTCCACGCGTCTTCTGGATGATCACGAGATCGTCAGCCTGCCCTCCGCTGGAGTCCTCGCTGCGCTTCGATCGGAAAGTGCAAAGCAGCGCTATCCCGACAAGCAGGTTGCGATTCTCGCCGATCCGGTTTTTTCGCTGGAAGACCCGCGCTTCTCGGAACGGCAACCGGTGGCTTCACTGACGTCTCTCTTGCTCCCGAACGAAGACCTTCGGCAATCGGTGGCAGAATCCAGCGTGGCCGGGCTGCGGCGACTGCGTTTCAGCAGAGTTGAAGCCGACGCGATCGCCTCTCTGGTGGACGCCCGAAGTCGATTCGAGGCGGTTGATTTTGACGCGAGCCGGGCCACGGCCCTCAGTCCCGATCTGGCGCAATATCGAATTCTCCATTTTGCAACTCACGGTCTTCTCAACAGCGTCCATCCGGAGCTTTCGGGTCTTGTGTTTTCTACGGTTGATAAGAATGGCCGGCCGCAGGATGCCTTGTTGCGGCTGAATGAGATTTTCAATCTGTCGCTCAATGCCGATCTCGTCGTACTCAGCGCATGCGAAACGGCCCTCGGCAAGGAGATCAAGGGAGAAGGACTCATCGGCCTGACCCGCGGCTTCATGTACGCCGGAGCGCCACGCGTCGTGGCCAGCCTGTGGAACGTGGAAGACCGCGCCACCGCAGAACTCATGAAGCGTTTCTACGAGGGCATGCTGAAGCGGCAGTTGAGACCCGCCGCCGCGTTGCGCGAAGCGCAACTTGCTCTTTCTCGTGATAAACGCTGGTCCGCACCTTATTACTGGGCCGCCTTCATTCTCCAGGGAGACTGGCGCTAGCGGGGGAGGGGAAAAGAATTAGCCGCGAATTACGCTGATTACGCGAATGGGGCGCAGAAAACAATTCTTGATGCGCCCCATTCGCGTAATCAGCGCAATTCGCGGCTAATTCTTTTCCCCTCCCCCGAATTCCCGAAAAACCCCACGTTTCCCGTAATAGCTCGTGCAATTTGTCCAGTCCCCTATGAGTCCGGCAAGGATTCAATAACTAAAAGGAGATCAAGATGAAGAATGTGGTTGTGAAAGTTGCACGATTGACCGTCTTTGCCATCGCAGCGCTGGCCTTGATGACGACATTTGCGGTTGCGCAGGAAAACTATTCTGGGAACCTTTTGTTGAGAAACACCGTGATCAAGACCAACAGTGAGATCCTGGCTCTTCCGAAAGCTCCGACCGCGGTGGATGCATTTTCGTACACATGGGTATTCTGCTTTACAACACCCTGCACGCTGGAGTTCACCATGACTTCCGAGCTCAGCGACGTAAGCCCTGGTGTAGATAGCCTGCGCTACTATGCCACGGTCGACGGGACTCCTGTGGATGTTCTGCCAACCACAAATCTGGGAATTAACTCAACTGCCAAGGCCGGACAAATGGAGAGCGGTACCGGGACCTGGATGAGGAGAAATCTTGTTGCCGGCTGGCACTATGTAAAAGTGGCGGCGACCGTCAACGATACCAATGGCGATGGTTTTGTATCGGGGTATATCGGCGACCGCAGTCTGGTAATCCGCGTTTATTCCAGCCAGTAGTCATACCGAAGCCGGAAAGGCACAAAGAAAACCCCGCACCTTTGTGCCTTTCCCGCTGCGCCGCAAGCCGCAACCCAAAGCGGCCGTAGGATTCCGCAGCCTTCCTTGACCCGAAGTTTCTCTCGATGATTTCCGCAATTCCCGACAATGTCACCAAGGATGATTACTTTTTTCCTGCCCGATTCTGGCCGCAGAGTTGCTTCGAATCAGCATGTGACGCTGCTCTCAGCTGATACCAATTGAGGAGGTCTTGTGAAAAATGCGCATGATACTTCTGACCGTCATCACGTGCTTCATGATCGAAGCGGCCCCCAGGCCTCTCCAGCGCGTCGCGTTCAGCAGCGATGAAGTCGTCACAGTCGACGTCGATCGTGTAAACCTGCAGTTTAGTGTTAGAAACCGCAAGGGGAAGCTCATCACAAACCTGAAGAGAGAACACTTCAATATTTTTGAAGACGATCAACTCCAGAGCATCACCAACTTCAGCACCGAAACCGATCTGCCGCTGAACATCGCACTGCTGTTCGATAGCAGCGGCAGCCTTCACGATAAGCTTCGGTTTGAGCAGGACGCGGCTGCGCAATTCTTATATTCGTCACTTCGGCGCGGCAGAGATCAGGCACTGATCATGACTTTCGATACCACGATCTCTCTCCTTCATGACTATACAGACGACCCGGCGATCCTCGTCGCAGCCATGCAAAAAATCATACTGGGAGGTTCCACCTCCCTCTACGACGCGGTATGTGAGGCTGCGACGGAAAAGCTCGCTCGTCAGGCCGAACGACGCGTGATCGTCATCATCAGCGATGGGATGGATAATACCAGCCACGTCTCTCTGGCGAAAACCATCGAACTGGTCCAGAAAAGCGATGTGGTGGTCTACGCGGTAAGCACAAACAGGTTCGGCACCAGTATTTCCCCGGAGCAGAAAATGGGCGACGAGGTCCTGACACAATTGGCCACTGAAACCGGCGGCCAAGCATTATTCCCTGCGAGAGTGGAAGATCTTGTCCATTGCTTTGCCCGAATAAGCGAAGACCTTCGCTCGCAGTACAGCCTCGCCTATCGGCCCACGAACGCCAGACGTGACGGAACCTATAGGCAAATCCGCATTGTTACTCCAAACAACAGGCATACCGTCCGATCCCGGAGCGGTTACTTTGCCCCGGGCCCGTGAGGACAACTGTCGCCTTTACATTCAATGCGAAAACCTCTAGAGTTTGCCATCAAATGAATGCCTTTTTTCGCCGGTGGGAGCCCTATGCGCCCTACGTAATTTTCGCCGTCCGCATTGTGGCAGCGCTGCTGTTCTTTCAGCACGGCGCGGAGAAGCTTTTCGGATTTACCGGAGCGCGACAAGTACCAAGCTTGTTTATACAACGGGGCGTTGCCGGTCTTCTCGAAACGATCGGCCCGACGCTCTTCGCACTCGGCCTGTTTCCGCGCTTCACTGCCTTCATCCTGTGCGGTGAAATGGCCGTCGCGTATTTTCAATCGTGGGCGCCTCGTGGCTTCTGGCCGATTACGAACGGCGGCGAAGAGGCGGTGCTGTTTTGCTACTTCTACCTGTGGATCGTGACTGCCGGTCCGGGCGCATGGAGTCTCGATGGCTGGTTCCAGGCGCAACGTTTTCCGCATCCGTTCCGCGCGTTGAAACAATGGCTCATTCGATTTGAACCGTATACCCGCTCCATCATGCGCGCAATCGTCGGCTTCCTCGTGATGCAGCACGGTGCACGGAAGGTCTTCGACGTCCTGCCCATTGTCGGTGGACGCCGCAATGTTCCTCCGCTCGCAATCGACGGTCTTCCGGGGATCACCGGCTACATCGACCTTATCGCGGGAGCGCTGTTGATCATCGGCCTGTTTGCCCGTCCAGCGGCGCTTATCGTCGCGGCCGAAATGCTCGCGGCTTACTTCCTGGTCGCGGCTCCTCGCGGCCCGTGGCCCATTCGTAACGGCGGCGGCGAAGCCTTGATGCATGTGCTGATCGATATTGCCATCGTGGTGTTGGGGGCGGGTGTATTGAGTATCGATGGCTTCCTCACGAAGGGCAGGCGGGCACGGAAACAAGTGCCCCACCTTCAAACAGCGCGATAATCGACCATGGCCGATGAAATTCCGCCGCTCCAATTGACAAGTATTGCTTCTGCTGCCGAACGGATGTTCCCGACGCTGCAACCGGAACAGATGGAGCGCGCAGCCGCGCACGGTCACGTTCGACGAGGTCAGGATGGCGAAGTCCTTGTCGAAGCCGGGGCGACAAATGCGCGGTTCTTCATCATCAAGACGGGTCACGTCGAGATCGTCCGGCCGCCGGGCACGGACGAGCATGTTGTGGCCTTACTTGGTCCGGGCCAGTTCACCGGTGAAGCCAGCATGTTGTCCGGCCGCCGTGGATTGGTTCGCTTGCGTATGCGCGAAGCCGGCGAACTGATCGAGTTGGAGCGCGAACAGCTGCTGGCGCTCGTGCAAACCGACAGCGAATTGAGCGAGATCTTCATGCGGGCCTTCATCCTCCGCCGTGTGGAGTTGATTGCGCATGGCTTCGGAGACGCTGTGCTGCTCGGCTCGACTCATTGTCGCGACACGCTTCGGATCAAAGAGTTTCTGACGCGCAACGGCCATCCATACTCGTACATTGATCTCGACAGTGACGCTGGCGTCCAGACTCTGCTGGATCGTTTTGATGTCTCCGTCGACGACGTGCCGGTGCTTGTGTGCCGCGGCAATGTGGTGCTTCGGAACCCTCCCAATAAACGGATCGCCGAATGTCTCGGCTTCAACGAGGCGATCGACCAGACACGGATGCGCGACGTTGTCGTCATTGGAGCAGGCCCTGCTGGGCTTGCAGCAGGTGTCTATGGAGCATCGGAGGGGCTTGATGTCCTGGTCCTCGAGTCGAATGCTCCGGGAGGACAGGCCGGCGAAAGTTCGAAGATTGAAAACTACCTGGGCTTTCCCACAGGCATTTCAGGTCAGGATCTCGCCGGGCGCGCATACTCGCAGGCCCAGAAGTTCGGGGCACAAGTAATGATCGCTAAAACCGCCAGACAACTGGCGTGCAGGCGAAAGCCATACACTGTCGCGATCGACGACGGTCCGCCCGTGCCTGCGCGCGCCATCATCATCGCGACCGGGGCTCAATACCGCAGGCTGACACTCGATAACCTGTCACAGTTCGAAGGTGCGGGCATCTACTACGGAGCGACATTCGTGGAGTCACAGTTGTGCACGGGAGAAGAAGTGATCGTTGTCGGCGGAGGAAACTCGGCCGGTCAGGCGGCCGTGTTTCTGTCACACACCACGAAGCGTGTGCATTTATTAGTACGATCCGGCGGTCTTGCCGACAGCATGTCGCGTTATCTGATCCGGCGCATCGAAGGGACTCCAACTATCGTTTTGCGCACTCACACAGAAGTCACGGCGCTCGAAGGAAGCCAGCATCTCGAGCGTGTGCGCCTGCGAGACAACAAGACGGAAACCGTCGAGACACCTGACATCCGCCACGTCTTTGTCATGACAGGCGCGATACCCAACACGCGCTGGCTCGATGGCTGCGTCGCCCTCGATGCGCGGGGCTTCATCAAGACCGGACCGGATCTCTCGCCGGACGATCTCGCAGCGTCACACTGGCCGCTGGCTCGTGCCCCGCATCTGCTCGAAACGAGTTTGCCGGGAGTGTTCGCCGTCGGTGACGTCCGCGCGGGCAATATCAAGCGCGTGGCGTCCGCGGTTGGAGAGGGATCGATTGCGATCTCTTTCGTGCACCGGTTACTGAACGAATAACTACCGTAACGCCGGCGCTCTATGAAGGTGTGAATTAATTAGCAGTTGGGCGCTTGAAAACTCCCCTCCTAAGTTAGGAGGGGTGCCTGCGAGGCCATCAAATTCCAGAAACGGCCGAGCAGGCGGGGTGGTTCCCAGACTTCGGCTTGCAGTGTTTTGCTGGGGAACCACCCCGTCTGCGCCAGGCTTCGGTGGCTTCGCAGCATTTCTTGTTGGCGCAGCCACCCCTCCTAACTTAGGAGGGGAATCGTCGCGTCCTTCAATTCATTTGCCTTCTCGGAGAATTCTAATCTTTATCCAGATATTCGTCGGGCACATCATCCTCCGGCACCTCATGTGTTCGAACCTCGCTTTCGTCAGCGTCCGCGCTTTCCACACCAAGAACGACGTCGGCCTCGAACGGATTGCCTTCCTCGATCAGCTCGGCGACGCTTTCGGAATCGGCACCTTCCATCCTCGACAATCCCTGCAAGTCTCCGGATTGACGGCCGGAACGGGTTCCGGGTTTCTTCAGTGAGAATGCCGCCGGTTCCGGGGTTCGGCTTTTTTCTCGAACCTGTTTCTTCGCTTTGACGGTCCCCTTCGCAGCGACTTTCTTGTGTGCGCGGGCTTTGGTTTTCACCGCCTTCTTCTTCACGGACATCATTTTCCTGGCGGTAGTTTTCTTTGACTTTGACTTCGTCTGCTTCTTCTTACTTTTTGTTTTAGCGGCCATAGCCTCAGTCTACCACCAGGATTGTTCGCTTCCGTTGCGTTGACACAAATACGTTCGTTTACGCAGCGGCAATAACCTGCTAAGCTACCAATCCTTCATTTAGCCAGGAGACCAATCTTGAAGTGGAAAGTTCTATTCTTGTGCCCTACAAATGGTTTGCACAGTCTAATCGCCGAGGCATTGCTTCGCCGCGCGGATACCGAACACTTCGAAGTGATGAGTGCAGGCACATCATGCGTACGATTGCATCCGCTTACAGTAGAAATCATGAAAGAGATCGGTATCGACCTGAGCCGGAAGGTACCTGGAGCATTGCAGGAGCTTGTGGAAGATCAGTTCGATTACGTGATTTCCCTCGGTGAGCGTGCGATATCTCAATGCCGGGACTTTGGAAGCGCAGAACTGATTCACTGGAAATTCGACGACCTCGTTACACTATCGGATGATCCGGAAAAACAATTACGGGCGTTTCGAATGGTTCGCGATCAGATCGCTCAGCGGTTGAACCTGTTCGTTCTTGTTCTCGCCCGGCCGCGGCCTGCCGCCCTCAAAGCTCCTCTGTCGACAGCTCAGGCCGCCGGGTAATCAGGCTGGCGCATCGGTGATCCTGGTGCGAACTTTGCCAACCCGGCTTGAGCTTCTCTCTTGTAACAAATCATTCACATAAATTTGATTTTCCTTTCATCCCTACCGCCTACAGTGTCTGAGGTTTTGATTTCACCGTGGCATTTTCTACTTTCCCAATCCGCTACACTTTCGAGGAGGATACTAAATGAAAGGACGCCGCATTGTGGGCGCATTCGCGACGGCACTTTGTTTCCTTATGTCATCGCTGGCATGGGCACAGACTGATACAGCCAGAATCGTTGGCACAGTATCGGACACATCAGGTGCAGTCATTCCGGGAGTGAGTGTCACCGTCAAGAGTGAAAAGACGGGGGCTGAGCGTACAGCATTAACAAACGAAAAGGGATTCTTCATCGTGACTCCACTGCCTCCCGCAACGTATGCGGTCAGAGCCGACCTACCTGGCTTCAGCGGCGGAGAATTCTCTGGAGTCGCCTTACAAATAGGGCAGGAAAAGACACTCAATGTTGTCCTAAAGCCCGCAGGCGTTGCGTCCGAGGTTACTGTTTCTGGTGGAGAGTTGACGGCGATTGATACGAGTTCGGCCCGAGTCGGAGTAAACGTCAGCGAGCGCGAAGTTGGCCAACTGCCGCTGAATGGCAGGCAGATTTCACAACTCTATTTAATGACTCCAGGTGCGGTGAACTATGGGGCTGGAACGTTCGATGATGTGCGTTTTAGCGGACGTTCTGTCGAGCAGAATGAAATACGGTTTGACGGCGTCGAAGGCACCTCCATCGTTGACACGTCTCCAGGCAATCTCAATGCCCAAGTCGCTTCCCCCTTCCGCCTGCAGACCAGCATGGAAAACGTTCAGGAGTTCCGCGTCGAATCGAGTAACTATCCTGCAGAATATGGGACTGGAAGCGGCGGTCAGATCAGCGTGATCACGAAGTCTGGAGCCAACGACTTTCATGGTTCCGTCTTCGAATACCTTCGCAACGACGCGCTTGACGCCCGGAATTTCTTTGACGGTTCCACGAAATCCAAATTGCGGCTCAATCAATTCGGCGGTTCCTTTGGCGGCCCTTTAGTTAAGAACAAGATGTTCATCTTCGGGAGTTACGAAGGTCTCCGCCAGCGCGCCGGCATTCCATTTGTGGAAACCACGCCGAGCGCGGCAGCCTGGGCTCGTGCCGTGCCTGCGATCCAGCCTCTACGGGGCGTCTTTCCAGTCGGGCAGACGCCTTCCTCAAATCCGGATCTGGATATCGTCAGGGCTGAAGGAAAGGCACTGGTTAACGAGAATTCAGGCAGTCTCCGTCTCGACTATAATTTCAGTGACAAATACCGCATGTACATTCGGTACATGCGCGATCAGGGCCTTTATAGTGCACCTCAGAATTCAAGTCTGAGCATCTATAACCTGACGGCGGTGCCCCAGAACTTAGTTTGGAACCTGCAACAGATCCTGAGCTCGACCATAATCAATGAAACGAAGTTCGGTGTGAACGCCGCTAAAACCCGAACCACCGGTATAGGGCCCACGGCACCCGGAGCTGACTTGAGTGGCGCTGCCCTCGTGTTAGGTGGAAGCGTTGCGCTTTCAGGAGCGGGTGGAACAGGAGCGGGTTCGGCTGGCATAACGATTCCGACGGGTCTCGTGCGTGCCAACAGTGCCACGAACGGCCGCGGTCAGCCGTACACGAACTACACGCTTTCGTTCATCGACAATCTCAGCATGATCAAGAAGGCGCACTCGATGAAGTTTGGCGTTGAAGTGCGTCCCATACACATGAAGACGGACCGGCTAGGCGGGATCACCTACACATTTTCCAACGTCGCCGGCTTCCTTGCGAATACGCCGTCGTCGATCCAGTTCCTCGGGGATGTGAGCGCCGTCAGTCCTTTTACCGGAAAATCGGGACCTCTGGAGCTTCGTCAGGCCTATTATATCGGCTATGCGCAGGATGAATGGAAGGCGAGCTCAAATGTAACCATCAGCTATGGATTGCGGTATGAGTACTACTCTGTCCTCCATGAAATCAACAACCACGCCGTCTTTTTCGACATGACGACCGGAACTCTCGGTGACCCTGGCCAACCCTGGCTCCACATGAAGAAGACGAATTTCGGTCCCCGGCTGGGTTTGAGTTGGTCCCCCGCGGCTTTGCACAATAAGACGGTCTTGAGGGTCGGTGGAGGCTTGTTCTACGGGCCTGGACAAACTGAAGACCAACTGCAGCCCGCGGAGAGCGATCGCGTCAGCACCACGATTACGTCGGGGCCGAATCTCGCATACCCGCTCAACACTCAGGCGGTGCTTGCCGGTTACAACATCAATGATCCGAACCTTCAGTTTCAGCCACGGGCATATGCGCCGGGATACAGAGTCCCCGAGAGGATTGGTTCCTATACCTTCTCAATCGAGCAGCAGCTGCCGGGGTCGGCCGTACTGAGCGTCGCGTATGTCGAAAGCCAGGGCCGCAACCTCTTTCTTCGTAGCGTGACCAACAAGATTGTGGGTGTCAGCACCAATCCGACGACTGGTGTTGCCATCGTGACGCGGGAATTCGGAAATCGCTTCGCCGAGATCGACTACAAGACGAGCGGTGGGAATTCCCATTACGATTCGCTACAAACAACTCTGAATCGCCGGTTCAGCCGTGGCTTCACGCTGGGAGCGCAGTACACGTGGTCTCACAACATTGGCAATACGCAAGGATCAAACGAGGCGAACACAGCTTCGAATAATTTCAACTTCGACGCCGACCACGGGAATAACACGTTCGATGTTCGGCACAGCTTCAACTTTAGTTCGCTTTACGAATTGCCCTTTGGAAAAGGTCGCCAATTCATGACGGACGCGAGTCCGGTTGTCGACGCAGTTTTGGGTGGTTGGCAGATCGGTAGCATTGTGAATGCACGTTCCGGTTTGCCTATCGAAGTGCTCATCACACGTCCGGACATCGTTTATCGTGACAATCGCGACGGCTCGATTGTCGCCAGTCCGATTCTTGTAAATGGAACTCCTGTCACCACCGCGATTATCAACGTGCCGGGCGGCGGCAACAGCCGGAACATTCGGCGTCCGGATCTCGTTCCCGGAGTCAACCCACTCATTCAAAATGGTGGCCTTGCCTACATTAACCCAGCGGCTTTCTCAATCCCGGCGCCAGGAACTTTTGGTAATCTGGGCCGGAACGCGCTGCATGGTCCGCACTTCGCTCAGTTGGATTTCACTTTGTCCAAGAAGTTCCAGTTCGCGGAAAAACGCAATGTGGAGTTTCGTTCAGAATTCTACAACATTCTCAATCACACGAATTTTGCTCTCCCCGGCAGCACGCGTTTGGCCAACGCCCTCGGAACGGGTACGAACCAGGTTCAGCCTGGACTACCTTTCACTACTGCCGCTGCAGGCGGCAACTACGGTGTACTGACCTCGACCGTTGCCAACCAGGTCGGAATCGGTACCAACCGGCAAATCCAAATGGTTCTCAGGATCAATTTCTAATCGACCATTCGCAACTCTGCAGGCGGGCTGCCACCCGCCTTCAGAGTCAATCTCAAGTCCCCAAACTGTTTTTCAGATGGATTCGAATCGTCACGACGAGATCTACGAGTTTGGTTTCTTCCGGCTTTCGACGTTGTCCTGGAGCCTTGAGTACAAAGGTACGCTCCTGCATTTGGCGAAATTCGATTTCCTTCTCCTGCTCACATTCCTTCGTCATCCAGACTCTTTCCTGGCGAAATCCGCACTTGCCCCCTATCTGTGGTCCGATGTCCAGAAGGCGAGTACTCGCGCTCTTGGCGAACACATTTATCGGCTGAATAAGATCCTTAAAATTGGCTCCGCGGGCACGCGCCTTATTCAGTATTTTCGAGGCAAAGGATATAGATTTCTTTGCGACGTTAAGCGGATGGATGGTTCTTCGCCGAAGGCTTCGCAGACGCCGACACCGAAACGTAGCTAGTACCTGCGATGGCGCCACGTAATCAGGGAGTCCATCGCGCCCGAACTTCTCACTGACCGTTTCTATATTTCTGTTATTATAGAAATATAGAATGCAGAAAGGAAGAACGCATGGCGATTTCGAGTAAGAAACAGCAGACTGAGGAAATCACGCGTTATGCCGACATGCTCGCGGCGATGGGGACAGAACCTCGCCTGCGGATCATGCAACTTTTGTTATCCGCCCATCCCGAAGGGCTTGTCGTAAACGAGATCGGCAGTGAACTCGATATCCCCAGTTCCACGCTCTCTCACCATTTGGAAAAGCTAAAACACGAGGATCTCGTACGCGTCCGTCGCGAAGGCACTTTCCTTTGGTACTCGGCCAATACCGAAGCTTTGCAAGAGTTACTGGGGTTTCTATATGCAGAGTGCTGTACTCGAAACAAAGCGGTCGAACCGCGAAAAATCGTCTGCTGCAAATAGGAGAACACAATGGACACAACAGACATCAAAGAAGTAGTGAAAGAGAAATATGGCGAGACTGCGCTTCGCGTGCTCTCGGGCGGCAGCAATTCCTGCTGTGGCGCTGCCACGGCTTGCGCCACGGATAACGACCCGATTACGTCGCGTCTTTACGATGCAGAGCAGGCCACTCAGATTCCGGAAGAAGCCTTGAAAGCCTCTCTTGGTTGCGGAAATCCTACTGCGCTGGCAACGCTGAATCCTGGTGAGACTGTTCTCGATCTCGGCTCAGGTGGCGGTATCGACGTGCTGCTCTCGGCTCGCCGTGTGGGACCGACCGGCAAGGCCTACGGGCTGGATATGACTGATGCGATGCTTGCACTGGCGCGCGAAAATCAAAAAAAGGCCGGTGTGGAGAACGTTGAATTCCTTAAAGGCGAAATCGAGCACATTCCGCTTCCGGACAATTCGGTAGACGTCATCATTTCAAATTGCGTCATCAATCTATCGGCAGATAAAGACAGCGTGCTCCGTGAAGCGTTCCGGGTACTGAAACCGGGCGGCCGCTTTGCTGTATCGGACGTCGTAACCCGAGGGGAAATGCTTCCGGAAATTCGCGAGCATGTACTTCTGTGGGTGGGTTGCATCGCGGGAGCTCTGGAAGAGAAAGAATACCGTTCGAAACTGACAGCCGCGGGCTTCGAGAACGTCCACCTGGAACCGACACGTGTTTACCGGATCGAGGACGCGCGGACATTCCTCAGTGGGCGGGGAATCGACGTGGACGCGATTGCGCCGCAGATCGATGGCAAGTTCATGAGCGCGTTTGTTCGGGCGACCAAACCGAGCACTTGTTGTGGTCCAACCTGCTGCTCCTGAGTCGAGCGAATGACCCGAGCACGGAAGTTTATAGCCGAAGGTTTCGGAACCATGCTGCTTCTGGCCGCCATCGTTGGGTCAGGCATCATGGGGGAGCGATTGAGCGGAGGAAACTGGCCAGATCCCTGACGAACACGTTTTCCGGCATTCGTCCCGCTGACGTCCCCGGATTCATCGTGGTCCAATTCGCTGGCGCTCTCGCCGCAACGCTGCTGTTTCGATGGCTGATGCCGGCGTTACCTGTCGTGGCGGAGGATGTAGTGGTGCCCCATCCTTCACAAGAGGAAATGACAAGTCATGGCCGATAAAAAACGCGTGCTCATCCTCTGCACCGGCAA
>WNFT01003758.1_pt1 | contig 17855 bp, 18 predicted proteins | sample 5400191 | NCBI WGS metagenome assembly WNFT01 (sample SAMN13153359, study PRJNA577476) | soil metagenome | isolation source: 80 cm saprolite under Madrone tree | place: USA:California | collected 2016-06-14 | reverse complement strand
GAAAACGTCATCGTGGATTTCAAGTTTTCGAACTCCCCGAAGGTGACATGGTGGTTCGACCATCATCAGAGCGCGTTTCTTACACCTGCTGACGCCGAGCAATTCCGCAAGCAACCCGGCCCGCACATGTTTTACGAGCCGGATTACAAATCGTGCACCAAACTGATTGCGACGATCGCCAAGGAAAAATTTGGTTTCGACACCCAGCCGCTCGCGGACTTGATTCATTGGGGCGACATCATCGACGGAGCGCAATATCCGACGCCGCAATCCGCAGTCGAGCTTGCGGAGCCGGCCACGCAGCTCGCCCTGGTGATTGAAGCGGCGCCGGAAAATGGCTTGCCGGCGCGAATCATCCCGGAGTTGGCTTACCGTCCACTGAGTGAAATGCTGAAGCTGCCGCTGGTGGCCAAGCACCTCGGGCCGTTGCTAGAACGGCACCGCAAATCGATTGAAATTTTGCGCGAGCGAATCGAGGCGCGCGACGGCGTTATTTTCTTCGACGTCAGCGACCTGGATCTGGAAGGTTACAACAAATTCATTCCGTACCTGCTGCACCCGGAATGCGTGTACTCCGTGAGCGTCAGCGCCTCGTCAGCGCGCGCAAAAGTTTCCTTGGGCACAAATCCCTGGAATCAAGCGAACGCCAATCAGAACCTAGCATCACTGGCGGAAAAATTCGGCGGCGGCGGCCATCCGCGGGTGTCCGCCATTTCGTTCGAACCAGGAGACGTGCCGCGAGCGCGCGAAGTTGCGCGCGGGCTGGCAGCCACGCTACGCGCAAAATAGAGCGATTTAGAGGGCTTTGGAGCGATTCCCGTCGTTCGACAAAACTCGCGGTCCCGTGTAAAATTCTAAAATCAACTTGTGGACCGGTAGCTCAATGGTAGAGCAGCTGACTCTTAATCAGCGGGTTGGAGGTTCGAGTCCTCCCCGGTTCACCACTGTTTCTTTCTAACTTCTTGAAACATAACTAATTGACCTTCCGCGGCTCTTGCGAGCCGGCCGCCAATTTAGGCACATCTGGGAACAAAACCCCCGCGACTCGATCGACCGCACGCCGCTGCGAGTCGGGAATTGCATGCATGTAGGTGTTGAGTGTTGTTTCTATGTCTGAGTGGCCCAGAATTGCCTGAGCGGTTTTTATGGATTCGCCCACCTCGCCTAGCAACGTCGCGTTGCCATGCCGAAACGAATGCCAAGATACTCTCGGCAACTTAGCGCAGTCGCATGCAGGAGCTAGCACACGGTTGTAAAGGTTCTTGGGGCTGAGTGGCGTTCCTTTCGTTGTGCAGAAGACGAGATCTTGGGGCATCGTCCGCAGGCAACCGGTACGATGGGTTTCGAAGGCTGCGCGGAGTGCAGAGCTCATCGGAATCACTCGCCGACTGCTCCGGGTCTTCGGCGTCCCAAACTTCCCGTCAGAGTACGTCTCCGAAACCGCGATGTTGCCACGGATGAAATCAAGCCGGCTCCACCTGAGCGCGAGGATTTCTCCGATCCTCATGCCAGTGAGCACCGCTGTAACGACAATCGTGCGGCACGGTTCTGATAGCCTAGTCAGCAACTCTTGAATCTGCGCGGGTGCCAAGAAGCGGCGCTCTTTCTTGGCTTCTCTATCGCCGATCTGGATACCGTGCGCTGGATTGTGTTCGAGATAACCACACTCGACAGCTGTCCGAAGCACCTTTGCAAGCGTGACCCGAATGCCATGAACCGTCGAGCTCGAATATCCTGTGCGCTTGGTCGTGAGGAGTAATTGTTGGATGGCCGCCCGGTTCACATCACACATTCGAAGTGATCCGAGTGCAGGCAAGACGTACTTGTCCAGATTGAATTGGTAGATTCGAGCGCTACTTGGTTTTAGGGCAAGCAACGCGCCAGCCTCCCAATACTCCCTTGCAAACTTCTCAAGAGTCATCATCGGTCGGGCGCGATGTAGTCCCTGGTTTATTTCAGACACTCGTTTTTGAAGAAGCGAGCGAGCCTCACGTCGGGAGAGTTCACTTACCCCACCGAGTACGACGGTTGGTTGCGTGCGGTGCAGCGTCCCGTCTTCTCGGATCACGTCCTCCCTCCAACGTGCGACCCAGACTTTTTTGCGTTTACCACGAATGAATAGACTCCCGTCCTGATAACGCGGGCGTGCCATTCTTTCCTTTCCGTTGGCTCGTCCGCATTTCCTTGCGTCACTCTTGAGTGTAGCTCGACTGTCAAGCACTATGACGGGCTCCGCGTTGATCTTCGACCCAGGCATGGATTTCATCCTCGCGGAAACGCCAGTATTTTCCGAGGCGATAGCCTGGCAATCTCTCCACCGATCTCTTACGCATGCGTCCGTATACCCAGGAGACGGGGACGTGCAACAGAGAAGCCACCTCCTCGACCGTCAACAGTCGATTCGGTTCGCGTCTTTTCGTTCCTGTGGACTTGTTCGCCTCTTCAGGGAGCAGTATCTGAAGAGTTTCAACCATCCGCGGTTCGGACAATGGCTGGAATTCAGCTTTCACGTTTCCTAATCTTGTCGGTTGTTGTCTCGGTGACGAATTCACTGCCAGGCGCAAGCCATGCACTCTTTGCGAGTCTGGGTTCTTGCGCACACGGGATTGCGTTGGACGGGACTTCATGTTTGTTAAGCGGTCCTGGTAAGAGCCTCTCCTTTGGGCTGTTGTTGAGTATGGTTGTTGGCGTGTTGGCCCGACCAGTGCTTGCACTCTTCATCCTGAACAGGAGTTTGGGCGCCTCGCTCGTCACGTAAGAAGCGTTCGCGTCGATGAATTCGGCGTATCCGTCCAGGTTGTGTCTGACTTCGTCCTCCAATCGAACTTGAAGAGTTGTAGTTTTTGGTTGTCTCAATGGTGCTTTCAGAAGTGCCAAGTCTTTCTCCTTCTATGGTTATTCGTGATGTATTACAGCTTGCATTACAAACTGCTTGCTCCGACTCCTGCGCGCGGCCAATACACGGCCTCGAGCTGCTCGGGGCGGGCGGGAGCGATCCCACGAAATTTTGGGCGGCGGAAAGCCCCCAAAAGTGGGGTCGCTCCCGCCCGTTTGAGTCTTTTTTCCACGGTGACTTTTCCTTTCAATGCCGTCTCCATCTCCTTCGAGTCGAAGAAATTGCTCGAGCCACAGGGTGATGAAAAAGGAGAAGAAGAAGGTGGAGGACGTAATCCTTGCCTTCTTCACCCATTCCCTTCAGGTTCCCGCTCGGCAATGCCAACTTGGGGGAGCAATTCCGTCGTGAAGTGCGCGGTGACAGGGTGGTTGGCCCCGCCGAACCCTTCGTGGATGTCAGCCTCGCTTACTCGCCCTGCTTTCCATCCGCGATACAAATGTTCGAATCGGTCTCCGGCGAATCGCGACTTGGCCTGATTACCGAAAATTAGGTCGCCCTCGGTCACAGATGCGTACCGCCTGAGGTCCCACGCCTTGCGGATTTGGAAGTATCGGCAGAGCTCCGCCGATACGTCAGATCCTAACGGAATAGCCGCAACGGAATTGAATAGTTCTTTGGCCTTTTCGAAGTGAGAATCCACTCTTGCCAGATAGAGAAATCGGAACTCGGAGAGCTGCCGAAACAGTGAGAGGTAAACTCTCAGATGATGGACAAATTCGGTGAGGCTTGCCTCCAGTCCTTGGAGATAGGTAAACGTCACCACAGACAAGGGAGAAGAAGCGTCGCTAGCGATAAACATTGGGAACTTGTCAACGAAGTAGCGCACGGTGGGTTGGGAAGTTTTCTGCCCGTAGTAAATCTTCGCGGGAAGCAAGTGAATCGGGACCTTCAACTGGTCACAGAAATAGCTCACCTTTTCCGGTTCAGTTTCAAAGTATTCCCACTGCGGATGGGAGAGGACAAAATCGAGGATTCCAATGCGCCGCTGGATGTATTCGAGTTCGTGTTCCCGGCGGTTGCGAAGGTTCTCCCGACCGATCTGGCGGTACAGCCTGCGCGAGAACACGTGATAGACGTTGCCGCTCTTTGGGAAGTATTCTGTGCGTGCGTGTTTCTTGGTGTGAAGTTTGCCCCAGAAGGCGGTCGTGCGCTTACCCCAATGGCCACAGGTGAAGGTGAGGAATTGACGTGCCACAAAGTAGCCGGAATGGGTGGCTACGATGTAGAGAAATCGAGCTTCGGTTTCGGTGTAACCCAGGGTTTGCAAGGCTTCGAGGTGTGACGGCTTGATGTTCATGAAAAGAGGATTTGGGGGAACAACCAGTGTGGCACTTGGAGGTTGCAGCGATAGGGCCAAGCGATTGTGCTGAACTCTTGGGTTGGAGTTTGAACTGATGCTGTCATTTGTATGCCTCATCCTCCTGGGATAGCTGATTGCGCCTTGATCTGCCTCAAGGCACACGTCGAGCGGGCGTTCCAACGGCAGGGTTTCTACCTTCGCGCCCAGCCCGGGACCATTGAGCGAAACGCACTCAAGCTAGGCGGCTGACCGAAGTGGGACGGCTCCACCAAGCCCACGGGGAAGATCGGAAAGAACCCCCGCTATATACTCAGAGGCCTCAAAAAAGGAAAAAGGCAACAAGAAAATCGAAAAATCTTTTTCGGCCCGAATGGCGAATCGGACGGTTTCCCCATTCGTTGTGTATCTACGTGACTGAAGTACTCCGGGCCGCGCTCAGATGTTTAGGCCACAATGACGAGGGTTTGCTGGCCCATTAACAAGCCGGATAGACGAGTCCCCAAACTAACCTGGCGCGAAGCGGTCCAAAACGGCGACCCTACAACAAAAGAACCTACGACCCGGTGGGCAACCGCACGCAAAAGGTGTCGACCATTCCTGGGTTCCCGGGCGGGTTGACGAATTACAACGCCAACGATCAACTCAGCACCGACACCTACGACGCCAACGGGAATACCACGGCCTCCATCGGTCTCGGCTATGCCTACGACTTCGAGAATCACCTGATCCAGCAAGGCGGAATCAGCCTCCTCTACGACGGGGACGGCAACCGCGCCTCGAAGACCGTGGCGGGTGTGAAGACCACCTATCTGGTGGACACGCAGAACCCCACGGGGTACGCGCAAGTGGTTACCGAGACCACCGGCAACACCACGCGGCAATACGTGCTGGCGCTGGAACGCGTGAGCGAGCGGATCGCTGGCGGCACGACCACCACGCGCTTCTACGATTACGACGGCCACGGCTCGGTGCGCGCGTTGACCGACACCACGGGCAACGTTACCGACACCTACGACTACGACGCCTTCGGCAACTTGCTCCACTCCACCGGCACCACGCCAAACGTCTATCTCTACTCCGGCGAACAGTTCGACCCCGACCTCAACCTCTACTACAACCGGGCTCGGTACTTGAATGTTTCAACGGGCCGCTTCTGGTCAACGGACACCTTGCAGGGACGCGATACACAACCGCTTAGTTTGCACAAGTACATTTACGCCAGCGCCGATCCGGTCGATAGGGTCGATCCTAGCGGAAACGATGATATGGTCGAATTGGCCGCAAGCTTTGGTATTTCCTCAACCATTAACTCCTTCAATAGCCTTCAATTTTCGGGTGCATTGAATCTTTTTGCTGGACATGCAGGTGTAGATTGCCACCTCCACCCATGCTATGTGGAAGAAAATAGCGCAGAGAGGGTGACTCAACCAGATTGGCGGGCGCCGGGAACGGATGAGACGTTCGTCACATATAAAGTATTTTATAAATTTCGCGGCCAGACTATCCGGGTCGATCACGCTAAAATAGTTCTGTTGGAAGAATTCATTTCAGGCGACAACGGTTCGGGCGCATGCACAAACGGATGCACTAACAGTCCAAGTGAGAACGTCGATGGCATATTCGTAGACGAGATAACAGCGGGAACCACCGGGCCTACCGACCTGCGCCAGAAGTTTTTTGTTGAAAAAGGTCAGGTAAAAATCTTTCACATTTTTGAGGGCGTTGAGATTGGCGGCGGCTACTCTCAAATATTGCACATCTACCGAAAGGGACGTCCCGGCTACAAAGTAGAAGACTAGTCGTGGGGAGAGATCATGTTGGGCCTATCCGTCAAGAAGATAGTAACTGTAGTGGCGGTAGCAGCGGCGTTCATCTTCTGCTTCTACCTATACGGGGCGAAGTATGGGGTTTCCAAAGCCCAGCGTCCCACAAGGTTTCCCGAAACGCGCACAGTGGTCGAGGCTGATTTTTGGCTGAGCTGGAGCCACTCTGAGCGCATCAACTTCCTCAAAGGATATCTTGCTGGATATCAGCATGGACGTAGGACTGGCTGTATTGACGCAGAGGCGATGGTCCGCGACAAAAGAGCGGATTATCCTGCCCTGGATCTATGGCCTGAGTGTTTCAGCAAAGGCAGCCGATTCGGCAATGGCTTGGACTCCTACGAGAAAGCGATGACTGAATTGTATTCCAAGTATCCCGCCGATCGGGATCTGCCCTTGAGCCTATTATTGGACAAGCTCTCGGATTCGGAGCACATGACGACTGAAGAAATCCACCGATGGCTGGCAACGATGAACTCAAAACAGTAATAAGGCTTTGTCTCAGACCAACAAGCGTGTGGCTCCGCCTGGTCGTGATCCAATGAAAAAAGTATTGGCGGGTGGCAGGCCCTTAGCCGCAGGGCAGGATTCGGGTGCCACATGCTTCGCTTTTTGAAGCGTGCGGGTTTTGACTTTTCTCGTTAGTATCAGCGCGAAATGATCGGACTCCTCCGCCAACTCTTCGCCACAATCCTTACAATTACGGTAAGCGCATGAAGAAGACCAACACTGTGGCAATGGATCCGTTGATCGAAGGTTACTTGAGTTACCTCGATAAAGTGGGGCGCAAGACACCACGCACCATCATCGACGTGCGTTGTACGCTGCGCCGCGCCACAACGCAGTTCGAACGAACGCGTCCCGGTGTGGCGCTATGGCATCTTGCGCTGGAGGATTATTTGCATTGGCTCGAAGCCGAGCGCCAGTGTGGCTGCACTGAAAGCAGCCTGGCCAAGTATCTCAGCCACGTCCGCGGACTGCTCGAGTACGCCTGGCGCAGTGGCCGCGCCGAACGCAACGTCCTCGATGGCTTCAGCCTGCAGCATTCCTTGCGGCGTTCGGAACCGCAGACTCTCAACCTGGAACAAGCCGAGCGGCTGGTGCGAGCGACCTCCACGCCCGGGCCCACAGCACGCCGCGATCGACTGATTATCTTGCTGCTGTATGGCTGCGGGCTACGCACCAGCGAACTGTGCGCGCTCGACGTTGCGCATGTGAACCGGGAGCGCCAGGAACTGCTGATCCTCAAAGCCAAGGGCGATCGCCCGCGCGCCATTCCCATTCCCGAGGCTCTTTATACCGAACTGCTCGCTTACTTGCTGGAGCACGGAAGACGCGGGTCGCTGTTTCGCACCAGCATTCATAAGCGGCGCCTGCGGACTCACGATGTGTGCGAGATCGTAGCGACCGCCGCAGCTCGCGCCGGACTACAGGCCGGCGTCACGCCGCGCACGCTCCGACATAGTTTCGCGACTCACCTGATGGATCGTGGCGTTGATCTGGCGGTGATTTCCTCGCTGATGGGGCATCGCAGTCCGCAGGAGACCGGCGTGTACCTGCATGTTTTGCCGGAGAGACCCCAGGCTGCGGTGCGCAAGCTAGCGATCGGAAATCAGTAGATGAGGACATGCTGGGAGCCCAAGGGGTTGGCGATCGTCGTTTCCAGGCCATGTCGATGCGAGATTTTTATTGAAAAGCATGGAATCGGAGGCTGCTCATGAAATGGTCGTTCTGGATCGAGCTCTATATTCGCACACACTGCGTTGCGCGAGGCTTGCGCCCGCTCACCGTCGCCGCTTATGAGGACGCCCTACAGCAGTTCCGCGAATGGGTGCGCACGACGCTAGAGGATCGCGCCCCTGACCAGCTCACCGCACGCGATGTGCTCGCTTACCTGCAGCATTTGCGCGAAGTGCGCGGCAACGGCGATTCCGCGGTGAACCGCGCCGTGGTCATCCTGCGACGCTTTTATCGCGCCATAGTGGCCATGGGCTATCTGGATCACGCTGCGAATCCCTTGATCGGTTTCCCGTCGATCAAGGCTGTACCGCGCAAGCTGCCCGTCGCTCTTTCAACGGAGCAGATGAGCCGATTGCTAGCTGAACCCAAGCCCGACACGGTGATTGGTCTGCGGGACCGCGCGATACTCGCGTTGCTTTACGGTACCGGCATTCGCGCTTCCGAATGTGCTTCGCTGCGCAGTGGTCAAGTGGATCTGGCCCAACTGACCATCACCGTGCATGGCAAAGGTGGACACCAGCGAGCCATCCCGTTGAGCCCCGAACTCGCCCAGGTACTCCGAGTCTACGCGCAGGCCCGCGGCCCCGCGCTCCCCGCCGCGCCCTTCTTTCGCTCGCGTTTCGGACGCTCGCTCTCGCGTGGCAGCATTTACGAACGCGTGCGTACCTGGGGTCAGCGCAGCCGCGTCGGCTTTCCGCTCTCCCCGCATCGGTTGCGGCACACTTTTGCGACTCACCTGGTGCGCGCGAAAGTTGGCCTGGTGACCATCCGCGATCTGCTCGGCCATCGGCTGATCACCAGCACGCAAATCTATTTGCACGTCACCGCCGACGATCTCCGCGACGCCGCAGCACGGCATCCCATCAGCAGGTTGCTCGATACCATCAAGCATTTGATTCCCAGCGGGCCGCTGCTGTTCCAAAAGGCTCACCCGCTCTGCTGCAGCGGATAGCTACGCTATCCGCTGCAGCAGACAGTCACAACTCATCCCTTCCCACGCACCGGACCACCGGTGAGAGTGAACTGCGTTTCAAAAACAGTTTCCACGGGAAACAAGTTTAGTTCTTGGCTCTCGGGCTCTCTGAGAGTAGTATCAATCCCGGTGTTAGCCTTGTTCGGACCTGCCCAAACACCCTGTCGTGCTTCGGCAACCAACGAGTCAGTCACCCTGCACGAGCCCTCCACTCGAACTAAATACACCTACGACCCGGTGGGGAACCGCACGCAGAAAGTGTCCACGCTGCCGGGGTATCCGGGCGGGTTGACGAATTACAACGCCAACGACCAACTTAGCACCGACACTTACGACGCCAACGGCAACACCACGGCTTCCATCGGGCTCGGGTATGCCTACGACTTCGAGAATCACCTGATCCAGCAAGGGGGAATCACCGTCATCTACGACGGGGACGGCAACCGCGCCTCGAAGACCGTGGCGGGCGTGAAGACCACCTATCTGGTGGACACGCAGAACCCCACGGGCTACGCACAAGTGATTACGGAGACCACCGGCAACACCACGCGGCAATACGTGCTGGGGCTGGAACGCGTGAGCGAGCGGATCGCTGGCGGCACGGCCACCACGCGGTTCTACGATTACGATGGGCACGGCAGCGTGCGAGCGCTGACGGACACGACTGGCGCGGTCACCGATACCTACGACTACGACGCCTTCGGCAACTTGCTCCACTCCACGGGCACCACACTCAACAATTATCTCTTCGCCGGCGAACAGTTCGACCCCGACCTCAACCTCTATTACAACCGCGCCAGATACTTGAACACCACCACAGGCAGATTCTTTAGTGGAGACCCGTCCGAAGGGAGCCAGGACGATCCGACCACGCTTCATAGGTATTTGTATGCTAGGAACAACCCCGTCAACCTATTTGATCCGTCCGGGCTGGATTTTACGTCGGACCCTGGCACTGGAGCTGAAGTACAAGCTGCAATCGGCGAGCAATTCTTATTGCAGTTTGGTAGTAATGGGTGCGTTGACCAACAGCTAGTTGCCATCCTGGCAAGCGATTGCGGTGCGGGTCGGGTAGTTGGACTGCCATTTCCCGGCGGGCTGCGACCGGACCTTGCAAATATTCAAACGGGAGCACTGTTTGAAATCAAACCCATAAAGTCTGCCGCTGACGGGTTGGAGCAGCTCTTTACGTACCGAACTTTGTTGTCACTAGCTGACGGGAAAGGGAGGAATTGGCACCTAGGATCTGCGGTGGAATTTGTTCCGCCAAGAACCATCCCTCTAGGAAGTGCTCGCGTTGCTTACGTTGCACCGCCAGTTTTTGGTGTGATTGTATATTTTGTTGCGGATGCCAAAGACGCCTTCGATTTGAGCTTATTGCTGGCGTCAAGAATTCTTCCGGCGTTGTTAAGCCGTGCCGGAGCTGCAGCCGCGGCGCGTGGAGTTTCCAACGTAATCTCAATCTCGAGAGGAGTTGGAATTGCTGGGGCTGCTGCTCAGGCCCAGACTGCGGAGATCGAAACGGATGCCGGTGCAGCAGTGCTGGAAGACGTAGCTTAAAGTTGGGATGAGTTTTTGATATGCGCGATCTGAAAAAAGCGGCTGCCGATCTGAAGGCATATATGGACAAAAGGTCCAGCCTCCAGGAACAGCTTGGAGGTGCTCCTCTGGAGTTTCGGCAGAGATATCGAGTCTGGTGTCTGGCCGAGTGTCAGGAGGAGTTTGCTCGCGATTTTCGCCTTCTGAAGATGGTACGTAACAATGTCGTTTCTGGATTCCTGGAATACCTCAAAACTATCGATTCGCCAGGGGAGCAACGCAACCTCGTGTTGGCTTTGTGCAAGAGATTCCATTGGCAGGAGTTACTTGGCGCTGAGGAACAACCACAAATCGAGCGGTTCGTCCAATTTTTTACGGTTCCCTTCCAACACTCAGGGGGCGAAATGGTGTCCTCCCTTCGGGTGTCCTCAGACCAATTGGCTTTACAGGACAGATACTTTCAGCGCCGCGTGAGCAAAAAAGCGGTCACTCAAGCCCTTCGGGAGGAAGCAAGAAAACTACAGGGAGGGCCGCTAGGTGAGCTGATTCTAGACCGAGACTCGGCACTTTGGTTTGAACGAAGATTATCTACGTGGTTCTTAGTTACGGCTTTCGATTTTAGTGGCTCAAGCCAGCTTAGGTATTGCCAGACCATGTATGCTTCGTCAGGAGGGCTAGAGGGTACTCAGATTTCGAGCGGAATTTCAATACTTGACTGGATGGGGATCATGCCAAAGACAACATGGTCGTGGCTGGTTCCAGAAGATGCTCCGACTGTTGTGGCGTCGGTCCACGAACTGTGCACGCATTTCTTGAGCGCGGCGGAAACGTTGCTTACCGGGCTGGTGGCAGGCCCTTAACCGCCGGGCGAGATTCGGGGCCGCATGCTTCGGTTTTTGAAGCGTGCGGGTTTTGACTTTTCCTATTAACATCACTGCGCAATGGTCGCGCTTTTCCGCCAACTCCTCGCCGCAACTTTGACCTTGCTTATCACCATTCCGGCAGACGCTATTTCGTACGACCCGGTGAGGAACCGCACGCAGAGAGTGTCCACGCTGCCGGGCTTTCCGGGCGGGCTGACGAATTACAACGCCAACGACCAACTCAGCACGGACACCTACGACGCCAACGGCAACACCACGGCTTCCATCGGGCTCGGCTATGCCTACGACTTCGAGAATCACCTGATCCAGCAAGGGGGAATCACCGTCATCTACGACGGGGACGGCAACCGCGCCTCGAAGACGGTGACGGGGGTGAAGACCACCTATCTGGTGGACACGCAAAACCCCACGGGCTACGCGCAAGTGATTACCGAGACCACCGGCAACACCACGCGGCAATACGTGCTGGGGCTGGAACGCGTGAGCGAGCGGATCGCTGGCGGCACGACCACCACGCTGTTCTACGATTACGACGGGCACGGATTGGTGCGCGCGCTGACGGACACCACGGGCAACGTTACCGACACCTACGACTACGACGCCTTCGGCAACTTGATCCACTCCACGGGTACCACGCCCAACAACTACCTCTTCGTCGGCGAACAGTTCGACCCCGACCTCCACCTCTACTACAACCGCGCCCGCTACCTGAGTGTTTCTACTGGCAGATTCTGGTCAATGGACACCGACGAGGGGAGAGATATTGTTCCGCTTTCCCTGCACAAGTACCTTTACGCAAATGCGAGTCCCGTGAATCGTAGGGACCCTACTGGCCATGACGACCTCGGCGAAATAGCGGCAGCCGGCGGAATTTCGGGAGTAGAGGACGCCTCGGCGGCAGAGGCAGATTCACTTGCGCTCCGTGTCTTTAACACTTTGACGAGCAGGGGTGCCACATTCAGAATCCTTGGCACGGCCTCCAGTTCAATTCCGGCTTTCAAGGCGCTTGAAACTGCCTTCGAAGAAAACGAAGGCATCATCGTTGAGCTGCAAGATGAGCTCTTTGCAATCCGCTATGTTGCTACTGAAGCTGAAGCAGACGGCATTTGGTGGGGCACTCAACTGTTTAATAGTACGCAGCAAGCGATTGACGCCTTGGCGCTGAACCCTGCGTGGGGAAACACGGTGCAGGAAATAGTGTTTGGGGTGATACCTAAAGGCGCGCAGCTTATAGTGGGGTTTGCAGCGAGCCAAGGCGCCTTATCCGGCGGCGCGTTTCAAATCCTTGCGGACAGCCAAACATTGATCACAATCGCTCTCATGGAGTAACCAATTTGAAGCAAAACGTAAAACTCCAGATATCGAGGACTTCGTCTCCCAGGCAACCCTCAGAATATCTGAGGATGCCCGCAGGTGAGGAGTATCCTTCGAATGATGGATCTTTCTTGCTGCAGCTTTTGAAGGATTCGGAAATTCGGTTTGGTCCGGCGTTCTATAAGGCGGCAATTTATGCCGGTGACGGAAAACTTATCTCCGATTTTGGGGCAAGGCGTTTTTTCTCCTATTCCGGATACGGACAGAATTCGTCGAGGTGGACAGGACCATGGAGTCCGACATCGCCAATAGTGGCGCTCGTAGAGCTCCTGAGCACGCATGCAGAACCAGGAACCAAAATAACGCGCATGAATATTTTTGATGTGTCGCGGCAGGTGCCGCTCGCCGCGTGGGAATTTGAATCTCTCGTCACGCACAGGATGTGGAGTTCGGATGGACGGTTATACTTATTCCGGGACGTCTATGCGATCTACGCCTGCTCGGTTGAGCAAGGCAATCTCATTCCGCTATCGACTTCGAAGACCCCGCACTGCTTCCTGCTCAAAGATAGATTTCTGTGCGTGATCGAGACAACCGGTGAAATTTCCCTTTTCGAAGCGTACTCGGGAAGCCCGCTCGATACTAATCATATTTCTGAACCAGATTACACGGTCAAAAATGCCGTGATTGATGAGAAAAGAGAAAACATCTCCGTCATGCTAAAACGTCAGGCTGAACCCGGCGGAGAGGAGCTATGCTATTCGGTTTCGATCTGCCCTGCGGACTGATGTTCATCACCCAGACGCGCATTGGGACTACAACCCTTGGACATGCTGGAACTCACCTTGGCAGAACATTCCTGCGGGAGGGCCCACGCCACCGTCACCAGCACCAACGTCAGGGACACCGTAGGCAAGGGGCAGAACCAATGACAAAACGGAGGCCGCTCTTCATACAGCAGGACAATGGCCGGCCTATTTTGCTCGATTACTACGACGGCGCGTACGATCGATACGCAGTCTTCGGAGAGCCTGGGAGCATTCGCTTTCTTTCTGGAAGGCTTCTGCAAAGGAACGGCTAGTGAGGCTTCGTTGCGGAGTATTGAGCAGGTGGTACTTGCGACGCCACTTGTTGATGTCCGGCTTGTCAGGTCTGATGCCGAGAGCATCAGTGCCAGCGCCTCGGACCACGGAACCGTCATTGAGTGGACCAATCACCAACACGGCTGGGAACGCGTTATTGGGTTGCTTGGGCCACTCGCCGAGTTCGGTTGCGAGGGCAAGAGTGGGCATCAGTATCTGACCTCGCCGGACGTCCGTATCCTCGTGGAACTGGCCCTCCTGGAGTAGGGCAGTCTGTGGCTGAATGCGCTGTCACCAGCCGCCCAGCATCGGCACGGAGGTGCTGGGAGTTACCGTGGAGCGGCAAGGCAAGAGCGGCGTCTACGACGCCGGGAGTAGGGTAGACACGTCACCCCAGAATGGGTGCTATACAGCAACTTTCGTTGCTGTATAGGAACCATCAAGAAACCAGCGCCTTACAAAATCTCCGGCGCTGCACAGCGCCCGCGCGGTTCCTCAACAGAAACTCATTGAAAACAAGGACCCGCGGTTTAAGGAAGAAAGGAGCACGGCACGTCATGAGGTTACTGGATGCGCTCGCGAGTGAAGCGGTCGCGACCAGCCCAGTAAGGACACTGCGGGCAGGATTTTCCCTCGGCGTAGTCGATGCCTTCCTCATGAGGACATCCGATGAGGCCATCGGTGACGATCACGGACTTGGCGGCGTGCTCTTTGAGAAAGTCGAGAACCTTCTCACCAACGACGGAGTTGGAGCGCACGTCGGAGTCTTCGGAGAACCAACGTTCAAGGGGGTCGGGTTCGCGGCCTTCGTCACGCACGATGGCGACAACGACTTTCGTAGCGAGTTCGGCGGTGGGGCCGTAGAAAGCAATTGTGGCGATAGGGTAGCCGCGAAAGCCCTGCTTGACTTTCCTACGCAACCACGGCGACGGCGGCTCCCATTTCTTGATCATGGAAGTTCAACTTTGCGAATCTGTTTAGTAGGACGTCGAGGGGATTAGAAATAATGACCTGCCCTGAAACCCAATCAGAATCATACGACAATTTGAAGGCTTCCGAAATCTGGGCACAAGTTTAGGAACAAAACCCCGCCAAACACCATGAAAAACCTTGATACAGGACGCAAGGAAATGCTTGAAGAACCAACTACATAGCATTTCTGGATTTAACAGCGGGTTGGAGGTTCGAGTCCTCCCCGGTTCACCAAAATTCGCTCCTAACTTCTGGAACTCTTCTTCCCTGAAACTGCAACTGGCCTGAGATGCAAAATTGTGGTTCACTCTTGATTTGCCAAGCACTGAGCTCGTGAAGAGAGAGCGTCGCAGCTTAATGAAAAATTCCAGAATATTGGGCTATTTCTTGTTGTTCTTTGTTTTTCTCCTCTCACCCCTTGGTGCGGAACCGCTGCTACCTCATCTTTTCAGCGATCACATGGTGATACAACGAGACACAGAAATTCGGATTTGGGGCTGGGCCGATGCGGGAGAGAAGATTTCCGTCAGCCTTGCCGCCAACAGCAGCCAGGTGACTGCAGACTCTGATGGCAACTGGAAAGTAATACTTCCCGGAATGAGGGCGGGCGGTCCATTCACTTTGCTGGTGCAAGGTAAGAAAACGGTTGTATTCAGAGACGTGATGCTAGGGGAAGTATGGGTCGCATCGGGCCAATCGAATATGACTTATGCTCTGAGCGGCGCCACTGGCGGCGAAAAAGAAATCTTTCACGCGACTTATCCAGGCATAAGATTCTTCACTGTTCCAAGGGAAATCGCGATTGCGCCGCAACCAGATACGCTGCCAGCGACGTGGGAAGTGTGCTCCCCCGAGACAGCTAAGAGCTTTTCGGCCGTGAGTTACTTTTTTGCGCGCGACTTGCACAGGGCCCTGAGTGTTCCCGTTGGAATCATACTTAGTTCCTGGCCCGGTAGTACCGGTGAGGAATGGATGGATCCAGATTCGCTGCGGCGCGAGCCTGTCCTCAAGCCGATAGCAGAGCGATGGGGAGCATCAGCCACGGAGGTGAAGTCCTACGCTGCGCATCCTGCGGAATTCTCGATGGAGTTCGATGATTTTGAACTCCTGCGCGCTGGGAATGACTCCGATGATCCCGTGATACTGAGCAACTTCGACGATGGCACAGCGCTAGTATCTACAGGCGGAAATTGGAGTTACGACTGGCAAGGCGCTCCGGACAGCGTGTTCGAGCTGCTGGCGCCGGGGAGGGGCGGCAAAGGTTTTGCCGCGCGCGTGAAGGGGACGCTCGATGGCGCAAGTTCGTCACGGATCACGGCCACCTTCAAGCAAGATAATTCTGCCTTCAACCTAACCTCCTTTGCGGGAATACGCTTTTGGGTGCGAGGAAATGGAAGCTTTCAATTTCGGACACTCCAGCCGACGATTCAAGATTACGACGACTACTCGACCGGCGACTTTCAGGCCGCTCCAGAATGGAAACAAATCACAATCTGGTTCAAAGATTTGAAGCAGGCTGGATGGGGAGTCTATGCACCCCTGACCGTCAATGCGATTAGCGGCTTTATGATCACCAACATGACTACCGTGGGAGACCCTCCGCGCCCTCCCTCTGGCCTGTATCAGGGCATGATCGCACCACTTCAACCGTACTGGATTCGCGGCGCGATTTGGTACCAGGGAGAAGGAATGCTTGGCGAGCGGAGCAGTATCGTACTCTCCTGCCTGCGCTAATTGCTGGATGGCGCAAGGGGTGGGGCGAAAGAGACTTTCCTTTTTTAATCGTGCAATTGCCTAATCAGGGATCGAGTCCGGAACTCGGCGATTCACTGTGGGCAGAGTTGCGCGAAGCTCAATTATTGACGGCAAGAAACGTAATTAACGCGGGTCTCGCGGTCACGATTGATACGGGAGACCCGCACAATCCGCATCCGCCGCGCAAGGCGGAGATTGGCGAGAGCCTCGCGCTCTGGGCGCTCGGGACGGCCTACGGCAAGAAGCTCGTTTACTCCGGACCGCTGTACGATTCTGCGCAAGTGGCCGGCAACCACATGCGAATCCGATTCCAATCGACGGGTTCTGGCTTGGAAGCTCGGGGAGAAACCCTGAAAGGATTTGCGATCGCCGGACCGGACAGGAAATTTCACCGGGCGGAAGCGCACATCGAAGGTGAAGAGGTAATTGTGTCTAGCGAGAGCGTTCCTCATCCGGTTGCCGTGCGCTACGCGTGGACGGATAGTCCGGAGGGCAATCTATTCAATAAAGAAGGACTCCCAGCATCGCCTTTCCGGACGGACGATTGGCCCGGAGCATCAACCGGAAAGCGGTGAGGTGGTTTTCAAAGTGTTAGCGCGCGATCCACGGTTTCCATACGTTTCTGAAGGGTCTTCATGAATACTCAAGAGGCAAAGAGGAACGGCGCTTGCGACGTCCTGAAGCTTCCGTTGATTGCGGTGTTCACGATCGCGCTTACGGTTGCCGCAGGAGGTATTGCGCAGAACTCGAAGCCACCCGTGTCACCTGCCGTATCGGCTAGGAACATCCTGGGATGGCAGCCTGCGCGCCTCGGCGCGCCCCTACTCAAGGATCCGATTTGGGTTTACAACGATTGGTCGGCTTACGATGAACTTTCCGACAATATTCCGCTGACTGAAGAGTTGGCTATGAAGGAGCTGGACGAAATTATCCGGCTGCGGAGCTTGGGCGTCCGTTTCGATTACTACATGATGGATGCTTTCTGGTTTGCGCCAGAGGGGGGCTACCGAACTTGGCGCAAGCCGAACTGGCCTGATGGTCCCGATGCGTGGATTGCGAAATGTAGGGCGAATGGACTGCTTCCCGGGATGTGGTTTGGAACGAACGAACTTGTGAAGATCGATGCCGCGCCACAATGGAAGGATTCGCTCACGGCAAGGGGCGGCTCGATGTCGTTTTACGAAGGTGGGTTTTTGAAGGATTTCATGAGTGTGCTGCAATACTGGTACGACCATGGCATTCGCATGTTCAAGTTTGATTTCGTGGACTTCGGCGCCGCTACACCGACGGCTGAGAAAACGCAAACGCCGGAAGACATTCACGCGAAAAATGAAATTGCATTTCGCCAAGCGCTGAAGAAATTCCGCGCAAAGAATCCCGATGCAGTACTCGTTGCATTCAACGGACTTGGCGGCGACGTGGAGTCGACCGCGGGGCCGTTTCCGTTTCGCAATCCCGTCGATCTGCGCTGGCTGGGAGTTTTTGATTCGCTCTACTCGGGGGATCCGCGTCCATCGGACGTGCCCGAGGTAAATTTCTGGAGGTCAATGGACATTTACAGCGATCACATGGTGCGC
>WNFT01006917.1_pt1 | contig 17857 bp, 11 predicted proteins | sample 5400191 | NCBI WGS metagenome assembly WNFT01 (sample SAMN13153359, study PRJNA577476) | soil metagenome | isolation source: 80 cm saprolite under Madrone tree | place: USA:California | collected 2016-06-14 | reverse complement strand
ATGGAAGTGAGTTGCGCTTGATTCCGGGCGATCACCTCGTCGAGCCGCTTTTGTAAGAATTCGTTGCCGTGGCGGACTCCCATGGACATTGGGAATGCGTACTGTTCAGGAGAGCCTAAAGTCCGAGCGTTCGGAACCACGATGACTTCCAGGTCAGAACGCTGCTTCAAAAAGTTGCCGATTACGGGCTGCCAGGTGATCAAGACGTCGATTTGCCCCTTGTCCAGAGCGTTGAGCATTGCAGTTGGTGACTCGTCGCTGCTACCTCCCACGTCGAAGGCGACAGCGCTCAGGATAAGGCTGCGCATCTTCAGTCCATTTTCAACCGGGGTGTCGCTTTCGTAACCGACTTTGATCCGCTTAAGAACCTCCGAATCCATGCTTTTGATGTCGTAGTTCTTGCTCCTCTTGAAAACGAAAACATAGGACGACACGTAGTAAGGTTGTGTCGTGAGTTCCTCGCGGCTTCCATAAGGAATATTCATCACCACGTCGCACTCGTTGGCGTCGAGCGTCCGCGCAAGGAATTCAGGAAATCCTCCCTGGCCGCGGGTGCTGGCCCATGTGTATTCCAGCTTTTCGGCGAGTGCCTTCGCGACGGCTTCGGCAATTTTGTTTTCGAAACCCTGACCGGCTCGATTCGAATACGGCAGGTAATCCGGGTCGGCACAGACACGCAGAGCCGCCAGGGCCGGAGGCGTAAATGACCCCATGCTCACGGCCGCCAAAAGAACAACTATGGCTTTGAGCGTCATCGAGTTCCCATCCTGTAATCCGATTAGGCGGAAGCTTAGTGAGTTACGCGGAGGCATGCAAGCGGAATCTCTTTTGGAACGTCCCGGTTCGAGTGGTAGCCTACCGCCACAAAAAAACTGTTTTCAGGATTTGGTTGGGCAGGAAGCAGAGGAGGAATCTATGAGAGGGGTGTTCAACGCAACAGTATTGTCGCTGTCGTTAATTCTTTCGTCACCGGCTTTCAGTCAATCGACATCCGCCACTGTAAGCGGAACAATTGGAGATGCCACAGGCGCCGTGTTGCCGGGCGTTGAAGTCACCGCGACGAATGACGCCACGGGAGTCGTTACCGTCGTGTTGAGCAACGAAGCCGGGGCATACAACTTCGCCAGCTTGCTGCCTGGAGTGTACAAGGTGAGCGCAGCGCTGCCCGGTTTTCAGACCAGGACGTTCACAGGTGTTCAACTGGGGAACGCCGAGAAAGTCCGGTTGAATTTCACGCTGCAGGTGGGGACGCAAGCGCAATCCGTTGAAGTCACCATCGCGGCGGATACGCTATTGGCGACATCGAGTTCGTCGATCGGCGAAGTGCTTTCCCAGCAGAGGGTGCAGGATCTTCCCATGGTTAGCAATAACGTCCTGGATCTGTATCGCCTGATGCCGGGAATTCGAGTCAACCCGGACGGCGTTAGCGGGAGCTTTGCCGGCTTGAGCGCCTTCGGAACCGTCAATATGCAACGAGACGGCGTCGATGCCGCCGGCGGCGCCCGCTGGGGATCAAATGCCAATTCGGCGACGTACATGAGTCCGGACCTGATCGGCGAAGTCCGGATGATCGTCGCGCCCGTCGATGCTGAACTGGGCCGAGGTAATGCGCAGATTCAATTCCTGACGCGGTCGGGGACGAATCAGTTTCGCGGAACCGGTGTGTGGTCCGTGCGAAACAGTGCCCTGGATGCCAACACCTGGAACAACAACAGGCAAGTCGATCCCAGGACCGGTGCATGGAGCCCCACGAAACCGGACTGGAGCAATAACCATCAGTTCACGGGAAGCTTGGGTGGGCCGATCGTCAAGAACAAAACATTTTTCTTTGCGCTGTGGGATAGCCTCCTTGTAAATAATCGCACGACTCCGAACTCCATCGTGCTGACGCCGTGCGCGCGGAACGGCATTTTCCGGTACTTCGACAATTGGAATAACGGGAACGCGATCCAGCAAACGGTAGCCGGGACCGCTACTCCGACCATTGCCGTTGTGGATGGGCTTGGGAATCCGGTGAGGCCCGCCACGAATCCCGATGGCAGCCCTTATTCGGGCACTCTGCGGTACGCGAGCGTATTCGGACCTCTCGCGAACACTCCCACGCGGCCGGACTGTTCTGACGCGGTGGTGCAGGGTTCACCCTGGGATACCAATCGCACAAGAATGGATCAGACCGGATTTGTGGCAAAGGTCCTGGGCAAGATGCCGCTGCCGAACAACTACGAGGCCATCATGAACCCGGGTATGACCACCCAGGTTCTCAGCGATGGTCTGAATACCGCGGGCTATCGGTGGAGCCGCGACGAGAGCAGCGGCACCGAGACCATCTTTGGAACCAATAATGGTGGCGTCGCCACGCTGGCCGGTCTCGGCCGCAAGCAGATCAACACCAAGATCGATCACAACTTCAACGCGACCAACAAACTGGGTGTGAGCTACACGTATGAACGGTCGGCAGGCAATGCGAATTATGAAACCTGGCCCGGCGGTTTTCGCGGCAGTGTCTACAGACATCCGCAGACGCTCGCCGTCAATTTCACATCCACGCTGTCGTCGAGTCTCGTTAACGAGTTTCGCGTGGGCAACCGGCGCATCGGAGGCAACAACTTTAATGGACTGAACAACCCCAACACCGGCAAGGACGCGCAGGCTTTCTTTCCGAACCTCGCCGGATATCCGGTCGCCCTGGCGTTGGGAACGAACCAGGTGAACTTCCAGGCCAATCAGCCGCTCGGTGGCGGCACAACGGCAACCTATAACGACATCACCAATTTGTTGACCGCCAGCGACTCACTCAGTTGGACGAAAGGCAAACACGGTTTCAAGTCTGGCGGCGAATTGCGCTGGGGACACTCCCTGGGATACGACGCCGGCATCAATGTCACCAGCGTGCCGCGCGCCGTCGGCGGCGATGCGCCGCTTGCCGCCATCTCGACAACGGCGATCAGCAGCACAAACATGCCCGGACTGGCGGGCACTCCGACGACAGGAAACAACGTGAGAATGCGGAATCTGCTGAGTTTCCTCGCGGGATCGCTGGGCAGCGTGACCCAGTTCTATTACATGCAGTCGCCCACGAAACTGGACAAATTCGAGGATTACAAGACATTTCCTCAGAGAGTTCGCGATACCCATCAGAACGAAGCCAGCCTGTTCTTCAAAGACGATTGGAAGGTGCTCAAGAGTCTGACCATCAACGCCGGCGTTCGCTGGGAATATTACGGCGTGCCCTACGACGGTTACGGCCTGATGCCCCTCACCGTCGGCGGTCCTTCGAGAATTTTCGGGATCTCTGGAAACAGCTTCGCCGACTGGATGAAACCGGGGGTTCGCGGTGAGCCGACGGCGATCGAATTTGTCGGTAAGAAATCGCCGAAGTCCGGCACTCCGTGGTATTCCGACGACTGGAATAATTTCGGCCCGGCGCTTGGGTTCGCCTGGCAGGTTCCGTGGTTTGGCGGAAAGACAACCATTCGCGGTGGATATCAGATGACCTACAACGCCGGGCAGGTTGCCAATGCGATCACCCAGGAAAACGTCGTGCCGAGCAGCACGAACCAGGCTACCTATGCCGGCGACAGCATCAACGCGTACCTTGATCTCACAAAGCTATCGTCGCTCATCCCTGTAGCCAACATCATCAGGCCGATGCAGCCCATCCCCGTCTCGGATCGAACCCAGCAGGTTTACAATCCGCAGCCGAACCTGGTGAACCCGTACGCTCAGAACCTGACACTCTCCGTGACGCGAAGCGTCAGCTCGAACCTGACGGTCGATCTGCGATACATCGGGACGCTGGGCCGGAAGCAGTGGAACGCGGCCTTCCAAATCAATCAGCCCAATTTTCTCTACAACGGATTGAAGGACGCTTTCGATGCGGCGCGGGCAGGCGATGACAACAGTCCGGCTCTGCAGGTCCTGGAAAACATGTTCAGGGGGATCAACATTGCCGGAGCCGGCTTTGGGCCGGTGGGTTCGACCTTCAATGGTGTTCCGCAGACGGCGGGAATGCACCTGCGGGCGTCGACTGCAACGACTGCCGGGGTGACGACCGGCAATCTGCAGAGCCAGCTCGCCAACGGGAATTACGCCAATGCGGCATCCATATTGAACACGATGAACTACGCAAGCGCGACCAATCCCACCTTGCCGCCCATTCCGTCGGGCGTTAATGGCGGTGTCCTCCGGTTCAACGGATTCCCGGAGAACTTTATCGTCACCAATCCCCAGTTCAGCAACGTGTACATGATCGCTAGCGTCAACAGCAACAACTACCACTCCATGGAAGCGCAGGTCACCATGCGGCCGACGCGTGGCATCAGCATGCAGTCGACATATACGTTCAGCAAGAACCTCGGGATTTTTGGCCAGGTCGGGAGCACTTACACGAACGTTGCAGATCGCCATGCCGATTACGCCGTGCTGGCGGACAGCCGCAGCCACGATTTCCGGACCAACGGAACATTCGCTCTTCCATTCGGACCCGACAAGCTGCTCTTCGGCAAGAGCAAGGGAACCATGGCACGAATCCTCGAGAACTGGCAAATGGGTTGGATCGTGAACGTGAACAGCGGCCAGCCAATGAGCATCGCTGCCCAGAACAATCTTTATGCCAACGGAACGGCGGATATCGTCGGACCGTTCGATACGGCTGGGAAAGTCCTGTGGAAGGCCGACAGCGGGAATTATTTCATGGGGGGCGCGTTGACACAGGTCCGCGATCCGCAGTGCGCCAGCGTCACGACGCAGCAAAACCTCCGAAACTCATGCACAATCAACGCCGTCGCGGATTCCAAGACCGGCCAGGTCCTTCTTCAGAATCCCCTTCCCGGAAGGCGAGGCACGCTTGGCATTCGCTCAATAGAAGGACCGGGGATCTGGCGCTTCGACGCGAATCTGAGCAAGCTGGTCAAGATCAGTGAGACCAAAAGCCTGCAATTCCGTATGGACGCAACGGATGTACTCAACCATCCCGAGCCCAACACGGCCAATACGGCGGCTTCGAGCCTCATTCTGGATATCAACCAGCCCAACTTCGGTCTGATCACCGGCGTGAATGCGAAGTCCACGCTGCATCGTCAATTCCAGGCGCAGCTTCGCTTCAATTTCTGAATGCGAGGGTGGAGCGGTGTCGGAGAACAGCCATCGCATTCACGGCACTGCATTGGATTTGCTGATACCAGCGCGAGTGAATTCCAGCAAACGCGCAGGTGAAGGCGCACCGGCAAAGCACCAGGCCGCGATAACGGGAAACCCTGAGCAATCATGTCGATTTTGTAGATCGCCTTGGCGTTATTCCTCACTCCCTCAGGAGTTCTATACTCTTTGCCGTCCGGTCCGGTCATGCCTGCGCCCTTCGCGTAAAGCACCTTCTTGTTCGGTCCGGAGAACGCCACGCTCGAGGCGGACCTTGGCAGAGGAATGACGCCCAGGTACTTTCCTGCGGCACTGAACACCTGAATACCGGAATCGCCGCTTGTGACGTACAGACGACCCTCGGAGTCGATGCACATGCCGTCTCCATTGCCGCCGGCTTCCAGCGTGGCAAGGTCCCGCTGATTTTTGGTCGTGCCATCCGGCTGAACATCAAGAGCCACGATGGTCTTGCCGTTGGTGAGGTAGAGGGTTTTCTCGTCGCGGCTGAGCATCATTCCATTTGTACGCACTGCCTTGCCCACAATCAGGCTCACTTTACCGGCGGCATTGACGAAGTAAGTTCCCGCGTCATCCGAGAAATACCCACCACCCCTGGAATCGACGACGACTTCCCCCATGCGCCAAAACGTCTTGTCCCCGAACTTGCTTGCGAGGACCTGCCGTATTGGAGAAAGGATCACCAGTTCCGCCGCTTCATGACATTGGTCGGGATGTCCGCCCGGGTCCGAGCAGGTCCTCTCCGCACCAACGAGACGGCCCTTGTTGTCGATGGCCAGGGCTCCTGTGCCGTGAGTGTCCTTCACAAAAATGGAAAACTTGTCGTTCCGGTCGAGCATGCCAACCGTGCTGGGCTGTTCCTGTGCAAACAACAGACCGCCGTCTTTTGTGCCGACGATGCCGTCGGCATTGTCGGGTCCTTGCCAGACGAGCTTCCATTTGGCGCCGGCGGCGATCACGCCTGAGATGCCGGTAACGGTTACCTCCTTCGCAGGAGTCGGCTGTGGGAAGGCGTCTCGTTGCTGTGAGGCGGCGATCCCGCCGAGAACAAGAGCCGATACAAGAAAACAGGAAGCGGTAATGGACACTGCTTTGGATTTCATAGGGTCTCCAGGTTGGCAGGCGGGAGTATACATCGACCGTGTCGTTGTACGCATGGCAAGAGAGGCGTACTATCTCCGAAACCGACGTCCGAATAGGAGGGTGAAATGTCCTGGAAATCTTTAGGCGTCCTGGTCGCAGGGCTCGCGTTTTGCACGAGTCTGACGGCGCAAGACAAACAAAGCGAACCGTTCCTCGGGATCTGGGAAATCAATCTGGAGAAGACCATCAACTATCCGCAACAAAGCCAGATGATCATCAACGTACCCGCACCTGGCGGCGGTTTCATCAGCACACGCGCTACGATCGGCAAGGAAAACAAGTCATCGAGCGCCGAGGTCCATCCGGTTGCTTTCGATGGAAAGCCTCACCTGACGACGGGAGGCGATGTGCGCGAGATTACCTACAAGCTGATCGATCCGTACACAATCGAAAGAACGCACAATCGAAACGGAAGAATCTCTGTCGATACGGAACAGGTCTCCAGGGACGGCAAAACGCTGACAGTCAAGCAGGCCAACGCCACCCGAATCTACGATAAGAAATTCAGTGTCAAGTAAGTCGGCCGTCTATTTGTGAATAACGCCGCCCGCAGGATCGCGCACCCGTTTGTCGAAGTTATCGACCTCATCTATGGGCGCACAAATTTCTTCGGCAAGTCCATTCCATCCGTCGAGGGAATATTCTTCTTTTGACAGCAGCGACCACGTCTTCTTTTCGGAAACCCACGGCTTCGCGTACATCTTCGGGTCGTCGACGATTATCGTCATCTCCATCGTGTCGTGATCGATGCGGTGATAGCGTTCCTGCAGCTTCATCTGGTCGCTGTGCGGATAACCGTATTGGTCCAACCAGGTTCTAGCGTCGAAACCAAACGAATCGACGACGAATTCATCGCCTTCCCACCTGGCGGCAGAATATCCGTACCACCTCAAAGTATCCGGATCGGTGGGAGCCTTCCGTCCATCAGTCCAGATTTCCCGGAGCACCCGGTGCCATTGGAAAAACTGTATCAATCGATTCGGGAGCTGAATGAACTCGACCGGTCTCGGAAAAAACAGGAGGCGAGGAACACCTTGTGGGTTACATTCCCCCACAATGTCGTTTCCCGTTGCGGGAGGCACCGCCCGAGGTCCGTACCCCGGCTTGCTTGCGTCAAACAGCTTCTGGCCCGCGGGCGTCATTGCAGGAACGTTCACACCTGGACGGCTGCTCATACCGCGGTCCCCGCCGGTTCGACTCCAGACTCCGGAGAGGTCGTGCGGATCGAATGGCAGATTCGATTTGGGCTTCGCCCGGCGTGCCGCCTGGCCGGTTTGGGCAAGGCCCACGGATGACAATGCTGGAACCGTCATCATCGCGAAGATGAGAATGGTCATGAATCGAGTTCGCACTATTCCGCCCTCCCCGACAATATCTGCTCACCCTTGGAGTTGGTGATCTTCGTCACCACGCCGGCAGGAGTACCCGCTTTGGCTGGCCATACGGTGATGGTGAGTTCGGTTCCCGGCTGGAGCTCTTTTTCTGAGCGTCTCCGGCTCCAGCCACCCTGCGCCAGATTGTACGGACTGGTAAGTTCGCCGGCCCAGTGTTGAATCTCGCCTTTCTCATCTTTCACATCGAAGTAAAGCTGGCAGTGAGGATTAGCATATCTGAATTCCGTGACGGTTCCTTTGAGCACGAGAGTTCTTGAATGATCGTACGAGATGTTTGTTCCGTGGTGAGCAAATACCGTAATCGAGAACGCCAACCCCACGATTAAGGATAGGCTTACAACGAATCGTTTCATTTGTACCTCCGAGCCACTGTAGCGGCGGTCTGTGACCGCCGACAATACAGCAGTGGCTGGATCGCCGGCGGTCATAGACCGCCGCTACAGTGCAACATTTTAAAACACGTATTTCAACGCAAACTGCAGGATTCTCGGATTGAGCGCGTTTCGAATCTGACCGAACGTGTTACTCGCAAGCGACAAGAATGCACCTGAACCCGAAGTCCCCTGCGTCGCGATATTTCCAGGCCGGAAACTATTCGTCACATTGAAAGCCTCGATCCGCAATTCCACTCTTTGGTTTTCGCGTATCGGAAGAGACCTGGACAGCGCCATATCTAATGACCACGTTTTGGGGCCACGAACGCTGTTTCGTCCATGATTTCCGAACGTGCCAAAGCCCGGCAATGCAAACGCCGCCCGGTTCAAGTAGTTGGTCAAGGGACGACCGGACCTGTCGCCGTATACACCTGGCAGTATCTGATTCGCACGTTGATTATTGGCAGAACCCAGCCCTACTGCGGTTAAGGATCGATCGCTGCCGGTAATTACGGTGAACGGTATCCCCGAAGCCAGCGTGTAGATTCCCGACAATCTCCAACCCGAGACTATTCTGCGCAGCGCCGCATTAGAAAACCTCGGGCTTTCGGCCAGCCCGGTAAAATTGAAACTTTGTCTGCGCTCTCCAAGGCAATCGCCGCGATCCCCGCGCCTGTTATTGGGATCACTATAGGTCTCGTCGGCAGCAGGACCCTGGGAGTTCACGTCCGCATAGTCCCCGATACAATGTGACCAGGTGTAATTCGCATTGAGGGTCACACCGTGGGCGGCCTCACGCTGGACGGAAAGGAGCATGCCGTTGTAACTCTGAGTAGCGCCATAATCCGTATCCGATACAAACGCCATTAACTGTCCATCGGCGGGACGCTCGATGCTGAATCGGCGGCGCTGGTTCGTATTGGCGGTTGTAGAACACGTGGGATAGGTCACTCCGTTCAATGTGCACGGGCCGCCGGGGATGTAGATCGCAGGATTGAGTTGCTTCTGGCCCCACAGGTGCGTTGTCTCGGTTCCGATATAGGTCGCCGATAAAAGCCAGTCTGACGCAATCTGTCTTTGTACGCTGAGATTCCAGGATGAGGTTGTGGGTGTCTTCACGTTGAAAGACATACTCTGCATATTCGAATACGCGGAAAAACGTGCATCGGCGCCCTTGATCAGGGGGAATGGAATGCCACCGGGAAAATCTAGCCATGGATCTTCCAGGGAGACGCTCTGCAGGCTCGTTCGGTTTCCCCAGGGCGCCGAGCCTACTGTGTCCTCGCGCCATTGCGCGTTAACGAAATTGTAGCTGTAGCCATACGACGCCCGGACGGACATCTTGCCATCTCCGTTCACGTCCCATGCGAGTCCCAGTCGAGGAGCGATCTGTGCCCATCTTCTCCTCGCCACCGAGTTGCCGACAGGAGCCCCTGGGTCACCAGGGTAATACCATCCAGCCGGCGCGTTCTTGTAGACCGTGCTCCTGATTCCGTTATGAAACCGGTTTTCGTCAAAATTCAGGACGGCGCCTAACTTCATCGACTGGGGAAAGTAGGGTTCCCAGCGAATTCCATAATTCACGGTCAGCTTGGGTTTCGCCTTCCAGGTGTCTGTCAGATACACGGAAAGAAAATTTTGCTTCAGAGACAGTTGATCATTCGGCGTGCCCATCACGAGTGTGCTGACTTTTCCGAGCATAAAGTCCGCCATACCCAACGCGGTTTCCTGGCCGTTGAATGTCATCGTGCCGGCGGCCACAAAATCTGACTTCGACTCATAAGATCCGTGCGTTAGCCCGCCACCAAACGACCATTGGTGTGTTCCACGCACAACACTCACGTCGTCGTTAACGGTATAAGTGTGTGGATGGTATTTGTTGTCGCCAACGTTATTGCTCGACATCCCAAATCCGCCCGTGATGTTGAAGCTGGTATAGGCCGGAGCATAGCCGCAATACGTCTTGACGCCGACATCACAGTAAGAGAAAAACGCGTTGCCAATGCGCCAGGTGTCCACCACATTTGCGCCCACGCGAAACGACTGAACGATGTTGGGTCCGATCAGCAAGGTGTCGCCGAAAGCAATCGACTTCGCCACATTGTCGTAGCCGGTACCGCTGGCGGTGAGCACATTGTCCGGCGTGAACTTAAAAGCCGGAGGGTTGTCCAGGGTGTTGCGCACAAAACGGCCGAATATCGAGTGGCTGGCGCTCCATTGGTAATCCACTCTGCCCAGCAGCTGTCCCTCGTTCGATACGTTCATAAGGCCATATGTGACCTGGCCGCATGCGTCCGGTGTGGGCGCTTTCGGAAGAATCCGATTCAGGATGTTCAGCGCGGGCTTACTGTACAACGCGGGATCGATACGACTGTTAACGAACGGCGTCCTCAATGTAATCTGCCCGCCTGTATTGCAAGCGGGCGAAGCAAAAGCGCTCCAATCACCAGCCATCATTGCCGGCGTGGGGATAAACGATCTGGTATCGGCCGGATCCTGACGCGTAGTCGTACCCTGGTAGCCTGCGAAAAAGAAGAGCTTATTCTTCAGGATGGGCCCACCGATGGTGCCGCCGAACTGATTGCGCTTGAGCGTGCTGTTCGTTGTTGCGAAGTAGTTCCGGGCATTGAAGAGATCGTTACGGACGAATTCAAATAAATCTCCGTGAAACTCGTTCGCGCCTGATTTGGTAACTCCGCCGACCGCGGCCGAAACCCCGTGCTGAGCGGTCATGCCGGAGGTCTCGATCTTCAACTCCTGAAGGGCGTCAGGAAACGGCATCTGCATGCTCGTTCCGCTGACAAAGTTGATATGCCGGGCCCCGTCCAGCGTGTATTCCACTCCGAAACCGAGTCCGCCCGCGGCAGAGATATAATTCGAGCCGGCAAAATTCTTGGGCATGGGCACGTCGGTCTGAATGGCGGCTCCGGCAAGCGTAATCAAGTCCGTTACGTTGCGGCCGTTCAGCGGCAACTCGAGGATTCGCGCATTCTCGACAACCTGACCCACTGTCGAGCTTCGCGTCTCCACGAGAGCAGCATTGGCCTGGACCTCGACCTGTTCAGTGACCTGACCCAACTCCAGAACTACGTTGATCACCGGATTGCTGTTGACCCGCAGTACGATTCCGCTCTGCACAAAGGTCCGAAATCCCGGTAAAGCAGCCTCCAGCCGGTATGGACCAACCGCCAGATTCGGCAGCACGTACAGCCCGGCTTCATTCGTGACGGTATTTCGAGCAATCCCGGTTTCGGTGTGGGCTGCAGTGACTTCCACGCCCGGCAGCACGGCACCAGTTTGGTCCCGCACCGTGCCACTGATCTGAGCAGTAGCCTGCCCCCAGGCCGCACCACACGAAAAGACTGACACCAACCCCGCGATCGTCAGGCAAAGAACAGCGCGCTTCATGCACCCCCTTTTAAAACGGCTCTCGAGCCGGCAGCAGAGCGTCCTTTAGCGCTCCTGGCGACCCGCGTTGCCGATTGTGGGAACGAGGTTCTCCAGGTCTTTTTCGTTTTCCAGACACGAGTGATCCATGATGCGGTCACCGATCTGGCGTTTGAATGTATTCCTGGTTGTGAAGGGCTTTACGAAGAACACCGGATCGTCGTAAATGACAATATGTTCAAGCGTGTTTCGGTCCGCGAGCCTGAAGCGCTCGGCCATCTTGAGCTTGTCGCTATGCTCGTGACCGGACGTATCGAGCCAGCTCTTGTCATTCACGCTGACCGTATCCACGACGAGTGTGTCCCCTTCCCAATGACCAACCGAGCTTCCCATCCATTCCGGATAATCGTAGACATCGTCCGGATGCTTGCGGCCATCGGTATAGATCAACCGGAAGGTGCGCTGAGACTCCGTCAGGATCGTGACCAGATCCGGCCGCTGAACAATCATGGCCGGGTGCCTCATCATGATCATTCTCGCCGGACCGGGAGGAAGGCACCGTGTGTTCGGATCTTTTGCATGGTCGACCGTGTCGTATCTCTGCTTCCCGTAGGGAGTGAGCATCATCTCTTGTCCCGGCAGTGTGGTTTTGGAAAGATCTCCACTGGGGTTACCAAACCAGACTCCGGTTAGATCGGGATGACCGTCCTGCATGGGAGGGACTATCTCGCCGGTGTACCACCAGGCACCTGCCGGCTTGGTTTTCGGAGGCTGTTTGGGACCCTGGGCCGATGCCGCTGCCGACAAGAAGGGCATGGTAAGGGTCACGGCAGCCACACCAACCAGGAAATGTTTCCTCATAGTTATGATCTCCTACCGATCGCAGCGTCAGGAGGTTGGCTGGATCTGTGTTGAGAATGACGACGTTTTCGTTTGTCGAATTGCGATGGATTATTGATTGGATAGTACGTTAAGTCAACTTTCGGTAATGCCCTACTTTGAAATCTACCTGGAGTGAACGCGGGCTAAAGCCCGCGACTACATTTCAGGCCGAACGTTGCAACACGAGGCGGATGTAAGGATGTTTCCGGATTTCCCCGCTTCGCAGCGTGCTTCTATCCGTTGGGATGTTCGGAACATCACTATGATGATGCGGCCCTTCTGCTTTTCAGCAATTCTGTCAAACGTCTTCCTGCGGTTTCCCCGGTAAATCAACGGATTGCCGGTTCAATTTTAGCTTTGGGTTCCAGGTCCGATTCGGACCACGGCATGCGATTGCGGTGACGCCTGGGTGAACGGTTCGAATACAGCATCACGTCCATGGCGGCCGCAAGCGGGCGAAAAAGCAAATGCCGGAGTGAAAAATGAAAACGTTTCAGTTAAGAAACCTGACTCGAATCCGTTTGATACTGTTGGGTCTGGCGCTGTGTGGGACGACACTTATGGCCCAAACCTGGAATTGGACAACAGTCTTCATCAAACCGCCGTTTGTCATCCGCAGTTATGGCGGCAAGTGCCTCGATTTTGGCCCACCGCCACAGCTGAGCGGCGCGCCCGTCTTCATTTACGATTGCAACGGCACGATTGCGCAGCAGGTGAGCATCGAGGAGGTCAACGCCCGGCACGACGTTATTCTGCGCGCCGGCACTAAGGTCATTGGCGTCAAGTCGGAGGTGATAACGCGTGGCGTACCAGCGGTGGCCCAATTAGCGCTGCTCAATGCAGAAAGGGCGCTCGAATTACAAGATGCGCAAAATTCTGAGGCTCAGGTTTTCGCGCTCGACGGTGACAGCATCGTTCAGGCGTCGAATCGCAACCGCGTGGTCAAGGTGCTGAACAACCGCGGCACGAACCGGACGCCGCTCATCCTGGGACAGCGGGACCTGGCCGACAACGAGTTCTGGACGTTCATTGACGCTAACGGTTGGGGCAACAGACCGACCAGCGGCTTTGTACGCGTCACAATTGGCCAAACTCCTCAGCAGTTTGTGGACGCCGTTGCCAAAGCTCAGCCGGGCACGGTCATTGAGGTCGATCCAGCCGTCTCTATCGATCTGACGGATGTGACGCTGACGCTTGGTCTTCCCTTAAGAATTCCAGAAGGTGTGACAATCCGGGGGGATCGCCGCGGCACGCGTCCCGGACCAGAACTGTGGGTGCGAGAAGGATACGGTCATACGATGCTGGAGGTCTTCGGCAATGATGTGCGCCTCACGGGACTGCGCCTGCGCGGACCAACCGACAGCAGCGATGCAGATGTTCGGGGTGCCACAGGCATTTTCGCCGGCGACATTCATCCTCGTACGATCATTGATCATAACGACATCTCAAAGTGGCCGGATGTTGCGGTCGCAATCGGGGTAGATGGAAATGGGGGCGACAAGGGGACAAATTGCCAGTTGTGGTCCACCTCGCGCCCACACAACGCCCGGGTCGTGCGCAATTTTATCCACCATAATGAAAAGCAAAACCTTGGATACGGTGTCGGTGCATTCGAAGGCAGTTACCCGCTGATCGAGGCCAACACCTTTCTCGCGAACCGCCACGCGATTGCAGCAGACGGGGTAGCACACCAGGGATACCGCGCCTTGCACAACCTCGTGCTCTCGTATGCGCCGTGGCAGTACAAGATCGGGTTGCCGCTGTGGCACACGCAGGACTTTGATGTGCATGGAACCGGTGACAACGGGTTCGGCGGGAGGGCCGGAGAGTATTTCGAGATTGCGCGAAACACATTCCTCGCTACGAACCGGGAGAATTTCGACGTGCGCGGCGAACCTTGCCAGCAGCCAGGGGCTGAGTTTCATAACAATGTATCGCTCAGGCACTATCTGTATGGGAATGGGGTCCCCGCGGCTGGATCGCCCACCGGCGATTCTTTGTATCCTGCGATTGCCTGTAGCGATTGCGGGGCGGGAATCAACAAACTCAAGGTCAACAATAACCAGTTCGGGGCAGCCGACCCCACGAATCGCCTCGGCGTGGGCGATTTCGACGGCGACGGCACGCAGGACCTGTTCCTGGCCACCGGCGCGGCCTGGTACTACGCCCCGGCCGGCACGGCCGAGTGGCGCTTCCTCAACGCCCAGACAGATCCGATCGGCAACCTGCTATTCGGTGACTTCGACGGTGACGGGCGCACCGATGTCTTCACCCAGCACGGCTACAACTGGGACGTTTCCTGGGGTGGCGCGTCCAGGTGGGAAACCATCAACGCGAGTGGACCAATACTGGGCAATGCCGCCGTCGGCAATTTCACAGGCGACCGCCGCGATGATATTTTCTACGCCGATGGGTCTACCTGGTGGGTTTCGGATGGCGGAGTCGGCCAATTCACGCCGCTCGACGCTTCCGGCTACCGCGTCGCGGACCTGCGTTTCGGCGATTTCGACGGGGACGGCAAAACCGATGTCTTCGGTGTCGGTAGCAGGGATTGGCAGGTTGCTTACAGCGGCACGTCCGGCTGGACGCGGTTGCGCTCGAAGCTGACCGATTCGGTCGCAAGCCTGATCGTGGCGGATTTCAACGGCGATCGGCGCGCCGACGTCGCCACCGCAAGCCTCGATTTCGGAAATGGACAACCCACTCCGTCTGGCTGGCGGTTGCAGGTTTCCTACAGCGGAATGGGCAACTGGACGCCGCTGCGCACTTACAACCTGGGCCAGACACATTCGATCCGGGCCGCGCGGCGCGCCGGCAGCCAGGCGGCCATCAGCACGACTCCAATGAGGAGCGCCGCTGTGGCCGCCGCCACTGCGGGGCTGATCCAGACGTCCTGGCCTGCCCTGAGTCCGGTCGAAGGGACCATGCCCGAGATGAGCGGCCGCACGGCCCCGGCGAGGGCCAGGCCCGCCGCCGTTCCGGCGATTCCGAGTTTGGCAGCCTGGCGAAGGATCATCAACTGCACGTCGCGTTGTGTGGCGCCGATGGCCATGCGCAGGCCAATCTCCTGGGCGCGCTGGCTGACGGCGTACGACACGAGTCCGTACAGACCGACCAGGGCGAGCAACACCGCCGTCGAGGCGAACGCCCCGAACAAACCGAGGTTGAAGCGCCGCGGCCCGAGCGAGTCTTCGAGGAACTGCCGCATCGTGCCGGTGCCCGACACCGCGGCATCCGGATCGACCGCGCGGAGGTGCATGAGGAATGTGGCGCGGAACGCGGCTGGATCCAAACCGGTCCTCACCATCCAGAACTGGTTGTCCCTGAGGAACGAAACGCCGTCAGGATGAATCTGACGCAGGGGAATATAGATATCGAGCGCGGGCGGGAGATCGAGTGCGATGTGGTGCACGTTTTCAACCACGCCGACGATCTCGATCGGCCGCGGGCCCTCGTTGTTGTCGTGAATCAGGAGTTGCTGCCCAAGGGCGCCTCCAGATAGGAATCGATCAGCGAGCGCCGCACTCACCAGTGCCACACGCGGCGTGTTCGCTCCGTCGGTCTCCGAGAACAGGCGTCCTTGCACCAATCGCGTGCTCACCGTTGACAGATAGCCGGGTGAGATCGCGCGGAGATTTGCGCTTGGCCGGTCGCGCTCAGCTGCGGATTGACCGGCAACCGAAAATGGTACGGTCCTGAGGAGTAGCAGCAGAAGCATAGACTGGCGGAAGTCGCCGACCAGCGCCTCGTGCAGCGCATCCACGCGCACCGCTTCTTTGCGCGCATACTCGACGGGAAACTGCTGCCGGAGCGCACGGCAGATCGCAGTCAGCTCCGACTGCGCCTGATTCCGATCCGTGCCGGTCTTCAATCTGCCAAAGACCCTCAGAAAGTTCACGGAGTTCCGCACGTGCCGGAGCGGATCGCGGTCGGGCGCCAGCGGCGTCACGACGTCGAGGTCTTGAAGCGGCAGCGGAAACTGCGCCGGCAGCACGCCAACGATGACGAACGACTCACTGTTGATGCGCACGGTCTTGCCGACGGTGTCGGCGGCTCCGCCATACTGCTGCCAGAGGCGATAGCTTAGGACCACCACCTGCGGCGCATCGGCGCGATCGTCGCCCTCGTTCAGCAGGCGCCCGGCTGCGGGCGATACCCCCAGCACGTCGAACGCGTTGGCCGACATCCGCGCGCCTTGAAGCCGCTCGGTCACGCTCGCGCCGGCCAGGCTCGCACTCCAATTGGCGTACGCCGCAAGGCCCGACAGCGTGCGCGTCCGGCCCCGGTAGTCCATGAACTCCGGCAACGAGAACGGTGCACTGGGATTGTCCGGCCGCACCGACGCGATCCACACGAGCCGCTCGGGCGAGGAAAAGGGCAGCGCACGGACGAGCACAGTATTCACGACCGAGAACACGGCGGTCGTTGCCCCAACGGTGACCGCGAGCGTACACACGACCGTCAATGCGAAGCCCCGCTGGCGCACGTACTGGCGGAGCGCGATGCGGAAATCGTTCATGGCAGCATCCATCCTCGGTCAGAAGGTTTTGTCGACGCGCACCCGGTTGTCGTGATACACGGCACCACCGCCCATGTCCGAATCACGCTCGTCGACGGTGGCGTTGACCGTCGCGCCCTCTTTCGAGTTGCACGGCCAATGTCCTTTCGTGCTTGCGACGACGCCGGGGCGAATGCGATCGCTCACCTCGGCTACAGCCACAAACGAGCCTCGGGCGTTGGCGACGCGCACCTCGTCTCCTGCTCCAATGCCCCGCGGCGCGGCATCGTCGGGATGGATCAGGAGCGTCGGGGCGCCCGCCCGTCGCAGCTGCCGGGGAACGTTGGCGAAAATCGAATTCAAAAAGTAGTGATTCGCCGGCGTGACGAGCGCGAGAGGATATTCGATAGCGAGCGGCGTGTCTCGCTGCGCCGCCTCATACGAGGGTGTGTAGCCGGCGACTGGATCCAATCCCGCCTGCGCCATCCGATCGGAGACGAATTCCAGCCTGCCGGACACCGTCGGAAACGCCGTCGCGAAAGGCACAAACGGGTCGGGATAATTCAGGCGGATGGAGCCGCGCGCCTTGAGCGCTTCAAGCGTGATTCCAGACACCGACGGATGTCCACTATCGAGAAGCTGCCGCGCCATCGACTCGTCGCTGTCGTACAGCGCCGGCTCGTCGATGCCCATCTTTCGCGCCAGGCGCCGGAAGATTTCCGTGGTGGACAGGCATTCGCCGCGGGGCGGCACGGCAGGTTCATTCCAGGCCAGGTATAAGTGCCCGTAGGCGACCAGCAGATCGCCGTGCTCGATCTGCATGGTTGCCGGTAACACGATGTCCGCATAGCGCGTGGTGTCCGTGAGAAAGTGTTCGACGACGATGGTGAACAGATCGTCGCGCGCAAGGCCACGGAGGACTTTCGTCTGATGCGGAATGCTGACCGCCGGATTGCTGGCGTAGACGAAGAGCGCCTTGACCGGCGGATTGTCGAGCTCGAGCAACCCTTCGCCAAGCCGCGTCA
>WNFT01002496.1_pt1 | contig 17859 bp, 15 predicted proteins | sample 5400191 | NCBI WGS metagenome assembly WNFT01 (sample SAMN13153359, study PRJNA577476) | soil metagenome | isolation source: 80 cm saprolite under Madrone tree | place: USA:California | collected 2016-06-14 | reverse complement strand
GTTTGCGCGGAGCTAACGAGCTTTTCAAGAACCGGCAACGCTTCTTCCGCCGCAGCTATTTGTCGATTCAACGAACGAATGTCTGCAATCGCAGTCGCAATATCAGAACGCGCTTCGAATGCGCGCTGATTGTATTCGTCGAGCAGTTTTTGACGCGTAGCGCGCTCGGTCGCAATGACGCCCTGATTGCGGTCGAAGATTGGGACATCAACGGTGACATTGAAGCCTGTAGTGTGCACGTTGCCGGTGTCGGTGGCTGGCACGATCGCGACCGACATTTTTGGAAATTGCGCAAGAATGGCCGCGCGCACCGTCGCATCCTGGCTCTCGAGTCCCTGGCGCAATCCAAGAAGATCGAGACGGCGTGATTTAATATCGTCGGATAGCTCTTCCTGCGCAGGCGGAGCAAGACGTGTCGGTAAAATCAGGCCGGCGCGCAAAACGACCTTGGTTTCCGGTTCCGCTCCCAAAATTTTGTTCAAGCCGAGGCGCTGTTTGTCGAATTCCTGCTCGAGCGCAAGCATGGTGGCCCGCGAGTCTTGGCTGGCCGATTCAACTGCCGCCAGATCAAGCACCGTTTTCTCGTGCGCATCAAACGCTTTCCGCATCGCGTCGGTGCTCTGCTGCAATCCATTGGTCGCTTCGCGTGCGCGGGTAACCTGCGCATCCAGACCGAGCACGCGATAAACGGCCGTACGCGCATTCACTGCGATCTGCCATTCCTGCCAGGCCACGTCCAAATCCACCGAGCGAAAATTTTTGCGAGCGGCCGTTTGTTTTGGCAAAAAGGGGATGAGCGCGCTGAATTCCCAGCCAGCATTCAAAGTGTATCCGGTCCTGGTCCCAAGAGTATTGCCGCCTGTGACATAGTCGCGTTCGTAGGAAACAACCGGGTTCGGCAAAATTCCGGCCTGGATCAATTGCGCGGATGCGAGTCCGCGACGGTCGCGAATGGACCGTAACGCTGGGTTCGAAAACAGCGCAATGGTGGCGGCTTCATCCGGACCGATACCTTTGGCAAGATCGACAACCAGCGGCTGCGCAACCGGCCCATGAATGCGGCCGGCGGGAATCCGCAAAATGTCATTTGGCTGCGGGTCAATCGGCCGCTCCGCCATTGCCAAACCGATGAAGGCAACAGAAACAAAAGCGATTGCACCTGTTCTTTGGCAACGCACGAATATTGATCATAACCAGGCAATTAGCCGCCGTCGCGTGGAAACCGTAGCCAAAAAAAGCTGAAGTTAGCGCTTCGTTTTCTCCGGGCGTTCTTCGGCTGCCTGCTCTCATGAATTCTCGCTTTCCACGGCCACGATTTGCCGCTTTTCGCGTCGACTTGAATGAACGGTGATGTCTTTTGTTCCTGGTCGCGCGCGGTCAACGACTGCGGAAATTTTCGCGATCATGCACGCCGTTATAATTATCTGGCGCTGACAGCCGACCGAGAGCTCGGAGCAACGCGTATTGGCCTTTATTGTAGTCGGTAACGATGTTGAGATAATCGTTGCGAACGCGCGACAATTCCTCCTGCGCTAGAATTGTCTCGAGAACGACGCCGACGCCGAATTCTTTACGGTCTTGCCCGAGGCGCAAAGCTTCTGCCGCATCGGACAGCGACCGTTTTGCCATCGCCATCTGATCGGCGAGTGATTGCACGCGTGCGTGATTCACGATGACTTCGCTCGCGACTTGATCGATCACCTTATCGGCGTTGAGTGCAGCGCCGCGCAATTGTGCTCGCCGGGCGTGAACGTTTCCGAAATCGAAAAGACCGCCCGGCCCGATGCGCCACGAAACTGAACTGACGTAGTCCTCGGATTCGCCGAAGTGTCCGGTCTCACTGTCTTTTCCGCCGCCGAGACCGCCAAAAAAGGCCTGACCTCCGACAGTCGGAATCAGCGGACCGTAAATCGCGCTGTTTTTCGCGTGCTGGGCGGCATTGAGCAGCGCGGCGCTTTGCCGCGTTTCGGGCCGTGCCGCCAAAGCCTCCGAGACAAGATCGCCGAGCGGCTCCTTCGTAGAAACAATCGAGAGCGGCAGGACGCCCGCATCGCGCGGCGTTAGCTCGACAAGTGAATCGAGATGCAAAATCTGAACGAGCTTGGCGGAAGTGAGCCGCACATTCTCTTCCGCCCGCCGCAGCGTGATCGCGTCGCGTTGTTGCTGCACTTTGACGCGCAGCGCGTCGCCTTTGAAGGCGATGCCCGCGCTCACTGCGCGATCAATCTCCGCTGCGTAATCGGTTGAAGCCCGCAATGCTTCGCGCGCAACTCCCACCGCTTCGTGCGCAGCGGCCAAATCGAAATAGCCGCGTGCAGCGACGAGAATCGTCTCTTGTTGCTGCCCATCGAGAACGTGGCGAGCCGCTTTCGCGAGTTGATGCGCTTCGAGCGATTTGAAAATCGCGTCGCCGATGTCTGTCTGCGCGGCAACTGTCCCGCCGGGCGCGTAGCTTTGTTTGTGGACTTCCTCGATCACGCCCTCGGTGTTTTGGATTAAATTGTCATGCCGGCGATAGGTGACGCCGGCCGCGACCCACGGGAAAAAGCGCTCGACCGCGCTTTCTTCTGCCGCGCGGGCCTCGGCAAATTTTTCACGCGCAAGTTGAATATCGATGCTGCGCGCACCAGCGAGGCCTAGCGTCGTGGGAAGATCGATTGTCAGAAATTCCGAGGACTCCTTTAGTTCGGCCGTAGCGGCAAAAGAAACAAGCGCGGCAAAAATCAGAAAAGCGAAACAAGTTTGCTTCATTTGCTTTCGGTCGCTTGAACTTTTTGTCCGTCGGTCACGGATTGTTTGCCAGCGGTGATGACGGCATCGCCTGGGCTACAGCCCTTGAGAAGTTCCACGTTCACGCCATCATCGAACCCGGTATTGACGGAAACTTTTTGCGCTTTGCTATCGCGCACGACGAACACAGAGTTCTTGTTCTTCTCGGTAACGAGCGCTTCGGCAGGAACCAGCAGCGCGTTTTCTTTCTTTTGCAGCTCGATCTCGACGCTCGCCCACATACCCGGGCGCAGCGCAAGATCGACGTTCGCAATTTCAATCTCGGTCGCCATCGTCTTGGTCGATTCATCCAGCGCGTAGGAAAAACGCGTGATGGTGCCCTGAAACGTGCGACCTGGCAGCTCGTCCACGGTCACTTTGACCGGTAAATCTTTTTTCACGAATGGCGCTTCGGTGTCCGGTACGGCTATGTCTATGCGCACCGTCGTAAAATCCATCAACGTGACGACCGCGGCGCTCTTGGCCGCGCTACTTGATGTTGCGGCGGGAATGAGCGCGCCCGGATCAACCCAGCGCTTGGTAATCACGCCGGAAAACGGCGCGGTAATTTTTGCATAACTCAGCAGGGTCTCGATGCGCTGCAGGCTCGCGACCGCCACGCCGGATTTCGCTCGCGCGGCATCGACCGTTTGCGGCATGACCAAATCCGAAGCCTTTCTCTGCGCTTCAGTCACGCGTTTGTAATCGATCTGCGCCGCTTCCGCTTCTGCTCTTGCCTTAACCAGATCCGCCTCCATCTCTGGCGCTTCAATTTGGGCGAGAGTGTCGCCTTCCTTCACACTGTCTCCCTTGTCCACGCTGATCGTTTTCAAATAACCGGCGACCTTGGCGTAAAGCGTCGCTTCTTGATAAGCCATCACGTTTCCAGGGACCGTGACACGCCGAACAATCTCGCCGCGTTTTAGATGAATGGTTTGCACGGGCGTGCCTGGATTTTGCATGCCTCGGAACCAGTCGCAGCCATTCTGCGCCGCCAGCACAGCAACAATTAGCGCGAGAGCGCAAATCTTCTTCATGAAACGGTGATCGCCTTTTCGCGCTTGAACAAAACGTAAAGAACCGGCACGACAAAGAGCACGAGCGCGAGTGCAGCGAGAATTCCGCCGACGACCGCACGCGCGAGCGGAATATTAGCACCGCCGAAAAGCGCCATCGGCGTGAGACCGAGAATCGCGGCGAGGCCGGTCATCAAAATCGGACGCAGCCGAATCGTGGCGGCCTCGATGATCGCATCGCGCAGAGCCTTTGACTCATTTTTCTCAGCGGCTTCGGCCAAGATTCGGTTAGCGAAATCGACCATCAGCACGCTGAAGCTCACCACGATGCCGACCATCATGATGATGCCCATCATCGATTGAATGCTCAGAAAGGTATGGGTGAGAAAAAGCATCCACGCTACACCGATCAGGCCGAGCGGCACGGCAAACATGACAATGAATGGATCGAGAAAGGAGCGGAACTGAACAATCATGACCAGATAAACGAGTACGACCGCGAGCAGGAACCCGAAGCTCAGGGACCTGAATGATTCGCGCATCGTTTGCACTTCGCCGCGCATCTGGATGGAATAGCCCTCCGGAACTTGTGCGCGGTCGTCTTTGATATTGTCAATGTAACGCTCGACATCGTGTGCGACCGAGCCGACATCACGCCCCCGCACGTTGACGAAAACGTCGGTCACGCGCGTAATGTTGAGATGGTTGATTTCGGAATAGGCGCTGCCCCGCGAAAATTTCGCGACCGTGCGCAACGCCACTGGCGTTGGCTGATCTTTGCCCGTGACCGGAATGTCAAGAATGGTGTTAATCGACTGAATATCGTTTTCGCGGTACTGCGCGCCGATGAAATAGTGGTTGCCGTTTTTCTCATCGATCCAGAACGACGGCGCGAAATTGATCGAGCTGTTGAGCGCGGTGACGATGTTTTTGACGACTTCCTCCTGCGTCAATCCAACCTGCGCGACTTTGACGCGGTCGGTGTCGATGTTGATCTGTGGCGCGTCCAGCCGCTGTTGGATGCGCACGTCCACTGCGCCCGGCACCGTCTCGGCGTGGCGCTTGATTTTCTCGGCGATCTCGTGCGCGACTTCCAGTTTGTTTCCTTCAACTTGAATGTTGATCGGCGCCGGCAACCCGCCGTTGAGCGCGGCGCTCAGCATCCCGCCGGTGTCGAAGTTGAACTCGATCCCGGGAAATCGTTGCGGCAGTTGTTTGCGTAGTTCATCAACGTAGGAAAAACTCGAGCGCGCGTGATGCTGGGCGAGCTGGACAAGAATGAACGCGTCCTGCGGCCCGGAGTTCGGCGTATAAGCCGCCGGCCAATCCAGCAGGATGCCAATGTTTGAAATGATCATCTTGCGGTCCTTCTCCGGAATTACGGCACCGATGGCGTTTTCGATTTGCGCGACCAGCTCCTCGGTCTTTTCTACACGCAGGCCGGTCGTTCCGCGCACTTTGACGATGAACTGGCCGGCATCGGTCTGTGGAAAAAGCTCGGTGCCGATGAACGCGAAGATCGACATCGACAAAACAAATAACACGGCAGTTAAGACGAGCACGGGCCGTCGCATTTGTAGAACGCGCTCGAGCGCACTCGTGTAGCGGGCGCGGACGCGCTCGAACCAAGAAATCGGCAAGCGGTGCGCTTGCCCTACAATCTTGTGCGCGTGGAAAAATCGCGCCGCGGAGACCGGCACAAATGTCGAGGCGAGCAGGCGGCTGGTCCAAATCGCGAAGATTACTGCCATGGCCAGCGGCGCGAACAAGAATTTGCCGATCCCCCCGATAAAGACGATCGGGAAAAAAACGACGCTGATCGTGATGGTGACAATCGTCAGCGGGCGCATCACTTCGCTCGCGCCGATGAGCGCGGCTTCGCGGGGAGGCGCGCCCAACTCCAAGTGCCGCGCGGTGTTTTCCAAAACGACAATCGATTCGTCGATCAGAAGACCGATAACGACCGCGATGCCGCCCAACGTCATAGCGTTGAGCGTCTGCCGCGTGAAATACAAACCGATCAGCGACCCGAGGACCGCCAGCGGCAACGCAATGAGCACGATGCCAGTCGGGCGCGCGCTGCCGAGAAAAATGAAAACCATCGCCGCAGCGAGCAGAAACCCGAGCGCGGCTTCCTGCACGAGATTGCGGATGGCCTGGCGCACGTAAACCGATTGGTCCATCACTACGTCGAGGTTGATTCCCTTGATCCGTTCGAGAATTGGTTTGAGCTGCGCTTTGATTCCTTCGACCACAGCGATCGTGTTTGCGCCCGGCTGACGGTAGATCGGAATGTAAACCTGCCGTTTGCCTTGCACGCGCACGATGTTCGTTTGGATTTGATGCGAATCTTCGACCTTTGCGACGTCGCGGATGTAAGTTGGCGGGCCGTTGCCGACTCGGAGCGGCAAATCGTTAAGCTGTGCGACCGCTGGCACCATGCCATTGGTGTTGATCTGGTAATCGAGCGCGCCGAACTTCGCGTTGCCGGTCGGGATCATGACGTTGAAATCGCGGACCGCGTTGATGACATCGAGCGGCGACATGCCGCGCGCCTGCGCCTTCAATGGATCGACATACGCGAGGATCCGCCGGAGCCGTCCGCCATAAACCGCGGGCGCGATCACGCCGGTGATCGATTGCAGACGGTTGCGCAAATCGAAATAGGCGACGTCGTAGAGTTTTGTTTCGTCAAACGTCGGACTCGACACGCTGATTAAACAAAGTGGAATCGACGCGGTTGGGTCGAACGGCATCACCATCGGAGGAATCGTGCCCGGCGGGAGATAAAAAAGATCGCTCATCGCCAGCGACGTGACCTGCGACATCGCCGTGTTTGGATCGATGTCCTCGCGAAAGAAATCTTTGACCACGCTGACGCCGATCATTGCCTTTGCTTCCTGCCGCGCGATGCCATTCGACTGCCCGGTCCAGCGTTCTAGCCGGGTCATGATGTCCTTTTCCATCACCTCGGCCGGCATTCCCGGATAGAACGTGACGATCTGCACGGCCGGCGTTCTGAACGTCGGCAAAATGTCCGTCGGCAATTTGAAGATCGCCGTCAGCCCGACCACCAGAATGGCCAACGCGAGGACAATGACGGCATGCGGATTTTTGAGCGCGGCTCTAACCATCGGCTGCTTCTCAAGTAAAGCCGCGGCAACGCCGGTTTATTACAAAAGAATCCGCCTCGGCTTTAGCCGTCTGCGCGGCGTACGGTTTTCAATAAATCTTCGAGCGCCGGCCGCGGTTCATCGCCGACGACGCAGACAACGTGGTCATCGACAACGCGTGCCGCGAATTGAAACTTGCCCGAGCGGCTGCAAGCGATGGGATCTCCCGATTCCAGTTTCCGTTTCGTCTGCGGAAAATGATCGAGCTCGCTTTTCTTAAAGACGATCATCGATACTGGCGTGTCAGCGCAGTGGCCCAAAATCAGCGCGACCGGCACGCCTTCGACGTGGCACAACCGCGCGCCGCTGGAAGTGAACGCCGGCTCCGAAGGCCGATAATTAAAAGCCGCCGTGTCGAGCCGGTCGCCGAATTGTTGCGCAATCTTGCTCGGCACCGTGCCGCTGAACTCGGGCGTGGTGATTTGATGGACATAAGCGCTGTGGCATTCCTCGACTGCGTTCGCAAGATCGAGAGGTCGCGATCTGGCAAAGAAAATAATGCTCACCGCCACGATGAGAGAAGCGGCCAACGCGAGCAGCCAAAGTGCTTTGGCCATTGCGAACTGCGGCTCGATTCGGGCTTCGATCTTTTCCCAGAGCGCCGGTGTCGCCTGGCCGGCTCGCAAAAATTTGCTGAGTCGCACGTCGAATTTTTTCTCGGCCTCAAACAAACCAGCGCACTCCGCGCACGATTCGAGGTGCTGCTCGACTTCAAAGCTGTGTTCAGCGTCCAGCTCCGAATCGAGATAGAGCCGGACAAATTTTCTGACTTCCGCGCACTTCATAGCAACGACCTTCGCCGCGCACGCAGAATCGCGTCGCGCATTTTTTGGCGTGCCCGTGAAAGATTTCCCATCACGCTGCCGAGTGGGATGCCGAGGCACTCGCTGATCTCGCGATAACGCAAGTCGCCAATCGCGCGCATGAGCAGAACGGCGCGCTCGGATTGATTCAAGCTTTGCAAGGCGACGAGCAACTCTTCGTCAAGCGCGTCGGCCAGCGTTTCCCATGAGATTGGTCCGGCGGCTGCCGGAGCGAAATCAAGGCCGGCGAATTCTTCCATCTCTCCCGGCTCGACCGCAATCTCGACCTGTGCAATGCGACCCCGTTTGCGGTTCATGGCAAAAATTTCATTCGTCAGAATCTTGAACATCCAGGCCCGGAAACTGGCGCCGTCCTGATAACGATCGAACGCGCGAAAGGCGCGGAACACTGCGTTTTGCAGGGCGTCTTCGTAATCGCACCGATCAAAGACCATTCGGCGGGAATAGTTTTCGAGATCGGCCTTGATCGGCCGAAGCAGACTCAGAAATCGAACCCTTTGTTCGTCGCGATCCATCGGAAGATGTCGATCTTAGCCAAGTAAAGTCGCTGCGACCGCGGTTTATTACAAAAGAATGGTTTGTGCTTCCGCGGGCAAGTTTGCCAGATTGTTACTTCAACGTGTTCACTGGAAGCAAATCGCCCGGAATCGGAAAAACCTCAGGAAAAAAGGAGAAACTATGCTGAGCAAGAAATTCATCCAACCGGCAGCGAGTATGGGCCTGGCTGCAGTTATTCTGCTGCCGCCTCAATCGCTGCGTGCAGAAACATCGTCGGAAGCCGATCGCCTCGCAAAACTCGAGCGCGCGGTCGAACAGTTGCAACAGCGCAATGCCGAGCTGGAAAGGGAAGTCAGCAGCCTGAGGAAACAGGCGGCATCTGCACCGGCCGCGCCGGACGAAGGCCCGACGAAGAAACATGTTGCTTACGACGGAAAGACGTATGTGGAAAAAAACGTGGCGGGCCCCGAGAAACCGCCGCTTTACGTCGTACCGCGCGGGTCGGAATTCAAGCTGGTGCTCGGGGGACTCATTCAAGTCAACTTTGAGGATGGTGATGTCTCCGCGTTCGAAGGCAGCTTTGGGTTGAACGCGCTCAAAGATCGTTTCCGCCTGCGCCGAGCGCGGATCAATTTGACTGGCGAGTTTGCCGAGAATTTCGACTTCAAAATCGAGGGTGATTTCGAACAGAGCGATGGCATTTCAGGCAACCGCACCGATTTTTCCGGAACAGACATTTGGGTCAACTGGCATCAGTTTTCTGAGGCGGAGATCAAGGTCGGCCAATATAAGGCGCCATTCGGACTGGAGCAGCTTACATCGAGCACGAAGCTTTTCACGATCGAACGGAGCCTCCCTACTGATGCGCTCACACCGCAGCGGCAGATCGGCATTCAACTCTGGGGCGAACCGCTTGCGAATCTGTGGCCGGAGCAGAAAGACCTGCTGACTTATTACGCGGGCATCTTCAACGGGAACGGACGCAACATTAATAATAACGACAACAACAACTTTATGGCTGTTGGCCGGATGGAGTTAATGCCATTCAAGGGCAAAATACTCGGTCAAGATTCTAGTCTGAAGCTCGGCGCAGATGTGTTGAATAGCCGTGATGATGCGGGCACGAACATCTCGCCAGCGGGCAATCTGAAGGTCAACGCCGACGGCTCGCTCTCGTCTTTTACGCTCCCTGGGGCGGATGAGAGAACGGCCTGGAGCGTAGATGCCTGGTTAAACATCGGGCCGTTTGATCTGATTGGTGAATACCTTGAGGAATATGTCAACGGTCGCACGGTGAACGGCGTGTCTCCAGGATTCGCCGACTTCGAGCCGAGCGGCTGGTATGTGCAGGGCAGCTGTTTTTTCATTCCGAAGAAACTGCAGGCAGTAGTGAAATGGGAGGCATTAAACCCCGGCCAGGTCGGAAACGACGGAATTCACTCGATCACCGGCGGGCTAAACTACTACATCCACGGCGATTCGATCAAGCTGATGCTCAATTATATTCATACGTGGTCGGATTTCCGCGAAGCGCATCCACAGTTTGGTGACGATCAATTCGACGAAGTGATCGGGCGCATTCAGGTGATGTTCTGAACGAAAAATTTCGGGGTGTTCACACAATTGTTACTTGGCTGCCATACGCCTGTAACAAACGGCTTCTAGTTTGCCAACGTTCGACAAAGGAGATTGCTCACCGAGCGGACCTGCCTCTCGATCTAAACCACCGAAAACCAAGGAGAAACTAATGTTTATCAAGAAATTCATCTTGCGGGCAGTGGGCGCGAGCCTGGCTGCATTTGTTCTGCTGGCCACGCAACCGCTTCGAGCCGAGACAACTTCCGAATCCGAACGGCTCCAGAAACTCGAGCGCGCGGTCGAGCAGTTGCAAAAGCGTAATGCCGAGCTGGAAAAGGAAGTCAGCAGTTTAAAAAAACAGACTGCGCTTGCGCCTGTTCCCGCAGGGGGTCCGACGAAGAAACAAGTTACCTATGACGGGAAAACGTACGTTGAAAAAACGGTCGCTGCAGAGGAGCAACCAAAGGTTTTCGCCGAGGCGCGTGGGCCGGAGATCAAACTGACGCTCGGCGGATTTATCCAGGCGAATTTTGAGGATGGCGATGTCTCCGCGTTCGAGGGCCGCTTCGGTTTGACTGCTTTGAAAGACCGTTTCCGTCTGCGCCGTGCAAGAATAAATTTGACCGGCGAGTTCGCCGAGAACTTCGACTTCAAGATTGAAGGCGACTTCGAGCAGAGCGACGGCACTTCCCCATCGAACCGGACCGACTTTTCGGGCACAGACATTTTCGTCAACTGGCATCAATTTCAGGAGGCTCAAATAAAAGTCGGCCAATACAAGGCACCGTTCGGTTTGGAGCAGCTTACCCCCGACACCAGCATTTTCACGATCGAACGGAGTCTGCCGACCGGGGCGATCACGCCAGAGCGGCAGATTGGAATTCAGCTTTGGGGCAAGCCCTTCACCAGTATCTGGCCGGAGCAGAAAGACCTGCTGACGTACTACGCCGGCATCTTCAACGGGAACGGACGCAACATTAACAATAACGACAACAACAATTTCATGTATGTCGGCCGGCTGGAGTTGCTGCCGTACAAAGGCAAGATTTTTGGCCAAGATGTTAGTCTGAAGCTGGGTGGCGACGTTCTCAACAGCCGCGATGACAAGGGAACAAATATCTCGCAGACGTTGAACCTGTTGGTCAACAAGGATGGCTCGCTTTCGGCGTTCGTCCTGCCGGGCGCGGACGAGCGAACGGCATGGAGCGCGGACGCCTGGCTCACGATCGGTCCGTTTGATTTGATCGGCGAATATCTGGCCGAAGATGTCGATGGCCGCACCGTGGCCGGCGTGAAGCCTGGCTTTAAAGACTTCGACCCAAGTGGCTGGTACGTGCAAGGCAGCTACTTCATCCTTCCGAAGAAACTACAAGCCGTCGTGAAATGGGAAGAACTGGAACCGGACCAGGTGGATGACGACAACATTCACTCCATCACGGCAGGGCTCAACTACTACATCCACGGCGATTCCATCAAGCTCATGGTCAATTACATTCATACCTGGTCGGATTTCCGCGAAGCGCACCCGCAATTTGGCGATGACGAATTCGATGAAGTCATCGCACGTGTGCAGGTGATGTTCTAAACCAAAGCGGCGAACGCAAAACGTGCTTCAATCAAACAGGGCAACACGAGGTTAGGTCAACAAAAGCCCGCCGGGATGCGCCTCGGCGGGCTTTTCCTCGTTACCGAACAGATTTTTAGCACATCCCATGTCGACTCTGAAAACATCAAGGTTTCCGATGGAGCCGTCATTTCCGAAATCACAATCCGGGCGGCGGGTCCGGGCAGCTTGGATCTCGGATGTACATTTGGGCACACGAACGAGCAACGCGGAGGCGCTGCTCAAGTTTTTGCGCGATTACGATTGCGAAAAACTTTATGTAGTCGGCGATTTGATCGACATCTGGCAACTGCGCCGTGGCCGCTACTGGCCACAACAACACAACGACGTGATTCAAAAGATCCTGCGCAAAGCGCGCAAGGGCGTGCCGGTGATTTACATCCCAGGAAATCACGACGAGTTCGTGAGCACATTCGCCGGAGCTTACGGAAACATTTCGATCCAATCGAATGTCATCCACGAAACGGTAAGCGGTCAACGCATGCTCGTGATCCACGGCCATGAGCTCGACACTGTCGTGCAAAACGCAAAGTGGCTCGCTTATCTAGGCGATCTCGGCTACCAGTTTTTGCTCTCGCTCAATCCGTCGATCAATTTTTTTCGCCGGCGGTTCGGTCTCGGCTACTGGTCGCTCAGCGCCTATGCCAAGAAGCGCGTCAAAGACGCGGTCAATTTCATCGGCGAATTCGAGAAAGCCATCGTCCGTTACGCCGAGCAGTTTTGTGTCGATGCGGTCTTATGCGGACACATTCACAACGCCGCGATCCATCAACTTGGCGGCGTGACCTATTACAATTGCGGCGACTGGGTCGAGAGCTGCACCGCGCTGGTGGAGCATCTCAACGGCAAGATTGAGCTCGTTCGTTATCCAGCCTTTGCGGTGCGGCCGCCGGTTAGAATCCCAGTCTCCGCGGACGAAATCGCTTTCGCATAAATTCTTGGATGAAAAAGAAAGTCCTTTTTATTTGTGTCCACAATAGCGCGCGCAGTCAGATGGCGGCCGCGCTGCTCAGCAAGCGATGCGGCGACTTCTTTGAAGCTCACAGTGCCGGGCTCGAGCCGGGAACATTGAACCCGCTGGCGGTTCAAGTTCTCCGCGAAATTGACATCGACATCTCAAAAAACAAAACCCAGGCGGTGTTCGACGTTTTCAAGTCGGGCGAACTCTTCGCCTACGTCATCACCGTTTGCGATGAATCGGAAGCCAAAGGCTGCCCGATTTTTCCCGGCGTCACGACCCGGCTGCACTGGTCGTTTCCGGATCCGTCGAAATTCGACGGCACGACCGAAGAAAAAATGCGGGAGACCCGCCGTGTTCGGGACAAGATCGACGACCAGATTCGCCGGTTTTGCGCGGAGCATCGGTCCAAGTAGCTGAAGATTAAGCGCCACGTCAGCATTGTTACGAAACCGTCACGCGATTTTGACAATTCGTAACCTGATTGAGCGGAGAGCGCGGTTACGCTGAGGCATGCGCATAATCAGAATCAAGCGAACAGTTCACGAAGGAAAACGAGGGGGAACATCGAGGAGCTGTCGGTCCGTTCTGCGATTCGCTCGCGATTTTTTCGCGACTGAAAATCACCTGGAGTTTGCTGTCGAAGCATTGCTCTTCGCTGTTCTCCTGGTCATTTCCGCCTGGCCGATCGTGGCGGCGGCGAGCGCGATTAACGATCTTCTACAAACCGGGGCGAACTGAAAAAAAGTGTTTGCGGACTCCAAAACGTTCTGTTACATAGTTAACCAGATGGTTAAATATTCGCCGAGAATGTTGAATCGAACCTTTGCGGCGCTGGCCGACCCGACGCGCCGGCGGATCCTCGCCCACCTTGCTCGCGGCGATCGCTGTGTGACTGATCTGGCCCGGCCGCACGCGATGTCGCTCCCGGCGGTGTCGAAGCATTTGCGCGTGCTCGAGAAAGCAGGGCTGCTTCGACGCCGGCGCTATGGTCGCGTCCATCAATTGAAACTGGAAGCAACGCCAATGCAGCAAGCCATTCGCTGGATCGAAGAATACCGGAAATTTTGGGATGGATCACTCGATCGCCTGGCTGCCTATTTGGAAAAAACAAACAAAGCCGTCGCAAAGAAAGGAAATAAATAACCATGTGTCCCGTTTGCTTCGCCAATCTCGTTTTGATCGCAATTGGCGCGACTTCAAGCGGCGGGTTGACGACGCTCGCGCTCGCGAAATTTCTTAGACGGAAGAAACAAAGAGGAGATCAGAGGAACTAAAAATGAAACTAATGGAAATGAAGGAACGAGAAACAATGAAAACACCGCCGATCGTGTCACCCCAGAAGTGGGAGGCTGCGCGTCAGCAACTGCTCGTGAAGGAGAAGGCCTTGACCCACGCGCGTGACGCGTTGGCGGCCGAGCGCCGGCGAATGCCGTGGCTCGCTGTGGAGAAGAATTATGAGTTCTACGGACCCAAGGGCAAAGCTAGCCTGCTCGACCTGTTCGAGGGCCGCCGCCAGTTGATCGTCTACCGCGCGTTCTTCGAGCCCGGCGTGAAAGGCTGGCCCGAGCATGCCTGCGTCGGCTGCTCCATGGTGGCCGACCAAGTTGCCCACCTGGCCCATTTGAATGCCCGCGACACCACTCTCGCGTTCGCCTCGCGCGCGCCGCAGACGGACATCAAGCGCGTGAAGGCGCGGATGGGCTGGGAGATGCCCTGGTACACCATAACGGACGACTTCGACAAAGACTTCGGCGTGGACGAATGGCACGGGACGAACGCGTTCATCCGCGACGGCGACAATGTGTTCCGCACTTATTTCATCAACAACCGCGGCGACGAGGCGATGGGGAGCACCTGGAGCTACCTCGACATCACTGCGCTGGGACGCCAGGAGGAATGGGAGGACTCGCCGGAGGGCTACCCCCAGACTCCGACGTACGAGTGGTGGATCTGGCACGACGAACCAAACACGACGGATGAAGATCGACCCGGGCTGGTGCAACTTCGCGCCGCCCGGGCCTCCTCTAAAGGCGGCGACACCAAGTGAGGAACTGAGAAAATCAAACGAACGAAACAAAATGAAACTAGCAGAAATGGAAATGAATCGAGAAGTGGTGTCGGAAGCTGAATGGCTCGTTGCGCGGAAAGATTTGCTGACGCGAGAAAAAGAATTCAATCATCAACGCGACGCGCTGAGCAAGGCCCGGCGGAGTTTGCCGTGGGTCAAGATCGACAAGGAGTATGTGTTCGCCGGACCGGACGGAAAAGAAACGCTGGCCGACCTCTTCGATGGCCGGAGCCAGCTGATCGTTTATCATTTCATGTTCGGGCCGGATTGGGAGGAAGGCTGCAAAAGCTGCTCGTATCTAGCGGATCAATTTGACGGAGCCAACTGGCACTTGCCGCAGCGCGACGTGACGTTGGTTGCGATTTCACGAGCGCCGTTGTCGAAGCTTGAGCCCTACAAAAAGCGCATGGGCTGGCGTTTCAAATGGTTGTCGTCCCAGGGCAACGATTTTAACCTCGACTATCACGTCTCGTTCACCAAGGAGGACGAAGTGAGGGGCAACGTTTACTACAACTACGGAATGGGAGAGTTCATAAGCGACGAACTTCCCGGCCTAAGCGTGTTTTATAAAAATGAAGACGGCAAGATCTTCCACACCTATTCCACTTATGCGCGCGGGCTCGACATCCTGGTTGGCACGTACAACTTCCTCGATCTGGTGCCGAAAGGCCGGAATGAAAATCCGGAGTCAACGATGGACTGGGTCCGCCGCCACGATCAGTACGATGCCTAAACAGCAAGGAGCAAAACATGACCACGAAGAATGAATTGGCAGAAGCAGTTGTCTTCGAACGAACCTTCAACGCGCCGGTCGGGCGGGTTTGGAAAGCGCTGACCGATGTTGAGGAAATGCGGCAGTGGTATTTCAATCTCAAGCAATTCAAAGCCGAGGTCGGTTTTGAATTTGAATTCGTGGTCGAGCATGAAGGCACGACCTATCACCATCTTTGCAAGGTTACCGAAGTGATTCCGCAGAAAAAGATTGCCTACACCTGGCGGTATAAGGGACACGAAGGCGATTCGTTGGTCACGTTTGAATTGTTCGCCGATGGCAACGAAACGCGGCTGAAACTGACCCACCAAGGGTTAGAGACTTTCCCGAAGACGGCGGCATTCGCGCGCAAGAATTTCGAGGCTGGATGGACCGCCATTATTGACTCGGAACTGAAGCAATTTCTTGCTCGGAACTGAAGCAATTTCTTGAAGGAAAGCAGAAAGGAAAATCATGACCACGAAAGCATCAGACAAAGTCTCGCTCGAAATCAAACGGCTCATCAAGGCACCGCGCGATCGCGTTTACGCGGCGTGGACCGATCCGGTGCAATTAAAACAATGGTGGGGACCGGAAAGCGTTGAAACGCGCAGGTTCGTTACCGACGCACGGGTTGGCGGGAAATATCGTTGGGACCTCGTGAACCAGGAAGGCGAAGAGATGACTGTATTTGGTGAATACCGCGAGCTCGTTCCGGGAAAGAAGATTGTCTTCACCTGGAAATGGGATGACGACGAGAATTGGCAAGAGCACAACAGCGTTGTGACGGTGGAGCTGTCCGATCGCGACGGCGGAACTGAAGTGCGTTTGGTTCACGAGAAATTGCCAAGCGAAGAATCACGCGATCGTCACAACGAGGGCTGGAACAGCGTTCTCGATAGACTGGAGAGGTTTTTCAACAAGTAATTGTCGATCTAAACAAGAGGAGGAAAAATGAATACTGAACAAGTGGCGCAGAAAGTAGTGGAGTTGGTTCGCAAGCAAGCGTGGCGCGAAGCGCTCGACACGCTGTATGACAAAGGCATCGTCAGCGTCGAAGCGCGGACGATGGACGGCAGCTCGCCGGAAACGAGCGGAATCAAGGGCGTGCGCGGGAAGGTCGATTGGTGGCTGGAGAACATGCAGGTCCACAGCTTTCAAGCGAACGGACCATTCGTCGCGCACGATCGGTTCGTCGTGCAATACGACGCCGACGTTACCGATAAGAACTCGAAAGCGCGGAGACAACTGTCCGAGGTTGGCGTTTACACCGTGAAAAACGGAAAGATTGTCCGCGAAGAATTCTTACCGCGTCTGTAACCGGCAGAGGATCGGATCCTTATCTCGGACCGTGCTCGTGAACTTTGAGCGGGTTAAAAATCCGTTCCCAACCGTCGCTGAAGTTAAAGACCGACATGTTCAACACCAGCATCGGATCGTGAGACCGCCGCTGCCGGCGCTGGAGAATTCCTCGCCAGCGGTGGCCGGCCCGCCGCCGGCCACCATTTATTCTTAATTGCGGGTTCATTCGCCTTTTCTTATCAGTAACTGGCGACTTGCCGCAGGCCCAAGGCGCCGAGCGTGTCCGGCGTCAGATTCCCATTAACGCGCAGGCCGTGGTTGCTTTGGTAGCGCGCAACCGCACGTCGCGTCTCAGGGCCAACGACACCGTCGATTTGACCGCGATAATAGCCTTCACGCGCAAGACGCTCCTGCGCAGCGGCGACGATCGAGTTGGTGGATCGATCGGCGTAGCCATTCTGATCGGAGTAGGCATCGCCGTAAGCGTCGTAATAACTCGAGTCGTATGCGTACGGATCGCCGTAATACCCGTATCCGTAGTAATCATAGGGATACCAGTACGGCCACCACGGATCGAAGCCGAAGTCGAAGATGAACCACGAGCCGTTAACGAAACGGCAATGATGGCCATTCCACACGTGATCGCGGCTGCGATCCCAATCGCGGTGCCAGTTGCCCGAATGCTGCGCGGCGACATGATTCCGCCAGTTCGTCGGAAGATTATTTCCGTTGCGAACTTGGCTTCCACCAGTTCGAACGTTCGAGAAACGCTGAGCGTGATCGCCCCGATTAATATTTCCGCGCGTGACCTGACCCGAAGTGATCGATCTGCTGGCATTCGAATGGACGTACTGCGGGCGGAACTCCATCGATCTCGGCGCACGAAGTCCGGTTGATGAGAAGCGCTGACCCGAATAAACCATCCGACCGCCACCAAAACTTCCCGCCGGCATGGAATGGAATGATGGCCCTCCGCCGCTTCGTGTCGGACCACCACCGGCCGCAGCGAAGCCTCCTCGTCCTCCACCTCCGCCGCCTCCGCCGCCATGCTGGCCACCGGCTTGTGTTTGCCCAATCAGGGCGACGCTCACAAGCAGCGCGAGCCAATGTAATTTAGTTTTCATGTTTTTGATTTCCTTTGTGTTGTTGTTTTTAGATTCATTTCCTAACGAAGGCCTCCCGCGATCAGCAGCGTTTCGCCCGTGATCCAGCCCGAATCGGATGAAGCAAAGAAGACCGCGGCCGGGGCGATGTCGTCAGTCTCGCCGACGCGGCCAAGTGGCGTCTGCGATTCA